>OCTW011586847.1_pt1 | contig 13313 bp, 8 predicted proteins | sample 1539671 | NCBI WGS metagenome assembly OCTW01 (sample SAMN02144230, study PRJEB22623) | gut metagenome | biome: sheep rumen | host: Ovis aries | place: New Zealand | reverse complement strand
GAGGCGCTCCTCCTCGACACGGTGAAGCTGCACCTGCTCTCCGACGTCCCCGTCGCCACCTTCCTCTCCGGCGGCATCGACTCCTCGCTCGTCACCGCGATGACGGCGAAGATCGCCGGCAAGCCCTTCGATACGTTCTCCATCGGCGTCAAGGACCAGGACCTCTCGGAGCTGCCCTGGGCCGAGATCGTCGCCAAGCAGTACGGCCTCAACTGGATCCACGAGATCGCCGAGCCCGACGTCATCGGCACGATCCCCGAGATGATCCACCACATGGACGAGCCCGCCGACCCGTTCGGCGTCGGCGTCTTCCTCGTCTCGCGCCTCGCCGCGAAGCACGACAAGGTCGTCCTCTCCGGCGACGGCGGCGACGAGAACTTCGCCGGCTACGACCGCTTTGCCGGGCAGAAGCTCGCCCGCCTCTACGGGCTCATTCCCGGCTTCCTCCGCCGCGGCGTCCTCGGGCCGATGATCGGCCTCGTCCCCGAGTCCTTCGGCTACAAGAGCCTCGCCGGCAAGCTCCGCTGGCTCAACGATGTCGGCGGCCACGCCCGCAGCGACGGCGAGGCCTACGCCCGATCGATGTCCGTCCTGCGCTTCACGCAGGAGGAGAAGGAGCGGCTCTTCACCGACAAGGCCAAGGCGCAGATCGGCAACGCCGACTCCGTCGGCAAGATCCTCGCGTTCTTCGAGGACGGCGCCGCGACCGAGCATCTCGACAAAATGCTCTACACGGACCTCATGACGCGCATGCCCGACCAGCTCCTCGCGATCTCCGACCGCATGAGCATGGCGCACTCGATCGAGATCCGCCCGCCGCTCATCGACTACAGGGTGACCGAGTTTGCGGCGTCGCTCCCGTGCAACCTGAAGCTCAAGGGGCGCGATCGAGGCCTCAAGTGGCTCCTGCGGCAGGTCGCCGCGCGCTACCTTCCGCGCGAGCTCATCGACCGCAAGAAGCAGGGCTTCGGCTTCCCGATCGCGCGCTGGCTGCGCGGCGACCTCAAGGATTTCCAGCTCAAGCTGTTCAAGCAGTCGCGCTTCGTCGAGCTCGGCCTCTTCAACCAGGAGGCCATCGACCGCCTCGTCGCCGAGCACGTCGGCGGCAAGGCCGACCACAACTTCCGCCTGTGGATGCTCATCAACCTCGAGATCTGGCACCGCCAGTGCATCGAGGGGAAGACCCCGGGCGAGATGAAGGACTTCATCGCCTCGCTGCGCTGAAGCCCGCGGAGGTTCCGAAATGGACGCATCCCTCACGCTTCTCCCGGAGGCCGCCGTCGGCCCCGTCGCCGACGAGCTCTACGGCTCCTTCGTCGAGCACCTCGGTCGCGCCGTCTACACGGGCCTCTACGAGCCCGGACACCCGACGGCCGACGACCAGGGCTTCCGCCGCGACGTGCTCGAGCTCGTGCGCGAGCTGCGCGTGCCGCTCGTGCGCTACCCCGGCGGCAACTTCCTCTCCGGCTACGACTGGCGCGACGGCATCGGCCCGCGCGATCGGCGTCCCGTGCGCCTCGACCGCGCGTGGCACACGGTCGAGTCGAACGAGGTCGGCATCGACGAGTTCTGCGACTGGGCGCGCAAGGCCGGCGCCGAGGTCATGGCCGGCGTCAACATGGGCACCGGCACGCCGCAGGACGCCGCGGACCTCGTCGAGTACTGCAACCACCCCGGCGGCACCGCGTGGAGCGATCTGCGCATCCGCAACGGCCACCGCGCGCCGCACGCGATCAAACGCTGGTGCGTCGGCAACGAGATGGACGGCGACTGGCAGATCGGCCACCTCGACGCCGCGGACTACGGGAAGAAGGCGCGCGAGGCGATGAAGCTCATGCGCTGGACCGACGAGACGATCCAGACCGTCGTCTGCGGCAGCGCCTCCCCCAACATGCCCACCTGGCCCGAGTGGGACCGCATCGTCCTGGAGCACACCTACGACCTGGCGGACTACCTCTCGATCCACCGCTACTACGAGAACCCGGGCGACGACGACGACTTCCTCGCCTCGCACCTCGACATGGACCGGTTCATCGAGATCTCCGCCGCGACGTGCGACTACGTGAAGGCGAAGGTCCGCTCGAAGAAGACGATGGGCCTCTCCTTCGACGAATGGAACGTCTGGTACCAGAGCCGCCAGGCGCCGCACCCGTGGGAGCGGGCGCCGCGCCTCCTGGAGGACCGCTACTCGCTGCTGGACGCGCTCGTCTTCGGCGGGATGGCGATCTCGCTCCTCAACCACGCCGACCGCGTCCGCGTCGCCTGCCTCGCGCAGCTCGTGAACGTCATCGCCCCGATCTTCACCGAGCCCGGCGGCCCCGCGTGGCGCCAGACGATCTTCTACCCGTTCCGCGACGTGTCGACCCTCGGCCGCGGCGTCGCGCTGCGCCCGATCGTGCGCTCGCCGCTCAAGGCGACGAAGTCCTGCGGCGACGTCCCCGCGCTCGCCGCGGCGGCCGTGCGCGACGAGGAGGCGGGGCAGATCGCCGTCTTCGCGCTCAACGAGGACCGCGCGCGCCCGCTGCGCGCGACGGTCGACCTCGCGGCCTTCGGCGCCTCCGAGATGGCCGGGCGCACCGAGCTCTGCGGACCCGACCTCTCGGCCGCCAACTCCGCCGAAAGGCCCGACGCCGTCCGCCCCGCGCGCGTCCGCGTCGCCCGCGGAGACGCCGGCCGCTACGCCGTCACGCTCAAGCCCGCCTCCTGGAACGTCCTCCGCTTCCGTCTCGGATAACCCTCCCATGAAATTCACCCACGGCGGCTGGCTCCAGCGCAAGGGAGTCGCGACCTTCTCCCCCGTCCAGGTCTTCGAGGACGAAGTCCTTTCCGACCGCGTCCGGCTCGTCGCCGCGACGCATCCGATCGTCGACAAGGGCTCCACGCTCCAGGACGCCGCGCTCTTCCTCGAGATCTCGGCGCCATGCGAAGGCGCGATCCGCGTCCGCGCGGTCCACCACAGGGGCCGCAGGGACCCGGGCCCCCGCTTCGAGATTCCCGAGGGCGATTCGCCCGTGGAGATCGCGAAGACCGCCGATGCGATCCGCTTCCGCTCCGGCTCGCTCGAGCTGCGCATCGCGCGCAACCCGTGGCGGCTCTCCTTCTGGCGCGTCTCGGAGGGGCGCGAGGAAGAGCTCTGCGCGAGCGAGCACGGCGACCTCGCGTACCTCCGCACGGACTGGACCGACTTCGCCTACGCGCGCGACGACGGCTCCGACGCCTTCTTCCGCGAGCGCCTCTCGGTCGCCGTCGGCGAATGCTTCTACGGCCTCGGCGAGCGCTTCGGCGCGTTCGTCCGCAACGGGCAGTCGGTCGAGATGTGGAACGAGGACGGCGGCACCTGCTCGGAGCTGACCTACAAGAACATCCCCCTGCTGCTCTCCTCGCGCGGCTGGGGCGTCTTCGCCAGCGACCCGGGGCCCGTCTCGTGGGAGGTCTGCTCCGAGCGCGTCGACCGCGTGCAGTTCTCCGTCGCGGGCGAGCGCCTCGACTACGTATTCTTCGACGGCCCCGACCCGCGCGGCGTCCTGCGCCGCTACACGTCGCTGCTGGGCCGCCCCGCGCTCCCGCCGCCCTGGACGCTGGGCCTGTGGCTCTCCACGTCGTTCCTCACGAAATACGACGAGGAGACCGTGCTCTCGTTCGTCGACGGCATGCGCGACCGCGGCATCCCGCTCTCGGTCTTCCACTTCGACTGCTGCTGGATGCGGCCGTTCCATTGGACGGACTTCCTCTGGGACCCCGCCACGTTCCCCGATCCGCGCGGCCTGCTGCGAAAGCTCCACGAGCGCGGGCTCCGGGTGTGCGTCTGGATCAACCCCTACGTCGCGCAGGCCTCCGCGCTCTTCGACGAGGGGCTCGAGAAGGGCTACTTCCTGCACCGGAGGAACGGCGACGTCTGGCAGTGGGACCTCTGGCAGCCGGGCCTCGCGATCGTCGACTTCACGAACCCGGACGCGCGGCGCTGGTACCAGGAGAAGCTCGCCGCGCTGCTCGACATGGGCGTGGACTGCGTGAAGACCGACTTCGGCGAGCGCATCCCGCTCGACGCCGCGTGGTTCGACGGCTCCGACCCGGCGAAGATGCACAACTTCTACACGCAGCTCTACAACGGCGCCGTATTCGAGCTGCTGGAGCGCAAGCGCGGGCGCGGCGAGGCCGTGGTCTTCGCTCGCTCCGCGACCGCGGGCGGCCAGCGCTTCCCCGTGCACTGGGGCGGCGACTGCTTCGCGACCTACGCCGGGATGGAGCAGACCATCCGCGGCGGCCTCTCGCTCGCGCTCGCGGGCTTCGGATTCTGGAGCCACGACATCTCCGGCTTCGAGAAGACCGCCACGCCCGACCTCTACAAGCGCTGGTCCGCCTTCGGCCTGCTCTCCTCGCACTCGCGCCTGCACGGCAGCAACAGCTACCGCGTGCCGTGGAACTTTGACGAGGAGTCGGTCGACGTCCTCCGCGCCTTCACGCGCCTCAAGATGCGGCTCGTGCCCTACCTCTGGCGCGCCGCGCTGCAGGCGCACGAGGAGGGCCTGCCCGTCCTGCGCCCGATGGTCCTCGCCGCGCCCGGCGACCCCGCCTGCCTCCACCTCGACCACCAGTACCTGCTCGGCGACGACCTCCTCGTCGCGCCGGTCTTCAACCCGGAAGGCATCGGCGAGTTCTACGTCCCGGAGGGGGACTCCCCGTGGACCGACTGGTTCACCGGCGAGCGCTTCGAGCCCGGCCGGCGCTACCGCCGGGCGGTCCCCTACGACCGCATCCCGCTCCTCGTGCGCCCTGGCGCGATCGTGCCCGTCGGCGCGTGCGACGACGGCCCCGAGTACGACTGGGCCGAGGGCGCGACCTTCCGCGTCTTCGAACCCCGCCCCGGCTCCCGCGGCGAGATCCGCGGGCGCGACGGCGCCCTCCTCGCCTCGCTCGACGTCGTCGCGGTCGAGGGCGGCCTCGAGCTGCGGCTCGGCGGCTCCGCCGCCGCGCGGCGCATCGCGCTCGCGAACCTCGCGCCCGCGGCGGTCGAGGGCGCGACCCTCTCGCGCGAGGGCTTCCTCGCGGTCCTTTCGGACTGCGCGCCCGTCGTCCGCGTCCGGCTCTAGAGCGTCGCGTCGACGGGCGTCGTCCAGGCGAAGAGCCCGGCCTTCGGGTGCGCGTCGCGGAAGGCGCGGAGGGCTTCGAGCGCGCGCGCCGCGACCGCGTCGTCCACCACCGCGAGCGTGACCGCGTTGTAGCCCGGCCACACGTGGTCGTCCTCCCGCGCGCCGGTGCGGGGCCCCTTCCCCGCGCATCGCGGAATGCGCGTCCAGGCCTCGATACCGAGTTCCGCAAGGAGCTTTCGCACCTCGGCGTCCGCGGCGATGTCGCTGGCGATGGTGAGCTGCTTCATTTCGCGCGTCTCCTTTCCGCGATGTAGTAGAGGGTCGGGACGAGGACGAGGGAGACGATGGAGGCGAGGGCGAGGCCGCCCACGACGACGAGCCCGAGCGGGCGCCAGGTCGCGGAGCCGTCGCCGTGGCTCGTCGCCATCGGCATCATGCCGAGCACCGTGGTGCAGGTGGTGATCATCACCGGGCGCAGGCGCTGGCGGCCGCCCTCGACGATGGCCTCGCGCAGCGCCCGGCCGCGCGAGCGCAGGAGGTTCACGTAGTCCACGAGCACGATGGAGTTGTTCACGACGACGCCCACCAGCAGCACCATGCCGATGTAGGCCGACATCGAGAGCGGCGTCCCCGTGAGGTGCAGCACCGCCACGACGCCCGAGAAGGCGAACGGCACGCTGAACATGATGAGCAGCGGATGCAGCAGCGACTCGAACTGCGCCGCCATCACCATGTAGACGAGCACGATGCCGAGCAGGATCATCATCGTGAGCGCCTTCTCGCTCTTCTCCTGCTCCTCGATCATGCCGCCGTATTCCACGGAGACGCCGTTCGGCAGCACGATCTGCTCCGCGACGCGCCGGCGCACGTCCGCCATCACGTCGCCCTCGGGGCGGGCGTCGGTGGCGTCGAACTCGACGCTGACGACGCGCTGCTGGTTCTTGCGCGTGATGGTGACGGGCCCGGAGCCCTCGACGACCTGCGCGATGGCGTCGAGCCGCACGCGCCCGCCGCCGGGCAGCGGCAGCTCCGTGCGGCGGATGTCCTCGATCGACGCGCGGTCGGGCGCGGCGAGGCGCAGCGTGATGTCGTATTCGTCCTCGCCCTCGCGGTACTGCGAGGCGTCGTCGCCCTGGAAGAGCGCGGAGACGGTCTCCGTGATCTCCTGCATCGTGAGCCCCATCGCGGAGGCCTTGGCGCGGTCGATCGCGATCGAGAGCTCGGGCTTGCCCATGTCCTGCGAGACGCGCACGTCGCGCGAGCCGGGCGTCTCCTGCGCGATCCGCTTGATGCGCTCGGCGATGGCGGTCGTCTCGTCGAGGTCCCAGCCGTAGACCTCGACGAGCAGGTTCGCGCCGCCGCCCATCAGGATGCGGTTGAGGAAGTTGCCGGAGTTGGAGAAGACCTTGACGATCTCCGGCCACTGCGAGACCTCGCGAGTGATCTCGTCGCCGTATTCGTCGGCGGTCCTGTCGCGGTACTTCGCGTCGACGAGCCGCAGCCGGATCGTGCCGGCGTGCGAGCCGCCGCCGCCGCCGAACCCGCCCGAGCCGCCGGCGCGGAGCATCTCGGAGACGATCTTGTCGTCGCCGCACACGCGGTGGACGACCTCGAGGATGCGGCGGCCGGTCTCGGCCGTGATCTCGTAGCGCGTGCTGAGCGGGAGCTGGTAGCTGATCGAGAGCTGGCCGGTGTCCTCCTTGCCCATGAACTCGCTGCCGAGCGAGCGGAAGCCCCAGACCGTGAGCGCGACGACGCCGACGGCGGCGAGCACGACGAGCCAGCGCGCGTGGAGCGCGCCGGAGAGCAGCCGCGCGTAGCCGCGCTCGAGCGCGGCGAGGCGCCCTTCGCTCCAGGCGTAGAAGCGCGCGTAGGCGCCGCGGCCCGCCGGCGGCGGGCGCAGCAGCTTCGAGGCGAGCATCGGCGTGAGGAGGAGCGAGCAGACGACCGACGCGACGAGCGTCGCCGTCACGATGCCGCCGAGCTGCCCGAGCATGATGCCCGTCACGCCGTCCACGAAGACGAGCGGCACGAACACGACGATCGTCGTCAGGGTCGAGGCGAGGATCGCCGTGCCGACCTCGTCCGCGCCGAACATCGCGGCTTCGCGCCGGCCGGCGCCGCGCGAGACGTGGGAGATGACGTTCTCGAGCACCACGACCGCGTTGTCGACGACCATGCCGACCGCGAGCGCGAGCGCCGAGAGGCTCATCAGGTTGATCGTCCAGCCCTTGAGGAACATGAAGATCGACGCGATGATGAGCGAGAAGGGGATCGTGAGCGCGATGACGAGCGACGTGCGCGCCGAGCGCAGGAAGAAGAGCGTGACCAGGACGACGAAGAGGCCGCCCCACAGCACGGTCTTCCCGACCGAGCGGATCGACTTGCCGATCATGTCGCTCGTGTCGAACACGAGGTCGATCGAGTAGTCCGCCGGGAGGTTCTGCTTGATCTCCTCGAGCTTGTCCATCACGCGGCGCGCGACGGCCATCGTGTTCTCGCCCGAGCGCTTCTGCACGTCGACCATCATGCCGGCGCGGCCCATGCGCTCCACGACGCGCGTCTCCTCCGCGAAGCCGTCCTCCACGCGCGCCACGTCGGAGACGCGCACGACCTTGTCGCCGTCGCGCTTCACCACGACGAGACCGACCTCCTCCGGCGTCGCGAACTCGCCCGGCACGCGGATCGTGTAGTCGACCGTGCCGATCTTCACGTTGCCCGCCGGCTCCGTCTGGTTGTCCGCGTCGATCGCCGCCGCGATCGCGGCGACCGAGAGGCCGTGGGCCGAGAGCTTCGCCGGGTCGAGGAAGACGTTGATCTGCCGCTCCAGGCCGCCGAACGCCTCCGCCGTGCCGACGCCGGGGACGCGCTTGAGGACGTCGACGATGTCGTCGTTCACCGTGTCCTCGAGCTTCTCGATGTTCTCGGTCGCGGTGACGGAGAAGCCGAGGATCGGCATGTTGGCGGTGTTGAACTTGAACATCACCGGGTCGTCGGCGTCGTCCGGCAGGCGGCGCTTGGCGCGCTCCAGCAGGTCGCGCATGTCGTTGGCGGCCTCCCCCAGCTCCGTGCCCCACTTGAACTTGCACGTCACGCGCGAGACGCCCTCGCTCGTTGTCGAGGTGATTTCGTCGAGGTCCGTGACGGAGCCGAGCGCGCTCTCGATGACGCGGGTGATCTGCTGCTCGACGTCCTCGGTCGAGGCGCCGTCCCAGCGCGTGAAGACGGAGATCGACGGGCTCTCGATCTCGGGCATCATGTCGATCGCGAGGCGCTGCCACGCGATGACGCCGAGGAGGAACACCGAGACGAACGCCATGAGCGTCGCCACGGGCCGCCGTACGCCGGTTTCGGAAAGTTTCATCGCCGTCGGGCCGGTTGCGCGGGAGGGCCTCCGCCGGGACTATCGCTCGGGCGCGGGCCTGCCGACGGTCTGCGCGAAGACCGGCTTGCTCGTCTCCGGAAGGCCGAGCGCCTCGGCGAGCTTGTCCGGCTGCAGCGAGCCGAGGAACACGGTGTTCAGGCCCGCGGCGGCGCAGTGCAGGTAGACGTTCTGCCCGACGAACCCGCAGTCGACGTGGGCGTATTTGAGCGCGTCCGCCGGGCGGTCCTTCATCCGCTGGCGCTCGAAGTCGACCACGTAGACGAGCGCGATCGGCGCCTCGAGCGCGAAGTTGTTCGGCCCCGGGCGGCCCGTGAGTCCGCGCAGGTCGTCCTTGGAGACGCGGACGAGCGCGTTCTCCGCGGCGTCGTAGAGGAACGCGCCGTCCGCGCGCAGGACGTAGAGGTCGACCTCCTGGCGGTTGATCGCCGTCGGGGCCGTGCGCTTCCTCTCCTCCGGGCGGTTGTAGCCGTTCGCGGCCCAGAGCAGGTCCGAGAGCTCCTGGTCGGAGAGCGGCTCCGGGGAGAACTCGCGGTGCGTCGCGCGCTTCGCGAGCGCTTCCCCGAGCGGCATCTCCGCGCGCTTTGGCGCGGGGAGCGAGATCGAGGCGGGCCAGGCCTCGGCGTGGTTCTCCCGGAGCGTCCTCTCCATGTCGCGCAGCCATTTGGCGAAGGCCGCCGCGATCACGCCGTAGCCGGCGTCGTTCGGGTGGACGCCGTCGCCGATGTAGGACGTCTCCGCTGCGGCCTTCGTCGCGGCGTAGATGTCGACGTACGGCAGCGGCGCGCTCGTGGCAAGCTCCAGCTGCCAGGGGACGAGCTTTCCGCCGACGACGCTTTCGCGGATCGAGAAGGAGTCCTTCTTCACGAACGGGGAAAGGCCGATGACGACGCGAGGCATGGGCTCGAGATTCAGGAAGTCCGACACGAGCGCCTCGTAGTCGCGCTTCACGCCCGCGCCGTCGTCCGCGTCCCAGTTGACGGGCTTGCTGTCGTTCGTGCCGAGCATGAAGAGGACGACGTCGGGCTTGGCGGCCTTCGCCTTTTCGAACTCGGGCGACTTGCGGTAGCCCATGCCGCCCTGTCCGTTCCACTCCTTGCCCTCGTCCAGCGCCGTGCGGGCGTTGTGGCCGAAGTTGAGGACTTTCCAGCCGTCGCCGAGGAGCGCCTGCAGCTGGGCGGGGTAGCTCTTCGTGCCGCGGTCGGAGGCGCCGTGGCCGTAGGTGATGCTGTCGCCGACGCAGGCGACGACGAGCGGATCGGCGGGTTCGCCGGCGAGCGCGGCGCCGGCGGCGAGCGCGGCGCAGAGAGGGAGGAGGCGGGAGGATTTCATGGTCGGGGTTCCTTTCGTGGCGCGAATCATACCCGAAACCGCCACCTCCGCGCAAACGAAATCACGGCGCCGGGCGGCCGGCCCGGATGGATTTCCGCGCCGGGTTCGGGTAGAATCCCGCGCCATGAAGCCCAAGATCTCCTTCACGACGCTCGGATGCCCCGCCTGGACGGTCGACCGCATCGTCGAGGCCGCGGTCGCGAACGGCTACGGCGCCGTCGACTTCCGCGGCTACCTCGGCGACGTCGAGCTGCCCGACAGCCCCGCCTTCCGCGGCGCGGCGCTGCGGGAGCTCGGCGCGCGCGTCCGCGACGCGGGGCTCGCGGTCTCCTGCCTCGGCAGCGGCGCGAAGATGTCGGCGCCGGACGCCGCCGCGCGCGAGCGGGAGCTCGGCTCGATGCGCCGCTACGCGGAGCTCTGCGCGCCGCTTGGATGCCGGCAGGTGCGGATCTTCGGCGGCGCGGCGGACGGGATCGCGGATCCGGTCGCGAACGCGGCGGAGACGCTTGCCGCGGCGGCGGAGATCGCTCGGGAGGCGGGGATCGAGTTCGTCGTCGAGACGCACGACGACTGGACGGACACGTCGAAGCTCCGCGCGGCGTTCGACGCGGCGGGACGGCCCGACGGCATCGCGCTGCTCTGGGACGTGCACCATCCGTGGGCGACGAAGGGCGAAGCGCCGGAAGCGTCCGTCCGCAACCTCTCGCCGTACATCCGCAACACGCACTGGAAGGATTCGCGCGCGCTGCCCGGCGGCGGGCGCCGGCTCTGCCTGCCGGGCGAGGGAGAGGTGCCTCTCCGCGCAATGCGGGACGCGCTCGCCGCCGCCGGCTACGACGGCTGGCTCACGCTCGAATGGGAGAAGCGCTGGCATCCGGAGATCGAGGAGCCCGAAGTCGCGATTCCCGCCTTCGCGGCCTTCGTCCGCGGGCTCTATTCACCGAGGACGCGCGCGTAGACGTCGCGAAGACCGCGTCTGAAGACGCCGAAGTTGTAGCGGTCGTCGACGAGCGCGCGGCAGCGCGCGGCGAGCGCGGCGCGGCGCGCGCCGTCGCGCGCCAGCTCCGCGACCGCGCCGCCGAACGCCTCCGGCTCGGGCGCGGCGAAGAGCGCCGTCGTCTCGTCGAGGATGAGGCGGTTGGCGGGATGGTCGGTCGCGACGATCCCGCGCGCGACCTTGAGGTAGTCGAGCAGCTTGAGCGGCGTGTTGAGGCCCTGGATGCGCGGCGAGAGCAGCAGGTCCGACGCCGCGAGGTAGCAGGGCAGCCGGTCCGGCGGAATCTTGCCGACGAACGAGACGCGCTCCGCGCAGCCGGCCTCGCGCATCTGCTCCGTCCGCTCCGCGATCTCCTCCGGCGTCCCGCCGACGATGACGAAGCGCAGGCGGGGCTCCTTCGCGACCGCGACGGGAATCGAGGAGAAGAGCAGGTCGATGCCCTGGTAGACCGCGAACGACCCGACGTACGTCGCGAGGATCTCCCCGGGCGCCCTCTCCAGCTCGGCGCGCGCGGCGGCGGTGCCGGCCGCGTCCGGCTCGACGAGGGACGACGGGATGTCGCTCACGCAGAAGGCGGGCGTGCCGGCGCCGGTCTCCTCGACCTGCCGGACGAGCGCCGGGCCGGTGCCGATGACGGCGTCGGCGTGGCGCATCACGAAGCGCTCGACGGCGCGGTAGGCGCGGATGACGAGGCCCTTCTTGTAGCTTCCGGCGTCGGAGTGCTTCTCGAAGACCGCCTTCGCGCGCGCGAGGCGCGAGAGGATCCAGGCCGGGAGGCCGCAGTCCTCGACGCCGTGGATGACGTCGTAGCGCCGTCGGCAGATCATTCCGAGCGCCTCGACGAACATCACCGCGTCGAACGCGAGCTTGAGCGGCGAGGGGCCGATGGCGATCTTCCGGGCGAAGAAGAGGTTGGGGCAGCGCAGGATGCGGACGCCCTCGACGGGCCGGTCCTCGCCGATCGGGAGCGTGAGGAAGTCGACGTCGTAGCCGTTCTCGGCGAGCGCGCGGACGTCGAAGCCGAGCCGGATCGGCGAGCCCCGCCACTGGAAATAGGGCTGCGAGGCGAGGAAGAGCACGCGCCGGCGGCGCGGCGCGGAAGAGGTTTCGGCGGGCGTGTCCATGCTGGCGCCGGATTCTACCAGAACGCCGCGCGACGGCGCAAGGAGCCCCGGCGCGTTCCGCCGTGCGCACCCCGCCACGCCAGGGTGCGTTCCGAAGAACGCACCTCGCGGGTCCGTCTCTTCCAAGACCGGCGAATTTTCGCCCTTTTTCCCCGTTCCGCGCGTCTGGCACGCTCTCTGCTCTCCCGCTTGTGAGCTTTCTCGCAAGCATACCCGCTCAGCATTCAGCATTCAGCACTCGGCATTCAGCATTCCCACTTAACCCCAAACCATACCAATCCATGAAACTCCGTCTCCTCCCCGTTCTCGCCGCGCTCGCGGCGATGCCCGTCCTCGCGCAGGATCCCGCCGCGCCGGAGTCCGCCACGAACGCCGTCCCGGCCGAGGCCGCCGAGGCCGCCCCCGCCTCCGCCGAGGCGCCGGACCAGACCGCCCTCGAGGAATGGACGCACTACATCCGCCAGGGCGGCAAGACGATGTGGTTCATCGGCCTGCTGTCCGTCCTCGGCCTCGGCTGCGCGCTGGAGCGCCTCCTCTGCCTGCGCCGCTCGCGCATCGTCCCGGACGGCCTCTCCGCGGACGTCGTCCGCCTCTGGAACGACGGCGCGTTCGACGAGATCGGCTACCGCTGCGCCAAGAGCCGCAGCGCCCTGGCGCGCGTCGTCGAGACGATGCTCGAATACAAGGGCAGCAAGGACGTGCTGGAGGTGAAGGCGTTCGCCGAGGACAAGGCCGGGCGCGAGCTCCGACTCGAGGGCCGCAAGGCCGCGATGCTCGCCACCGTCGCCACGCTCGCCCCGCTGCTCGGCCTCTTCGGCACCGTGCTCGGCCTCCTGGAGGCGTTCGGCACCGTCGCCGCGATGGGCGAGATGGGCGACGCCTCGGTGCTCGCCGACTCGATCGGCAAGGCGCTCGTCACCACCGTCGCCGGCCTCGCCGTCGCGATGCCCGCGCTCTTCGTCCACCAGATCGTCCGCAACCGCCTCTCGCTCTACTCGGTCATCCTCGAGGACGAGATCGCGGGCCTCGTCCAGCGCACCGTCGGCGCGAAGCGCTAGCCCGGAGGTTCCGCCATGGCCATCCGCCAAGAAGACGAATCCGCCGTCGAGGTGCAGCTCACGCCGCTCATCGACTGCGTGTTCCTGCTGCTCATCTTCTTCCTCGTCTCGTCCCAGCTCAAGAAGGTCGAGAAGCGCCTCGAGGTCGACCTCCCGCGCGCCCACGTCGTGAAGACCTACAAGCAGACGCCGGACATCATCTCCGTCGGCGTCAACGCCCGCGGCAGCCTCTTCGTGAACGCCCGCGCCGTCGGCTCGGGCGGCCTCCTCGACGCCCTCCGCGAGGCGAAGGCCGCCGCGCCCGGCCGCCGCGTCGTGATCGACGGCGAC
>OCTW011569721.1_pt1 | contig 13315 bp, 11 predicted proteins | sample 1539671 | NCBI WGS metagenome assembly OCTW01 (sample SAMN02144230, study PRJEB22623) | gut metagenome | biome: sheep rumen | host: Ovis aries | place: New Zealand | reverse complement strand
CGCGGCGCACGTGCCCTACACGGCCATTCTGACAAAGAAAGAAGCGGCGCGCGCGGACGTCCGGGACCGGAAGGAGGGCTGGATCATCAAGCCCCGCGACTCCTACGGCGCCCACGGCATCTATCCGGGCCGGCAGTGCGCGGAGGACGAGTGGCGTGCAATGCTCGATATGCACGCGGACACGGATTACATCCTGCAGGAATTTGTGGAGCCCTACAGGACGGACAATATTTATTTCGGCGTCGAAGGGACGCCTGAATGGCAGTCCTTCAGCAATATGACCGGCGTCTATCTCTACGGCGGCCGCCTGGCCGGGATCTATTCCCGGGCCTCGGTGACGCCCATCATCTCCGTCGAGGGGGATGAGCACGAGATGACCTCCATTGTTCTGCGCGAACGCAGCTGATCCGGCCGCCGGCTTATGACCTTATATGACCGGGGATGCGGGACAGGGGCTTTGTCCGGTTTCCGGAAAGAAAAAACAGAAATATTTCCGGAAGATGCCCGGTAGAAAAAACAGCTGCATTCCTGGAAGACGTCCGGCAGAAAAAACAGCTGCATTCCTGGAAGACGTCCGGCAGACGACCGTTGGTGTCGGGCATACAGATTATACAGATCAGACAGAACATACAGTTCATATAGTTCATACAGAAAGGGGGCAGATTACCGATGGCTTTTTTGAGAATTGAAGAAATTATTGAGAAAATGAACCTGACCGCCCTGACTCCGGAAATAGGGACGGCGGACATCAAGGTCCGGCAGGCGGAGGTCAACAGGCCCGCCCTGGAGCTGACCGGCTATTTTGATCATTTCGCGCCCGGCAGGATCCAGATGATCGGTCTGGGTGAGTACTCCTACATTCAGCAGATGACGGAGGAGCACAAGGAGAAGGTTTTTGACAAGCTGTTTTCCCAGGAAGTCCCCATGATTATCTTCACGAGGGGGCTGATGCCGGACGATCATATCCTGGAGATCGCACGCAGGCACAACAAGCCCATGTACATGACCTCGCAGGCGACGAGTCCCTTCATGGCGGAGATGCTGCGCTGGCTCAATGTCAAGCTAGCCCCCTGCATTTCCGTGCACGGCGTCCTGGTCGATGTCTACGGCGTCGGGCTCCTGCTGACCGGCGACAGTGGCGTCGGCAAGTCCGAGGCTGCCCTGGAGCTGATCAAGCGCGGCCACAGGCTGGTGTCGGACGATGTCGTCGAGATCCGGCGTGTGAGTGAGGTGACCCTCATCGGCACAGCCCCTGCGATCACCAAGCACTTCATCGAGCTGCGCGGCATCGGGATCATCGATGTCAAGACCCTGTTCGGCGTCTGCAGCGTCCGCGACAGCCAGACCATCGACCTGGAGATCCACCTCGAGGAGTGGGACCGGAACCGCGAGTACGACCGGCTGGGTCTGGAGGAAAATTATACAGAGTATCTGGGCAACCGCGTGGTGCGTCACTGCGTGCCTGTCCGTCCCGGAAGAAATGTCGCCATCATCTGCGAGTCCGCGGCGGCCAACCACAGGCAGAAGATGATGGGCTACAACGCCGCCCAGGAGCTCTACCAGCGCGTGCAGAGCAATCTCATGCGCAAAAACCGGGGAGAGGATTAAAAAACAGGTGTGTTCTGCGCGGGGAGAAAACGGCGGCAGGGACATGTACCGCGAACAGAAGAAGGGAAAGAATGTCCCGCCGAAGAGCGGACGGGAGACGGGAAACGGCCGTGCAGACAAATACTCTGCGGACGGATCAAAGGGAAAGAATGTCCCGCCGAAGAGCGGTCGGGAGACGGGAAACGGCCGTATTGACAGGACTCTGCGAAGAGAGATGAGAGGATAGAATGATAAACAAAGAACTTCAGCAGGAGATCGGAAGGATCCTGCCGGCTGAACAGATCAGATATGACGAACCTATGGCGGCACACTGCTCCTTCCGCACGGGCGGCCCTGCGGACGCCCTGGTGTCTGTCCGGACCGGCGAGGAGCTCGGCGCCCTGCTGGCCCTGTTGCGGGCGGAGGGAATGGAGTATTTTCTGCTCGGGAAGGGAACCAACCTCCTGATCGGCGACGGCGGTTTCCGCGGCGTGATCGTGACGACCGTAGATCCCGGAAAAGAAGCGGCAGCTGCGGGTGCGGGAAAGACCTCAGGCGCGATTGAGACAGCGGGCGGCAGCATCACGGCCCCGGGAACAGGAAGAGCACGGAGCGCTGAAACAACAGCCGCCCCGGGCGAAGAGGCTGAGCCCTTTTTCCTGAATTCAGTGCGCGTACAGGGAAATCGGATCACGGCGGGCGCCGGCGCGACCCTCAAGGCCGTGGCAGTCGCGGCCATGGAGCACGGGCTCGAGGGCATGGAATTTGCCGCGGGCATACCCGGCACAGTGGGCGGCGGTCTTGTCATGAACGCGGGTGCCTACGGCGGGGAGATGCGGCAGGTCGTCAGGAAGGTCGGACTCCTCATGCCGGACGGGACCATGCGGGACTGCAGCGGGGAGGAGATGGAATTCGGCTACAGGACCAGCCTTCTGCGCAGGATTCCCGCGGCGGCCCTGCGGGCGGAGTTTGAACTCACGCCCGGCGACCCGGAGACCATCCGGGCGAAGATCGCGGACATGGCGGCGCAGCGGCGGGCCAAGCAGCCCTTGGAATATCCCAGCGCGGGCAGCACCTTCAAGCGGCCGGAAGGGTATTTCGCGGGCAAGCTGATCATGGACGCCGGCTTGGCCGGCTGCAGCATCGGCGGGGCCCAGGTCTCGGAGAAGCACTGCGGCTTTATCATCAACCGGGGCGGCGCGACGTCCGCCCAGATCCGGGCCCTGATCGAGGACGTCCAGCACAAGGTCTATGAGGCGGCGGGCGTCCGACTCGAGCGCGAGGTGATTTTCCTGGGAGAATTCTGAGGAGACTGGTGAATCCGGGGAAATATCTTTTTTGCAGATAAAGAATCACCTGCAGCATCATAAAGCTGCGCCGGCAGCATTGCGGTACAGGGTGGCCGTTCTGTATTTGAGGGGAGGCAGAAGATGCGGTTTGTCGTAGTGACAGGCATGAGCGGAGGCGGTAAGGCGACCGCCATCAATATTCTGGAGGACGAGGGCTATTACTGCGTGGACAACCTGCCCGTCCGACTGATCGATAAATTCATGGAGCTGGTCTTCATGCCCGGCAGCAATGTGGACAAGGTCGTGCTGGGCCTGGATGTGCGGGCGGACCGGCCTTTCATCTACGTGGAGGAGGTCCTGTCGACACTCCGCCAGAAGGGCTACAACTACGAGATCCTGTTCATGGACGCCTCGGATGACACGCTCATCCGGCGCTACAAGGAGACCCGCCGCATGCATCCCTGCGAGCCCCAGGGCCGCGTGGAGGACGGGATCCGGCGGGAGCGGGAGATCCTGCGCCAGATCAAGGCCAAGGCGGACTATGTGATCGACACGTCCCGCCTGCTGGTTCGGGAACTCCGTGAGGAACTGATCCGGGTCTTTGTCGACGATGAGCAGTATAATTCCCTGATCGTCACGGTCATGTCCTTCGGCTTCAAGCACGGGATCCCCCAGGACGCGGATCTGGTCTTTGACGTCCGCTTCCTGCCCAATCCTTTTTACGTCGAGGAGCTGAAACCGCTGACGGGCAACGATCCGGAGGTCGCGGACTATGTACTTTCTTTCGCACAGTCCGGCGAGTTCCGCAAAAAGCTGACCGACCTGATCAGCTTCCTGATCCCCTACTATGTCGAGGAGGGCAAGAACCAGCTGGTGATCGCGATCGGCTGCACGGGCGGCCAGCACAGGAGCGTGACCATGGCCAACTGCCTCTACGAGGACCTGCGCGGCCAGGGCAGCTACGGGCTCAAGATCTACCACCGCGACGCGAAAAAGAAGACGCGGGAGACCGAGACCCCGGAGGCGGGCGCCGCAGGCCCGGACAGGCCCTGACGGGAAAGGAGCCACAGATATGTCTTTTTCCAGTGATCTGCGGGAGGAACTGGCCCGGGTGAACACGCGGGGGCGGCAGGAACGGGAGACAGAGCTGGCTGTTCTGCTGCAGAATCTTTGTGCGTTTTCGCCCCTTGAGAACGGAGGAACCGTCGTTACTTTTTCCGGCGGGAATGAGAGCGCTCTGAAAAAGTGCTTTACATTGATTCTGAAAAACGTTAATATTGATGCTGATTTATGCACGCTTTTTTTCAACGGAAACGGGGAAAAAACCGCCGCCGGCGGCCGGCGTGCAGGAAACCTGAAAACACAGGCGCGGACAGCGGTGGGAGAGACAGTGGATCTCCCGCGGCAGTTCACAGACCTCCTCAGAAGGCTCCATCTCATCGGAAAGGACGGGGTCGGGACGGGAGAGGACGAAGTCCTTTTTCCGGCACTGACGGAGGGGAAACGCGCGCGGGCCTATCTCAGGGGAATGTTCCTCTGTGCGGGATTTATGAGCGACCCGTCGCAGCGCTACCACCTGGAATACCGGTGCACTTCACTTCCGCGGGCTGACCAGCTCAGGGAAGTGCTCGCCGGGAACGACATCCATGCCGGTCTGACGCGCCGCAAAAGCTATTACATCGTCTACATCAAGGACTCGGGTGACATTGCCCTGCTCCTGCAGCTGATGGGAGCGTCCGTCAGCTTCATGGCGACGGAAAACGCGCGGATCTACAAGGAGATGCGCAACAAGGTCAACCGCCGCGTCAACTGTGAGACGGCCAATATCGGAAAGACGGTCGCATCCGCGGTCCGTCAGCTGGAGGACATCCGCCTGCTTCGCGGGCAGGGAATCCTCGAGACACTTCCGGAACCGCTCCGCCAGGCTGCGGATCTCCGGGAGGAAAATCCGGGCGCGTCGCTCGCGGAACTGGGAAAGCTCGCCGACCCTCCGGTCGGAAGGTCCGGTATGAACCACCGGATGCGGAAGCTCTCCGAGCTCGCGGACAAGGCACGGGAGGCTGGTGCGGAAACGAGGTCCTCCGAGCCCGCGGACAAGGCGCGGGAAGCCGGTGAGGAAACGATGTAAGAGAGACGCAGAGATGCAGCAACGCTGAGACACCGCAGGGCAGAAATACGGACACGCATAAAGTGTGACCGGGAAGGGATGCAGAGACAATATCTGCGGGAATGCTGAGATGCGGTCATGCAGCGCTGCAGAAAAGAAGGTAATGCTCCGCTGTGCTGCGGCGGAAGACAGGACCGCCTTTTCAAACAAAAGGGTCATGCAGGGGGGATGCAGCTGGAGCAGTCTTGCCGGTCTGCGGGGACCCGGATGACACCGGAGAATTGCAGGCAGGTACCGGTATTATACGGGTACATGCGGGCAAAGCTGTCCGAGTGAAACAGTTGGAAGACGGCATTGCCGTCAGATAAAGGAGATTCGTATGCTGAGAAGGTCGATCGTGATCAATCGTCCGCAGGGTCTGGATGGACGGCCCATTGCGGAGCTGGTGCAGGTTGCAAGCAAGTATGAAAGCAAAGTGTATCTGGAGCATGGGACGAGGAAGGTCAACGCCAAGAGCATCATGGGAATGATGTCCCTGGAAGCTTCCGCGGGTGAAAGTGTCGAAGTGATGATCGATGGATCGGACGAAGAAAATGCCATGAGCGAGATCGCGGCATTTCTCTGTGCCGGCGGCAGGAAGGCTGCCCCGGCTGTATAAAAAGATCAAACAGAATACAAAAAAGAATATTGAGATAATAGAACGCGTCTCCGGGACAAAAGTCCTGAAGACGCGTTTTTCTGATGTGATGCATTGGTGCTGCATCCCACAAACCTTCGGTTTGTGGGAGCGTTTATCTCAGTGGGGGATTGTGACCCGCCGCTGAGACGAGCAGGCTGCAGCTTTTATTCCACCGCTTACAGAAGCGGGGGCTTCCCCCCTGAGATAAAAAAAGCCCCCGAAAGGGAGGATAAAAAGCCCCTGAAAAGGGAGGATGCCAGGCACTTTCGTACCTGGCATAGTTATGAAAAAGTTATTCGTAAGCCTGCTGCATTGGCGACGGTTTCATCAGCTGCTTCAGCGGTTTTTCTTCGCTGTTCAGCTTATGAACAAAGTATAGGCAGGAAAAATGGACACAGAATGAGAATCAATTAAAGAAACATTTAATAAAATATGAACAAAATTTTAACGAGGCGGCTAGCCTTCATTTTTGGGATTTTGCAAGAAAAAAGATGGTGCAGAACAGCCCTGACGGCAGCGCGGTCATGGCACTTTTGGCCTGTTGGCACTTTACACAGGTGACGTGAAATCGTTATAATAGCATTTATGTTAAAAGCTGTTTATTTTGTGGAAGAGACGCCCGCCGCAGCGGCCTGTCACGGCAGGAACGTGGCGGAGGAGATGGAGCGGGCAGTGCAGTCGCTCCGCGGCATGGGCTTTGAGAGCGGTGTCCGCTATATGCGGGGGAAGTCTGACGGTCAGGGCGCGTCCGGCAGCCAGGATATAGCCGGAGATCAAAGCGCGTCCGGCAGTCAGGATATAGCCGGAGATCAGAGCGCGTCCGGCAGCCAGGATATAGCCGGAGATCAGAGCGCGTCCGGCAGCCAGGGTGTGCCCGGAGACGAAAGCGCGTCTGACGATCAGGGCGTTCCGGCGCCGGATGCGGCCCGCGAGATGCTGTTTCTGTGCGGGAGCGGTCAGACCCTGCGCGGCCTGCGTGAAAAAGGCCTCTGCGCCGCGGGTTATTCCCATGCGGAGAACGCGGGGGAGTCCTTTTCCGGTGCGCCCTATGTCCTGCAGGAGCCGGACCTGGTGGACCGGGACAGCTACTGCAAGATCTATGAGCGCGAGGCGGGCCTGCCCTGGACGATCCTGGAGACGGACAGGTGCCTGGTGCGGGAGTTTACCGCGGAGGATCTGGACGGGATCTACGCCCTCTACGACGACGAGGCGTGCAGGTTTCTGGAGCCGCCGTCGGAGGACCGGGCCCATGAGCGGGAGATTCTGGAGGCCTATATCCGCCGGATCTACGGGCTCTACGGCTTCGGCCACTGGGCCGTGCTGGAGAAAGAACCGGGACCGGTTTTGTCCGGGACTGAAAGCGGGACAGCCGCACAGGATAACCGGCATGAAGAAAAGGTGAAAACCTGCGGGTCTGCCGCAGGCGCGAAGACCGGATGTCCGGCACCGGGCGGCAGGCTGATCGGCAGGATCGGCTTCGCGGTCCTGACGGCAGCGCAGGAGCAGGAGGCCCTGGACCTGGGCATACGGGCGGCTGAGCCGCAGCGGGGACAGCCCTGGTCCGGCCTGGACGCGGATTTCGGCTTTCTGATCGCCGCATCCTGCCGGGGACAGGGAATCGCGGAGGAGGTCTGCAGGGCCCTGTTGCAATATGGCTTTTCGGCACTCGGCTTCAAGCGCGTGCGGGCGGATGCCCGCGCGGACAACGCGGCCTCGATCCGGCTGCTGGAGAAGCTGGGATTCCGGAGAGCCGGGATCGCGGGAACCGGGACAGACGGTCCGCAGGCGGACGGTTCCGGGCCGGGAAGAGTCGTCTTTTTCTGTGAAGGACCCCGGTGAAGTGCGGGGCCCGGGGCAGACGGTCCGCAGGCAGACGTTTCCGGGCCGGACAAAATAGATTTTTTTGGATATTCAATAGACAGGGAGGTAGATAGAATGGTCAATCGTGAATATCTTGCAATGCTCAGCAACAAGAATGTGATCCGGGAGCTTTCGGAGTACGCGACAGCGCGCGGCAAAGAGATCGGATACGAGAATGTCTTTGATTTCAGCCTGGGAAATCCTTCGGTGCCCGCACCGGACAGCTACAGGGATGTCTCCATCCGCCTGCTGCAGGAGGAGGAGCCTCTGAAGCTCCACGGCTATAATCCGACGCTGGGCGATCCCCGCGTCAAGGAGAAGGTGGCGGCTTCCCTCAGCGCCAGGTTCGGCCTGGCCTACACCCCCGGCCTTATTTTCCCGACGGCCGGTGCTGCCGGCGCGATCGCCCATGCTGTGCGCTCCGTGGTGGAGCCCGGCGAAGAGGTCATGGTCTTTGCACCTTATTTTTCCGAGTACAATCCCTATGTGCACGGGGCGGGGGCGGACCTTCGCGTGGTGCCCATGAAGGAGGACGACTTCCAGATCAATTTCGAGGCGGCCGAGTCGGTTTTTAGCGAGAAGACGGCGGCTGTCCTGATCAATACGCCCAACAACCCTTCCGGCGCGGTCTACACCGAGGAGACCCTGCAGAAGCTGGCGGAGGTCCTGACGCAGAAGTCACAGCAGTACGGGCACACCATCTTCCTGATCTCCGATGAGCCCTACCGCGAGATCGTTTTTGACGGAAAAAAACAGGCCTATCCGGCCAAGTTCTATCCGCACACCCTGACCTGCTATTCCTTCTCCAAATCCATCTCGCTCCCGGGCGAGCGTATCGGCTACGTCGCGGTCTCTCCCGACTGCGAGCAGGCGGAAAATCTGGTGCCCATGATGGGCCAGATCTCCCGCGGTCTGGGCCACAACTGCCCTTCCTCCCTGCCCATGCTGGCGGCGGCCTACTGCCTGGAGGAGACCTCGGACCTGTCCGTCTATGAGACCAACATGAACCTGCTCTACGACACCTTCAAGGAGCTCGGCTTCACGGTCCCCCGTCCGGGCGGCACCTTCTACATCATGCCCAAGGCCCTGGAGGAGGACGCCATTGCTTTCTGCAAGAAGGCCCTGAAATATGACCTCGTCTTCGTCCCCGGCGACGGCTTCCACGCACCCGGCTTCTTCCGCGCGGCCTACTGTGTGGACACGGAGAAGGTCGAGCGGTCCCTGCCCGCCATCCGCAGATTCGTGGAGACAGAGTATCCCAACCGTTGAGAGCGCAGCAAATATCTCTGCCCTGACGGGCGGCGTGAAGCGGAAAAAGAAGAGTGAAAAATCTTGCCGATGCAAGTTTTTTCACTCCGGAGGTTTGTGACGGAGCACAAACCTCCATCTGATGCAAAAGAGAATATCGCCAATTTCAAAGCCCTTATATGTAAGGCTTTGAAATCCGAATTTCTCTGTTGCGATGCCTGCGCACTTGCGTGCTCCGGCATTGTCGGAAAGAGTGAGGAAAAGCTCAAATAAATTGAAGGAGTATTGACTGAATGATTGAACTATTAAAGGCGGCGCTGTTCGGCATCGTGGAGGGAATCACGGAGTGGCTCCCGGTCAGCAGCACCGGCCATATGATCCTGCTGGATGAGTTTGTGTCCCTGCGGGTCTCCCCCCTGTTTCTGCAGATGTTCATGGTGGTGATCCAGCTGGGCGCGATCCTGGCGGTGATCATCATGTACTGGAATACGATCTGGCCCATCCGCAAGGACAGGAAGACCGGAAAATACCGGATCGACCAGGATATCATCTCCCTCTGGGGCAAGGTGATCGCGGCCTGCCTGCCGGCAGCGGTCGTGGGGATTCTGGCGGACGACTGGCTGGATGTTCATTTCCGCAACTGGGTGGTCGTCTCGATCATGCTCATCCTGGTGGGGGCGGCCTTTATCGTGATCGAGAACCGGAACCGGGGCAGGAAGCCCGTCACGCGGCGCCTGCACGATATCTCGCTCCGGGAAGCCATGATCATCGGGCTCTTCCAGCTGATCGCGGCCATCTTCCCGGGCACATCCCGGTCGGGCGCGACCATTCTCGGCGGTATCATGATCGGTGTCTCCCGCCCGGCGGCGGCCCAGTTCACCTTTATCATGGCCATCCCCGTCATGCTGGGGGCCAGCCTGATCAAGATCCTCAAATACGGCCTGTTTTTCTCGGGAATGGAACTGGCGATCCTGCTGACGGGCATGATCGTCGCTTTCCTGGTCTCCGTCCTGGTCATTCGCTTTATCATGCGGTATATCAAGACCCACGACTTCAAGATCTTCGGCTGGTACAGGATCATCCTGGGCATCATCGTGATCATTTACTTCGCGATCATCCGGCGCTGAGGGGCGCACGGATCAAAAATTTTTTATGATTCTTTCAACAGATTGTTCCCGATAAAAGGTTTTATGATACAATAGACGGTAGCGGTCCGGCAGAGGACTGTAACTGCATGCATTGGGTTGTTTTTTATAATAAATATGAAAAACAATACGGCGGGCAAGGAACCACAGGAGGATGAAATGGCAAACAAGAAAAAGAGAAACAACAACCAGAGTCAGGGAGAGACCAGGACACAGGCCCCTGCAGCCAACAGCGAGAGGGCGAAGCAGAAGAAGGAGGACAGACAGAATCTCCTCCTGCTGCTGGGCGTCATCGCAGTGCTCGCCATCGTCGGCATCGTGATCTGGCTCACATCCGGATCTTCGTCAGACGAGTCGGCAGCAGCCGCTCCCGCAGCCGCAACGGCTGAGGCTGCCGCAGCTGTGGCAACGGATGAGGAAGCTGCCGTCGCAGAGGCAGTGGAAGCTCCGGAAGAGACCGGCGAGGAAGCAGAGGCTGTCGAGGCTGAAGCGGAAGCCCCTGAGGAAGAGGCGGAAGCGGTCGAGCCCGAGGCAGAGGCAGCTGCTGAGGAGACCGAGGCTGTCGAGGCTGAGGCTGAGGAGCCCCAGGAACTGGTAGCGACCGAGGAGACCGAGACTGCTGAGGCAGCACCGGCCGAGGGCACAGAGGAAGCAGCGCCCGCAGAGGGTGAGGCGGCTCCTGCAGAGGCGCAGGAAGCAACTTCCACGACCGTTCTGGACGCAGGCACGATCTACACGGTTGAAGCGCCCATGACCCTGTATCAGGAGGCATCCACAGGCTCCGCACCTGTCATGGAGCTCGCGTCCGGCTGGAGCGTAGCTGTTGAGAACGCGGCTGAGGCCGGCAACGGTTGGCACTATGTATCCGTATGGCTGGATGGACAGCCCACATACGGCTACATCCAGATTCCGTAACCGGATCCTGACAGGAGTTCAGGACCCTGACAGGAGTTCAGGATATTCCGCAATGAGGCAATCCTTCGGGATGTTTCGTAAGGACTGCGGGAAAGCCTGATCAGAAGGCGTTTGGAACCGGCACGGGCAGACATGCCTGTGCCGGTTTTTCTGTCCTGCGGGCATATCATTTTCAGGGGAATGATCATGGGATGAAACAGAATCTCATGGCCTGCGGATGAATGGAGGGACAGAGGAATGGATGGGCGGGGCGCCGCCCGGGTGATGAAAAATGGGAACACTTGCTGTTTTTGTCTTTGAGAGTATATTGCTGGGGGTCGGGCTGGCCATGGACGCCTTCTCGGTCTCCATGGCCAACGGTCTGCAGGATCCGGGGATGAGCGTGAAAAGAAGGTTCTGCATCGCGGGGACCTTCGCGGGCTTCCAGTTTTTGATGCCGCTGGCGGGCTGGTTCTGCGTGCGGACGGTCACGGAGCAGTTCGCTTCTTTTCAGAAGATGATCCCCTGGATCGCCTTTGTCCTGCTGGGCTTCATCGGCGGGAAGATGGTCCTGGAGGGTATCAGGCACCCGGCGGAAGAGGAAGAGGAGGAGATCCGGCTTGCGGGCGGGACGCTCCTGCTGCAGGGGGTCGCCACCTCCATTGACGCCCTGTCCGTCGGCTTTACGATTGCGTCCTACGGCGTGATGAAGGCGCTGACGGCATCTGCTCTGATCGGGCTGACGACTCTGGTCATCTGTCTGGCGGGACTCCGCATCGGCCGTTATTTTGGCATGCGGCTGGCCGGGAAGGCCTCCGTCCTGGGCGGCGTCATCCTGATCGCGATCGGGATCAGGATCCTGGCGGGAGGCCTGTGAGACGCGGCCGACGCCGGCACCTCTGTGTAAAGGGCGGAGCCAGTTGCGCGGCGCTGGTGATACGTGCTGTCTACAGGCTGCCGATGATTTACTTTGCGTCGGATTTGTGGTACGATACATCCACTTGTAAACTGAGTTGCCTGCAGAACAGGCGGGGAGGAAATATGTCCGAAGAAAGAATGGAAACCATGGATGATTACAAGGAGGAGCTGGAGGCTTCCTTCCGCGAGCTGCATGTCGGTGATATCGTCGACGGCACCGTGATCGGTGTCAGCGAGGACGGCGTGACCGTGGATCTGAAGTACTACACGCAGGGCTTCATCAGCCGCAGTGAGCTGAGCGATGACCCGACCTTCAATGTGATGGAGGACCTGCACGAGGGTGACGAGATCAGGGCTTCCATCCTCAAAATGGACAATGGCGACGGCAGCATCGCCCTCTCCCGCAAGGCCGCAGTGGCAGTCCTGGCCTGGGATAAGCTTCAGGAGATGATGGACAACAAGGAGGTCCTCACGGTCCAGATCCTGGAGACGGTCAAGGCCGGTGTCGTGACCTATGTCGAAGGCATCCGCGCCTTCATTCCGGCATCCCAGCTCAGCGACGCCTATGTCGAGAACACCTCCGACTGGCTCGACAAGGACGTGGATGTCCGCATCATCACCTGTGATCCCGACAAGAAGCGCCTGGTTCTGTCCGGCAGGGAGGTCGCCCGCGACCGCCGCCGCGAGGAGCGCAGACGCCGCATTGACGCCATGCAGCCCGGCACCGTCCTGGAGGGCACCGTGCAGACCATCAAGCCCTACGGCGCCTTCGTCGACCTGGGCGACGGCATCGACGGCCTGGTCCACATCTCCCAGATGAGCGTGAAGCGCGTCAACAACCCTGCGGAGGTGGTCAAGGAAGGCGAGAAGGTCAAGGTCAAGATCCTCAAGGTCGCCGATGGCAAGATCAGCCTCAGCATGAAGGCCCTCGAAGACGCGCCCGTGCAGGAGAAGGAAGAGGCCGTGGACATTTCCCAGTACACCACGAAGGAGAATGCCACCACCAGCCTGGGCGACCTGCTCAAGGGCTTCAAGTTCGACTAAGTACCGCCAGGGACGGTTCTCCCCGGTACTTTTTGCAGGCGATTGTTGCCGATGGGGACAGCACCCTCTGACAATGACCGGAGCCCCTGGTGCTGTTGACCGGCAGACAGTTGTCAAAGAAAATTGTCCCTGAAGGCGCGCAATGACGCATATGGATGGTAAAGCGGGATTTCTGCATTGGCGGAGAGCCCGCTTTTCTTATGTCAGCAGATGTGATATACTGCGGATGAATACAACGTATGTTCGATGCGCGCGGCTCCCGGGCGCTTTCATAACAGGAGACAGGAATGGATCATTTTGTTTTACATTCGGAATATAAGCCGACCGGCGACCAGCCGCAGGCAATCGAGGAACTGGTGAAGGGCTTCAAGGAAGGAAATCAGTTTGAGACTCTGCTGGGCGTGACGGGCTCGGGCAAGACCTTTACCATGGCCAATGTCATCCAGGCCCTCAACAAGCCCACCCTCATTATTTCCCACAACAAGACCCTGGCCGGCCAGCTCTACGGCGAGATGAAGGAGTTTTTCCCCGAGAACGCGGTGGA
>OCTW011559786.1_pt1 | contig 13315 bp, 10 predicted proteins | sample 1539671 | NCBI WGS metagenome assembly OCTW01 (sample SAMN02144230, study PRJEB22623) | gut metagenome | biome: sheep rumen | host: Ovis aries | place: New Zealand | reverse complement strand
AGTCGATGAGGGCCGCTTGCTTTTGGAGTTCCCTCATCTTCGCCCCCACCCTTTCATCGAAGGCGCCTATTACTACGACAAGGACGAATATGATCTAGGCAAAAGCCTGATGCATGACGTCGGAGGGTTCTATATCCAGGACGCCGCCGCGATGATGCCGGTCGCTTTCCTTGACCCAAAGCCTGGGGAAAAGCTCCTTGACATGGCTGCTGCCCCAGGAGGAAAAACCATCGATGCCGCCTTAAGAATGGAAGGCAAAGGTGCGATTTTGTCAAATGACATCTCCTACCCCCGCGCTCTTGAGCTAAGCCGCAATATCGAGCGCCTTGGCATCATTAATGCCACCGTCATATCCTGTGATCTTTCAAAATGCTATCCATTTTTGGAGGGAACCTTCGACAAGGTAATTCTAGATGCCCCATGCTCTGGGAGCGCGATGTTTCGCAAGCAAAAGGAAGTCGAGGAGGATTGGACGGCGGAAAAAGTCGCTTCCTTGACCAAAATCCAGAGGAATTTGCTCGACGCCGCCTACTTTTATCTGAAAGAAGGAGGGACGATAGCCTATTCGACTTGCTCTTTCTCTTACGAAGAAGACGAAGGCGTGATTTTGGATTTCCTCGCCGCGCATCCTTTCGCGGAGGCTATGCATCTTCCAAAGAGCCCTCTATTCTATCGCCAACAAGACCTTCCCGAGGCCGTGCACCTCTTGCCACACCTCTTCGAAGGCGAAGGGCAATTCATCTGCTTGATCAGGAAAAACGAATCCATAGATCAAGCCAAAGCGAAGCCCATCAAAAGCGATGAGGCCGCGCTTAAGGCGATGAAGTCGCTTGGGATCGTTCCTGAAACAGGGCAGACCGCGGTCAAAGTCAAAGAGTCGATCTATCTTGCGCCAAGAGAATTCATGAACGCCGATATCTGGAAACTGAACCCGATAAGATTAGGGCTAAAAACCTGCGAGATCTCAAGTAAAGGAGACCTCTTCCCGGACCACCACTTGGCTCGCGCTGGGCTCGGCTTATCAAAGGTCTCCCTGAGTGAAGCCCAAGCGAAATCCTACCTATCTGGCGCGACCTTCCGCCTCGATTGCCAAAATGGCTTCAAGATCGCGGCCTATGAGAGCATGAACCTAGGCCTCATCAAAGTCGTTGGAGGCGTAGCGAAGAACCACTACCCCAAAGGCCTAAGGCATTCATATTGATGGAAAGTAACCAAAAAGCACGTTCCGACTTGGAGCGCGCTTTTTGGTTTGCTATATATTTCGTTCTATTCTTTTGCTGGCATGACGGTCACCACGCCTATCACCGAGATGCAGAACCCGATTGCGGCGAGCGAAACCATGAAGTCCACGCTATCGAAATGGACCGCGAATATCACCGATTCGGCGATGTAGGCGATCCCGGCGACGATCGCCCCTACCGAGGCTAGATAATATCCCCATGGGGTTCTGGAATTGGTGAGTCCCACCATCCCGATCGCTCCGAAGATAAGCATCACTACCCCAAAGGGGATCGCGAAAGGCAGAAAATAGGAAACTCTAGCGTCCGGAGACATATCGCCTGATGTCTTGAAAAGAAGGTAGATCAAAGCGCCGAAAGAAGCGAGTCCCCCGATGACGGTCGCGGTTCCCGCGGTCTTGGTGACCTTTGATTTGGCCTCTAATGTTTCTTCGGTTAACTTGAGTTGTCGCATTTATTTTTTCTTCCAGAATTTGTTCTTCGGGTATTTCTTGTGGAGCTTCTTGGCGTAATAGTCCGCATCGAGCTCACGGAATGACCTCACGTTCTCCTCGGTTGCCTTCTGCACTTCTAACGCGAAGTCCGCGGTCTTCTTCTCGGCGAAGGATTCATATGGGATTCTTTCGATCTTGCCGTGAATCGGGAATGACCTTGCCTCATACCCACCTCCAAGAGGACGGAAGGTTCCAAACATCGATATGGACAAGACGTCAACTTTCGCGCGATATGCGGGCTTGAAGGAGCCGGCATGGAAGTCCAGCGAATCGACGTTCATCGGGTCTTTGTTGCGGGTTCCTTCTGGGAAAATCGCGACGGAGTAGCCTTTTTCGAGGGTCGCGGTCGATTCCTTGATGACCGAAACGGCTTGTCTAACGTCATCGCGGTTCAGATACAAGCCATTGAGCATCTCAAACCAAACCCCGATGAATGGTTTGCCCTTGAGCTCGTTTTTGCCGACGAATTGGACCGGGCGAGGCGAATTCACGAGGATCGTGAGGATATCGAAGATCGATTGGTGATTGCAGACGATGAGGGCCGGCTTATCCGAATCTCTTAGTAGCTCGATGTTCTCGATGCGGAACTCCGGGCGCATATGATGGACCATGAAGATCGCAAAGTCGCGGACCATCTTGTAACGCTGCTCGAAGGTGTATTCGTCTTTGTGCTTGAGGCGCGGCTTGAAATAGAAGATGTGCTTGAATAGGATTCGGAACCCGATCGTGAAGCCTAATCTAACATATTTCCTGACGGTGTTGAATGTTTTCATATTCAGTCCTCGGTGTAGACGATCGACATCGCCGGGATCTTGACGGTGTGCGACTTCTCTTCATCGCTATTTTCCCCGCAGGAAACATAGGAAGCGGAGCACTTGATCGGCTCCCCATAGCTAAGCGGGCGATTGTTCGGATTGTAGAAAATGCTCACTTGCTTCTTTGGGGCGATGAAATTCTGGTCGAGATAGAAAAGCCTGATGGCGCCGTCGAAATCGGTGACGTCCATGGTATTGGCGATGGTCGAAGGGTCATATAGATGCAATAGCTTCGCCTTCTTGCGGAAGGCCACCGCTTTCTTGAACCTCTGATACATTTCTTCCCTCTCTTCGAGCAAACGATAGGAGAATTTGTTCTCACGGTCGCCGGAATTGTAGGTGTTCCCGTTCCCGAATTTGCTTTGCCCGATCTCTTGTCCCATGTGAATGAAGGGGATGCCGAAGGAGAAGAGGACCAGATTATTGGCGAGTTCCACCCTTCTAAGCTTCTCGTCCTCGTTCATGTTGGAGTACCGATTGCTCAGCCAATCGAAATAGGTTTCGTTATCGTGGCATTCGACGTAATTGATCGATTGGGTGCCGTTAAGGAAGTGACGGGGGACGATGAAGTCGAGGCTAGAGGAAATGATCGCGTTCTTGAGCGCATTCATCGCGTCTAGCTCGCCCGCAGCGTATCGTTTCGCGTTCTCGCGGAAGAAATCGTTGAAGAAGCCATAATCCGGTAGCAAGCGGTAATTGCCCATGTGGCCGAGCGGGAAATTCACGTCCCCGCCCATGTTCCAGCCTTCGCCATAGAGCAAGAAGTCCGGCTTCTTGGCTTTGGCGTAATCTCTTATCTTGAGGAGGGTGTCGCAATCGATGATGCCCATGAGGTCGAAGCGGAATCCATCGATCCCGTATTCGTCGATCCACCACTTGCAGCAATCCAAAATCATCTTCCTGACCATCGGCTTTTCGGTTGCGAGGTCATCGCCGCAGCCGCTCGTGGAGGCCATCGTGCCGTTATAGCGCTTGCGGAAATAGTAATTCGGGAGCACTTTCTCGAGGTTGTGGGTGATGTATTCGTAGACGTGGTTATAGACGACGTCCATGACGATCCGAATGCCCTGCTCATGGAAGGCTTTGACCATGGCTTTGAGCTCATTAACCCTTGAATAGGGATCGTTTGGGTCGGTCGCGTAAGAGCCTTCCGGCACGAAATACTGCGCCGGGTCATAGCCCCAGTTATAAGAGGCCAAAGGATGCTCCTCATCGACGGTTTTGAAGTCGTAGATCGGCAGCAATTGGAGGTGCGTCACCCCGAGGGACTTCACGTAATCTAGTCCCGCGGGAAGCTTGCCGGAAAGGGTTTTCCTGTCTTGTTCGGCAAGGCCTACGAAGGTGCCTTTATGGACGATATCGGTATAGGAAGAGACCGTGAGGTCGCGGACGCTCGCCTCATAGATAACCGCCTCGGTTGGGGATTGGAGGCGAGGCAAGCAGCGGTCGGAGAAATCGTGCTCGAGCTTTGAGAAGTCGATCGCGAAGCTCGTCTTGCCGTTTGCCGAGCTAGATTTCGCGTAAGGATCGACGGCTCTGACCGTGCATTCGTTATTGGTGATCGAGAAATAATATTCGATCGGGCCTTCTTTTTCTTGGATTTTGGCCCGGAAGACGCCGCGGAAGGTGCGCTCCATCAAGACCATCTCGAACTTCTTTTCGCGGTCCTTGCGGTAATGGAGGATGACTCTGCTTGCTAGAGGCGCCCAGATCGCAAAAGCCACGCCATCATTAGAGAAAACCGCGCCAAGATCATCGCCATCATAGGTGTAACGCTCATTGAACCAAGGGGATTCGGTGAGCTCGGTCACATTGACGGGCGAGCGGCCATAGTTAGGAATCGCGATGATGAAGCTATGGCCAAGCTCAATCGGCTTGTCGAGGATGTAATCGATGACGGAGAGGGATTGAAGCGAGGTGACGCGGCTTGGCTCGATCTTCCTCCCGGGCACCCCATCGATTTCCAAAAAGGCCGATGGGCGGGTGAAGGGAAGCTCGCTCATGATGGTCATGCGGATGAGCGAAGGGGTCACGAATTTCGCGGAGAGGAATGTCTCTTTCATGTGGTTCAGTCTCCAAAGTCTGGGGATACGTCATTCTGGGTCGGCGGGAGGTCGATCGGGGATGAGGTCTGTTGCGCGGCAGGGTCGCTATGGACGAGGACCTTGCTGCCATGGCTGCTATTGGGCGCATCGCCGGTTTTGGCGACGATGCCTTCCGCCTGTAGCCTTGAGAAGATCTTCCCGGCGCGCGGGAATCCAACGGAAAAGTCGCGCTGAATCTGAGAAATCGAGGTAAATTCACGAGTCATGATGACCGATTTGATCATCTGGTACTTCTCTTCCTGAGAAGCGTTCTTGAGCTCGGCTGGGGATGGGGCGGGTATACCGGCTGCGTTAGGATCGTAGCCATTGGATTCGCCGCCTTCATCGGGATCGGAGAGGTCGAGGAAGTCTTTGTTGTAGTCGGCGGGACGCTGGGAGCGGATGAAGTCGGTGACCCTGCGGATCTCGTGGTTATCGACGAGACACCCCTGGGCACGGACGAATTCCCTCTTCTGGATCAAAGAGCAATCGACGAGCATGTCGCCATGCCCGGCGAGGTCTTCGGCCCCGCCTTGGCCTAGAATCGTGATCGAGTCGACGCTGGATTTTACAGAAAGCGCGACGCGGACAGGCAAATTGGCTTTGATGGTTCCGGTGATGACCTTGACGTCAGGACGTTGGGTCGCGACCACTAAGTGGATACCGGCGGCACGGGATTTCGCGGCGAGCTTCAGGACGTATTCCCCTACTTCCTTCGCCGATTCCACGAGGTCGGCGTACTCATCGATGAAGCAGACGACGAAGGGCATGCCTTTCTTCCCTTCTTCGGCCATGAGCTCATTGTATTCGCGGATCTCGCTCACCCCATTCTCCTCGAGCATCCCATAGCGTTTCTCCATCTCATCGCAGAGCTTCTTAAGGCACATCTTGGCTTCGCTAGGCTCTTTGATGATCGGGCAAAGCAGATGCGGCAGATCCTTGTATTTGCTCATTTCGACGCGCTTTGGGTCGACGAGGACGATCTTTAGGTCATCGGGGCTATTCCTCATAAGAAGCGACATGATGATCCCGTGCATGAAGATCGATTTGCCCGAACCCGTGGTGCCGGCAAGCAGCATATGGGGGAACTTGGAGAGGTCAGCGGCCACCACTTTTCCTTCGATGTTCTCGCCAAAGGGGATGACCATGTTGTATTTGGGGCCCTGGGGAAGTCCTTCAAAGACCTCCTTGAAGGGGACGGTGCGCTTCTCGGCATTGACGACTTCTAGGGCCGATGTGCTATGCCCTGGGACGATCTCGACGAAGCGGGTGGGGACGCCGCCAAGGCGGATGCCGATGTCCTTGATGCATTTGTTGAGGGAGCTGACCGGGACATGGGGGTCCATTTGGACGTCGAAACGGGTGGTCGAAGGTCCGATCACGTAGCTAACGACCTGGGCGCCTGCCTTAAGATCATTGAGGGTCTGGTTGATGTTAGCCATCTTCATCTCGCACTCTTCTTTCATGGCTTCGCGGTTCGTCGCGTCTTCATAGACTTTGAGAAGGTCGGAAGAAGGGAAAACATATGGCTTCTTGGGTTCAACTTTAGGTTCTTCCTTGGCGGGTTCTTCCTCTATGGCGGCGTCTTCCATCTCGGGCTCATCGTTAAGCGGCTCGGCGACGAAAGCGTCTTCGAGAGGAGCGCTTTCTTGTTGCAAGGTGGGTTTAGGTTCCGCGAAAGGACGCGTAAAAGATGGCGCTGGAGCGATGATTTCCTCTTTGACGGGGAGAGGCTTTTCCTCTTGCTTAGGCTCCTCTTGAACGTAACGCGGTTCCTCTTTTTGAACGTAACGCGGCTCTTCTTCTTGGACGTAACGAGGTTCCTCTTGCACGTAACGAGGCTCCTCTTCTTCGGGTTCGATTTCCTCTTCGACTTCTTCTTCCTGCTTCACAGGCGGGACGAAAAGGAATGGATTCTCTTCTTGCTTGGTCTCTTCTTCGACTTCCTCTTCTTCGGGCTCGAACATCAGCTGCTGCTTCGGGATCGGCTTGACCGAGAATTCCTTGGCCTCATTGCTTGGCTCTTGCTCAAGGCTATCCTCGAAGGTCGCTTCGTCTTTGGGGGCCACCTCATCGAATCCGTCCGGATCGAAGACCGCCTCGCGAAGTCCAGATACGCGGACCGGGTTATTGCGGTATAAGCTCGGATTCGGATTCGGGATTGGCTTCGGAGCAAGCGGGTCCACCGCTTTTTCTTTCTTTGGCTCGGCAGGAGATTCCGTGGAACTAGCTTCGCGCCTAGAGGTGCGGGTAGGCAAATCCATCCTCCCGGCCGGGGTGAAATTGAAGTGGCTCAAAGGGCTATCGTCTTCTTCCTCTTCTAGCTCGATCTTCGGAGCGGGCTCTGCCGCCTTCTCCTCGACTTTAGGTTCTTCTTTCTTAGGCTCAGGAATCTGGAATTCCTCCGCTGGGGCGTCAATTTCCTTCGCCGCCTCTTCGATCTCTTCCTCGACTTCCTCCTCTTGCGCTTCTTCTTCGGAAGAGGGGGTGACGAGCAATTCGCGCGACCTCTTTAGAAGAGGCGTGATGAACAAGAACGCCCCGACGGCAGTCACGACCCCGCCCACTACATAGGCGAGCCAAACCCCGATCGAAGAAAGCATCGAGGAGAGGAAGGTGAGCAATATCCCTCCGCCGAGTTCAGATGCCGCATAGGCATGGGGGAGCGCGTCGCGATAAATGGAATCATAGGATCCCGGCGCCACATTAAATCCCGATGAAAGAAGTATCCCTATGCCAATGGCAATCAATACGTAGCCGAACACGAACCTCTTTTTGAAGAGGTCGCCGAGCTTCGCAAACATCAGCACGACCCCAATAATGGCTAACGCCCCTTGAACTAGGTAATACCCCACCAGCCCAAACGGATATACGAAAATGTAGCTTAGGCCATAAAGAACCCCATATGGGGCGAGGAATAGCATCGCAGAGACTAATAGTAGCAGAACGCCAAGCGCCTTGCGGATGTGGGCGTTCGTGAATTCGAATTTCTTTTTCTTAGGCTGATCGGACATAGCGTTTCTATTTTATAGAAAAGCAATCCCTGTTTCCATAACGAATCCGCGCAATGAATGGGGCTCTGCCGCTATTTCTTTGCAAAACTTATCTAGAACTAGAATCCAAGTCTCAATCATTTCGGCGCACAGCCTTAATTCCATGCCTCGCGCAGCCTCTTTTTGCACCCCCACCCCTATCCGATTAGAATATCTCCATGGAAAAAATCGAAGGAAATATTTTCGGCGGGCTGCGTTTCAAAGGAGAGCAAGCCCTTCTTGATGCTGGGTTCGTCTTGAAAGAAGGGAAATACCAGCTCGCCACCCGCCTTGAAGGATTCCCGTTCGAGGTAACGATTTCTTCGACCGCGTCTGGAGAAATCTCGGGAAATCTAATAGACCCTGACACTATGGACGACTATGTCCTTTATCGCCTAGACGCGGCGAAAGGATACGCGATCGAGGTCAGGGAAGCCTATAAGGAACTGCTCCGTTCCATTAAGAATAAGGTATTTGAGGAAGGCCCATTGCTATTGCAGAGGAATAGGCTTCTATCCAAGCTCTATGATCGATATGGCGACTCCCCTTACGTGAAATGGGCGGAATGCCCTGACTTCTTGGTTTTGGAGCACCGCTCAAACGCCAAGTGGTACGTCCTTTTCATGATCGTGGCCAAAAAGAAGGTCGGGCTAGAAGGAGAGGGCGACATCGCGGTCGCCAACATCAAGCTCGACCCCGAGGAAATCGAATGGCTCGTGACTCGCGATGGCTATGTCCGCGCCTATCGCATGAACAAGAAGTATTGGATCACCATCCTTCTCGATGGCCGGCTAAAAGACGACGAAATCCTCGACCACATCGCAAGAAGCCATGAATTGACGCTTGAGAGGAAGAAGTGAGGTCTTTCGTACGCTACTCTCAATATTTGGAATTCATATTGCCAATTCTTTGAAACAGCCGATATAATAAAGGAAACAGGGGGGCTTGTTTTTAAACAATTGATGGGCATCGTCTATTTGGCGATGCCTATTGTGTTGCCCCTATAAAAGGAACATTTTTTATGGACGACTTCTACTTAATCCATTATCTCGGCACCCAGAAAGGCAAGGTGCCCGAGGAACTTCGCAAGGACAACATGGAAAGGAAGGATAGGCAGGGCTATGCCTTCCTCCTTGACGATGCCATGGTCGAAGCCTACTTCTATTACAAAGGCAAGGAATGCATCGAGGTCCACTACTACCTCGATGACGTCCTCGAGAAATTCAAAGACAGGATCAAGGACGTCGATCAGTTCTTCAAAGACTTGATTGACCTTCTGAAGGCTCCTACCGCGGAAATCCAGAAATCCAAAAGCGGAGCCCCATTCCTTCTTATCCGCGGAAGCGGACTTCTCCAGCACCCGGAAGGCAATATGGTTCGCACCCTCTACACGTCCGCGCAAGTAATGATCTCCCTAGTCTCTTGCCTATTGATCGAAATCAACGACCAGAACATCACGAAATACGATTACCTTGGCTATTGCGCTTTCCTCGAAGCATCGTATTGGAAAAGCCAGGCCAGCCTCTCGATGAAGATCATGATCATCGCCGCGGTCGTCGCGGTGCTTGGCATCATCTTCATGATCGCCGTCAACATCGTCCTCGGGATCATCTTCTTGATTCTTGGCTTAGGCGGCGCGGGATGGAGCTTCTTCAAATTTAAGATGTCCAAGCGCCTCGCCGAACACTCAACAAGATGACCATTCAATCCCATTAATCCACCAAAAGCCCGACCCCGTCGGGCTTTTATATAGAAGGCGAAAAGGAAGCGGGAAACCGTGCTAGAATAAACCACCATGAGTGAACTTAGACTCGAAAACAGGAGAAAAGCCTACCTCGTCACTTTGTCGAGCTTTTGGCTAACCATCCTTTCCGTGTTTTTGCTTTACCCCATCTGCCTTTGGTACAAGACGAAGTATTTCACGAACCGAAAGTACATCGACGGCAAGAAGCTCGTCTTCGAGGGCGAGGCGATCGATATGTATCTCATCTTCACGATTGGGCTAGCCATCGCGACTTTCGTCGCGGTCGGATTGAGATTTGCCCTGCCAGCGTTCTTCCCTAACGTCCCTGTCGAGAAAGCCACCGAGATTCCCATTCGAGTATTCACTTTGCTCATCTCGTTTTTAATCATCTTGCAGGAAAGAAAATACATCCAGAAGAACATCCACTTCGAAGGCGAGGAGGACAAGAAATCCGGCTTCACGATCAACATCTTCTGGATGGTGCTAAGGAAAATCCTATTGAAGGTATTGAGTCTCTTCACCTTTGGCCTATTGATGCCTTTGCAGATCTGCTTGGAGACCTATTACGACTACCATCGGTGCTATATCTCCGGCCACCGCTTCTCCTATAGGCTTTCGCTTAAGAAACTCTACCCACGCTGGTTCTTGGATCTATTCCTAAGCATCATCACCTTCGGCTTCTATTTCTTCGCCGCGATGAATAGGTTAGAGGAAAGGAACATGGGTTTCGTCCATATCAAGGAAGGCAAGAAGCGCAAGCGGAAGAAATCCAAGAAAAAGGATGGATCCGAGGCAGTCAAGCAAGTTTGCTCTTGACCTCATCAGGAAGCAACGCAATTCCACTTCAAAAATATGTCTTGCAACGCGGAAGGATAGAGAAATCCTCAGTAAATAAGAAAATATATATCGAGTAGTAAAAACGCCAGTCCATCGCGGATTCTGGCGTTTTCAATATTTTGGATAACGGATGCTTTTACGGCAATTCGACGATCAGGGGAAGCACCATCGGCTCGCGGCCCGCCATCCTCCTGATGAGCCTTGCGCAGCGCTCGTAGACGTTCTGCTTCATCTCGTCGCTATTGTAGGGACGCTTGACGATGAATTCCTCGATGCAGCCGACGAAAGTCTTCGTGAGCTCCCTTGCGAGCATATCGCCTTCCCTGCCATAGAGGAAGCCCTTCATCTGGACTTCGACGCTCGAAACGATCTTCGCTTCGGACTTCGAGACGGTGCAGGCGAGCACCACCACGCCTTCCGCGAGCTTTGTGCGGTCCTCTAGTACCGTGGTCGAGACGTCGCCTACGCCTTCCCCGTCGATCATGAGGTCGCCATGGGGAATGGCTTCCTCCATGATGCGCCCGCCTTTCTCATCGAGGATGATCGAGGTGCCGTTTTCGACGACGAAGACGTTGTTGTGGGTCAATCCGATTCCCATCGACAGCGCGTTCATCGCGTTGCTCAATAGGTCTTTGTAGAATCCCTTGACCGGGATGTAGAAGCTAGGCTTCAGAAGCGAGGCGATCATCTTAAGGTCCTCTTCGGATGCGTGCATCCTAAGGAAGCCTTTCTTCGGCACCATCACGACTTTGCAGCCGGTGCGGAAGAGCTCGTCGGCCGCGTCTTTGTATTCGATCTCGCTATTGTCGGTTGCGACGGCGGCCAAGATGAAGGAATCGCTGGGCTTGATGCGGAAGCGCTTGTCCTCGTTCTCCCCGGAAGCAAGTAGTGCCGCTTTGCGGAATACCCTCGTCCCAAATCCCGTCATCAGGATCAATGTGTTCTGGTCGCGGAGCCTCAAGATGTCATCCAAGGAAGCGAAATTGTCGCGCGGGATAGCAAGTTCACCGCAAGCTTGCAGGGCGCTGATGGTATTGGCGACCCCTTCGTCGTAGCAGACGATCTTCTTCTGGTAGCGCACCGAAAGGCGAATGACCTCGGTCATGTTGTAGAGGTCGTTGTTGCTCATCGCGATGAAGATGCGGCCTTCCGCGGATTTGAAGGTATCCTCGATATGCGGGGTGAGGCGATATAGAGGCGAAGTGTAGCCAGGGCGTCCGGCATAGACGGATTCCGACATGAGCGCAAGCGTCTTCTCCTCGGCAAGCCTAGCGAGGGCGTTCATGTCGTTTAGGTAGCTCTTGTCGGCGGAATTCTCGATGACGAAATCGCTCGTGAAGACGATGTTGCCGATATCGGTATGGATCGCGATGCCGCAGGAGCTTGCGACGTTATGGGCGGTCTGGAAGAAAGTGATCTCGCGTCCGGCGATCTTCACGGTGCTGCTAGGGGCCACCGCCACTAGCTTATACATCTCGGGGTCGCGTCTAACGTGGCGGGTGAACATCTTGAGGAGCGCCAAGGTGACATTCGTCCCATAGACTGGGGCTGGGGCATCGGGATAGATATAGGCAAGCGCCCCCATGACATCATCGTGGCCATGCGTCAAAAGGTAAGCCTTGATGCGGCTTTTGTTCTCGATCAGATATTCGTATTGCGGGATCACGTAATCGACGCCCGGCATGGTCTTGTCGGGGTCCATGACGCCGCATTCGATGACGAAGATATCGCCGCTGATATCAATCGCAAAACAGTTTTTCCCCTCTTCGTCAAGCCCGCCGAGGGCGATGATCTTGATTTTGTCGCTCATATGATCTCCTTGCAAAACCAGAGTCCCGATTGGCAACTTGGCTATCTGCTCAATTCTAGTCACCATTATACGCATAATGCGCGCAAAAATGGAAAATGAATTGACGAGATTGCATGAGAATGCGCTTTCAAGTTGATATTCGGGCTTTATCGGAGTGCCCACCGCAAGTGATTGCTACTTGAGTATCGACCAGTTGAAAGTCACGTCGAACCGCGTACCGTTTTGCTGGCTAAAAGCGCGAGTGACGTAAAAATAGCGGTCGAAAACATATTCGATGATCATCTCGAAGTCATAGGACATATAGGTTTTCGCATACATGCCGCTGACCCTGTAGCGGTACTCGCCTTGATTGGATTTGGCGTAGGACACCTCAATCTCAGGCACCATGGAGGTCGGGATGGCCTCAAGCTCATGGCCAGCCTCCTCGATTATTTCCTCCGCGAAGGAGGGGCCGAATTGCGCCAAATTCCTAAATGCACCATTTGAGTCGGCGCCGCTTTCCACCCATTGTCCATCGACAAGATCCTGAGTTCCGGCCGATACGCTAGTCTTGCTCTCGTCAATGCTAAGCTGTCCGTTCGCTGTCGCGACAAACATTTCGTGCGCAGCGCGATATTCGCAATGGTTATATTGAACCTGTTCCCTATTTTCATAGGCCGCTACGAGCGCCTCCTTGTTGACGATTGTCCAGCCATCTTGCGAAGCTCCTTCGCTGGCCATACCCCCAGCCGAGGAGGAAAGCGCTTCCGTCTCCGACATTGGGCCAGTTGGGGCGACTTGCGCGGAAGCAACGGTGATTCTCGATCCGCAGGCGACGAGTCCGAAAAAGGATGCCGCCGACAAAACTAATGCGATTCTCTTCATTGATTGATCCCCCTATCGAACTACTATTTTCGCGATGTGCGACAGAAAAATCAACCGATACCTATCATCTTGTCAAATTATTCATAATAAAGACGCCATCGAAGCAATTCAGTAATATGCAATGCGGGCTTCAACTCGAGTTTAAAGATACGCATCGCTTTTATTGCGGCGTAATAGCAAGAACAGGCTACCTTGTAATTCTCAACCCCAATAGGCAATGGCAAATTACCCACGTTAGACCTCCCGTTTCCTATAGAAACATTTTGATGTTTAGGTTTTGCTAATCAATTCTAATTTTTCTAACAAATTCTAAAAATTCTAACGATTTCTAATTTTGCTAACATATTCTAAAAATTGGTGTTATTCCAAAAAGCAAAGCCTCTATCGAGATAATAAT
>OCTW011504451.1_pt1 | contig 13316 bp, 2 predicted proteins | sample 1539671 | NCBI WGS metagenome assembly OCTW01 (sample SAMN02144230, study PRJEB22623) | gut metagenome | biome: sheep rumen | host: Ovis aries | place: New Zealand | reverse complement strand
GTGGATGTACCATCCACCTTCTGCTTTGCGAAGGTATAGACAAGAGGGTGCCTGTTTCCGTCTTTATCCGTGTAGGTCTGGTACAGCGTGAACTGTATACTCTTGCCATCAAGCTCAGAAGCGCTCTTCTCACTTCCGTTGCTGTTGTTCCAGCGCTTCGTCACCTTGATCTGGGCAGTCTGCTCCTGGTTGGTGATCACATTATCAGCCGGTGAGGAATCACTATAGGTGATATTACCATCGCCAACCACCTTGAAGTGCTCCCAGCTGTAACCATCTTCATCTGTCAATTCGGTAATGGTGTAGGTAATGGCAGTGCCATCCGTGGTCTGACGGGGCAGGTTCTTCCACTCCGCGACCCAGGCTGCCGCTTCACCTTTGTCATCTGCAGTGCCGTCAAGAATAATGTCCGATACTTCCGTTCCATTTACATCCACAACAGGTTCGTTATCACTCCTGGAAATCCGGAAGGTCACCTTGGCACCGGCCGGTGCCTCGATCTCGTCTTCTCCATGTTTCCATTTCTTGATGACCCTGATGGGCGCAGGCTTGTAAACATTCTTGAACTCGAAGGAGCTCGTGCCGTTCGCGATTACAGAGATACCGGTGCCGGCAGTGCCGGTGATACTTTGCGTCTCATCAAGAACATATCCGGAAATGGCTGTACCCGCAGATTTTTCCTTGAGTACATAATTTCCGAGCGGCAGGTTCGTGAACGTATACTTCTGCCCGGGATAAATATCGTGCCAGGCAGCTTCCTCAGATGTCACCCACTGCCCGCTGCTGTTCAGGTACTGATTTTTCGTAACACTTCGGAGCGAGAACTGGAACTTGATGTCGTCGCCCTTCAGACCTTCCAGGGTCTTCTCCACTTCGATCGTTCCTGTCTTGGGAGGCTCAGAAGTGGTCTTGTTATTGATTGTGATGGTGAACTCGCCAGTATTCGGGTCCTGATTCACAACGTATGTAGCTGTTGTGGATGTCACACCCTCCACATCTGTTGTTGCGCTCTTCTCCACCACATAGTAGTAGATCGGATTACCGTTTACATCTACTCTGGGCAGGTTGTCCCAGGTGTATTTCCATGCGGTTGGCGAATTGGTGTCATCCAGTGTAATCTCATCGCCAACAGCAACTGCGCCCTCCGGCAGGTTGCTCTTGTCAACGACCGTGATCTCATGCTCACCGGTTGTCCCGGGCAAAGGCTCCGTCGGGGCTGCGATCGGGACATCCGCATGGTTTTCGTTTGCCTTCATTAAGAAGGGGGTCTGGGCAAGGAGTGTAGGCGCCTCCTTTTCCAGATTTAATGAAGCTGTTTGACTATTGATATAGGCATTGGTAAGAGCCACGCGAATAGGAATAGTGACGACTCCATTACTATTTGCATTGCCTTCTGAAAAATTCAGAGTGTCTATAAAAACCTGTTTAACAATACTACTATCAATACCTGTTGCAGTATTGTTTACTTGATAATAAATTGTTTGATTGTTACCGTCTTTCTTATCTAAATAAAGACTCTTTGTCCAATTTCCATTTCCCAGTGTCACTGAACCATAATTATTGGCTAAAGAAATGACAAACGAAGTGTTATCAGGTATCTGCCCATTATAATGAATATTCCCTGCATCCAGCCATTCTTTCACGACGAAATCAACCTGAATCTGATTTTCATCAGGCCCGTTTTTTTCTTCAAGTTGAATAGGAACTTCAATGTCTCTATCCAGATTGACGCTATTGGTTAAATCATATTGAGTAGAGCTATTTACTGAAAATACAAATCCGTCAAGAGTATGTCCTGTATTATTTATGCCATACTGATAGTGATAAGAGCCTGCATCCAACGGCACACGTACACTCGGTGAATCAGGAGTCAAAAAGTAAGTTGTTGTACCATCGACAAGATTCCAGTTACCATTTTGCAATACCTGAACCCATATATTATCATCTGGATCAACATTATCCGGCCATCCACTGACAGTAAACACAAACGCAGGTCTTGTATCAACAAGATCAATCTCCTTCGTCACAACACCTTTCTCGTTGGTACTGACTTCTTGCTTTGTGCTGAGTTCATAGTTGGTGTGTGTTTTTGTGAAGGAATACTGTATAGTATAAGTTCCTGCAGGGAGAACGGGAGACATTTCTTCCGTTTCATTCGGAGCAAAACTTCTTAACCATGTTTCCCCATTTGTATCCTGCACAGCATTACCGTTGCTGTCTGTAATCTGTATTTGAATCTGCCACCTATCGTTAGGATTCCACGTCTCCCAAATATCACCGTCCGGCCAGTTTTCACCATGAACAAATCTGAACTGGACTGAGTTTTCCTCTCCTTCCGCTTGTAAATGAATTGTATAGTCATTTCCGGTGAGTGCTTCATTACTGCCGCTCACAGTTGCGTTCTGAATCGGAGAAGACCCGGTAATAGGATAATCTCCGGATTCAATACTATAGACTATCTTTGTCGTTCCGTCGCTCTTATACTTCGGCAGTCCGGCAAAGATTGCAGTCCAATTGTCACCGGGTCTCAAAGTAAACGTACGTGATGATCCATCACTGCCGGACAGCACTCCTGTTATTTCTCCGCTGTCAAGAGGGATTCTGTCGTTGCCCCAGCTGTCTGTCCCCCACTGATCCAGCGTGACCTTGACATCCACAGTCTCAAGCGTTCCGGGTTTCTCCGAGGATGCATAGAGCTGTACGACAACGCTCTTGCCCTTGTCTCCGGTCTTTTCGACGGTGACCCTGGTCAGGTCGTTGACGATCGTGAACTTGCCGGCGTTTTCACCTTCGCCTTCCTTCGCCTGAATCATCTGGAAGAGGTAGGTGTTGCCTGTGCCCGCCTCAGAGCCTTCGGGAAGTTCGTAGACTTCGTAGGTGAAATCAACTTCTTTGCCGTTGGCGATGCCCTTGGCAGGGAGGTATTTCAGGGTATACGAATCAGAGCCCTGCTGGAGACGGTGATCGGCGTGATATCCATCAGCGCCTTCCTCAAGACCTGTGTATCCTTTATAAAAGTCTGAGTTGATGATGTTGCCGTCGGAATCTTTCTGGACGACTTTCCAGTTGACCTTGAATCCCGCCGGGAAAGGTGCAGTGATGTCTGCGCCGCTGCTGTTCTTTTTGATCCACTTCTTGTCAATGGTGATTTCGGTATACTCATTGGTGAGAGTCGCGACGCCGTTGATGACTTCAGCGGTGACTGCCGTATACTGGTAAGCGGAATCCGTCGGCGGTGCAGTCTGATTAGCGCCCGAGCCCGAAGAATCACCCGTGGGATCCTCTTCGACATAATAGCGGTAAGACACCAGATAGGTGCCTCCAACCAGTCCGTATTTGTTGGACGGGGGCAGGGTCTCTGCTCCCTGTACGGGAAGGTTGGTGAAGCTGACACCGTCCGGGAAGTTGCTTTCCGTCAAAGGTGCATAGCCGGACAGATGAGCAGTATAGTCCTGCGCATCGAGTTCGACTTTTTTGCCGGATTCAGTCGTGATGATCGGTACGCGCATCACCTTGTAGTTGACGACAGCACCTTCCGGCCAGGTTCCGTCATTCTGCCCACCGGACTTTCTCCACTGCTTTTTGACAATGAGGTCTGTCAGTTCGTTGGTAATGCTGGATGTAAAGGTATTTCCATCCTGGGTACCGGGTACGGTCAGGTCGATCTGGGTATAATCGCCATCCGCACTGGTCCAGTGGATCCTAGTCTCTATCGCGCCATAGGTGTAGATGACCAGGTATTTTCTTTCCCTGTCAAGCGTGATACCAGCTTTTCTGGCCTCGACGATCATCTCGTCCGTGATGGCATTGCCGCTGTTGCCGCCGATGTAGCCATACGCAGGGAGGTTGTGGAACGTATCCGACGTCTTGGTGCCGGTAAGCGATGTTTCATAACCTGCACCTGTCAGCGTCTCCGTCCTGAATACCACGCCGGGAGCAAATGCTGACGGATTGGAAGCATCGTCCGCTTCCGCCAGATGCCAGTAACGGACTACGTTCGCATCTATGGTCACGCCGGCAGGCCAGGTGGTCGGCTTGCCGTCCTTCGCCCACTGTTTGTCCACGCTGAGTTCGTACTGGGACGGGCTGTTGGTCACTGTTCCGGTGAGTCCCGGAGCTGTAGTCACTTCCGGATTTGCAGGTAGCCGAACCTGTTCTCCATCCGGATTCACGACGGTGAACCATTCCGGAACGGAAATTTCCTTTGCCCGGTACCAGAGGGTAATTTCCTCCCCGTTTACCTTTTTCTTAGCATTGAGGTTGTCCCAGGTATAGGTCCAGGCCGCAGGACTGGCATACCAGTCTCTTTCAGAGGTTATGCTGCTGTCTGTATTCTCGGAATACGGTCTGGGCAGGGTAATAACTTCCTCACCGGTGTCCGTCCAATTGGTGGGCGCACCGCTGCCGGAAGCACTGTTGTCAGTCAGATATCCCTCTTCCAGGCGTACAAGAACCTGGACGGAGCCGTCCGTCGGATAGCCTCCCTCGAACGCCTTTGTCACTGTGTAGCTGGTGGTGACCGGCTCTTCCTGTTTGTTGGTCACTTTGAAACGGTTGACGACGTCCTGCCCCTCTGTCAGAGATTCGAGCGCGATGCCTTCTGCGGGCATGGGCTGCCATTCCTCATCGGTTGTCTGATATGTTGCGTATTCGGGGTTGAAATGGTCGACATTCCTGTATACTTTCCCTTCCGCATCTTTGTAGCCAACCTCTTTGATATAGTAAGTGTAAGGCTCCTCCTCCGTTTGATTGACAGGATCCGCAACGGTGGTCATGGGGACGTCCTTGAGCGTGACGGTATCCCATCCAGTCTCACCCTCACCGGTATTCTTGTGGACGATGATCCACCCATTGTTCGCATCGAAATTACGGCTGTGATCAATGTACAGCCTGAGGTTCTCAGCGTCGTTTTTGATGACATCCGTGAAATCTTCTGGTTCCCCATCCGCAGTCTTGCGGAATACCTTGACATAGACCTCAGTGGCATCGCCTTCTTCGCCATCCCAGTCTTTGGTCACATTGAGTTCAGTCGTCTCCGCCTTTGTGTTTTTGTAAATATTGTGGACAGTGAATTCAAGGAATTCGTTGTCCGCAGGCGTTCCGGGACCGTACTTGGGATCATATGTGTTGTCATCATTTGTAGGCTGTTCCAGCTGGTTCTGGTAAAGTCCCAGAACTTCCGCGCGGCTGTAATAATTGTCTGTCAACCCGGTATAGGTGGCAGATGTATGATTGATCTTCTGGCTATAGGGATAGGTCTCGATTCCGGTGGCTCCGCGGCGGGCATACTCCGTCTCGATCACTGTGGAAGTGTAGTACCAGGTCTCCCCGTCCGCGTCCGTGATCGTCTCGGGCACTTTGCTCGTGTCCTCTCTGATATAGAATACGCCGGAATTGTAATCGTAGGTATAGCTCTGGCCTACGCCGGAGGTACCAACACGGACGCCGACATTCTGGGCCTTGACAAACTTATTCTTGCCCGCATTGCTTCCGGAAGTATATTTGTCAGTCGTCGGATCATAATTATTATATGCATCCGATCCGATCTTCCAGATTTTCTCACTGTTTCGAAGATTACTGGCTGTTCCATGGGACGTCACTGAGCTTGTGTTATCCGGATAGTAGTACAGTTCAAAGCTGTGGTCCAGAGAGCTCTGCAGTGCGATGGGACTGCCGTTTTCATCCTCGATGATCTTCCTGATCTCAACGGCGCGGGATATCGCGTTGCCTTCGCCATTGCCGCCCAGGACAAAGTCCATGCCGCTCAGGTTGTGGTCCGGGATGGTGCCCTTTCCGTTCAGCCAGTCCTGATCCCACTGCACGGGCGGGCACTCATTTCTCTGATCCCAGAAATCAAAGCTGGCAGAGAAGGCCACATCCACGTTGACGGTAAGCGGATTGCCGTCGTGGTCATATAACTGTCCCTTTTCAGGATCGATCATGTTAAAAGTGATCGTCTTATATGCTGTTACCTTATAGTAGATCTTTTTCTGCAGGCGTTCTGCCCAGACCTGGTCTCTGTGCTGGTTGTAATACTGCTGCGAGACCGGATCCATGTAGGATACACGGAACTCACCTTCGATACGGACCTGCTGCGTACTGTAGGCCGTCGGAGAGTTCGCGGAGTAACCGTTTACGACAAAGGCGTTGTCGAGTTCCTCCGTGGAACCATCAGGGTTCTTTTTGTAGGCCGTGATGATGGCACGCTTCATATCATCCATGGTGATGCCCACCACGCCGGAATTCAGTTCCAGGGTGGTCGCTTCCTCGACTGTGAACTCCTCCATCTGATTCGTCGTAGGATTGTAGTATTGATAGGTACCATAAGCAAGCGGTACATCCACGGTGGCATCGCCTTCAATGGAAATATCGATATGGTTGACTGTATGATTCAGGTAATTTGTCCGCAGGACTTCATTGGCAGACGCAAGCCTTACGGTTGCCGCATCCGCTGCGCTGACACCGCCGACCAGCTTGAGCACGCCGTGATCATTGACAACACCGAGATACTGCTCGGAGTTGGCGCTCTTGAGTTTATTGCCGGCCAGTGTGATCTGGGTCACGTTCTGCTGGGGGCGATTCTGGATCACCTGATAGGTAAAAGTCTGCATTCTCCAGGTGTTCCAGTCAAAATACGACTCGTTGATATCGCGAAGCCTGGTTCCGGGATTGTCCTTATCTGTGGAGATACCGTCCGTCCTGTCTGTGGGGTCGATATACTTATTATAAAAATCCGCCGCGAGCTGGCTCTGATTAAAGGATACCTGCTCTGTGTGGTGGTAGATGTTTCTGCCGTCGTAGGTCCACATCATGGGCTCATCGACCTCCACGGAGCCCGTGGCGGAGGAACCTACATTGGTCAGAGACCCGTCGTTATTGACAATGTAATAGTCGCCCTCATACTCGATCAGAACCATATACTGGTCATTGGCAGCCGGATTGGTCACTACGGTGCCCGTCACAGAGAAGCCGTCCTGCAGATAGGTCATGACAGTGCCTTCCTGATTGACGCCGATGCCCTCCAGCACCTCTGTACCGTTATCCGCAAAGTGGACGACATGTAAATCCCTGGCCGCCTCGATTTCAGCACCGTCCGCGTACTCGATATTGACGAGGACAGGGGTCTTCGGCTCAATCTTCTGACCCTCGCGATCCGTGATCTCAATATCAAAGAATCTCGCGTAGGAAATGTCGTTATAGGTGATTTCCTTGCTGTCGTCCTCCTCATTCAGGTGGTCTGCGGACTTTCTCAGATAATCCACGTATTCCGTGGTCTCCGGCCCGATCTCCCGGACATTGAGATCCGCATCCGCCGGAATCCCTGCATCCTCATTGTAGACCACGGTGATGTCATAGGATGTTCCATCCGCGGATAGATACCGCTTTGTGATGGTCGAGGTATAGACAACGCCATAGATGGAGAAGGACTCCGCTTCGAACTGGATGGCTGCGGACGCATCGTTTTCTTTGTCCGCAGTCGTGTCGGACTTGAGTTCCTCCACGCCTGATTCCGCAAAGTGCAGGACAGTCGGATCCGGATTCAGAGTCTGGTCCCCGCTGTCGCCGCCGCTCGTGTCAGATCCGGACGCAGGAACGGTCTCCAGCTGAATATTGACGTTCACGGGTGCCTTGGGTTCGATTTTCTGTGTCTTTCCGGCTTCTGCGCCTTTCCCGGTATCATCTGCCTCATTCTCAGCAGACCCGGCGGCTGTAACAGGCGCCACGATCTCAATATCAAAAAATCTGGTCGCAGTTTCATCCACGGTTTCCTTGTCCCCTGTGGATACCTGTTCCTTTGCCTCTTTCAGGCACGCCTCATAAGCCTCCTTATCCGTCTCCGCAGTGATTTCGCGGACCTGTAAGGAAGCATTCTCGGGAATCTGAGCCTCTGCCGTATAATCCAATGTGATCTTATAACCGTCACCGTCAGCCGTCAGCGTGCCGGCGGTGTATCCGGCTTCATCTGCTTTCGCTTCTTCTGCCGTTGTATTGTCGTCTGTTTTATCTTCTGCAGCCGTTTCGGACTTATCCACGGTCTCTTCTGTGGAAGCCTCCTCCGAGTTGTCTGCCGCAACAATTTCTGCGGTTGATGCAGCATCTGCCGGATCAGCTTCGTCTGCATCATCTGCCGCATCGGACGTCTCTGCATCTTCGTCAGACATCTCGCTGTTCTGATCCGCCACTGTCAGATCGGTGCGGATCTCTTTCATACCGAGATCCCTGTCTTCGATGGAGAAAATGATCTCTGCAGTCTGCTGATTCTCGGCTCCTTCCACGAGGTCCACCTGATCCATATTGAAGTCCAGTGTGAACCAGCCCTGCAGCTTTTCACCGGCTTTTGTTGGTTGACCGTCCCGGTCATACTGATGTCGGTTCTTTTCAATGCTGTAAGGCGTGAATGTGAAGACGAGGTCCTGGCCGAGATACGCCCCCTGCTCCCCATATAACCCTTCCTCATCATAGACGTTTTCCACACGGACAACCGCAGAGATGTACTCCTGTCCCCCGTGTTTTGACAGATATTTCTCTATGTCGTCGGAGGGTGTTCGGGTTCCTTCGACCGCCTCAGCGCCGAGATATCTGTAATAATTGTCTGTATCCAGAATCTCGAGGGTGTCGTAATCGATATACTGGCCTGCAACCCCGTTTTCCGTCGAGTTGATGGCTTCGACCTGCTCATCTGTCAGGTGGAGGTTTCCGGGAAGTCTGTAGCGGGCCACTTCATTCGTCTCATTGAGGCTTCCCGCAGGTATCGTATATGCCAAATAGACCCGCAGAAGGTCACCCTTCCCGAGCTGCGTATCGTCTGCTGTATTCTGTTCAATCTTCTTCCAGTCAGTGATCTCAGCGGAATCCGCAATAGTTTCATCCGGTTGGACATGATAATAGTAAATACCCGTCCTGCTGTTCAGAACCTGGTTAAAATAGACAGGATCTAATGTCGGGACATACTGATCTGTATCGGATGCAGTCTCATCCGGGACATTTTCAATCTCAGACGTGGTATCGACATATGAGTCTCCTGAATCTGCTCCTTCGGATGATGCGGAATCTCCGGTCACGGCTTCCTCACCATTATTTTCCGTGGCAGAAGCATCTGCTTCGCCGGAATCCAGGATAACACTGCCGGATGCTGCCTGTGTGGTCGCCACCGCAGTAGTCTCCGAATCCGTCTCTTCTTTGTAGCACTCTGTGCTGTGTATATGCTCTTCTTTTCCGCACGCAAGTACTTGCTCGTAGCAGGAATCCGTATGCTGGTGGTCTTCGGATTCTTCCTGCCCGCAGACAAGCACGTTCTCATAGCACTCATCCGTGTGCTGGTGCGCCTCTATCCCGCATGATGCCTCAATTTCCATTGTGATCGCGGGAAGAACCAGTGCATAGGTAGAGATAAAGACAACCACGCATGCCATAAGGCTGATCACACGAACCCAGAGCCTTCTCGTCTTCCTGTTCCTCAATATTTCCCGAATCTTTGCCAGTAACGCCTTCATGAGATCTCCCTGTCCTCCGATGCCGTTGATGACTGAAACTGAGTTGTTTGTACAAAATGCGCAAAATATCCCAAAGGATATACTCTTTTATATACTAATCCTTTTACCGTCACAGAATTCGTCACAATCACCGAATCAGGGAATGTTATTTTCTATTATTTTGGCAAAAAAGCACATCCATGGCAAAATGCACATGCTCCTGCCATGGATGCTGATTCCCAGGTTATTATTCCGGTATTATAATCCCCGGAATAAAATTCCGATTTGTGATTCACGGATAAAAATTCCCGATTTCTGATTCACGGATGTTGAGGTAAGCCTCACGGCGCATAGGTAAACGCCTGCTCCACGAGGGTCTCCGGGGTCTTTTCATCCGTTGAATGAACCTTGATCGTTCCGCCGATCTCTTTGATGTCTGCGTTATCTGTAATTCCCTTCTCCTCCAGCGACGCTTTCAGGAACAGGGCTTTCGAATAGCCGCGGGTGCCGGGGAGGAATTCCTCGCCGTAGTAGACAGTGACCTCCTGGCCGTTCACCTTGGTGCTGTACCAGGTCACGGTCAGCATCTTGTCGGTCTTGTTCTCAAAATAGCAGTTGACACCGTAACCCAGGATCTCCTTGTCGGTCGCGCCCTGCAGGATGAAGGTGCAGTCGTCATTGTCGAGGACGACGACCTCCTTGTCCACAGGTTTGCGGTCTGCCGCCTTGATGTCCTCGGCCTTTTTGCCGGTCGGATAGACGGTCGCCATGGCATCCTCGGTGACCATGGTCCAGGCCTCGCTGTCGGCCACCTGCAAACGCAGAATTATCTCGTCCACGGCAGTGATGCCGCACTTTTCAAGATCAAACGGACTGAACGTCATCTCCGTGTCCTTTGTCTCCTTCGCATCCAGGATGACAGCCCAGGTCGGATCGATCTCATATTTATTCAGGACACTGTTGTCCGTGCTGACCACGAGTTTCTTATCGCCCTTGTTCTCACAGTGGAACTTCACCGTGAATCCCTTCATGTCAGCCTGGTAGCCGGTGATCTTGATCTTGACATCGTCCGTATCCAGGATGGTCTGCTCCTCCTTCGAGTACTCGACTTTCTCATCCAGGACACCCGCCTTGTAGCCGAGCAGGGCGTAGACGGCATCCTGCGTTGTCCGCTCGAACTCCATGGAATCCTCTGCGATCTGCAGAGTGAGCTTGTCTCCGTCCAGCGTATAGGGCGCCGGGGATCCGTTCATGGTGACTGCCTTGTCATCCCAGGTCCCGGCCGCCTGATCTTCTGTCAGACCATGGATCACGACCGTCCCGTCCCCGTTCATTTCCATGTAGATGACGACGCCCGCCTCCTCGTAGGCCTTCAATTCCTCCTGGGAGATCTCCCCTTCGCTGCCGGTCATCCCGGACAGCTTCCAGAGCCCAACCGCCGGGTTTGATACAGTCTGTGTCTCTGTCTTCCCGGGGGCAGCTGCCTCAATCGCCTTCCCGCTTTCCTTCATGCCGGCAGTTTGCGTCTCCACGGCGGCCGCCGCGATCGTGCCAGACTCCTTCAGACCGGCTGTCCGGGGCTCCGCGGCGCCCGTTGCGGCCGCGCTGGCAAGGCAGAGCTGCAGGACCAGGGCCAGGGAAAGGGCCCGTCTCACCCATCTCATTTTCTTTTTCATCATTCGCACCTCCTTCGCACAGCACAGATGTGTGCATCCCCAGAATAAGAGTCCCAACAGAGGACTGCTAAAAACACATATGCGCTGAATAACACGCGGACAAGATGTAAACCAAAGATGGTCACCCGCTTCCTGATCAGATGTTTCCTTCTTCTATTATAGCGGAATTATGTGCGCAATTGAATGACAGGCAGATATTTTTCATCACTCACTCATCACTCAGCGACTTCCCACCCGGAGAGTTTCCGGGTTTCGGAATCAAATGAGACGCCGATCTTGATCAGTTTCCTGGAGTCCGCTGCAAACGGGAGCGCATAATCCTTCGCGTTTATCTGCGCCAGGGCGGCGTCTGCCGTATCATCTCGCTTAAATTCGAACAGATAGATAAAATCCCTCGCGCTGACCACACAGTCAATACGCCCGGAAAATGTATGCATTTCACATGCAGTAAACTTACCCAGAAGTGTAAAAACCAGATATATAACGGCCTGAAAATAGTGTTCAAACGGATCTGATTTCAGCGTATATGTGATATTGGCAAAAAGAGACGTCAGCACTCTCCTGATCCCGTCCAGATCCCCCTGTTCGACATATCTTCGCAATGTGAAGATATCGTTTCCGGAACCTGCGCCGCAGTCTGCCACATATTCCGGCAACAGACTCTCAACGAATCCATACTTGACCTCTTCATTCGGAAAGGCCAGTGTATACTCTCGCCCGACACTGTCGTATTCCGCAATCGTCAGATATCCCGTCTGATAGAGCAGCGGAACCGGATCCAGACTGTCCCCCGTATAGTCCTTCAATGTTCCCTCGCTTGCATAGAGGGTTCTGTCAGTAAATTTTCGGACATCGAATTCCATGTCTTTCAGCTTCCTCGTCAAAAAGGAAGGCGTTCCGGTTTCAAACCAATAAGCCCCAAAGTCCTTGGAGGATAAAGCCTTTAACAAGCTGAAGGGATTATATACACCCCTGCTGTCAGGCGAAAAGCGATACCCGTCATACTGGTTTTTCAGTTTTGCGAGACACTCACTGACTGTCAGTTTCCTGCGTTCTGCCAGAGCCTCGATTTCCGGGGAGAAAACATCCAGCATTTCCTCCTCCGTAATCCCAAGGATATCTGCATAGTCTTCATCCAGAGAGATATCATTGAGCTGGTTGAGATCGCTGAAGATACTCACCTTATGGAACTTCGAGACGCCCGTGATCAAGACGAACTGTATGTATTCATCAAGACTCTTCAGATTGCTGAAAAATCCTCTGAAAACCTCCTTATTGTGTTCCTGTATCTCTTCGTTATCCACAACATCCAGCAGTGGCTTATCATATTCATCGACCATTACAACACAGCGGAGCCCTGTCTGCTCCCTGACGCTCTTCAACAGTCTGCGGAACCGTTCCCCCGGATCACCGTCGACATGATCATTTTCATCACGTCTGCCGTCGTCGCGACTGAGCGAATACTCTTCCTCCCATTCCCGGAGCTGGTAACTCAGCGCTCGTTCAAGCGCTCCCTTTTCCCGATAGTTCACACCGTTGAAATCAAAGTAAAAAACCGGATAGGATCTCCATGCATCCGGATTTCCTTCCTCCAGCTTCTCAATCTCCAACCCGGAAAAAAGCTCCTTTTTTCCTTCCCAATAGGCCTTCATTGTAGACAAAAGGAGACTCTTCCCAAACCTCCTGGGCCTGGAGAGAAAATAAGGAACGTTGTTGTGTGCCAGCTGATAGATATACCTGGTTTTATCCACATACAGAAAATGATCTGTTCTCAGCTTTTCGAATCCCTGAATCCCGATTGGCAATTTCCTGACCATATGCGCCAGCCTCCTCCACACAAATGCCCCTTGAAAACAGGGCCGCTTTGTATGTTAACGAATCCTGCAACTAACAAATATATTATACACAAATCCCGTTCCTGTTCCAACGGCGGGATGAAGATCAACCACCTCTGCAAAAAAATGAGAAGCTGATCCCATTCTGGTGTGCTACCCGTCAAGAGGACAGTGAAAAAAATAAAAAGTTCCGTATACTCGACTGGTGTCATCAAATGCAGATTCCGTTGGATTCGTTCGATGTTATAGTAGCTGATGTAGTCCTCAATAGCAGAAACCAGATCCTTCCTGGACGTGAATCGCCTTCCATAGTACTTTTCGCGCTTCAGGAT
>OCTW011079200.1_pt1 | contig 13316 bp, 16 predicted proteins | sample 1539671 | NCBI WGS metagenome assembly OCTW01 (sample SAMN02144230, study PRJEB22623) | gut metagenome | biome: sheep rumen | host: Ovis aries | place: New Zealand | reverse complement strand
GGAAAGAAGATAGAGGGATTTAAGGAATTACAATGGAGTCTAAAAGAAATAAAAGATGCAAAGAGAAGAAGAGATACTAATGCTTCTAAGGGAAAACAATCAGATGCTTAAACAAATCTGTTCTTTTCTTTCACAAAGTGATAGTCCAGCAAGAGACTTCTTGATTAACTTTGTTGCTAATCTGATGTCAGAAAATATGCATACAAAAAGATAAGGATATGTTTAATTATTAACTTTTAAAACAAAAGGCAGCTAGTCTAGGGTTTATGTAGCATTGTTTTTCCTTATCTAACCCCCGCTTATTGTGGTAAAGCGGGGGATTTTTGTATCTCATAGCATCGTTATCTTTCATAAGAAGTGGTAAGTACCTTTGCACTGTTAGCTAACAAAAGGTATTTATTAACTTCTTAATTCTTTCTATTATGGAAGGCGAAACTGCAAAAACTTATTTTTTCGGGAATGACAGCAACTCTTGGATGCCCCTGCTTGCTACGCTGTTTTCACAGAGAGGCATTGACCCGTCCGTACTTTATGCCATGAATAACAATGGTGGTCTTGGCGGTGGTAATGGTTTTCTCTGGATTATATTCCTTTTCTTCCTGATGGGTTGGGGAGGCAATGGAAACTTCGGTAACTTTGGTGGTAACAATGGTACTGGTTTTCTTGCTAATCAGCTCAACAATAATGCTGGTCGTGACCTCCTTCAACAGGCTATTCAAGGCAATGGCGATGCTATCCGACAGCTTTCTTCCAACCTGAATTGTGACATCAATGCCATTCAGGGTTCTCTGAACAGTCTCATGTCTGCGCTTCAGGGTGTTGGCTCACAGGTAGGTATGAGTGGCCTGCAAGTCCAGAATGCAATCCAGATGGGTGATGCTTCCCTCAGCCGTCAGCTTTGTGAGTGCTGCTGCGAGAACAGACTTCTGACTACTCAGCAAGGTTATGAAGCTCAAATCCGTACTCTTGAACAGACCAACCAGCTTGGTTCTCAGGCTGACCGCAACACTACCAGCATTCTCAGTGCTATCAAGGACCAGAACGCTCTCATTCTTGACCAGTTCTGCAACCTTGAGAGACGCGAATACCAGACCAAGATTGCTGCTCAGGGTGATACCATTACCCAGCTCCGTGGTCAACTTGACAATGACCGTCAGACTGCTCAGCTCTACAATGTCATTGCTCCTCTGCAAGCTAAGGTTAATGAGATTGCCAATAAGCAACCCAACACTGTACCAGTGACCTATCCGAACATTACAGCCGTCAACAATACTCCAAGCTTTGGACCTGGTTGGGGTGCTGGTTTCAATCCCTATGGTTATGGTTGGGTAGGTAACTCGTATTGGGGATAGTAACTAATTGAGTACTAAGTAGTTAAGAGTTCTTTGACATACTGATAGAGTTTTCATAGTCTTCAAGGTACATCCAACGAAGACCTCTGTATGTTTTCAGTTTACCACTGCAAGCTTGAGATACTGAACAACTTATAAAACCATCTTGAACAGCATCATTTATAGATTGGTATCTTTTAACTAATCTATTACCTTCAAAAGCTACTATGGGATGATTTCTATAAGACCTGTCAATACTTTCTCCAAGCTTGCGACAGTGTTCAACTGTGTTGGGATTGAGCATGTTTTCCTTTAATGTACACCATCGCAGATTAGAAACAGCATTATTTTGTCTGTTTCTATCTATGTGGTCAATTATAGGCTTATGTTTTGGGTTAGGTATAAACAATTCTGCTACCAAACGATGTAAGGATTTATACTTTACAGGAACTCCAGCTTTATATAATGATAAATTAATATACCCATTACTATTAGAGCAAAGTGCCTTTAAAGTATAATTAGAATCTCTGTAGCTCTTTTTGTTCCTCCCAAGATATATTCTTCTTGACATAGAAGCTACTCTTCCAAGAGAAGATACCATATATATATCCTCATACTCAGGAATATCTTTCCACTCTTCTCCTTCGAGTCTAATAGACTCAATAAATTCTTCTTTAGTCATACTAATCAAGTTTTAATAGAATCAAGGATTTGAAAAAGAAAAGGGAAAGAGACCTTGAAAACTCTTATCAGTAGGTTAATTACTCCTACCTATTCCCTTATTGCAAATTTACTAAAATTTTAGAGAAATGGCAAAATTTCCATATCAGTATTCGAATATAAATGGGTTGCCAAGAATTCGGTCAAGAAGAGTTACTGTAGGAACTGAAACTGTTGATTATGGTTTTAGGCCAGACTGGGACTTGAATGCTTTCAGCGGATTGCTTCTTGTCTATCTTACCGACTTGCCGGAGGGAACTACTGAGACACTTCCAGTTAGGTTCATTATGGCTGGAAATACTCAGAACGTAACCCTTGCTGGTGGTGCAAATGCTACAGTAGCTAACTTCCCCAATCCGGGAGTATTCCTTGTATTCTATGACAGAATAGATAATATGTTACAGTTAATCGGTCAAATCTAAGGTATTATGTTTCAATCAGTCAGACCCAACAGTCCAATATATCTCTTCCATAAGGGAGATAACACGAAACTTGAAACTGGTTATATATCATCACAACCTTCTGTTCATCCAAAGAATCAGATGATGCAATTTGGTCAACAAGAGTTTGTTGCTGATATTGTGGTGAGAGTTGGTAACAACACCATCAGTCTGAAGGGACTCCCTGCCCAAATGGATACTTCAGACACTTATATTGATGGAGAAAGTATTGTAGTCTCCACAAGCAAGGATGCAATCAATGCTGAAATAGCCAGTGAGAAACAAAAGAGCATCAATGTAATCAACAGCAAGCCTTACCATGAGGACAGGATTGTAAAACTTGATGCCATTCTATCTACTCTTAATCCAGAATTTGCTGAAAAGCAAGTCCAGAAAGAAGAGATTGCAGAACTTAAAAACCAAGTTGGTAGTCTGACTGAACAAGTTGGGAGACTGGTTGAAGCATTAATGCCTAAAAACAACACGAACAATGAACAGAGTTTGGGAAATAATTGAGAAGCGCAAACAGGCTTCTGGTGGCATGACTGGGTACAAGAGAATGTCTGCCATGAAAGGTGGAATGTCAGGCCGTAAGGATGGCTATGATGAAGGTGTCAAAGATGGTATTTGTGCCGCACTTGACATACTTGAAGAGCACCTGAAAGACTTTGAGTAGTTTAACTTGGGGTGGGGTTTCCCCACCCCTTAATTCTTATATACTATGGCAAGACTGGATTCTTACATGAAATATCCGGAAGGTATGGATGAATACCTTTCTTACTATGGGTGGCACTTCTCAAAGAAGATGTGTGAGTGGGCAGTATCAAAGATGTACAGGCTTGTAAATGACAGGCCAGTTCCTATAGACCCAATTTCAAAGGAAAGACTTGACGATATACTCAAAAGGTATTCAGCCAAACTTACCAAAGATAAGGGATATGATGCTGTATATGTGGCCAACATGTGTAAAGCTGACTATCTTGGCAGGTCTGTCAAGGATGAAGGAAGTCTGGTACAATTCATTATTGATACCATTGAAGACCCTGACGGCTATGAAGGTATGGTGTTTACAAGGTTCTATGCTGACTGCATTGGCTCAGGAACACCCATTAACTGGGAGGATATGATATGATAGTGCAGGACTTTACATTGGATAAATACGGCTGGTATGTAAAGGTTTACTATGCAACTTCATTCTATGCATTTGATGATATTATCAATGACCTGTATTCCTTGGGCTATGATGATGAAAAGGTTGAGGAAATCATAGAGGAACTTAAAGAGTATAAAGAGAATGAAGGCTATACATTTACTAATGTATATGCCAGCAGGTCTCTTATAATCATAGGACCTACAACATCTGCTGATGATTTTCAGGATACTTTTGACCATGAGAAGGGACATTTGGCTATGCATATATGTATTGCAGAAGACATTGACCCATTCAGTGAGGAGTTCCAATATTTGAATGGTCTGATTGGCAAACAGATGTTCCGTGCGGGCAAAATGTTCCTGTGTGACCACTGTAGAAACGAGCTTCTTGAAAAAGAGTAAAAAAACTGAAATTGTTACAGGTTTGCATTAAAAATGTAAACCTGTTACTTTTGTTGCAAGATTGTTCTAAAAGGAGAAGAATATGAGCAACAACCCATTTGATTCCGCACAAACCTTCCTTGGAGGAATGAGCACATTTGATGCTGATGACCTCTTTGGAGACTCTCACGAAGAGCCAGAAGTGAAGGTGGACCTTCCAGGAGAAGATAAGGAAGGCAAAGAAACTAAAAATACTGAAGATACTATCCCTGAGGGAAGCACCGTAGATGCTGAAAATCTATTTGGTGATGAAAGCCCAGAGAGCGTAGGGGATGATAAGGACAACAAGGAGGCCAGAGCCACTGGTGATGGTTCTTCTCCAAAAGGCGAAAGTCTTTATTCATCCTTTGCCCAAGCACTTTATGGTGATGGCCTCTTTAAGTTCCTTAGTGAAGATACTGTTAATGGTATCAATGACGCTGATTCATTCTCACAGGCTATGGAGGATGAAATCAATGCGAGACTTGACGATGCTACAAGATTTGTAAAGGAAGCTCTTGAAGCTGGAGTACAACCAGATGTGATTGCCCAGTATCAAAGAACTATTCAGAATCTTGAAGCTATTACTCCAGAACAGCTCAATGCTGAAACTGCTGAAGGTGCAAATCTTCGTAGAGCCATCATCAGACAAGACCTTATTACAAGAGGCTATAAGCAAGATAAGGTCGATAAGCAAGTTGAAAGAATTATGAATTCTGGAACTGACATTGATGAGGCTACTGATTCTCTTGAGGCTGTAAAGGAGTATTTCAAGGGTCGGTATGAGGATACTGTGAATGAAGCAAAGGAAAAAGCTTCTGCTGAGAAGGAGAAGGTAAAACAAGAAGCTGAACAGTTTCGTCAGGCAGTCCTTGAAAAAGACAAGCTCTTTGAAGACATTCCTGTGGATAAGGCAACCAGAAGAAAGGCTTATGAGGCCATGACCAGGGTGGTTTCCACAAATGATGATGGTGAGCAGCTTACTGCCGTACAGCAATATGCTGACGAGCATCCCATTGAATTCCGTACAATGCTTGGTATTGTATATGCCATGACTGATGGATTTACAAAGATGGGTAAGCTACTTACGAAGAGTGTTGACAAGAAAGTCAATAGGAACCTCAGAGAAATTGAGAAAAGGGTGATGGGTACAACTCGCCAAGGTGGTAGTTTCAATTTTATTGAAGGTGATGAAACCCGTAATTCAAGACCTGATTTCAGAGGGGTTAGAATTGACATCCCTTAATAATTATTAAGTAATTGAAAAACTATGGCAAGTAAATTAAATGCGTTTCAGATGGTTGGTGTGAACGGTGTTCACGGCATGGTCACTGACAACCACCTTGGTGCGCTCTTCCAGATTGACCGTCAGAGAGCTGCTGATACAATTACCCTTCTGCAGGCCAGTATAATGGGTAATAATACTCTTGAGAGATTCCTCAGTCAGTTCCCTACAAAGGAGTTTGAAGATGACCGTGAATTCTATTGGGATGTTCTGCTGAACTCCGCCAGAAATTATCCTCTGCTTGAGTGCTGGGATGAGAATGGTCAGGCAGTCACCTCCGCTGAAGGTTCACCAGTTGGTGCGGGCACTTGCAGATTCTATCTTATCTTCGGTGAGGCTGCTTTCCACGATGGTGAGGTCATTGTTGGTAATCTGAATGAGAAGTACCTCTTCCGTATCCTTGGTGACCCGCAGGCTCAAGGTTCCCGCTATGTTTATACTGTGGAACTGATGGGCGGCAACACTGTTGGTGTTCCTCGTGAGAGACTGCTTCCGGGTGAAAGATTCTCCAAGGAATATGCTCCTGTTGAGACTGAGCTTTCCCGTCGAGTTGGTGGTATTTCTTACAATACCCCTGTTGCCATGCGTGGTGAGTTCTCCACCATCCGTATTTCCGATAAGGTTCCGGGATTCAAGGCTAACAAGAAGCTCGCCTTTGGTATTCCTATGGTAAAGGAAGACCCTAAGACTGGTAAGCAAGTTAAGGGCGTTTCTTCTATGTGGATGGACTATGAGGACTGGCAGCTTGGTCTTGAGTGGGCTAACTATAAGAACCGTCTGCTTGCCTTTGGTAAGTCTAACCGCAACTCCAATGGTGAGTACATGAACTTCGGTAAGTCTGGCATGGAGATTAAGATGGGTTCTGGTATCTTCGAGCAAGCTGAAGCTGGTATTGTGAGATACTACACGGACACCAATTGCATCATGGATTATATCCTTGAAGCTCTCTATGAACTCTCTGCTGGTAAGATTGACTTCGGCAAGCGTAAGTTCGTCATTAAGACTGGTGAGCGTGGTGCTCTTGCTTTCAATCGTGCTGCTTCATCTCTTGGTTCTGGTTGGCTCCCTCTGGGTCTTCAGTATTCCGAAGCTAACCCTCCGGCAATCACTGCTACACAGGCAACCTTCGCTCCTAATGCTGCTGTTAGGATGACCACTCATCAGATTACTGAGTGGCAAGCTCCTAACGGTGTGTTCGTGAAGCTGGATGTTGATTCCTTCTATGATGACCTTGTGCGTAACAAGATTATGCATCCGGAAGGTGGTCCTGCCTTCTCTTACAGATTTGATATCTGGTACATCGGTAGTGAGGAAACTCCTAACATTCAGAAGGCTGCCATCAAGGGCCAACCTGAGTTCTGGGGTTATGAGTGGGGCTTCCGCAACTCCTTCACTGGGGCTACCTTCAATCCTAACATGAGCCACGATGAGGACTCTGCGATTGTTCATCGTATGGCTACTATGGGTGCGATTGTGTATGACCCTACCCGTTGCTACAGTTTGATTCCTTCAATTCTGCAGTAATTGAAAACAACAGGTATCTCCCCTTTCCTTGGGGAGATACCTTATTATTAATAAAGTCATTAAAAGGAGAAGAAAATGGCAAAGGAAAATCTGATTAACTGCCTTACTAATGAACGGGTACTGGTGAGGTTTCTCCCTAAGGAGAATGCTATGGCTGGAAACAACCCTAAGCATGTCCTCTATGGAGGAATGGCAGACACATCAACGAGAACTTATACAGTTCCAATGCTTCGTTCAGGACAGCTTGTTGATGTTCTCACAAAGGCTGAAAAGGACTTCTTGGAAAGTTATCTTGGTATGGAGAACAATGCTCTCTCCATATACAATACTGAAAAGAATTTCTGGAAGTCCTTTAAGGTAACTCTCCGTAAGGAGGACAATGTGCTTGACCTTAGTCAAGGATTGGACTATATCAGATACAAGGTACTTCTTGCAAATAAGGACAATATTGCTCCAAGTATGCAGGCAGTTCAGGACTATCCAAAGTCCACTTATGAGTTTGTGTGTCTGAGAGAAAGTGACAATATTGACTCTGGCAAAACAAGAATGGATACCAAGAAGAAGGCTTACATGCTCTACGGCAAATATGAAAATGACTGGAGCACCCTTCGTGTCATTGTAGAGACTCTTACAAGGACTCAGGTATCCCATACAACGAAACTTAATGCACTTGTTACCCAGCTTGATGAGCTGATTGACCGTGATACAAAGGCATTCCTTAAGGTTGTTGAAGATGAACTTCTGCCTACAAAGGTGCTTATCCGTGATGCCATCGACGCTGGTGTAATTGCAAATCGTGGAGGTCAGCTTTATCTCCGTGACTCTGGAGGTGATATTCCTCTCTGTGAACAAGGTGAACCTACGTTGAGTGTTGCAGCAACCTATCTCAATATGCCAAAGTATAATGAGACTAAGATGCTGGTTGAAGCAAAGGTTCAACAGTATAAGGAGAATAAGTAATTGGTTAAAGTAGTTCTTGACTATGTTGGTTGAAGAAATGGGGGATGTCTTTGATGTCCTTTACAATAACATAATGAGCAATGCAGTCCCTGGTCTCAATGAATACGAGAAGTCAGTATTCCTGACCAAGGCTGAATATGAGCTTATTAAGAACTACTTTAATCCTCAAGGAAATAAATATCGTGAGGGTTTTGACGATTCTGCAAAGAGAAGAATAGACTTTTCAATGCTTATGCAGACAGCTACCCTTACAAAAAGTTCACAGCAAGGGTTTAATCCAAACTCTGTACTTTACTCACTTCCATCGGATATACTTGTTATTGTAAATGAACAAGTGGTTCTTAAAAATGGAAACACTGTAGAGGGTATTCGTCAGGTTATTCCAATATCCTATGATGAGTACACAAGGTTGATGTCAAGACCTTACAAGCAGCCACTTAAGAGTCAGTCTTGGGAACTTATGACTGGTCAGAATAGTTCAAGGACTATTTCTGAACTTATTTTAAACAATAATGACAAGTCATACACACCGGAATTCAAAATAAGGTATGTAAGAAAACCCAAACCAATAATTATAGAAAACCTTGATGTTGTTTCTATAGAAGGGGTTTCTGAAAAGACTGAGTGTGAACTTGACCCTGCCATACATCAGGAGATTGTACAAAGAGCTGTAGAACTTGCTAAGGCCGCATATTCGTCTGACCAAAGTGGTCAGGCTCAAATGCAAAATCAGATTACAATAGGACAAAGGAGTGAATAATGAATACCATTCAGTTTTCAGATGAGTTCGACACTTTACTAAATTCCTATGCACGGAGCATACCAAATGGTCTTGAATACTCTGTGCAGGATATTGTATGCGATGAATACGAAAAGTCAGTATTCCTTACAAGAGCTGAAAAGGAATTTGTAATTGGATGGTATAGTGGTAAGAATACCTATGGTCTTACATTTGAAGAGAAAGAAGAGATTAGAGAAGCTCTTGACTCTTTAGTAAGAACAATAGAACTTGCCAAGCTTGAAGATGGCGAAGTTCCTTCAACAGCAAAACATGTATTTGATGGCAAGAGGAACTTCACCTTCTACAAGATTCCGACTAACCTGTTGTATATCATATTTGAAGAAGTCAAATTTTCTTCGTATATTAGCGGCTGTAATGGAGATTTGACTGCACTGGTTGTTCCAGCAACACACGATGAACTCTGGCATAGGTTTAAAAACCCTTTCAGAGGCCCATCAAAACAAAGAGTCTTGAGACTCAATGCTGATGACAACATAGTGGAACTTATATCAGACTACCCCATCGGTTCGTATCTGCTGAGATATGTAGAAGAACCAAAACCTATAATACTAATTGACCTTAATGACGGTCTTAACATTGAAGGACTTACTGTGAAGACTGAATGTAAACTACCAAGTATCACACACCATATCATACTTGATATGGCTGTAAGAATGGCAATTCAGTCAAAAGGTATTGGTCTGACAAGACAAACCGAAAGTAGGTCTTAACATTTAAACAATTAAAACTAAAAGATTATGGCTGCACTTCCATTAGCTAATCAGGTCAGACAGGTCTATGTTGTTTCCTCTCTGAAGGCTGAAGGCACCCCCTCAGCTCTTGGAGAGCTTGCTGTCAAGAAGGAACAGGCTAACTACCTGTACTTTCAGCATTACGGACATGGGGGGCTCACTTCTTCTGACCGTATAGCAATTCCTCTGATTCGCTCTATCACTCAGACACCAGCTGCAAAAATGCAGGATACTCTGCATACCCATACTATTACAGTTGGCACAATTCCTGAGGATTATGCTGGCAAGACCCTGAAAATCAAGGTTCTTATCCATGAGTATGTTGGTCAAGGTGCGAATGATTACACCTATCGCTTTGGTCTTTATAGAGTAAAGACTGGTGACACTGCTGCAACGGTTGCTGCAAAACTTGCTGCTGACCTTCAAGGCTCTGTTGGTCTTATGAAGGGTGCTGATGCTTCCAATATTAACAACTATAAGGAGAAGTACTTTACTGTCACAGTGAATGCTGCTGTTATCACCATTTCTGAAGTTGACCAGAGTGCCAATTGGGAAATGGGTAGATTCCCCGTCTCCCAATCTCCTGTAGAGGTCTTCATCGAAGGTGTCACTACTAACGAAGGTGTTTATGATTCCACTTGGGCTACTGTCGCTGCAAATGCTGCTGAGATTAAGGTCAACAACGTTGGTAAGAAGATGGCTGACCTTGAGTGGTTTGCTCATGGCTTCCGTGGTGACAAGGTTCGTGGTGTTGGTTATCCTTATGCGATAACCACAAAGTATCAAGTTGATGCTACCAGCAACGCCTATGATTGCATAGATATCCACTATGCTTATCAGGGTAAGGGTATTTCTGCTCAGTTCTCTGAAAAGGAAATCACTCTGATTGTGCCTGCTGGTAATACTACCATTAAGGCTGCTATTGAAGAACTTGTGGGCACAAATGTCATCGAGGCTCCAGAAACTCTTGAACCTGAAGAGTAATCTGGTTGAATAAAGTTAACCGCTTGGGGGAATTGGGGATTACCCCAGTTCCCCCTTCTAAATTTAAAGGGTATGATTCAATTCAATGACCTTAAATTCCTTACATCAAAGACCCTTCGAATTAACGCAGAGGTCATTGATTTGGAATACTACAATAATGTATATATAGAAAGCATTATCATTGATACTGAAGATACTGTTCAAGAAACTGGACCAAGTGACAATGCTCCATTTGTACTGAATGTAACAGACCATCCAAGAAGTATCAATACTACAATAGATGTATCTTCCCTTGTAAAGGAAGGCCCAAAAATGCTTTTTGTATATATAAGATGTTCTGGGACACCTACAGCAGATACTCCATGTGGTCTTGATAGTCAAGATACTCTACAGGTAGTAGTTGACTACCAGCAAGTGTATGATAAAGCATTGAAACTTGCCAAGTGTGTAACAAAGTGCGGATGTGTTGATGGGGCTTGTGCCATAGACACCTCCTTTGCCAACTTCGCCCTTCAGTATTTTCGTATGGAAGAGGGAATAAAAAATGGCAATTGGAGTGATGCTTATGATGCTTACTGCTGGTTGACAAGGAAATCTGGTAATGTTAAGTATAAGGAAAGCAATACTTCAAGGAGGTGTTCCTGCAATGGCTGATACTGGAGTTAACGAAGTTCTTGGAAACTTCTTTGAAATACTGAAAATTTCACCCGGCACTGTTAATCTTAATAAGCTTCATGCTATGTGTTTAATGCCTCTTTTTAACGACCTCCTTGGAGGAAAGATGAAAGACATGGCTCTTAAGGACAAATCATTTTGGCAAAAGTTTATGGATAGGTGCTTTCCGAATCTTGGATTTTCAAGTGATTCTACTTGTGCTAATACTACACTGTACGTTGGTACTGCTGATGTGTTCAATGATACCATCATACTCAATAATAGTGCTACTTATGACATTTCAAAGTCAAACAGAATGATAAGTCCAAGAGTTACTGGTACATACTTCTGGATTGCAGTGCCTGCCGGATTTGCTCTAAGTAAGGCAAATAATCTTGACTTTGCAGGAGACTGCATCCCAGCATCTGGATTTAAGATGGAAGCAAGGACAATAAGGAATGGGCAGTACTATCTTTATTGGTTGAAGTCCAGAATTCCTTTCAAATCCACATATCAAATAATACTTAAATAATATGGAATATAACGGATTATGTAAAAGTATTCTTTTACTGAAACTTAAAAACGGTGAATATGTACCGCTTGCGAGTGTACTCCCTTCTTATGGCCCATTCAGTAGTTTGAATGAGGCTCTTAATGATTTGACAGACACATTCAAGGGTATTGAAAATGTTCCAAGAGGATATACTTTCTGTCTTATAGAAAATGGCAAACCGCAGGAATACTGGTTTACAAAAGACGGTGATAGAAACTCCATAGAAAAGAAAAACACAAGTTCCTCATCATCCTCTTCGGGTATTTCAGATGTTGTTGCTACTGTTGATAATAAGACAGGCACACCTTCCGTCAATGTGTCTCTTTCCAAAGAGGTGCTTCGTCTGGATTTCCATAACTTGAAGGGTGAGCCCGGCAAGGATGGCAAGGATGGTGAAAGTGGAGGTGGCGGTGGAGCAGCTGGAAGGTCTGTTACAAGCATTGATATGTGGTTCAAGCTTAGTGATTCTACGCAAGTCAATGCCCCAGACCTTAGTATAGCTGACCCAAGTACTTCTGCTGGAGGTAGCTGGTCACTTGCTTCTAGCAATCCAAGTGCTTCACTTCCTTACTTATGGGCTTTCATGCAGATTAACTATGATAAGACACTTTCAAGTGGTTACACTTACAGCAGAAGTAGTGCTTATATTGCTCGTAGGTACAATGCAGATACTTCGACAGATTATTCAGACCTTGAGACACTTATTCAGAACATTCGTTCTGATATGGAATCAGAGCTGGAAGGGTATGAAAATGATTTAAAGGACCTGAATGATTCTTTGGAAGCACTTCGTACATCTATTCAGGAAACTATTGTATCGGACATAACTGCCCTTCAAAATAGACTAGATAGAATCAATGGTACTGATGTAGAACGTATCATGAATGATGAGGAAGGTCTTTGGGGTGTACTTACCTCCTACGAGGATGATACAAAAGGCCAAAAATCTTTCTCAGACATTGTTCTTGATGCGAAAAAGGCTAAGAATACACTTTCTGTTGGTTCACAGTTCTTTGGTGAAAGAACTGGTGCGGAAATAACTCTTGACGGTATAAAAGGTCAGATTGCACTGAAGGCAACACAGGATGATATTGATTCTGCTATTGCACAGGCCCAATTTTCTGTTGACCCTGCTGCACTGAAAAGTGTTATTTCTAAAGGACAGAAGTGCTGGAAGAAGGGTAACCTTCTTTACCCATACGATTTATATTTAAGTGGGTTTGAAGGTACTATTTCAGAATATGAAACATACATGGCTTCTTCTCCAGAAGATGGTGGTCCTGAAGGAGACGATGTTAATCCAGCAGGCCCATTTACTCTGGCTGTAACAGTTAATCAGTTCTCAGTTATACAACAAACTGTTGATGAGTTCTCATCAAGTATTGACACATTTAGATATATGTGGACAAAGGATGATGAGATATATAGCTATGACTATTTTAAAGAGACTTGGGAAAACAGACCAGCAACATATCAGGACTATACTTATGAGGATTATGTAACAAGAGTACTTAATGCAACAAAAGTAGAGGTCAGTAATGTTCTCTCCAATTTTACTCAAAGCTCTAATGAGATTAGAAGTATGATTGGAGATATGGGCTACATCTGGAGAAAACAAAACCAAGATGGTACATACTCGTATCAACGCTATGCAGTGCCTTCAAACAAGACTCGTGATACCTATGTATCTGAAATGGAAGATGCTGGATGGGAGCTGTATGACTTTGCTGCAAAGATGACAGTCATTGACCAGACTCCAG
>OCTW013434628.1_pt1 | contig 13319 bp, 14 predicted proteins | sample 1539671 | NCBI WGS metagenome assembly OCTW01 (sample SAMN02144230, study PRJEB22623) | gut metagenome | biome: sheep rumen | host: Ovis aries | place: New Zealand | reverse complement strand
GCATTTTCATAGAGCTTCCCCTTATCATCAGGATGCACATAGAGAAACATGCTTTCATCTAAATCGCGAATCAGTTCTTCTCTAGCAAGGTGAAAAAGATCGCAAAAGCCATCTGAAACCAGCAGCGTTTTGACGAAATGACGGCGTCGCTGATAAATCGCGATGGGAAAGTCCAAAGCTTCCATCGTTTGACGTTCTTGTTTTGAAATTTCGTACATGAGATGACCACCTTTCTTTTTTCATTTCCGCTTCATAGTATCTAATTTGCGCCTTATTTTCAACTCTTTTTGCCATTAGAAAGGTTATTTTCATAAATTGATTGTTTAGGATATCCAGGTGTCATATAAGAATCATTCCTATCAATGCATTTTATAAAATGAGACTAAAAAAACTTCCCGCAGGAAGTTAATCAATCGCTAATAAAAATGATAAGACGGCGCAGATGGCCCCCATGATAAAGGCATGATTACGGAATTTATTAAACGGTTTACGCAATTCTTCTTTGCCATAACCAAGCAAGGCGATAACTAAGGGGGTCACCATATAAATAATGGCATCGATAAACCATAACATCCCCATATCACCAAAGCCGCCAGAAATGGTATCATACATTTTAAAGATCGAAGTCGTATCCTGAGCCGAAACCACCAGCCAGGCTGCCAGCATAAAGATCAGCGAGACAATAAAGCAGCGTTTGACATAGTCAAAGACATCATCAAAGTTAGGCACATTGATCTCTTTAAAAAGTGAGATAATGGTAATGACCATTAACGCTAAAACCGCAAAGAAATCAATAAAGTTAATAATTTTTGCGAGATTGTAAAATGTAGAAAACATAAAGGCCTCCTAAAGCATACTCAAAAATCTTAAGATATTATCAAAGATGGTGGTAAATAACCGCATCAGATTGCGTCCGACAATACCGCCGACCCGGGCAAGCGCATTATTACTAAACTGAATATTCAGGAAATAATTAAAAGTGTTTTTAAAGATCGCGCCAATCGAAGAAAAGAGTTTCACAAACACTTGTCCCACTTCACTATAATGACCACTCATCACAAATAGTACCAGGCTATAAACAAATGCAATAGCGCTGATCAGTAAAGCGATAAGCGTGACATAATGAATGATCCGATAAGCGCCGCTTTGCGCACTTTGTCTTGCCCATGTGTCTTTCACTTGGGCGGCGCGACTAAACGCGAAGCGCTTCATGCGCCCATTTGCACGGTTTTCCCTTTTGTCTTCCTCTGGCACCTCCGATGCCCGCCGTGGTCGCTGCGCTGACGGTTGATGACGCGACTGCGTGCGCGTTTGTCTGGTGCGTCGCGTTGCGGCTTGTCCTAAATCCTTTTGGAACTCTTCCTCACTCATCATACTACGCTTTTTAAAGCGATCAAAGGCATCATCACCACTTGCCTCAGATTCAATACGATTAAGGGCCTCGGCAAGTTCACGTTTGGAGATTTTCTTATGACAGTGCGTGCAGCGACTTTCATTAATATCATTGAACGTTCCGCACTTTTCGCAGACCCAATATTCCTGTGCCATGTCATCGCCTCCTTGCAATGCCCTATTTTTACCATTATTCATTAAAAAAATCAAGTCTCCCTCACATCTGATAAAAGATTATTACAAATTTACTTTTCATTCAGAAATTTGTGACTATAATGATAACGAAAGGAGTTCATCATGGACGATCAATATCTTGAGTGTGAGAAATATTATGTCTTTCTGATGCTCATCTGTGTGGCTGGTTTTTATGGCGGTTATACCTTATCCGTCAAGGGCGGTATTTTTGCCAATGCCCAAACCGCTAATATTTGCCTTCTAGGGATAGCTATCGGGACACATAATTTCAGTAAGATTTATACAATCATCGCCTCTTTCACTGCTTATTTCCTGGGCACGATCTTTTCTGAACAAACCGCCTGGAAACTGAAGCATCTGAATATTATCCGCTGGGATACTTTTCTGATTTTATTAGAACTGATCTTAGTTACAGCGCTTGGCGCGAGCGCTTCTTTTTTACCAGATTTTATTTATCCGATTGTCATCAACTTTATTTGTGCGATGCAGTTCAATACCTTCCGCCAGGCAGAAGGTGTCGGCATGGCAACCACTTTCGTCACCAACCACGTGCGTCAGACCGGCAGCTGGTTAGTCCGTTACCTGCGAAAAAGACATCAGAAAAAATATCTCTATCGCGCTTTACATCATTTTGGCATGATTATTGCCTTCTGTGTGGGCGCCGCGTTATCTAGCGGTCTCGGTCTCCATTTTGGCGGTCACGCTTTGTTGTTTGCAGATCTGCCTCTCGCCTACTTATTATTTATCTTCTTACGGGCCGACTTAATCACTGAGCGTAACGTTGCCGATAAAACGCCACGCGGCCACTAAAAAACGAGATCACATGATCTCGTTTTTGCTTATTTATATTTAATCCCGTTCCAGTAAATCGGTGAAGTCACTTCCGCGATCTCTGGCAGTGTAACATCTTTTAATGCCCATTTCTTAAATTCTTCAAAGCCGGTACGATCGACAATATAACCGATATGTTCCTTGCCGCCTGGGGCATTCGGATCGATATATTTTTCAACATACGCATACGTATTTTTAATAATCTTAATGATGCTTTCTTCATCAATCCATTTAATCCAGTCTACCCCTAAACGTGGGTTCTTCTTCCCGGTACGGCCGAAGATCGTTAATTTATAGTACTTCTTCTGTGAGCGTGTCCATGCTGCATTCGGACAAGCCAAAACGCATTCCCCGCAGCCCAGGCATGTTTCTTCATTGCGCACAGGGCGGAAATTCACCGCCTGCAGGGCCCCAACGCTCTTTTTCTTACAGCGTTTAATGCAGGCACCGCAGCTGATGCAGCGATTGGGATCTAACTGCGGCATCGTCATCCCGATAATACCAAAGTCATGCATCCGCACTTTCGCACAATCATTATGACAGCCAGTAAAACAAACCTTGAAATGTAAATCATTAGGGAAAATTTCCTTTTCTACTTTCCGGGCAAAAGCCGTCGTATCATAGTTGCCGTAAGGACAAATGGAATTACCGACACAAGCCATAATATTTCTTGTTCCGGAAGCTGAATAACCTTTGCCTTTTTCTTCCTGATTAATGCCCATGCCTTCAATTACCGGCTGTAGCATTGCATTGACTTTACTCATATCTTCGAAAGGAATACCCGGAATTTCAAAACCCTGACGCAGCGTTAAATGAATCGTTCCATTGCCATACGTTTCCGCAATATCCTGTAAGACTGATAAATATTTTGCATCCATCCGTCCCCCTGGGACACGGACACGTGAAGCGGCGATCCCGCGTTCTTTCGTAACACGGAAGGCATTTTTCTTTAACTGTTTTGTATTAACATCCATAACTCTTCCCCCTAATCAATGAGATGCTTGCCTTTTTCATAATTGAAGACCGGTCCATCTAAGCAGACATACTGATCACCGATTCGACAGTGACCACATTTACCCAGACCACAGCACATTTTACGTTCCTGAGAAATCCACACTTGATGATCCTCTAAGCCAAGCTGCAATAATGCCATTACGGAAAAGTGCATCATCGCCGGTGGACCAACGACAATCGCCGCCACCTGTGATAAGTCTTCAAACTGTAAATCCGGAATATATTTGGTCACTAAACCGATATGATGATCAGCTGTTTCTTCACCTGCATCTAACGTTAAAATCAGATTGGCTTTTTCTTTGTATCTTGGATAATCATCCTTGAAAAGAATATCATCAGCTGATTTATAGCCATTAATAATCGTTAGTGAGCGACATTCATCAGTATGCTCGGTGAAATAGTTCATGACACCGCGTACGGGCGATACCCCCGTTCCGCCGGCCACGATGACGATATCTTTGCCTTTGTAATTATTGACATCAAAGCCATTGCCATAAGGACCACGCATAAAAAGCGTATCACCGACATAATGTTCAAAAATTTCATGAGTGACATGGCCGACTTTACGGATCGTTAAATCGACAAAGCCATCCCCGATCCCACTGACAGAAATCGGTGCTTCGCCAAATTTAGGAATGGACACTTCAAAGAACTGTCCAGGCAGCACATCCCCTTCATAAGACATGCGGAAGGTATATTCAATCGCTGTATGTGGAATAACTTCTAAAACCTTAGAAAGAAAAGGAACATATTCATTTTTAGTCATTGCCGGTAACCTCCTTCATGCCATCTTCTAATTTATTAATAATATTTGAGAATGAGATATATTCTGGGCAAATATCATCACAGCGGCCGCAGCCGACACACATATGATAGCCTTCGCGTTTCTTATAGTCATAAACCTTATGCATCACTTTAAAACGCATACGGTCACCGTTTTTCTTACGGTAACTGCCGCCTCCAGCCACATCAGTGAAACCATCTACCATACAAGACGCTAAGACGCGACGACGTTCCCCAGCTTTGCCATTTTCACTGTAGAACAAGTCCTGCATGCTCCAGCAGGTGCAGGTTGGGCAAACAAAATTACAGCGCCCGCAGTTAATGCAGCGGCTATCATATTCCCGCCACAGCGAACTTTTCGCAATGCGTTCATCTAAGTTTTCTGGAATATGAACATGCACTTCATTGTCTTCCACATGCGCTGGCAAAGCCTCCTGCCTTGCGACCGCTAAGTCTTCTAAAAGCGTTTCCAACTGATCCCATTTATTATCTAACGCATAAAGATCACCCTGCACATCTACACTAAGATCATAATTATCTGAAATGTTAGTGCCCATATCAACGCAGAAGCAGTTTTTAAAACTATGATCACAGCCCATTAACACAAAATGCACGCGATCACGTAAACGTTTATAGTAATAGTCTGGCTGGCCATTACGTAAATACATATCATCAAGTCTTCTTAAGCCATGTAAATCACAGCTGCGTAAGAAGACGATTGCTCCTTTTTTAGGCGCATCCGCTTCTTTTACGGAATCTTCGGTAAAATAGAATAATGTCTGTGAAATTGGGGTCAGCACTTCTTTAAACGAGTAATCTGATTTTTTGTCAAATACGACTTGTTCAATAGACTGAATTTCCCCATAGCGGATACAGTCTGTTTCAGAAAAACGACCACCGCCCACAAAACATTTAGGGGCATAAACCACATACTCATCACGTAAAGATGCGAGCAGCTGATTCATCCCTTCTTTATTTAATAAATAACCCATACTGTCCTCCTCAAGAGAAAAAGCTCTCCTGTATCATCCTAATACAGAAAGAGCTTTCATACCGTGAGATTACTCACGTCTTGTGTAATTTTTATTTTTTTATTAATGCATCGAGATCATAAATAATACATCGGCCATGAATAATCGAGACCAAATGCGCATTTGATAACTTTTTGATCGTCCGCGAGACACTTTCCCGATTGGATCCCACCAGCTGCGCTAAAAGCGTAATCGATAAATCAAAAGGAATGACAACACCTTCTCCCTTTTCAATACCATAATCATGGCCAATCTTCCATAACTTGGCACTAACCTGATCTTCTAAGATCATCATTTTAGTCGTATTAGCCACCTGGCGATACAGTTTACGAATCTTTTTCGCCATCGAAGCCATAAAAAGCTGCGTGAAATAAAAATCCTGGGCCATAATTTCTAACATCTGAGCGCGCGTTAAGCTGACCACTTCCAGATTACTGAGCGCTTTCGCATTGATTGAAGAACTTTGCCCATCGATAATCACTTCATTAATCAGATCACCGCTGCCAAGTAAAAAGATACTGCGTAAATTATCATTATGATTAATCCGATCTAAGACGACATAGCCGCTAACGATCATGTATATTCTTTCGACATGATCACGTACATTGAAGAGATATGTCCCTTTATGTACTTTTTCGACAATGCCATAAGTGATGAGTTTGGTTTTTGAAGCGGGTGATGCCTCTTTGAAAAGCGGCATTGTTTCAACGATTTGACGAATATGCATCGTTTGACCTAAAAAAGCAGGCGGAGCCTACTTTTTTGCCAGTTTATTAAGCGCATCACGAGCTGCATGCTGCTCGGCTTTCTTTTTTGAAGAGCCTTCGCCAATGCCTAATACCATATCATCTGCGACCGCTTCAATCACAAAAGTTGGCGCATTGGCCGGCCCGCTCGAGCTCACTAAGCGATAATTCACAGATTTGCGATCATCCGCCTGAATGAGTTCCTGCAGCTTTGTTTTATAATCACGGATATCTTCATAAGAATCTAGATCTTTGACATGTTTAAAGATCGTTCGCTCTAAAATCTTTAACACTTCATCCTTCCCGCAGTCTAAATAAACCGCTCCAACAAAGGATTCATAAATATCGCAAAGCGTCCCGCTGCGCTGACGGCCGCCGCTTTTTTCTTCCCCAACACCTAAATAAAGGAGTTCATCTAAGCCTAACTCTACCGCAAAACGAGAAAGTGATTCTTCACGCACCAGTTTACTACGTAAAGTCGTCAGTTCCCCTTCCGGATAAGATGGGAATTTCTTAAAAATAAATTCTGAGACATATAACTGTAAAACGGCATCGCCCATGAACTCTAAACGTTCATAATCATGAATTGGTTTAGCCGATTCATTGGCATAGGATGAGTGGGTAAAGGCTTCCTTATATAAACGTAAATTGGTAAAAGGAATTTGCTCCTTCTGTAAATAATCTAAGATTTTCATGACTGCGTGAGGCCTTCTTTCATTTTAGTCACAACATCTTCAGCGACCATCGTATAAGCGAGCTCCATGGCCGAACGCACTGCGCGCGCATCAGAGCCGCCATGGGCTTTGACAATAGCTTTTGAAAAGCCCATCATTAAAGCGCCGCCAACTGATTTATAATCAAAAGCGCTTAATTCTTTTTTCAGATTATCTTTAATCAGCAACGCACCTAACTTGCTTTTCGTAGAGCCAAGCATCGCTTTCTTCATCACTTTCATGAGTCCTAAAGCTGTCCCTTCCATTGATTTTAAAGCAATATTGCCGGCAAAACCATCGCTGACGATAACATCGCAGTTACCATCTAACAATTCACGGCCTTCGATATTGCCATCAAATTGAATAGCTTTTTCTTCTTTTAATAACTTGTATGCATCCTGGTGAACCTGATCCCCTTTATGATCTTCTGCGCCAATATTTAATAAACGTACACTTGGTTTATTAATATGGCGGACATATTTGGCATACACTGATCCCATGATGGCAAACTGACGCAGCTGCTCAGCCGTATTTTCCGCATTCGCACCAACATCTAATAAGCAAGAGCCTTTGCCATTGAAAGTTGGTAAAACAGCCATCAGGCAGGAACGTTCCACCCCTTCTAGTCTTTTCACAAATAACATGGCACCGGTAAAAAAGGCCCCCGTAGAGCCGCATGATACAACGCCATCGACTTCATCTTTACGAGCCATCATCAAGGCCTTCACCATGGAAGATTCTTTCTGGCGACGGACGCCTAATGGCGAATCTGTCATCTTGACAACTTCGCGGGCATCAACGATTTCCACGTTTGCAAGATCTTTTAATTCCTCTAATTCTTCTTGTTTGCCAACGACATAAAGTGTGACATCACCATGATCTTTGACGAACATTTTACAGGCTTCGACAACTTCATGGGAGCCTAAGTCACCACTCATGGCATCAATTGCTAATTTCATGATCTTCACCTCAATGCGAAATTATACCATAGTTAATCGACATATTCATTACCAGTTTTAATATTTTGTTTGGCGATCTCAATATAATCTTTGTATTCTCCATACTTATAATAATCTACTAATAATGCTCGCGCATCATCGCGGGCAATTTTCAATAAATCAAAGTCCTTAATAATATCCCCTAAGACAAAACTAGGGACCCCGCTTTGTCTTTGTCCGAGAACTTCTCCAGGTCCTCTAATCTTTAAGTCATACTTTGAAATTTCATAGCCATCATTGGTGCTTTCGACAAAACGCAAGCGATCAATCGCTTCTTTATTGGTACTTGTCGAAAGCAGGTAACAGCGTCCCTGCACATCCCCGCGGCCAATGCGGCCACGTAACTGATGGATCTGTGATAAACCGAAGCGTTCAGCATCATAGATCACCATCATATTCGCATTTTTCACATCGATGCCGACTTCAATAACTGTCGTAGATACTAAAATTTGCACTTTATTATCATGGAAGTCATTCATCACCTGATTTTTTTCTTCATCCGAAAGACCGCCGTGTAATAAGCCGACATGATACTTACCTTGGAAATATTTCGACATTGCTTCATACACCTGGGTGACGCTTTTTAACGGATAATCACTTTGCTCATTGATCATCGGACAAATGACATACACCTGACCGCCGCTAGCGAGGTACGCCAGCAAATCTTTTAAGAAAGGTTTCATACTATTACCAGGCACATATTTCGTAATTTTTTCTTTCCGGCCTGATGGCAGGGCATGAATTTCTGACACATCCATATCGCCAAATAAAGAGAGCGCTAAGGTACGAGGAATCGGCGTTGCCGACATAACGAGAAAATCAACGCTTTCCCCTTTTTCTTTGAGAGCTTTACGCTGCTTTACACCAAAACGATGCTGCTCATCGGTAATCACTAAACCTAATTGGCTATACTCGACTTTCTCCTGAAAGAGTGCATGGGTCCCAACAATCACATCGATCTCACCATTGGCGAGACGCGTGTACACATCTTCTTTTTCTTTCGTGCTCATCGAGCCGGTTAATAAGGCTAATGAGAGTTCACTCTCTTTAAAAAAGCTATGCAAAGTTTCATAATGCTGGGCAGCTAAAACTTCCGTTGGCGCCATTAATGCCCCCTGATAACCGGCTAAATAGTTAGCATAAAGCGCAATGGAAGAAACGACGGTTTTCCCGCTGCCGACATCCCCCTGTAAAAAACGATACATCATTCGGGGACGCTGTAAGTCTGCCAAGATATCTAAAACCGCTTTTTGCTGATCTTTGGTGAGGGTAAAAGGAAGCGTACGCAAAAAAGCATTGAGCGCCTGATGATCAAAAGTTTTCGCGATGCCGACACTTTGTTCTCGCTGCATTTTGATATACTGCATCGTGACTTCAAACTTTAAAAACTCTTCATATTTCAACATTTTCATCCCTTCCCCCATCATCTCATGATTAGCCGGGAAGTGGACGTTATATAAAGCGGTTTTCTTATCAACGAGATGATGTTTCTCATGGAAGTCAATCGGCACAAAGTCATCAAAATCATTCACTAAAGATAAGGCCTTTTTCACGTAACTAGAAAACATCTTATTGGTGAGCCCTTCTTTCAGGGAATATACCGGATGCATCCCTTCCTGCGCCTGCAAGTCTTTTAAAAGCAGCTGACTAGCGGTAATGCGATGCCCATTCATTTTGCCAATAATCGTCACTTTCTTACCAGTCGTTAAGGCATTCACTAAGAAATGGCGATTAAAGATCGTCACATTATAAGTCTCGCCATAAATCTCCACATTCACGCTTAAACGCGATAATCGTCCTTTAAAAAAGACCTTCGGATGATCCGCTACATAGCCTTCAACTAAGATCTTGCCTTCTTCATCGGCGGGCCATTTTTCATTGAATTCCTCATAACGATAAGGTAAATGGGCAATCACATCCTTAAGTGTATATAAGCCGCTTTCGTGCATTAATGCAATACGCTGCTTACTCGTTGTTAATCGACGCAGTTCTTCCATAGTCTCACCTCTTTATTTTTCATTTTATCATGTTTCCTATTTTCTTTCAAAACTGGTGCTGTAAAGCGCATACAAAAAAGTCATATTTTATCTTCCCTATGTATATGATATGTGATAAAATAATCTTGCGGGCATGAAAATGTCATATCGCACTACTTTTCTTTTCCACTTGTTTTACAAGTGGTTTTTTTACGTATGCCGATTGATTGACAACAAAGCGTTTATCTTTATAATAATGAAAGGAAAGAAAGAGGCGATCTATTGATGGTTTATTTAGACTACTGTGCCAATGCCCCGGTTGATCCGCAGGTCCTTGACACTTTTTATAACATTACAAAAAATATCTATGCAAATCCTAACTCCATCCATAAATTAGGTAGAGAGGCAGCCCGCATCCTTGATGAGCATGCGGATCATATCGCCTCTTATTTTAACGTTACCAGAGAGGAACTGATTTTCACCTCTGGAGCGACGGAATCGAATAACCTCGCCATTAAAGGTATTTGTGAACGTTACCGCAATCGCGGCAAACATATCATTATTGGGGCGATGGAACATAATTCTCTCGTTTCATCGGCGATGCGTATGCAGGAAATGGGCTTTGAAGTGGAGTTAGCCCCGATCGATCAGGATGGTCACGTTGACTTAGAAGAGCTAGAATGGATGATTCGTGATGATACGATTCTCGTTGCCATTGCGGCGGTTGATAGCGAACTCGGCATCGTTCAGGATATTCCGGCAATCGGCAGCCTTCTCGCGAAATATCCGCAGCTTTATTATCATGTCGATGCTTCCCAGGCGATCGGGAAGGTTGATCTTGATTACTCGTTATGTGATCTGATCACTTTTACCCCTCATAAATTTGGCGGCATCATCGGCACCGGTGTCTTAGTGAAGCGCAAAGATGTATCTTTAAAGATCCAGATGGATGGCGGAAAATCCACTTCCATCTATCGCAGCGGTACCCCGATGTTAGCGAATGTCGTCGCTTGTGATGAAGCGTTAACCATTGCCATGGCGCATCAAAAAGAGCGTGAATCCTACGTGCACATGCTCCAGCAAAATCTTCTGGACTTTCTCAAAGATTTTCCCGAAGTCCACATTAACAACACTAAGTATTCGGATGCTTATGTGGTCAACTTCTCAATCTTAGGCGTACGGGCTGAATTATTCAGCGAAGCTTTAGAAGCCCATGAGATTTATCTCTCAACCAAAACGAGCTGTTGCCCGGTCAATGCCCCTAGTAAGATTGTCTTTGCCTTAACGAAAGATAAGAAGCTCGCTTCCACCTCTTTACGTTTAAGTCTCTCGCATTTAACAACCCCTGAAGAAATTGAAGCCTTCAAGCAGGCATTTGTATTAAGTTTAAAGGAAATCAAAGAAAATGGATAAAATTAAAGAAATCGAAAGAAGTATTATTAAACCTTACCGAAAAGCGATCTGGCGTCCTTTCTGTAAGGCAGTTACAGAATATGAATTAATCCAGGATGGAGATTCCATCATGGTATGTATCTCCGGCGGAAAAGATTCCTTCCTGCTCGCTAAATGTATGCAGGAAATTCAAAGACATGGCAAAGTCAAATTTGACTTACACTTTGTCTGCATGGACCCTGGTTATAATGAATTCAACCGTTCAATGATTGAAGACAACGCGAAAACTTTAGGCATTCCTCTGGAAATCTTCGAAACCGATATTTTCGATTCCGTTGCTGGTGGGGCCTTTAAACAGCCATGTTACTTCTGCGCCAAAATGCGTCGCGGCTATCTCTATAAACATGCCCAGACCATTGGCTGTAATAAGATTGCCTTAGGACATCACTTCGACGATGTCATCGAAACAACTTTATTATCCATGTTCTATGGTTCAGAAGTCAAAACAATGATGCCTAAGCTTCATTCCGATCATTATGCCGGCTTAGAAGTCATTCGTCCATTATTTAAAGTCCGTGAAGAAGCTATTATCAGATGGCGTGAAGCCAATGATTTAACCTTCATTAACTGCGCCTGCCGTTTCACCGAAGGCTGCAGCTTAATTGATGATGGTTCCTCTAAGCGTAAGGAAATGAAGACCTTAATCAAACGGATGTCAGCACGTAACCCAAAAGTTGCGGAAAACATCTTTATTGCCATGCACAATGTCAATTTAGACTGCGTTATTGATTATAAAAAAGATGGTGTGAAACATAGTTTCTTAGAAGATTACTATGATCCTGAAAACTATGAAGTCACGGAAGAAATTGAACGTTTTTAAAAGCAGCGAACAATCGCTGCTTTTACTTTTTGATCATTATATAAGCGTGAGGCTTTAAAGCTTCTAAGAAGATTTTCATATCTTCTTTTTCAATGGCAACACAGCCAGCAGTGTTCCCCTCGCCTACGCAATGGAAGAAGATCGCTGTCCCCTTGCCTTTTTCAAAGTGATCATAATTATAACCGATGACCAGCGCTAAAGCATACTGTCGATTCTGATAATCAGCCAAATGTTCATAATCTTTTCCTAGCGGATGATCTGTTTCACACCAGCGATTGGCATAGTCTCCCCAGTCATCACCGCCCCAGTAAGAAGTTGGGGTGATGACCTTGGTCGGCATTGCGGTAGAAACTTGTGATAAAGCCTTTTTCTCCCCAAAGGCATACTTAAGTTCAAAAAGGCCGATCGGTGTTGTCCCATCATTAGCAACGCGATGAGCATTTAACCCATGGCGCCCGGCTCGACCATTATGGACAGCGTAAATCTTTCGCCAGGAATCTTTCTTTTCATATAAAACGACATCATAAAGTGGCACATCTTCTCTTAAATACAACCCATTAGGTGAAACAACGATCACCTGATCCCCTGTGACATCATCAAGATACATGTTTTAACCCATTCCTCTTTAGCGTCAGTTTCTTAATAACATAATGATATTTAGACGCTTTATTTTTAGTGACTTCAAAAGTGGCGGTGCCAAAGACCTTCGTGAACAACATATTTTCACTCACCCGATAGCGATCAGAGGCGAGTTGCTCCACCTTTGTGATCTTCAGCTGCGGCGACACTTCCCCCCAGTCACCTTCCACGACCAGCTGTTTTTCCGCGATCTTTTCACGACTGCCAAAAACATCCTTTGTAAAGTTTTTGATCATCGCATGATTATCAAGAGCCCCTTGATCATAATCAATGGCTGTCGGATTACGTAAAAGGACAAACATCCGCTCTTTCTTCTTATTAAAATTAAAACTTTTCACCGTCTTTATTTTCATTTTTTGCGATGCATAATAAATAGAAAAATCATAAAGACAGCCCGTTAAGCTTTTCAAAGATGAAAGCTCTGTTTTCTTCATCGTTTTGGTGACATCTTGCGCATAAACGGGTGTCATCATGGCAAAAATCGTTAATAATACAATCCATTTCTTCATAAACTTCACCTCTATGGAAAGGCGATACGACTATGTGACGTGTAAAGGATGATAGTATCGCCTTTCATATCTTCATTATAAGCTATTTTGTATCACCTCGCGTAAAAATCGATCCCTTCTTATTTTTTTCGGCTCAATCACTTTTCCTATGGAATAGCTAATTTCCCTATAGAGGATTTCTTCGACTCATATCAATGATTTTCAAGAAGAAATATTCATC
>OCTW011598132.1_pt1 | contig 13320 bp, 8 predicted proteins | sample 1539671 | NCBI WGS metagenome assembly OCTW01 (sample SAMN02144230, study PRJEB22623) | gut metagenome | biome: sheep rumen | host: Ovis aries | place: New Zealand | reverse complement strand
CTGATGAAAACAGTGATCATAAACCGATCCTGAAAGAAACCATCTGTACCAGTGAAGAAGCTCACATGTTAGATGAAGTTCTTTCCCGAAAGATTGAAGAAGCGGGATATCAGACTAGAGCTGGTGTTGTTGCGGCAGCAAGATTCCTGGCACTGGAATTCCCATACAAATTAGCTTACTTTGCGGAAAGCGGGCGCCTTGATCCAGCCTTTTCAACCAAATGTGATGGTGAAGGCCGCTACTATCATAAAGGACTATATCTGAGTGAAGACAAATACGCTGATATCAGCGCAAGTGTATATGGACCTAAATACTGGGGATTATTCTTTAAGGAAGATACAACTGAAGATCATTCCAAGGATGACTATTATCTTGTGGATGGCTTTAAGCCTTCTGATATCGGTTCAGATCTCTATCTCAGTAAGAGACCTAATGGACTTGATTGCTCGGGACACGTTTCCTGGTGCTACTATAACGGCGGTTTCGATCTTGGCGATCTGGGAGCCGGTGGTCCGGGAAGTCATGGCATGAATGAACTTGGTGAACTGGTAATGATCGATGAGGAATTACTTAAATCGGATCGGATCAAAGCCGGTGACCTGGTAGGATTTGCCTCACATATCGGCATCGTTATTGGTGTTGATGAAAACTATATCTGGATCTCTGATACGATGATCTCAGGTACAAAGAATGTCAGATATGAAAGAACTCTTGAATCATTCAATCAGCTTGGTGAAAACTCCTGGAGGTATTTCATGCTGATGGATTCTGAATATAAGGAAGATGGCAATTATACGCCAATGTGGTGATATCTAACTGTAAGTTCGCTTACAGTTTTTTTATAATGAATTAAAGGGGACATCATTATGAAACTCGTAAACCTGATTCATATCATTATCATCATCCTGGAACTCATCGGTTTTAATCTGAGCTATAAACACGTAGGAAAACAGATAATCATCTATTACACAGAAATCAGTAATTTCATTACCCTTGTTTCTTCTATTCTGTATCTTATCACCGATGGTAATGTACCTTTACTACGGTATCTTAGTTCCTGCATGCTGGCAATGACAGCTCTGATTTCACTGTTTGTCTTGTCTGCCCAGGCTGGTTTCAAACAGACGATGCTTGAAGGAGAATGTCTGTATCATCATACCCTTATTCCTCTTCTTTCTATCGGTTCCTATCTGTTTCTAGAGAAACATAGTAATCTCTGGTATATTCCTGTCATCATTTCTGTCGTCTATGGTTTACTGATGATCTATCTTAACTATATCAATGTACTAAAAGGTCCCTATGATTTCTTCGAGATAAATAAAAACGGCATCAAGAATACGATCATCTGGATGATCGTTCTTATTGCCATTATCTCTGTTATTTCTATTGTGATCTTAAAGATCGGCTCCTACCAGGAATCACTGAGATTTCCATCAGCCTGATAGAATTCATTCATCAGCATCACATATTCCCATGGAGAATCATTTAGAAACTCTTCATAAGTGAAGATCCTCACCTGCAGATCTTTTACCCAGTACATTTCACCTATATAGATCTTCTGATCATCTTTACCGATGACCATTCCAACATGACCATCGAAGCCAACCAGATCACCGGTCTTTATCATATCTATATCCAGATCTTCTATCGCAACCTTTTCGCCTATATCAGTAAGATCGTATTTATCTTCACTTGGACCAGCCCCAATATCCTGAGGATCAAATCCTGCATTGTATAAAGCCCAGGTAACAAAGCCCGAACAGTCCAAGCCATTCTGATTATAGGTCTCAGTATAATCTTCAAACATATCTTCGCCCCAGACAGCAGGACCATTCTGGATAACAGTCAGTTCTTTCTGCTTATACTTACTCAGATATAAGCCATAATGGTAATATCGTCCTTCACCATCCGCAACATCGGTTTCAGATGTGAGTCTTCCGTTTTCATAGAAGTACTTAAGTTTATAAGGAAATCTTAGTAATAGAAAACGTGCTGCTTCTACTGCACCAGCACGAGTCTGATAACCGGCTTTATCTATCAGATAAGATAGTACTTCATCCAAATATCTGTTTTCTTCTTCTGAATATAAATAAGGTTTCAGATATTCCTTATTCATTTCAAGCTTCTCTTCCGTATATAGATCAGATACATTTACTTTATACTGGACGCAGGAACTGCTGATGGCTGTTTCACCTCTACTCTTACCAACAACAGTTCCATCAACAACTTCAGCAATCAAAGGATCATCACTTTCAAATCCTTCTTCACCTAGTTCATACTTCTCATTTAAAGCAAGATAGATAGTTCTTTCTTCTATTTCACACGATACCGTTTGTCTATTAGGCATTCTCATGCATCCATAGATCACTCCTAGCAACATGATAGTCAACAGATTCAGCATCACCAGATTCTGTTTTAGTTTCACGTTTTCAATTATACGACCATCTAAGTGAAATTAGACTGAATTTAATGTGAACTAAGCTAACATTTAAAAAGGTGTGACCCTTTAGGATCACACCTCATTTTTCAGTTTATTCGAATGAATCTTCTTCTGTTTCGATTGTCTCTTCTTCAGCGACGATCTCTTCTTCGTTCAGATCTTCATCGACATCACCTGTCATTTCGCTAGGAAGTTCTGATTCTTCTTGAGCAGCCAGGAGTTTTTCCTCTCTGATCTCATCAAGTTCAGCAGCTCTTTCCTCGATCAGCTTGGTTGTTTCTCTTTCAAACTTAGAACCAGTACCAGCTGGGATCAGTTTACCGATAATGACATTTTCCTTGATACCGAACAGATTATCAACCTTGCCATTGACTGCAGCATCAGTAAGAACTTTCGTTGTTTCCTGGAATGATGCAGCTGACAGGAATGAATCAGTTTCGACAGAAGCCTTAGAGATACCAAGTAACAGTGCTCCGAACTTAGGTGCACGCTTACCTGACATAAGCAGTTCTGTATTCAGATCATTCAGTTTCTTCATAGAAATTGTCTGACCTGCACATAATTCAGAATCACCTGGTTCGATAATGATTACTTTCTTAAGCATCTGTTTGATGATAACTTCAACGTGCTTATCAGAAATATCGATACCTGTTACAGCGTAAACTTTCTTGACTTCCTTAAGGATGTAGTTCTGAACAGCTTCAACACCTGCAATGCTTAACAGTTCCTTAGGATCAACGTTTCCTTCAGTCAGTTTAGCACCGGCCTTGACCTGTTCACCTACCTTGATCCAGGCACGAACAGTCTGGGAGATACCACACTTGTGAACAATTGATTCCTTATCATTAGTGATCTCAATTGTCCATGAGTGGTCTTCCATTTCTTCGACCTTGGTAATTTCACCGGAAATCTTAGCTAAGATAGCCGGATGTTTAGGGCAACGTGCTTCGAACAGTTCTTCAACACGTGGCAGACCCTGTGTAATATCATCGTTAGCATTGGCAACACCACCTGAGTGGAAGGTACGCATTGTTAACTGAGTACCAGGTTCACCGATTGACTGAGCAGCCATGATACCGATTGCTTCACCTGATTCAACAAGCTTACCAGTTGCCATGTTACGACCATAACACTTACGGCAGATACCATCTTTACACTTACATGTGAAAGAGTTTCTGATATGCATTCCCTTGTAGCCAGCCTTGATGATCTTATCAGCGATAGCTTCATCGATGAATTCATCATCATCAACGATAACTTCGCCTGTTTCCGGATCACTCAGCTGTTCTTTAGAGAATCTGCCGACGATACGATCATAGAATTTTTCAATAACTGAATTATCCTTACGATCGATAATATCTTCTACATAGTAGCCTCTGTCAGTGCCACAGTCTTCTTCCATGATCATGACATCCTGAGCGACATCGACCAGTCTTCTGGTCAGATATCCTGATTCAGCTGTCTTTAAAGCTGTATCGGTAAGACCCTTACGGACACCATGAGTAGAAATAAAGAATTCTGATACGTTCAGACCTTCACGGAATGAAGAATAGATAGGAACCTCAATGATTGATGGCTGATATTCCTTCTTTGATTTAGACTGTGTTGGTCTACCCATCAGACCACGCATACCAGCTAACTGTGTAAAGTTAGATTTGTTACCACGGGCACCTGATACAGATGACATATTGATAGGTGACTTACGAGGTAAGTTATTCATAACGTCATCACCAATAGCATTGGTTGCATCAGCCCACAGTTTAGAGAAGTGCTTTTCCCATTCAGGCAGGGTCAGCTGACCTCTCTTCAGTAAGTTCTGTAATACATCAGCCTTAGCCTTGGCTTCATCAACGAATTTCTGCTTGTTTGGAGCAACGTTGATATCTGCCAGTGAGATAGTCATACCGGCAACAGTTGAGTATTCAAAACCCAGGTCCTTGATCGCATCCAGGACATCAGAAGATCCTTCTGTCTTATATCTTGCGAATACTTCCGCAATGACCTTAGACAGATTCTTCTTGGTGAATTCCGGAGCAATTTTCTGATTCTTGATGTGTTTCTTGATATCAGTTCCATATGGAACGAAACATCTGTCCGGTGTTCTCTTTAAGGAATCACCCTCAACATCATTGATATAAGGGAAATCAGCAGGGAACTCGTTATTGAAGATCAGTTTTCCGATTGTCGTGATCAGATACATATTGTTCTGTTCATCAGAGAAACCTGTCTTCTTCAAAGACTTAGCCAGTACAGCAACACGAGTGTGCAGATGTACTTCCTTGTTCTGATAAGCCATCAGAGCTTCGTTGAAGTCCTTGTAGACATGACCTTCATTATCACCGAACTTTCTCCACATAGCGGCAGTTTCCTTGTCGCCTAATGCTTCGATCGCATCAGCTTTCTCATAGAATTCTTCGGCAGTTTCTTCCATATTCAGATAGAAGTTACCGAGGACCATATCCTGTGATGGAGTAACGATTGGCTTACCATCCTTAGGACCAAGGATGTTGTTGGAAGCCAACATCAGTATTTCAGCTTCAGCTCTTGCTTCTTCTGATAATGGAAGATGGACAGCCATCTGGTCACCATCGAAGTCAGCGTTGAATGCTGTACATACTAATGGATGTAATCTTATTGCTCGACCTTCAACAAGTTTAGGTTTGAAGGCCTGGATACCTAATCTGTGCAGTGTTGGTGCACGGTTCAGGAATACTGGGTGATTATCCATGATTTCTTCAAGGACATCCCAGATCTGTGGATCAAATCTTTCGATCATCTTTTCAGCAAATTTGCTGGACTGAGCGATCTTCTGATTGACGAGCTCATTGATTACGAATGGTTTATAAAGCTGGATAGCCATTTCTCTAGGAATACCACACTGGTACATCTTGAGATCTGGTCCAACCGCAATAACTGAACGTCCAGAGAAGTCAACACGCTTACCTAACAGATTCTGTCTGAATCTACCCTGCTTACCCTTTAAAGAGTGAGACAGAGATTTTAAAGGTCTGTTTGCTGAACCCTTGACAGGATTTCCTCTACGTCCGTTATCGATCAGAGCATCGACAGCTTCCTGTAACATACGTTTTTCATTCTGAACGATGATACTAGGAGTACCGATCTCCAGTAATCTCTTCAGACGGTTATTACGGGTAATAACTCTTCTGTAAAGATCATTCAGATCTGAGGTAGCAAATCTGCCACCATCAAGCTGAAGCATTGGTCTCAAATCTGGTGGAATAACCGGCAGGACAGTCAGTACCATCCATTGTGGTTTATTGTCAGACTCGACAAATGCATTGATCGTTTCAAGTCTCTTGATGAGCTTCTTGCGCTTGTCGCCCTGAGCCTTTTCAAGTTCTTTGACGATCTCTTTCTTTTCTTTGACGATATCGACCTGTTCAAGTAATGTCTTGATTGCTTCAGCACCTGTCTGAGCAACAAAGGCATCCTTACCATACAGAGCTTCGTAATTTCTTACTTCAAGTTCTGATAATGGCTGTTTGTATTCAAGGTCAGTATCTTTTGGATCAGTTACGATCCAGGTAACGAAGTATACAACTTCTTCCAGAATCTTAGGAGATACGTTAAGTACCAGACCCATTCTGGAAGGAATACCCTTCAGATACCAGATATGCGCTACTGGTGCAGCCAGAGAGATATGACCCATACGCTCTCTACGTACTGATGACTTAGTGATTTCAACACCACATCTGTCACAGACTACACCTTTGTAACGAACTTTCTTATATTTACCACAGTAACATTCCCAGTCTTTTGTCGGACCAAAGATTCTTTCGCAGAACAGACCATCTCTTTCTGGTTTCTGGCTACGATAGTTGATCGTTTCTGGTTTTGTTACTTCACCATGTGACCATTCAAGAATACGATCAGGAGAGGCTAAACCGACTTTAATAGCTTCAAATTTATTTTTTGCCATGTCTACATATCCTCCTCATCTCCCAGACCCATTACTGCATCTGGTACATCATCTTCTTCTAATGAATCTCTGACGTTGAGACCGTCAGTATCTTCAACGATCTTAGCATCGCTTGCTCTTTCAACATCACGGTCATCTTCATCGTTGCGTGAAATGCTTACTTCATTACCTTCAGCATCCAGCATCTTGACATCAAGTGCCAAAGCCTGTAATTCATTCTTCAAGACGTTGAATGATTCAGGGATTCCTGGTTCAGGAATTCTCTTACCCTTGATGATCGCATCATAAGTCTTGGTACGACCATTGATATCATCTGATTTAACAGTCAATATCTCTTCCAGAGTATGAGCAGCACCATAAGCTTCAAGAGCCCAAACTTCCATTTCACCGAATCTCTGACCACCATTCTGTGCCTTACCACCTAATGGCTGCTGAGTTACCAGTGAGTATGGACCTGTAGCACGAGCATGCAGCTTATCATCAACCATGTGAGCCAGCTTGATCATGTACATGACACCAACTGAGATTCTTTCATCATATGGTTCACCGGTCTTACCATCACGTAAGACGATCTTACCATCCATTGAAGTCTGAGCTTCTTTCATGATATCGGTAAGTTCTTCATTAGTGATTCCATCGAATACCGGTGTAGCAAACTTGACTGGTTTTCCAGTCTTTTCACTTAATGCCTTGGCAGCCATACCTAAGTGAATCTCAAGAACCTGTCCGATATTCATACGTGAAGGCACGCCAAACGGATTAAGCATAATATCTACTGGAGTTCCATCAGGCATGAATGGCATATCTTCGATAGGCAGGATCTTGGAAATAACACCCTTATTACCATGTCTTCCGGCCATCTTATCACCTTCAGAAATCTTACGTTTCTGAACGACATATACCTTAATGACTTCTGTGACACCTGGACCTAATTCATAACCTTCAGATCTCTTGAAGATTCTGATCGACTGAACGATACCGGCACCACCATGTGGAACTCTTAATGAGTTATCTCTAACTTCATGTGATTTCTCACCGAAGATAGCTAATAACAGTTTTTCTTCTGGTGAAGCATCAGACTGACCTTTAGGAGTGACTTTACCTACCAGGATATCGCCTTCCTTAACTTCAGCACCGACCATGACGATACCTCTTGAATCCAGGTTACGGCAAGCACCTTCCTGAACATTAGGGATATCTCTGGTTATTTCTTCTTCACCAAGTTTTGTCTTTCTCTTTTCAATTGAATATTCATCAATATGAATTGAAGTATAGACATCATCTTTTACCATTCTTTCAGACATGATGATGGCATCCTCATAGTTGTAGCCATGCCATGTCATGAAGGCAATAGTAACGTTTTGACCTAAAGCAAGTTCACCATCATCCATACTTGGACCATCAGCGATGATATCACCGACTTTAACATAGTCACCATCATTTACGATTGGACGATGATTGATACATGTACCAGCATTTGATCTGGCAAATTTTTCAAGCTTGTAGTCATGATCCTTGCCATCCTTTGTAGTGATGGTGATCGTGTTGGCATCAACATAAGTAACAGTACCTTCATCGTTAGAGATCAGACCAGTGCCTGAATCCTTAGCGATCTTAGGTTCGATACCTGTACCAACATATGGAGCATGAGGTCTTAAAAGTGGAACGGCCTGTCTTTGCATGTTGGCACCCATCAAGGCACGAGAAGCATCATCGTTTTCAAGGAATGGAATACATGCAGCCGCAACAGATACGATCTGTTTAGGCGAAACGTCAGCCAGTTCAACATTAGCCTTGTCAGTCAGAATAGTTTCACCAGCTTTTCTGGCGACAACCTGATCATTGACCAGTTTGCCATTGATGACTTCGTTGGCCTGAGCAATGATATAGTCGTTTTCATCATCTGCAGACAGATAGATGTAATCTTCTGAAACATTGCCCTTCTTATCAACCTTACGATAAGGAGTCTGGATGAAACCATACTCGTTGATCTTAGCATAGGTAGTAAGGTAAGAGATCAGACCGATGTTCTGACCTTCTGGGGTCTCGATCGGACAGATTCTTCCATAGTGTGAGTTATGAACGTCACGGACTTCAAATCCGGCTCTTTCTCTGGTCAGACCACCAGGACCTAACGCAGAAATACGACGTTTGTTTGTTAACTCTGCCAGAGGATTCTGCTGATCCATGAACTGTGACAGCTGTGATGAAGAGAAGAATTCTCTGATCGCACCTGAGAGTGGACGGTTATTGGTAAGAGTCTTAGGAGTAGCGTTTTCGATCTCCGTAATAGACATCTTTTCCTTAACAGCCTTTTCCATTCTTGATAAACCGATACGGAACTGGTTCTGGATCAGTTCACCAACAGTTCTGATTCTTCTGTTACCGAGCATATCGATATCATCAGTTGAACCAACACCATCAAGCAGTGTGAACATATAGTTGTAGAATGCCAGCATATCTGACATTGTGATGCACTTCTTATTGTTGAGCGGATCGATACCAATCAGTCTGATTGAATGATCTTCATCATTAGGATTGACGATCTTGACAACCTGACATGCTGTACCGACTAACCAGGCAGAGATCTTTTCGCCTTTATCAACTCTGGCTTTGATTGCCTCTTCCTTGTCAGACATCAGCATATAGCTGTCATGATCTGGCAGATAGTAAGGCATTGCCTGTTCATCTTCAACCATTACATCATCTGAATTCTTATCAGTAAGTCTTCCTAAGACAAATAATCTCTGTCCATAGTCCATGACTGCTGAATAGTTTTCAGAAGTAAGAGGTACTTCTTTGGCAATAATGCCACTGTATACTCTGACAGTAGAAACTTCCTTGGCGATCGTCTTGATATCAGCTAAAGTCAAAACTGTGCCCATGAAGTAGTTCTTGTCATTGAGATATACATCATTAGCCAATACTCTACCCTTTAAGGCCAGTTTGTCAGAAGTAGAAACTTCGACAATGGTTGGATGAGAGAAAGCGTGCTTGAAAGGGAATGCTTCAACATGAGAACCCTTGTTGAGATGTTCTCTGAGCATATTTCTTTCAGCCTTCTCAATACGAGTACCAGCTTTATAAAGTACAGATCCATCAGCCTTGTAGACATCTTCTGCAAGAACATGATGTTCCATACGATCAATAACACTCAATTTCTTTCCGAGTTTGTATCTTCCGGCTGCTGTAAGATCATATTTCTTCTGATCAAAGAATTTCGCATTCATCAGGTTAGCAGCACCTTCAACAGTTGGAACTTCATCCTGTTTCTGGTTCTTGTGCATTTCTAATAATGCAGCATCAGTAGTCTTTGTCTTATCAGCCTGAAGAGTGTTGCAGATCTCTTCATATGAGCCTAAGAAAGATGTATAGATAGCTTCGTAGATGTTTAAGAATTCACGATCATCATTCTGATTGATCAGATCTTCATAAACTTCCAGACCCATAGACTTAAGGAAAGTCTTGACTCTGGCAAGATCAAAGCCATCTTCACCCTTTTCAAGATTGAGTGAGAATCCTATACATTTAAGCAGGATTGTCGATAAGATCTTACGCTTTCTGTCGACAGACATGTTCATGATTCTGCCTAAAGCGTTCTTCTTATCATCTGTCAGAAATTCCAGCCAGGTTCCACGCGAAGGAATCAACTCTCCATTGAATGCTTCCTTACCTGTCTTATCATCTGTTTCCGTATCAAAATACGCACCAGGTGATCTGACGATCTGAGAAACGATAACTCGTTCAGCACCGTTGATTATGAATGTACCGGTAGGTGTCATCATCGGGAAGTCGCCCAAGAAAACCTCTTCCTTCTTAGTCATGACTTCACCAGTATCTTCATCAACTATCTCCAACTCCATGTTGGCTTTTAATGGCGCACGATAGTCTTCTTCACGGAACTTTGTTTCAGCAACCGAATATTTCGGCTCACCGAATTCAAAATCTAACAGTTTTAAGCGGATGTTTCCGCTATAGTTTTGGATCGGATAAATGTCATCAAATACTTCTTTGATACCTTCTTTGGTAAACCATTTGAAGGAATCAGTTTGTACCTCTACTAGATTAGGTAGTTCAAGATTACCACTAACCTTGGAATAGTCACGGCGAGTAGAATGTCTACCCGATTCCACAATTTTATAAGTTTGTTTCATTTGCGCCGTCCTTTCAAATAATTTGTGTAGAAATCAGTTATGAGCATCAAAGACCAGATATCCACTGTCCTTTTCAATGTTCACAACTTCATTAAATAATGTTTCAAGTTTCTTCTTGGAAGACATTGCTCCATGAGCCTTCCTGATCACGATATACAGATGACCATTCTCATTAAGCATCTGAGCTGATTTCTCATAAAGTGAATAGATCACCTGCTTACCTGCCCTGATCGGCGGATTGAGTACGATCGTATCAAACTTATGATCCAGTTCCAGGATATCTTCACAAAGATGAACTTTAATATCTGTATGGTTGTTTGAATTATTTAAGATCGACAGTTCAACAGCCCGCGGATTGACCTCCACCATCTCTACATCCAGATCCGGATGGAAACGCTTGAGGATTATCCCGATCGGACCATATCCTGAACCAAGGTCCAGGAGTGATCTGCCAAGATCTTTAGAATTAATACTTCTGACTAAGATATAGCTACCATAATCGACGTTATTCTTAGAGAATACGCCATTATCGGTAGTGAAACGGAAAACCTCATTATCGAAATAGAACTCGAATTCCTTACGATCGGAATCCAGAGTGGAACTATCCGTATAATAATGGTTCATTGATTAATTATTTGATGTCGACTGTAGCTCCAGCGTCTACTAATTTCTTCTTGATTTCTTCAGCTTCTTCTACACTAATATTTTCTTTGATTGGACTTGGACATTTATCAACTACACCCTTAGCTTCTACTAAGCCTAAGCCTGTAATTTCCTTAACTACCTTGATAACAGCAGTCTTGCTTTCACCGAATGAAGACAGGATAACTGATACAACAGATGGACCAGCATTAGCTTCTTCTACAGGTGCAGCAGCAACAGCAACAGGAGCAGCAGCAGTTACGCCGAACTTTTCTTCAATTGCTTTTACTAAATCGTTTAACTCTAAGATACTAGCTTCTTCAAGATAAGCTAAGATATCATCATGTGATAATTTTGCCATAATAATTATTTTTCTCCTTTTTCTTTTCTAATTTTGATTATGCAGCGGCTTCTTCTGCTTTTGGCTCTTCAGCAGGTGCTGCTTCGGCTGCAGGTGCAGCAGTTTCTTCAGTACCCTTAGCGTCAGCAACAGCCTTGACAACTCTTGCGAATGAGCTTACAGGTGACTGTAAACAGCTCAGTAACATAGATAACATACCTTCACGGTTAGGTAATGATGAGAGTTCCTTGATTGTATCTTCATCAACGACCTTACCTTCAACGATACCTTTCTTAAGTACCAGAGCTTTGTGTTTCTTCGCGAACTTAGCTAATACTCTTGCTGGAGCAGTTGCATCCTTTGAGAACGCGAAGGCATTAGGACCGTTAAGAACGTCTTTAAGATCTCCATAGCCACAATCATCACATGCTCTTTCGACCATAGTGTTCTTGTAGACCTTGAAATCAACTTCCTCGGCTCTAAGATTACGTCTCAATTCTGTAACTTCAGCAACGCTAAGACCACGATACTCACAGACTACAGTAGACTCAGAATTCTTGATCTTATCAGAGATCTCAGCTACAACAGCCTGCTTGTTACTTAATACAGCTTGATTCATACTTCCTCTTTCTAACACCCATATACTCATAAAAATAAAAACCTGTGTACACATAGACACAGGTAAAAATCATCTAATGATCAACCTCGGTAACATTATTAAGCATACGCCGTTACTGTCTATGGTATATCGATGCCTAATAATAATACCTTATTTGCTTATTTATTTCAATATTTAAGCCTTATTTTATCTTTTTTTTATTTTGTACAAGCCCAGTCACAGATATCAAAAGAATTCATTAACTGTGACTGTAAAATAAAAAAATCAGCCAAGCTGACTTTAAATACTATTGGTGGTGACGTAGCAAGCTACGCCACCACCAATATTTTTCCACACTTCTAAGTTTATGTCAATAAACGCTCCACTAAAAATGTTTAACTCTGCCTTTGAAATGTTCATAGATCGCATTATTATCAAATCCATCAACATTCTGAGACTGGAAGACATATGGACGCTTTCCATGTGACAGAACAATCTTGATTGCTTCCGAAACAATCGTATTAACCAGGAACATGGTAACAATCGAAGAAGCCGGACCGGTCTTGATACCATCAAGATCAAGAGTGGCATCAGCTGTTGGCACACAGGTATCAACCACACAGTCAGCACATTCAAACAGTCTTTTGCCGCTTGGATGTCTGGAAGTCTGATTCTTTGACTGTTCAACATTAGTCAGGGCAATAACATAAACTCCTTCCTTCTGAGCACGCATAGCCATTTCAATTGGCATGGCATTTCTTCCGGAATTGGAAGTAATTATCATAATATCGCCCTTTTCGATGTTGTAGGAATCATAGATTACATCTGAAACACCTGAAGTCTTTTCGATCGCACCGGAACGCTGAGCCCCAAAGGAAGTAAGTGTATCAGGATCCAGCATGGCATCGACATTACCTAAACCACCCGCTCTGGCAAAAAGTTCGATTCCCAACATATGAGAATGTCCTGTACCAAAAGTATGAATAACTTTATCGTTTTCAATGTTTTCAGCTACCTTTTCAGCCAGAAATTTAATTGTATCCTTATTCTTTTCTTCTGCTTTCTTGATAACTTCAATTATCTTATCACCATATTCATAGATCATAATCACGCTCTCCCTTCATATTTCTTTCTTAATTCATTATCGTGAGTTTCATCGCCTGTAAGTACAGGAAGCTCAAATCCATCAGCCTTCAGTAATTCAAT
>OCTW011487563.1_pt1 | contig 13323 bp, 7 predicted proteins | sample 1539671 | NCBI WGS metagenome assembly OCTW01 (sample SAMN02144230, study PRJEB22623) | gut metagenome | biome: sheep rumen | host: Ovis aries | place: New Zealand | reverse complement strand
TATTTGAATACCTTTTATAACGTTCCTACAAAGGTACTCACTTATTCGAAATTACAATCTTAAACACAGGGTTTTGGACTTGGTCCGAAAGAACCCGCCCAGGCTAAACAGAAAAAAAGTGACGCAGGCAGAATTTGCCAGCGTCTCTTGGGGTGTGGGCGGTACTGGATTCGAACCAGTGACCCCCTGCTTGTAAGGCAGGTGCTCTGAACCAGCTGAGCTAACCGCCCGGATTTGCGGAGTGCAAAGGTAGTAAGTTTTCTTGAAAATGCAAAAAAATATCGCTAAATTGCAGGCTCAAACCAAGAACCGAGATGTTGTCTGTCATAGCGTTGGCCATCTTGCCGGCCATCATTTTGTTATACTACACTTATCAGCAGGACAAACTGCAGCGGGAGCCTGTAAAGAATTTGGTAAAGGCCTTCTTTTATGGAGGCGTTTCGGTTTTTGCGTCGCTCCTGATATCGGTCCCCATGATGAACATGGGCCTGTTTCCCAAGGAAATCCATTCTTACATGGATGCTTTCCGCTGTGCCTTCTTCGGAGCGGCCATTCCGGAAGAAACAGCCAAACTGGCACTGCTGTGGCTGTTCCTTCGCAAGTGTGCCGATTTTGACGAGCGCATGGACGGCATCGTGTATGCGGCCTGCATCGGCCTGGGCTTTGCGGCTTTTGAGAATATCGAATACCTTTTTGCGTCCGGCTCGCAGTGGATTACCGTGGGCATCAGCCGGTCGCTCACAGCCATTCCCGCCCACTTCGGCTTTGCGGTCATCATGGGCTATTACTTCTCCCTCAATCATTTTGACCGGTACCGCGCTCCGGGCGCCGGCCTCAAGATGTGGCTGTATCCCGTCATCGGCCATGGCGCGTACGACTGGATTGCCATGACCCAGGAGGTGAGCCCGCAACTGAGCGGCGTCATCGCCATCGCCATCCTGCTGTTGTGCTACTGGCTCATCAAGTGGGGCCGCGAGCACATGAAAAAACATCTCGATGCAGATTCTTTTGATACAATAACTACAATAGACGAGCAATAATGAAAAAGTTTTTCCTTTTGGCGTTTGCCATCTTCGCCGCATTCTCGCTGAATGCCCAGAACATCGTAAAAGGCTCCATCGAGGGCGTCCCTGCACAGGGTTCCTATCATCCTACCTATTCTTCGGACGGTGCCCAGTATCTCCCGAAGAACGTCATCCTGATGATTGGGGACGGCACGGGTCTGGCCCAGATTGCCGCCGGCTACTTTGCCAATAACGAGGAACTTACCTATTTCAATCTCAAGCACATGGGCTGGGTCACCACCAAGAGTGCCGATGCCTTCACCACCGACAGCTCCGCTTCCGGCACCGCCTATTCCTCCGGATACAAGACCTACAACGGAGCCGTGGGCGTAGATGTGAAAAAGCGCGCCCGTCCCAACATTCCGGAACAGGTGGCGAAGTACGGCGTCATCTCGGGCGTCGTCTCCACGGACGACCTGAACGGCGCCACGCCCGCCTCCTTTTTCGCCCATCAGGAACACCGCCGCATGATCGACGAAATCTGGGCCGATCTCCCCGGCAGCGTGCTCAAGTACTTCGCCGCCGGCAGCAAGGAGGTCTTCGAAGCGCGTCCGCTGGAAACCCAGAAGGCCGTGAGCAAGGTGTTCACCGTCGTCAACTCCCTGGACGATCCCAAAATCCAGGCAGCCGACCGTGCCGGTGTCCTGCCGCCCGCCGTGGAAACCGGTTATATCGTGAAAGGCCGCACCGACTTCCTGCCCCGGGCCACCCGTCAGGCCATTGATTTCCTGAACGAACGCACCAAGGACGACAAGGGCTTCTTCCTCATGGTGGAGGGCGCCCGCATCGACAAAGCCTGCCATGGCAACGATTTCCCCAGCGCCGTGAAGGAGCTGCTGGACTTTGACAAGGCCATCGCCGAAGCCATCAAGTTTGCCGATGAAGACGGCAACACCCTGGTGGTCATCAGCGCCGACCACGAAACCGGCGGACTGGTGGTCTGGGACGGCGACCCCAAGAAAGGCAACGAGGAAGGCGTTTACATCAGCACATGGCACACCGCCACACCCGTTCCCCTCTTCTCCTACGGTCCTCACGCCCAGGACTTCATGGGCGTTCAGGGCAATGAGCAGGTGGCCCAGAAAATCCTCAAGCTCCTGCAGGTGAAATAGCTTTGGAAACCGTACGCACAGCGCGCAGCAGTCCAATCCCAAGCCGCCGGCCGTGACGAGATAGTCCATATATGCACGGTATCCGGCCTACTTTTCCGCCACGGTAAATCCTACGCTGGCCGTATTGCCCTCATCGTCCACCACGGTGAGGGTATGTTTTCCCGGGGCGGGGGCCAGGCGGAGTTCGTGGATCAGGCGGGTTTCCCCGATGTAGGTCTGGTCCAGGTGCCACCAGAGGGTGGCATCGGCTTTGTGGTGCGCGGCGCGGAATACGACGCCTTCCACCTCGCCGCTCATCTGGCGGGGAAGGTAGAGGGTGCTGCCGGGGGAGGGGTAGATAAACTGGACCTCCGTGTCGCCGGAGGCTTTTCTGGCGCCGGTGTATTCCGGATGGTGGGGCTTGTAGAACCACTCCATGGCCGGAGGCAGCACGAATTCTCCGTTTTTGTGATAGGGGCAGGGGTCGGTTTCCATTCCCGCGGCCGGAATCAGGAGGTCCTCCGGGTCGGGGCAGTCCGGGCCTGCCAGGCGCCCCGATTCCCGGCACACTTTGGCCCAGACAGATTCCTCGCGACGCCTGTCATCCTGCGGAGCGACAGCGGCGAAGGGTTCGTCGAACCATCCTTCCGAGGCGGGGAGGAGGTTCAGGATGTCAAAGAGCACCGGACCGGACGTCCGTGCGCCGGTGAGCCCCGGAACGCCTTGCCCCTGGGCATTTCCGGCCCATACGCCAATGGTGTACTCCGGCGTCATGCCCACGGCCCATGCGTCCCGGAATCCGTAGCTGGTGCCGGTCTTCCACGCTGCCTTCCTCACGCTCCGGATCAGCCGCCAGTCCAGCTCGTCGGGCCGATTCACCTCCTTCAAGGCGTCGAACATGTACCACAGCGCCAGCGGGTTCCAGGCGGAAGAGGCTTCGCTGTGCCCGGAATGACAATAACTGCGTACCAAGGCGCTGTAGGCGGCCGTAATCTGGTCCAGACGGGCCTCGCCGCCGCCGAGGATGAGCGAAAGGCCGTACCAGGAGGCGTCGTGGGTGAGGGTGCTGAGCCCGGCCTTCTGCAGAAGGGCGTGGAACTTGGGAATGCCGTATTCCCGCAGGAGGAACACCGACGGCACGTTGAGGGAGCGTGCCAGGGCTTCGTCGGCCGGCACCGCGCCATAGAACTGGCGGTCGAAGTTCTGCGGGGCGAAGCCGCCCAGATTCACGGGCACGTCGGGCAGCAGCGTCCGGGGCAGAATCACCCCTTCCTGCAGCGCCGCCGCATAGAGGAAAGGTTTCAGGATGCTCCCCGTACTCCGGGCCGATGCCGCCACGTCCACCTGCACCCCCGGCCTTTCGCGCCCCGGGGACGCATTGCCCACGTATGCCACCACCTCGCCGCTGCGGTTGTCGATGACCAGGGCGGCCATGTCGGCCACGCCTTCCCGGGCCAGATCGTCGGAGCGCAGGTTCACGGCCGACTCCACGGCTTTCTGCAGCGGGAGCCGGATGGCCGTCCGCGTCCGTTCTCCGCGCGGACAGCGCTCCACGTAATGCGAAGCCCAGGCGGGGAGGGGGAGCGGCGCTTCGGGCAGTTCTTCGGACAGGGCCGCCTCGTAGGTATCGGCATCAATGTCTCCGTGCTTCAACAATCTTTCCAGCAGGCGGTTGCGCTTTTCCAGCAGTTGCGCCCGGTTACGCCCGGGATGCATGGAAGCCGGGGCGTTGGGGAGGACGGCGAGGGTGGCGGCCTCTCCCCAGGAAAGCTCCGAGGCGGGCCGGCCGAAGTAGCGCCACGCGGCGGCTTCCAGCCCCACCACATTGCCCCCGAAAGGCGCGTGGGCCGCATAAAGGGCCAGGATGCGGCGCTTGCTGCAGCGCAGCTCCAGCCGCGTGGCCTGCACGGCTTCGATCATTTTCTGCCAGAGGGTACGTTCCTTCCCGCGGGACAGACGGATTACCTGCATGGTGAGGGTGCTGCCGCCGCTCACCACGTGTCCGGCGCGGGCATTGTCCACGGCAGCGCGCACCAGCGCTGCCGGATTCACGCCCGGATGCCAGCGGAACTGTCGGTCTTCAAACTGAATCAGGGCCGTTGCAAAACGCTGCGGAACGGTATCGGCCGGCGGAAAGCGCCACTGGCCGTCAGCTGCGATGCGGGCGCCCAGCAGCTCCCCCTCCGCACTCTCCACCACCGTGGAATACACCGTTCCCTTGAACAGGTCCCGCGGAAGGCAGAAAAACCAGCCCAGCAACAGCGCTCCGGCAAGCCCCCAAAGCAGCTCCCGTGCACGAAAACGGCCTTTCTGGGGCTCGGGAGGCATAGGCTTATCGGATAACCACGGCGGTTCCGGCCTCGGTGGAGGCGTTCAGGGCCGGTTCATACATGGCCTCGCAAACCACGGCGGGCATCACATAACTGCCTTCGTAGGCGGCACGGAGCCCCACGGTGAAGGTCTTGTAGCGGCCGGCGGGCAGGGAGAAGAACCAGTTCACCCGGTCGTCCCGGATGTCCTTGTGGTCGTAGCCTTCGGAGCCGTCGGCCCCGCCCGTGAGGCGTTCGTTCAGGATTTCCCAGCCGGACGGGATGCGAAGGCTCAGGGCCAGCTGCTCCAGGTCTTTCCCGGCCAGGAGCGAACGCACCTTCACGGTGGCGGTGAAGCGGGTGCCCTGCTTCAGGGAGGCGGGCGTCACGGGGGCGCCGTTCTCGCCGGCGTAGGTCACTTCCACGCGCAGGCCGTTCCCCCGGGCCTTCATGGGCTCCCGGCCCACCCGGCACAGCGTTCCGTACAGCGTTCCCTCGGAGAGGTTTTTCACGGACGCTTTCACGGGTGCCACCAGACGGCTCTTGGCCGAGGTCAGCGTCTGTCCGTCCACATCGGCCTTGATGACCTGGGTGGGCACTTTCTCAAAGAGAATGCCGTAAGCGATGGCGGCGAAAGCTGCTTCCTGCGTGGACAGACGGCGGGAAGGGAGGTTCTCCGTGGCCAGCGAAAGGGCCTCGGTGATGCGGCCGGTGAGCACCAGCGCCTGCAGGGCCATGTAGCGGTCGCGAAGGGCCGTTCCAAAGGTAATGTTGTAAGGCTCGTATTCCGGGAAGTCGCGCCCGACATCGTTCAGAAGGCCTTCCGCGAGCGATTTCTTGCCGCTCACGGCATAGGCCGATGCCAGAATCCACCGGGCCTGCTTCGTCAGTTTGTCCGACTCGCGCAGGCGGTTCATGCCGGGCTGCGAGGAGGCTCCCGCCACCGCGAGGGTGTACAGGCGGAAGGCCTCGTCCTGCTGGGCAAACCCTTCGCCGGCGGCTACGCGGAAGTTCTTGGAGGTCTTCTGCTGATAGGCCTTCCAGGCTTTGAGAACGCCCTTGTTCACATCCACGCCGGCGGCTGCGGCTTCCGTGAGGAAAAGACCGGCCATGGAGGATACCCAGGTGCTGCTCTGCGGCGCGCTCCAGTAGGAGAAGCCTCCGTCGGGCAGCTGACGGCCGTAGAGTTCCTTCACGATTCCGGGCAGGAGGGCCTTGGCCTTGGCGGCATCGGCCTCGCTCAGCAGGGGCATCAGGTGCAGCAGGGCCAGACCCCGTGCGCTCAGCTGTTCACCGCAGTTGTACGGGTAGTCACGCATCTGGATATAGAGGCTGCGGGCATCCAGGGCCGGGAATCCGGAGAACTGGAGCATGCCGGCATTCAACTGCCTGGAAGCGCCGGGCGCCAGGGTGAAGTTTTCGGTCAGGGTGATTTCGGCATGGGGGTTCCGGATATCCAGGGAGATGCTTTCGCCGGCCTTGTGGCCCTTGGCGCTGGCGCTCACCTTGATGCGGGCGGTGCCCTCGGCATCCTGTGCCTTCATCGCAAAGCGGATGAGCTGGTCTCCCTTGCCGGAGAATTTCACCTTCTGGGTGGAAGGGCCGGTGAAGGTCACGGGACCTTCGGCCTGGATGGAAACCTCGGCCTCGTCCACGTCGTCTTCCAGGGCGAACACGTTCACCGGGACGGCCACTTCTTCGCCGCTGCCCAGAACGCGCGGCAGGGTGGTCACCAGCATGAGCGGGTTCTGCACGGGAACGGTCTTTTCCGCATGGCCGAAGGCGCCGTCATGGCCGGCCACCAGCATTACGCGGACGCTGCCCACATACATGGGAAGCTTGAGTTTGAGTACGTCGGTGCCCTTGGACAGGGTCTTGGGAGCGAGGGTGAGCACCACCGGGTTGAAGCGGTTGTCCTTGCGGGCGCCACGGATGGCGTCTTCGTCTCCGCCGATGGCGGCAAGCGGCGAGAACCGGCCGCTGAAAGCGCCGATCACCTGGTCGTAGAGGTCCCAGGTGTTCACGCCCAGGGCTTCCCTGCGGTACATCCTCTCCCACGGGTCGGGCGTCTTGAAGGCGGTGAGGTCCAGGAGGCCTTCGTCCACGATGGCCAGGGTATAGGTCATGGGGCGGCCGCTGCGCTCGGATACCTTCACGGTGAATTCCTCTTCCGGACGGATCAGCCGGGGAAGGGTCAGAACCGGCTCCAGATGGCTTTCAGGGTTCTCCACCAGGATGCGCTGCACGCCGTACAGGCGCAGCGGAAGGTCGTTCACGGAAGAGCCGTAAGGCTGCAGGAGCGTCACGTGTACATAGATGTTGGGGGCCATGGAAGGCTCCACGGTGAAGCGCCAGGGCGTGTCGTTGTCGCCGGTATTCACCCATTCGCGGCGGATGACGCCCGTTGCGTTCTCCAGGGATACCAGTGCCTGTCCGCCCTTGGCGGCGGGGATGAACACGGTGGCCGTTTCACCGGCCTTGTACTGAGGCTTGTCGGTGGACAGGCGCAGCATGGTAAGGGATTCGGGGTCCTGGCGGTTGGCGCGGCCTTCATAGCTGCCCCAGTCGGCGGTGAAGAAACGGCCGCTCACATGGCCGGACTCCTTGTCGCGTACCAGGATGAGGTATCGGCCCCACTGCTCGTCGCTTACGTTGAAGGCGATGCTGTTGTCCTCGGCGCCGGAAGTGAAGCTGCCGGAGAGGACGGTCTTCACGGATTTTCCGCTCACGTAGGCGTCCAGGTCGCTTCCCGGGTTGTCCCACCACCAGTTCCAGTCGGTCTTGAACACGCGGTATTCCACCGGGCGGCCCTTGAGGCGCTTGCCCTTGGCATCCACCACGGCTACGCGGAGGCTGTGCTGCTTGCCGGTTTCCAGGTAATCGCCCTTGGGAAGGCGGATGCCCACGTATGCGCTGAAGGGCGAGAAGGAAACGGATTCGGTGGTGAAGCTCTCGTCACCGCCGGGTTCCTCCACGGAGGTGACGATGAAGGCCTTCAGCATGCCGGGCGCCCCTTCTGCATCCGGGAGGGTGACCCGGGCGCTGCCCTTGCCGTTTGCATCCAGCGTGGTCTTGTACAGCTGGTATTCGGCCTTGGAGAAGTTGGAGGAAGGATTGTTGAAGCTGTAGTCCTCAAAATCCCTGAAGGGGCTGCCGGTAATCTTGGTGAGGGTCATGTCGGCCCTTGCCGGGCTTCCGGATGCGGCTCCGCCGGTGAGCCAGGCGGCCGATACGGGGAAGGTCACCGTCTTGCCCGATTCCAGCACGGACGGGTATTCCGTGTTCAGCTTGAAGCGGTTGGGCTTGATGGTCTCGATATGGAGCGTCTTGTGGAAACTGCTGCCGCCCACCTTTACGTAGGCGTTCCAGTAGCCGGTGGGGTCGTCGGCCTTGGTGGCGATGTCGAAGGCGTAGAATCCGTCGGTGCCTTTCCGCACCATACGGGTATGGAACTGGCCTTCGGGCGTGTACAGTTCCAGGGTGGCAGGATGGTCTTCCGGAAGGGAGCGGCCCTTGTCGGAAAGAATCATGGTCAGGTGCACCGTGTCGCCGGGACGCCAGACGCCGCGTTCTCCGTACAGGAAGGCCTTGATGCCCTGCTGCAGGGTTTCGCCGCCCACGTCGAAGCGGCTCAGGGAACGCTCGTTGCCCTCCGTCACTTTCAGGTAGGCGGTGTTGCCGCCGGCCTTGGCCACTACCGCGAAGGGCTTGCGGGCAAGGTCCAGGGTCAGCATGCCGTCATTGTCAGTTCTCCCTTTTCCGAGGCTTTGGAGCTGGAAGTCAAAGACTTCGATATCGGCCCCGGAAACCGGCTTGGCAGAGAGGAGGTCGGTGGCGGTGAGCCAGATGGTTCTGCCGCCGGCGTAATGGGCCATCAGGCCCAGGTCGCTGGCCATGAGCTGGACGGACGGGAAGCGGTCGCTGTCCATATAATAAGAAGGCTTGGAAGGGTCGTCCGCTTCTTTCCAGTTGTAGGCGGCCCAGTCGTAGTCGTTGTCCCAGTAATAGGAGCTGGGCTCATCCCAGACAGCCTCGTCCTCCGGGGACGGTTTGCCGTCCGGGGCCGACGGACGCAGGAGGACCTCCCGGCCGCCGTACAGGCTCTGGTCCAGGCGGAAACTGAGCCGGATGCGGTAGATGGCGCCGGGTTCTTTTTTCAGGAGACCGCCCAGGTCGATGCTGTGCTCGTTCCACTTCCGGAGGTTCTTGGAAGCGTCCAGGGGGATGTCTCCCTTATAGACCAGGCGTCCGCTGCGGCGAAGGCTGCTGTTGCCGCCCAGGTCGTTGTCCTGCAGGAACATCAGGACATTCTTCTCATAAATCTTGACGATGCGCACCTCTACGGAGCGCAGGTTCACCGCCCGGAAGGGGAGGATAAGCTGATTCTTGTCCGGCAGGATGTTTCCGTTGACAAGGAGCTCCACGGCAGGCTTGTCTTCCAGCAGGGGGAAGGTGCGGGTCCACTGCTCGCCCAGGGTCTCGCCTTCGGCATTCTTGAGGGCGGCGCTCAGGCTGAGCTGCATGTCGGCGCTGCGGCCTTCGAAGAAAACGTTCACCTTTTCGCCTTCGGCCTGGATGTAGCTGCGCGAGACGCCGGTGAGTTCCACCATCCCTTTCTTGTTGGCGTTCACGGGCGCTTCACTGAAAGTAAGGCCGATATGGTCTTCCTCCAGGAGGCAGTTCACCACATGGAACCCGTCCTGCTTCATTTCGGGCTCGGGTTCGGGTCCGGCAGCCTCTTCGCGGCCCTTCACCGTGACGGCGAAGTCGAAGCGCTTGGGCGCACCGCTCATCACCTCGCCCAGGAGGAAGGAAACCTGGTAAGTGGTTCCCGCCTTGAGCGCCCCTTCTTCGGGCACGAAGGAGAAGTCGGACGGCGTGCTCCAGAGGGCCTGGCCCTTGAGGGGAGGAGCAATCTTGATCAGTTTTTCCGGAGCGGGCAGCGTCCCGTCCTCCAGGGGCGTGACATCCTCCGTGAGTTGTATCTGCAGCACGGCATCATCGGCCACGATGCCGCCGGTGTACGCCTTGATGAAAGAGGAAAATTCCTCTGCCGAAGGGGTTTGGGCCTGTTTTTTGGGTCCGCAGGCCACGAGGGCGGCCATGGAAACCGCCAGAAAGAGTATCTTACGCATTTTTAAAATTGACAAAACCGGCTATAAATCTTTGCATTGCGTCCAGCAGACGGGTCCGGGGGCAGGCGATGTTCAGGCGCATGAAGCCTTCCCCGGCGGCTCCGTACATGGAACCCGGGCTCAGGGTGAGCTGCACTTTTTCCTGCAGATATTTCCCGAAGCGCTCGCTGAAACCGTCCAGGGGCTCCCCGGGCTTGAGGGCGGCGCGGCAATCCAGCCACATGAGGTAGGTCCCTTCCAGCGGGGGCATGTTCACCTGGGGAAGTTCGTCCTCCAGGAAACAGGAAACGGTGCGGGCATTGTGGAAAAGGTATTCCCTCAGCCGGTCCAGCCAGGCCCCTCCCTCGTCGTAGGCCGCCATGAGAGCCGTGACGCCGAACACGTTCACGTCGCAGCACTCGTTGTCGTTGATGGCGCGGTCCATCCTGGCCAGGATGCCGGGATCTTTCGCATAGATGTTCGCAATCTGGATGCCTGCGATGTTGAAGGCCTTGGTGGGGGAGATGCACGAGACCGAATTCACCACGAATTCTTCCGGCAGGGTGGCCCAGGGGGTATAGTCATGGCCGGGGAAAGTGAGCTCGCCGTGAATCTCGTCGGAAATGACGAACACATTGTTGCGGCGGCAGATTTCGGCCATCAGGAGCAGTTCCTCGCGGGTCCAGACGCGTCCCACGGGGTTGTGGGGGTTGCACAGCAGCAGCACCCGTGCCTCGGCCGATTTCTTCTCGAAGTCGTCCCAGTCCACGATGTAGCGCTTGCCGTCGAATCTGAGCGGGTTGTCCAACTGGACGCACTTGTTGTTGCGGATGGCGGGGAAGAAGGCGTTGTAGCACGGCGTCATCACCATCACCTTGTCGCCGGGCTTCGTCATGGCCTTGATGGCGGCGCTGTACGCGGCGATGACGCCCGTGGTGGGCACAATGTTTTCCCGGCCGATCCCCTCCCAGTCGTGGCGGGTTTCAAACCATCGGCCGATGGAACGGTAATATTCGTCCGGAACCAGTTCATAGCCGAAGACGCCGTGGTCCAGCCGCTTTTGCAGCGCCTGCCGGATCTCCGGGGCCGTCTTGAAGTCCATATCGGCCACCCATAGCGGCAGCGTCCCGGGATACAGGTCCCATTTGACGCTGTCCGTACCCCGGCGGTCCGGGCAAAGGTCGAAATTGTATATCATGGCGTGATTGGTAAGTGTTTCAGTATAAGTGCTTTACGCTAAGTTCTCTGCGCTGTTTGCGCAGAGGATTTTACGTAAGTTGTTGATTGTCGGCCACTTAGTTGTCAGCGCTAATCTGGCAGTCGCCGGGGGCTTTGATGTTTTCGTCCAGGATAATCTGGCCGATGGAGCCGGAGTGGATGGCTCCGGAGCGGGGATTCTTCACGGAGACGATGTGGCCGTTGACCGTGGCTTTCACGGACGAGTACTCGAAGGCAAGGTCGGCGTCGGGTTCGAAGAGGCAGTCTTCGAGGACCAGGTTCTCGCAGTAGCACAGGGGCTGCGTTCCGCCGATGCGGCAGCGCACCAGGCGCAGGTTCTTGGCATACCAGGCCAGGAATTCGCCGTTGATGACGGAGTCATAGACCGTGATGTTCTCGCTCTCCCAGAAGGCGTCCTTGGTCTGGAGGTTGGCATTGCGGATGACGGCGTTCTTCACATACTGGAAGGAGTAGTTCCCGTGCAGTTCGTATCCGTCGATGTCGATGTTCTCGCTGTGCATGAAGATGTAGTTGGCATCGGCCGTATAGACGTTGCGGAGCTTGATGTCGGAGCAGTCCCAGAAGGTTTCCTGGGCCATGGGCATTTTCACGTTCTCCAGATACACATCCGAGATGCGGCGGAACATTTTGGGGGCTTCCACCAGGGTGTCGTACATCTTGCAGCCCCGGCTGTACCACAGCGCGGCGCGGGCCCCTTCGCGGAAAATGCTGTCGCGTACGGTGAATCCGTCGCATTCCCAGAAGGGATATTTTCCGTTGAATTCACAGTTGACGGCCTCAATGTCAGCACCTTCCTTCAGGGAAGACTCTCCGGGGCCGATTTTCACATTCTCCAGCCGGAGTCCGTTTTTTTCACAGTACAGGGGTCTCTCCCCCTCGAAATATTGGTCTTTGATGGTTTTCATAATATGCAAAGATAGCAAAAGATACCGAACCGGCAAAGCCTGCCAAATTGTCAGTCCGGGCCGATTGGCACGGCTGTTGATTTAATGTCAGCCGTCCGCTTGTCATTCCGAGCGCAGCTCTGTCATACTGGGTGCAGCTCTGTCATACCGAGCGCAGCTCTGTCATACTGAGTGCAGTTCTGTCATTCTGAGCGCAGCGAAGAATCTCATCGGCACAAACAAAAACAAACTTAAACACTAGATATTATGCTGAAACCGTTAGGAACAAGAGTGGTGATCGAGCCCAACGAGGCCGAGACCATGACCGCCGGGGGCCTTTACATCCCGGACAATGCCAAGGAGAAACCGCAGCAGGGCGTCATCGTGGCCGTGGGCCCGGGTGCCAAGGACGAACCCATGGAAGTGAAAACGGGCGAGACCGTTCTCTATGGCAAGTACGCCGGCACCGAGGTAAGCGTGGACGGCAAGAAATACCTCATCGTAAAGCAGTCCGATATTTTAGCAATTCTGTAGATTCTTCGGCCTATGGCCTCAGAATGACATTTTCTGTGGCCTCAGAATGACACGTTCTGTCATCCTGAACGAAGTGAAGGATCTTTAATCATTTATTTACTATGGCAAAAGAAATCAAATTCAATACTGACGTGCGCACCGCGATGAAGGACGGTGCCGACGCTTTGGCCAACGCCGTGAAGGTAACGCTCGGCCCCAAAGGCCGCAACGTAGTTATTTCCAAGAAGTTCGGTGCACCCCAGATTACCAAGGACGGTGTAACCGTAGCCAAGGAAGTGGAACTGGAGAACCCGTTCCAGAACATGGGAGCCCAGATGGTGAAGGAAGTCGCTTCCAAGACCAACGACCAGGCCGGTGACGGTACCACCACCGCTACCGTGCTGGCCCAGGCCATCATCAACGTGGGCCTCAAGAACGTGGCCGCAGGCGCCAATCCGATGGACCTCAAGCGCGGCATCGACAAGGCCGTCGCTTCCGTGGTGGCCAACCTCCGGAAGCAGAGCCAGCCGGTGGGTGACGACTACTCCAAAGTGGAGCAGGTGGGCACCGTATCGGCCAACAACGACGCCCATATCGGCAAGCTCATTGCCGACGCCATGGCCAAGGTCAAGAAGGACGGCGTCATCACCGTCGAGGAGGCCAAGGGCACCGAGACCGAAGTGAAAGTGGTGGAAGGCATGCAGTTCGACCGCGGCTACATCAGCCCGTACTTCATGACCAACGGCGACAAGATGGAAGCCGTCCTGGACGACGCCTACATCCTCCTCACGGACAAGAAAATCTCCAACATGGAAGACCTCATGCCCGTGCTGGAACCCGTCGCCCGCGAAGGCCGCAGCCTCCTCATCATTGCGGAAGACGTTGAGGGACAAGCTCTTACAACCCTTGTGGTGAACCGTCTCCGCGGCACCCTGAAGGTGGCTGCCGTGAAGGCCCCCGGCTTCGGCGACCGCCGCAAGGAAATGCTGCAGGACATCGCCATCCTCACCGGCGGCGTGGTCATCAGCGAAGAGCGCGGCTTCACCCTCCAGAACGCCAACGTCCAGATGCTGGGCAAGGCCGAGAAGGTGACCATCACCAAGGAGAAC
>OCTW011600010.1_pt1 | contig 13325 bp, 8 predicted proteins | sample 1539671 | NCBI WGS metagenome assembly OCTW01 (sample SAMN02144230, study PRJEB22623) | gut metagenome | biome: sheep rumen | host: Ovis aries | place: New Zealand | reverse complement strand
CCCCGAATCCCCACAGTCTGCCGGAGGCATCCTGTGCAAATCTTTTGCTCCAATCCGCGTTTGTAAGCAAGCTTACCTCCGCGGCTTGCAGCAAAATCTTTGCGGAGAGACGGGGATTCGAACCCCGGAAACACTTTTGGCGTTTACACGCTTTCCAGGCGTGCCTCTTCAACCACTCGAGCATCTCTCCTTCGCGATTTTTCGCTAATCGGGTACAAAAGTACTGCTTTTTTCGCAAATACGCAAGAGTTTGCGCTTTTTTTTGTGTTTTTTTTCGTTATTTTATGCCAAAAAGGCGTTTTGCATTATTAGTTGTCGCCGTAATTATTTCTTCAACGGTGCAATCATACACTTCCGCCAACTTCTCCGCGACATAGCTCATCAACCTGCTTTCGTTACGTTGTCCGCGGTGAGGGACCGGTGCCATATAGGGTCCGTCGGTCTCCAGTAGCAACCTCTCCCCAACCCTCCCCCTAAGGGAGGGAGTTGTATTCAATTCCGCCAGCGTGTCCGCCAGTTTGCAGTTCTTGAACGTGATCACGCCTCCTATACCGAGGTAAAACCCCATATCCAAAATCTGCCGTGCCGTCTCGCGGCTTCCGTTGAAGCAATGGAAGACCCCAGTTAATTTACTATTTGGACATTTACCATTTACCATTTGGATTTCTTTCAGTATACGCAGACAGTCCTCCGTTGCTTCTCGGTTATGGAGAATAACCGGCAGGTTCAGTTCGTGCGCCAGGAGCAGCTGGCGGCGCAGCACCTCTTTCTGCTCCTCTTTGTAGGTCTTGTCCCAATAGTAGTCGAGTCCTATCTCGCCGACGGCCACCAGTTCGCTCCGGTGGGCACGAATAGCGTTCTCGACAACCGCCAGTTGTGTCTCCCAATCGTCCTTGACGTCCTCCGGGTGCAGCCCCAACGCCGGATAGCAATAGCCGGGATGGGTACGGCAGACCTCCATCACCGAAGCTACCGACGCAGCGTTCACGCCCGGCACGATCATGCCTTCCACCCCGCTCTCCCGCTGACGGGCGATCACCTCCTCGCGGTCCGGAGCGTAGGCTTCTTCGTCTATATGGATATGGGTATCAATCATAATTGAGAATTGAGAATTGAGAATTGAGAATTTATGATTTATGATTGAGGATAGAGCTGTCTCCATAACTGAGGAAGCGGAAGTCATGCGAGAGGGCATAGTCGTAAATGGTATGCCAGTCTCCGCCTACAAAAGCACTGACGAGCAACAGGAGCGTTGACTGCGGTTGATGGAAATTGGTGATAAGCTGGTCCACCACATGGAATGTATATCCGGGTTTGATCATTATCTGCGTGTCGGCATGGAGTGTGGTCTGGCCTGTAGCCTCCAGATAGTCGAGTATCGCCGCCAGCGCTTCCTGCGTGGAGAGCGGGTATTCCTTCTCATAGGGTTCGAACTGCGAGACATGGATGTTATCCACGTGCCGGTATTCCGACTGATCGGTATTCCGTAACTGGCATCCGATAAAATAGAGGCTCTCCAGGGTGCGCATGGATGTTGTGCCTACCGCCACTATCCTGCCGAGTTTGGCAATGATATGTCCGATAGCGGCTTTGGGTACGGCAATAATCTCCGTATGCATGGTATGCTCGTTGGCGTCTGCAGTCTTGACGGGGAGGAATGTTCCGGCTCCCACATGTAGCGTCACCTCATCGGTCTCTATACCTCGGTTTCGGAGGTCATTCAGCACCTTCTCCGTAAAATGCAGCCCGGCGGTAGGCGCCGCCACCGATCCTTTGATACGCGAATAGACGGTCTGGTAGGTTGTCTTGTCGCTCTCCTCGGTTTTGCGGTTGAGATACGGAGGGATAGGCAGTTCGCCGGCGGCATCCAGTATCTCGGCGAAAGAGACACGGTTGTCATCCCATTCAAAGCGGACGGCGAAGGTGTTGCCCATTGTCTGCTCTTTATAAGCACGCAATGTGTATGCCCCCACTTTCAGTTCCACCGCCTCGTCATGCCATTTCTTGGCGTTACCCACCATACATTTCCATGTACATCCGGATGTGGAGGAAAGCGAAAGCTGGTAGTCATGCGGCTCCAGCGGCTCCAGGCAGAAAACCTCGATACGTGCGCCGGTAGGCTTATGGAACTCCAGACGCGCCTGAATCACCCGCGTATTATTATATATAAGGAGTGAGTGGGGTGCGATGTAGTCCCCCACGTTGTAGAAAAGGTCCTCACTCACATTCCCGTTCCGGTAGACCAGCAGTTTGCTATGGTCGCGTTCCGCCAACGGGTATTTGGCAATCCGTTCGTCCGGCAGGGGATAATTATAATCCGCTATATAGAGGGGTTTATTTACCATTTGGTCATTTACCATTTGGTCATTTACCATTTATTCATTTACCATTTGGTCGTTTCGTTTGCCTGCAAACAGGTCATAACGGTTAAACTGGCAGTCCAGTTCTCCGTTCAGGAGACGGTATTTCTTCGAGGGCTTGAGTCCGATACATTTCATTGCCGCGGCATTGGAGGAAATGATCCACGCCGTAGCACCGGTAAATTGGTGTTTGAGCGCCGTGCCTATTTTAGCATAGAGTTCCTCCATGTCCTTGTTGGACGCCAGGCGTTCGCCGTAGGGAGGGTTGAGCATCACGAGCATCTTGCCATTTACCATTTGGTCATTTACCATTTGGGCATTTATTTGGTCATTTACCATTTTGATCTCCTCCATGCGGATCTGCCGGAGGTCGATATCCTTCTGCACACCGGCGGATTTGACATTCTTCGCTGCCTGCTGTATGGCATAGAAGGAAGCGTCGGAGCCGTATATATGATGGTTAAAATCGCGTTCAGCGGAGTCGTCATTGTATATATCGTTCCATAGCTCTGCGTCGAAATCCTTCCATTTCTCAAAGGCGAAGGACTGTCGGAATACTCCGGGGGCTATGTTACGCGCTATGAGTGCGGCTTCGATCAGTAGGGTACCCGAGCCGCACATAGGGTCGTAGAAATCCGACTGTCCTTTCCATCCCGCCATCAGCAGCATCCCAGCCGCCAGCACTTCGTTGATAGGTGCTTCGGTAGTAGCGACGCGGTAGCCGCGCTTATGGAGGCTCTCTCCGGAGCTGTCGAGCGAGACCGTCACCTGCTCGTTCGCTATATGTACATTGACCAGCAGGTCCGGTTCGCGTGTGCTCACATTGGGACGCTTGCCTGTTTTCTGACTCCAATAGTCGGCAATAGCGTCTTTGACGCGATAGGTGACGAAAAGGCTGTTGCGAAAGGTCTCGCTATAGACCGTAGCGTCAATGGCAAAGGAGGTGTCCTCCGTCATATAGCGGCTCCAGTCCAAACGTTTCAGTTGCTCGTAGAGTCCGTCGGTATTTTTTGTTTTGAACGAGATAACCGGCACCAAGACGCGCAAGGCGGTACGCAGACAGAGGTTAGCGCGATAAAGCAGAGCCTTATCCCCTTTAAAAGAAACGGCTCGTCTTTCGATGAGCACGTCGTTTGCGCCGAGTTCTATCAGTTCCTGCGCTAATACTTCCTCCAATCCCTTGAAGGTCTTGGCGAGCATAGAAAATTCTTTCATCATCAGCTAATTATTCCCGGGATTCGGACGCCGCCTTGCTTTGCAATTCCCCCGAATCCCCACAGTCTGCCACGGGCATCCTGTGCAATCCTTTGTAGTTGTTTGCTAGCTCAAGCAAACTTGGCCAGACAAACTCCAACAAAGTCTTGCGGAAAGAGAGGGATTCGAACCCCCGGTACCTTTCAGTACTTCGGTTTTCAAGACCGACGCAATAGACCACTCTGCCATCTTTCCAAAAGCGGGTGCAAAGGTACTACAAAATTCGCACATACGCAAATTTTTTAGCACTTTTTTTCACTTTCCGCCTTATTTTTTGAGTTGGAAGGGGAAGGAGCCGATGAGGTTTCCCTCGCAGAAGAAATCGACGGTATAGAATCCTTTCTCTATCTCCGGGTCTTCTCCCAGGGGGCAATAGCATGTGCCGGTGTATGCTTCGCCGGAGTACTCAATCTGCTGCATCATGGAATAAGGCACCTCTCCGCTCTCGAAGGGGAACAGTTTGTTCTCTTCCTCCCCTATCAAAACTCCGGCGGGCGTGATGACGCGTGCGTAGAGGTCTTTGATTCCGGGTGTGCATGTGATGTTCTTGGCAATCACGAAATCGAACTGCAGTTTGCGCACATGGCTCACCATCCGTGTCTTTTTGTCCTTCTTGTTGAGCATGGTCAGGTTGCATGAAGTCATCTCCAGCATGGCGGCGCGCGTGACCGTCTCCGTCAGTTCGGTGTTCGCTTGGGTCAGTTCCTCGTTGCGTGTACGGACCAGTTGGTTCTCCTCTTTCACTTGTCGGTTTTCCATGGTCAGACGCGCGTTGGTAGCATTAAGCGAATCGATCTGGCGCACATAGTCCTTCATCACCGCGCGTACGGTAGCCAACTCTTTTTTCAGTTCGGAGATACGCCGTGCGTTGGAGGCTTTGGTCTGGCGCAGTTCCTCCAGCAGGTCCTGGACGCGTTGCTGCTCACGGCTCAGGAGATCCTGCAGACTATCGTTGCGGATGTCCATATTCTGATAGCCGTCAAACTGGATAGCCAGATCCTCGTACTCGTTCTCCAACTCTTCTTTCTCGATGGTCATTTGCTCTACCATCTCGTTCAGTTCCTGACGTTGGTTCAGGAACAGGTATGCCAGTACTGCCACTAACACAAGCAGGACGGCAAAAACGATATAAACTATACTCTTTTTCATTTACCATTTAGTCATTTACAATTTGGCCATTTACCATTTAGAGGAAGGGGATGGCTTTCTCCAGTTGGTTGGAGCGGCTGCCTTTGAGCAAGACCGTGTATCCGCTGAGTGGTTCGCGTTGGAGGTATTCGCAGAGCGCCTCCACGTTCTCAAAGACGGGATAAGGCGCGGTGGTGTCTTTGTATTCGTTACCCACCAGCAGCACTTTGTCCGCCTTGCGCTCCAGCAGCATGTTCACTATGTTCTGGTGCTCCGTATGGCTGTATTCGCCCAGTTCTCGCATGGCACCGAGGATGAAACAATCGCCCTTGAAGGCATTGATCGCCGCAGTCATGGAGGTTGGGTTGGCGTTATAGGCATCCACCACGAGTGTATTCCGCTCTGTCTGCATCAGCTGTGAGCGGTTGTTGGACGGTATATAAGCGCGTATGGCGGCTAAGGCATCCTCTTCGCTCACACCGAAATAGCCTCCTACAGCTATCGCCGCGGAGATATTCTCTGCGTTGTAGCCGCCAACCAGATGCGTTCCTTCCGGCATAGAGCCCGTATGGTATAAGACCGGCTTCGCCTGACAGACCGTTTCACTGACAGACCGTTCCACTGACAGACCGCTTGCCTTGCAAGCTGACAGATACATCTTCTCCAGATAGGGGTTGTCGGCGTTTCGGAAGACGGTACCGTTATGCGCAAGGAGGAAGTCGTACAGTTCTGCTTTGGTGCGCATCACTCCTTCGAACGAGCCGAATCCCTGCAGGTGTGCTTTGCCTACGTTGGTGATCAGTCCGTAGTCCGGTTCGGCTATCTCCACCAGTTCCTTGATATCCCCCGGATGTGAGGCACCCATCTCGACTATCGCCATCTCGTGTGCGCGTGTGATGCTCAGCAAGGTGAGCGGCACGCCGAGCTGGTTGTTGAGGTTGCCTTGGGTATAATAGAGGTTATACCGCGTGCTTAATACGGCGGCGCAGAGTTCTTTGGTAGTCGTCTTGCCGTTGGTTCCGGTGATGCCGAGTACAGGCAGTCCCAGTTCTCGTCTCCAGGCGCGGGCGAGGTCCTGGAGCTCTGCGAGGGCGTTCTCGCCGGAGATGATATACTCCGCTCCCGCCTGCCGCGCCTGCTCCACGAAGTCATTGCCGTCGAAATGCTCTCCCTTCAGCGCCACGAAGATACATCCGGGTACCACTTTGCGGCTGTCGGTTGTGACATTCAGCGAGTCCTTACCCCTAAGATAATTTTCGTATTTTCTCATTTTCGCATTGATGCATTTATGCGCATTTTCTAATTTTGGCACAAAATTACAACAAAAATCGGACATATGCAAATAAAAAGAGAAAAATCGCCCCGAAGGACGATTTTCTCAGTCGGAAGATTAGGGTACTAGACGACCAGACGACTAGGCTGCTAGGTTATTTTACTTTTGCGCCCTGGGCGTTGTAGAGGGTGCCATCGGGACGGATGATATAGAGGTTTCCGTCGATGAGCAGCTTGCAACCCCTCTCCGACTCTCCCCACGAGGGCGAGGGAGTGTTTTCGATTCCCTGCCCTTTGGATTTCTCGAAGAGGGCGGTGACGGTCATGTCGGCGATGATATGGTCGAACTCGCGGTCCCAACCCTTGAAGGTATATCCTTCGCGTGTAGGGTTAGCGGGTGCCGTAGCGGCTTTGCCGTACTCCACCTGCTGTTCGGCGAGGAAGGAGTGGTCCCAGTTCTGGAAGGTGACGAGGTACTTACGCGGCGAGGGGGTGAAGACCGCTTCGTAGGTAGCGTCCGCCACGGCAGGTACGATAGCCGGTGTCCAATGGGAGAAGGTATAGACGTACTGCTCCGTAGCCGGTTTGCCCTGGTCCTCGACAGACTGGTAGGCAGCGGGCATGGCGCCGTATGCGACCTGTTCGCTCATGATCTTAACACCGTCGATGGTGTAGGTGATGGTAAAGACGCTGACGTCGAAGAGGGCGGTGACGGTTATATCGCTCTTGACGGAAGAGATATCTTCGCTCCAGCCAATGAAGGTGTATCCGGTGCGGGTAGCTATCACGCCTTGCGCCGCCTCGCCGTCGTTGACCTGCTCCGTACCGAGGGGCGAGTTATCCCAGTTGAGGTAGGTGACGGTCCAAGTCTTGCTGTCCTCGCCATAGACCGCAGTGATGTCTTTGTCGTTTGTGATAGTGGTATAAGGGCTATCCCATCCTACGAAATGGTAACCTGCCACTTCGGGTGCTACCGGCGGAACGGCGTTCTCGCCCTCTTTGACCTCCTGGGTGGAGAGGATATTGCCGTCCTTGTCAAAGAAGATGACGGTGTAGGTAGGTGCATCGGGTATATCTTCCCACATGGCCGTGAAGCCGATGTAGGAGTCACCGGTAGCAGGCACGTTTAGGTACGCGTCGTTGTCGTAGTCTCCCCATGCCTGCCATCCGATAAAGAGCGTCTGTTGTCCGTTCGCCGGGTCGGCGGGTATGTTTTGGATAGCCCCTCCGCAGTTGACCACTTCGGCATAGTAGGCATTGCCTTTGTATCCCACTCCCTGGGCAGTGAAGTCATACTTGGTGCTCGGTGCAGCGCCATCGAAGACCACCGCCACCTTGGCAACATCGACGTTGAGTGTCTCTTTCTCTCCCGGCGCGATGACATATGCGTTTCCTTCCTCGTCCAGTCCGTCCTCGAGGGCGTACATAGACTGCGGTTTGTTGACTCGTGCGAAATTCATGCAGGCACCGGCTCCTCCGTTGAGGCGGTAGATACGTATTGTATCCTGATAGCGCGCCGGGATCAGGATATTCTCCGCGCCCAGCGCAATATCATGCGCCGTATTCTCCACCATCAGCGTCTCGTAGATGCCTCCGTCGTCAATGAGCGAGTTGATATACAGCGGATAATAGACATCGTATTCATATACTTCGGAGTAGATATTCTCGCCTCCGCAGTTGACCATGAAGCGGAACGCGAATCCTTGCTCCAGATACTGCTCGTTGTAGTAGTTATAGAAGACGGAAACGGTCTTTGTGAACTCTTTGGCTTTGCCCGCCGCCACATCCGCAGCGGTGAACTCGCCTACTTGCGTAGCGTCGTTCCAGTCCCATTCGCCCTGCGCGTTGCGTCGCGCGGTCTGGAAATAGAGTCTGGAAGCAGAGGGAGTAGCAAGTGAAGCCCAGAAAGTGATGCTGTCTCCCATCATAGCGCGTGTCTCGCTGTCTGCAAATCCGTCCGCGGGATAGAGTTTGTTGGTATGCGCAATCTGCGCGGCGTCGAAGGAGTAATTGCCCGCCATGGTGTAGCGTGCATAGATATTCAGGTTGCGGTGTACGTTAGTGAAATCCGCGGACCAGTGGTCGAAGATGAGGTTCTGCATGGTAGGTTCGGCAGGCGCGGTAGCGTCACCGCCGCAGACTACTTTTTCGGTTTTCAGGAGCGTCAGGTCCGAGTTCCAGAACTTAACGGTGTAAGTGGGAGTCTCTACTTTTTCTTCTACAGGACAGGCAGGCATTGTAATTTCGACATACCCATTACCCTTGTCACGTTGTGATACTTGAAGTTCGCTATCAAACACATATACTAAACAATCGGCAGGTTTAGCGCGAGTAATTTTTTCGCCTGCTTTGTAGTTATAACTTGAATTTCCATTATCCCAGGAGTAAGTATAATAAGGCTGTCCATGAAATACAACAGAAGTGTCATTCATGTGTTGACCACTGATAATCAAACGGTAATATAAATCGCCCGTAGTGCCGATAGCGAAGGACGGAGTGTACTCCAATTCCACCCCTTTGCGAGCATCTACTGTTGTTATATTGCCTTGTTTAACACTATTCCAACTGGATTTGTTTTTGCTAAATTCCCATTTATAGGTATATCCTTCTACACTCTGCACTTCAGCAGTAAGAGCTTGCGAAGAACCGAATAGCATAACCTGTGCATTATCGTTTTCATTTACTTCATAGAAATATGACATTCTCTTAATACCGGTGGGAAGAGTTACATCCACATAATTATTGAAGCCCAGATTATAGTATGAGTTTCCTTCGTATTGCAACCAGTCGCCAGGATTCAAGTCATTTTCGTACCTACCTTGTATAAAAATACGAATATCTGAATATCCATTTTTGTAACACTCAGAAATCAGATTATTTTTCCCGTTAATGTTATGTAAACAAAATTCTTGAGCCCCCCCGTATGAAACTTTAGCTGTTGTCGCGGCTTGAACAATTACCTGAATAGCATTATCTCCGTAGATATACTGCGATGTGGTCTTACGAATACACGCATCTTGCGTTTTGTACCAGATACTTATGCCATAGGAACGGTTTATAATTTTTTCAGGGTGAAAAACATCATTAAAGGACAATATATTCGTTTTGGTGTCAAACTGAATATTTGCCATGTAAACAGGTGCAGGGATTGAATCTGTGCACTGCGCCCGGAGGTTAAGCGCCATGATGGCAGCAAGGATAAGTAAAAAGAATCGGTGTTTCATAATAATACCCTCGTATGTGTCGGGCACAACTTTAAGTTAGTTAATAGAGTTGATTTTCGGATTGCTTCGCTAATCCGGATTTTCCGGATATTCCGGAGAATCGGGATAGTGATTGTACGTAGTTCTTCCCTTTTGGTGCCGGCGTCGTTCCAGTAATCCTGTGTTAATCCTGTGTTGGTGAGTCGTATTTTACCGTTGTTCGTTACCATGCAGGGTAATCAGCCCTGCATGGCTGGGGGGGGAACTAGTCTAACTATTTTATCTAGTCTAACTAGTACAACTAGTTTTTTATTGAACCTGTGCACCTTGGGCATTGTAGGTCTTGCCGTTCTTCTCGATGTAGAGGACGCCGTTGCGGAGGAACTTATGGGTTACGGGTGACGGGTTACCGGTGACGGGGTCAATGCCTTCTGAAGCTTGTAGTTCGCGGACAGGGCGGACGGAATAACCGTTACAAGGCATAGCGACAATGACTTTGGCTTTTGAATATTCGGAAATCATTAGTGCCTGCGCCATATCGTCATATTGGGAAGAGGGGGTCGGCGTCCAGTAATAACCATTTCCGGCGGGCAATCCGTTGATATCTATCCCATAACGGAATCCTGCTGCGGGCAGGAAGACAGCACCTGCAGCTTCCATCTGTGCCCACTCGGAGACTGTATATACATTGGAAGTGTAGTTATAGGGTACAGCGGTGAAAGACAAGCCCTCCGGTAATGTCCACTCGTCCGGCAGGAGGATGTATCCCTTCACGTCATTCACGACCGCCTGTCCGTGTTTGTCTGCGGCACCGGCGCGTGTGGAGAGCAGGTAGTTCCACTCGTCTTCGGGCATGGTGTACCATGTTTTGCCGTCTGCGTTCTCTATCGTGTTTGTCGTCCAATCGGAGAAAGAGGTATAGGGAGCTGACTCTTTGGAGGTCTCGGTCGGGTTGTTCGCCGTGCCCCATCCGAAGAGGTCTATCCAGCCTTTGTAGGAAGCAGAGGTTTTCGCATTGTCAGAACCAATCATGTCATACTGCTTGTCGCTGAACGCCCACTTGTTGTCCGAGGCTTTGTATTGCAGGTTTCCTTGCGCGAAGATGATTTGTTTGTCAGCAGCGACGGAGAAACGTCCTGTCAAGGGCTTGCTGTATATGGCGGTAACGGTCATGTCGGACTGTACGTTGGTGAACGTAGCATCCCATCCGACGAAGGTGTATCCCTCTCGTACAGGGTCCGCCGGTGCGGTGGCATCTGCTCCCTGCTCAAGTTTCTCGGTCTTGAGCACCGTTCCGTCCCAGTCTTTGAAAGTGACAGTGCTGGAAGTCACTTCCGTTACTGGGCGAATAGAGAATAAAAGCTCACTGTTCGTTTCCAGATTCCATTGGGGGTGGGGACTATCGTCTCCTCCTTCGCACATAAAGCATTGGCGTGCTTCTTCAGATTTTTTTTGAGCTGTACCATCTGGTGAGAATTGGATAAACTCAAAAGTATAGTACCCATAATTATTCATATCCATTTTCATGGCACCCGGATAACAACCTTTTGGGTCTATTGTATATAAATCATAAAATATATCCTCATCTGGATAGCTCCTATATCTTTGATAGTACAGTTCAAGGGTGCTTGTAAATGGGAGAAAGACAGCTCCGGCATTCTCCATTGTATTCCATTGTTGGGCGGAATAGACATTTTGAGTAATTGAACCGCCGGCTTTGAAACTTACGCCTTGGGGAAGTTGCCAGTTGTCCGGCAATAAAACAAAACCTTCAGTGTTTCCGACTGTGGCTGCCCCATGCAGACTGGCAGCATTAGCACGACCGGAAATGATAAATTCCCATGCGGCGGGGGGGAGAATATGCCATATGAAATCTTTTATTTTATATTTCTGCTCATTCTCATCATAGTAAATCTGTTCGAATTTACTGTTGAATTTACTAAGCGATATACGGTCTATCCATTGTGAAGAAGGAGTATATTCTCCTGTTTTCTCATTAACAGACGGCAGGGGCAATGTATCTGTCTGGTTTTCCGCAAAGCGCCATGTATCGGTACTCTCTTGGTACTGCAGGTTACCTTTTGCGAACCGGATCTGGTCGCCGTTTTCGTTGATAGTAAACTTGCCGTTCAGCGCACCTTCGGTGGCATTTGCCAATCCTGCGCAGCAGAGAGCTGCGATAAAAAGTGTAAAGATTTTTCTCATAATGTTAGTTGTTTTGTTGAGCCTTTGGCTCGGTTAATATATGTTGTTTGTTTAGCAACCATGCAGGGTAATCAGCCCTGCATGGCCAGTCTCTCCCCGCAAGGGGTTATGGGTATTCAGGGTTTTTGTGCGCCGTAGCCGTTTTTGGCGCCAAAGAGGCGGAGGGCTTTGTCGAAGTTATAGCGGTTGCCGTACATCGATACACGCCGTGTCTCGCTGCCCTGCATATTCTGACCCATAGCCGCACGGAACTGGTTGGACGCCGAGTTACGGTTGAAACTCTGGCTGGAGGAGATGACCTTCAGGTTCGCTACGCCTATTAGATAGTCCTGGTCGAACGCCTTCAAAGCGGCGTCGTCCTCTGCCATCCGCAGGTTGTTCTCCGCCCGAGGAAGGGTTTTCTCATCTACCATATCTTCGATATCGGTACATTGAACGTTTGTCCATTTGCCTCCACCGGCAGACGGCAGTTGCAGGTCTGCGGCATTGATGTAATAATAGTTATCGTAGAGGTTGGTGACACGCTTAGCCTCAATGACGCGGTCCGGGCCTGAAAGGACATGCGTACGGGCTACGGCGGCGTAGTTATTACCGATAAAGAGGTTATGATGCACATCCGCGTTGACGAGCGTCATGAACTCATAGCCGTACCCCATATCCTCCATATATTTGTCGCGACACCAGGAGAAAGCCACAGTGTTGTGGTGGAAATTGATATGCGATGCTTCGCCGTTCTTGTCGCCTCCGGCGATGCGTACACCGCCGTAACGGTTGGAGATGATGACGTTATTGTAGATCTCTACTTCGCCGCAACGGGTATTGATCTGGATGCCGAAATAGGTGCAGTTAGCGATGAGGCAGTTACGGATAATCACGTTTCCTGCTATCCATCCCATAGAGCGCACTCCCGGGTGCTCCACTTGTGGCGGTATAGCGTCCACCATACGCCCTGTCTCAAAGGCCGTAGAGGGACATCCGTTGCGCTCGTCCGTCGGGTCATTGGGCATATAGAACGCCTCCAGACCCTGGTCGATCATGATACCGTCGATGATGATCGTTCCTTTGGGCTTCTTCGCCATCACGTCGTCCAGACCGCTGATATGGATGAGTCCCTTGGCGCCGTTGGTGCCTAACTGGTCTTGGGTAGGCTGGATGCGGGTGATGTATTTCAGCGGATTGCGCTCCGTGAAGTCTGCATTCCATCCGCCTTCAATAGTGACCCAGCTGCTGATCTCGATATATCCGGCGTTCGCAGCGCCCAGGAAATTACCTTCGCTCACGCGGATTACCGAACCCGATTCGTTATTCTCCTTGATGATATTGAGCACCGCCTGAATGTCTTTCTTCGCCGTCCCGACAGTCAATCCGTCCGCGCCGCGGGATTTGCCGTTCTCGCTGACGTAATAGATTTTGCCGCTGTTCTGCTGTTGCAAGGGTTGGTTCGCGGGAGCCTGCTGCGTCTGCGGCTGTTCTTTCTTCTTGCCGAGTTGGTCAAGAGAACCTACGATGCGCCCGAACTGCGCACTGACCGGCATAGCGGATAACATCGCCCCCAGGATAAAGAAAATAATGCTTTTCGTTCTCATAATTGTATTGATTTGAAGTTGTTATCTCACTCTGAGGCATCTTAGGTCGAATATCTTGCCGTCGGGTAGGGCGATGTAAATCTGACCGTTGATCATATATTTGCGGGCCTTATCCTGCGGAATCTGGATCTGCTCAATGCCTTCTGAAGCTTGTAGCTCGCGGACAGGGCGGACGGAATAACCGTTACAAGGCATAGCGACATTGACTTGGGCTTTTGGACTTTCGAAAATCATCAGCGCTTGTGCCATATCGTCGTATTGTGAAGAGGGTGTAGATGTCCAATAATAGCCGTTTCCTGCATTCAATCCGTTGATAT
>OCTW011585537.1_pt1 | contig 13325 bp, 9 predicted proteins | sample 1539671 | NCBI WGS metagenome assembly OCTW01 (sample SAMN02144230, study PRJEB22623) | gut metagenome | biome: sheep rumen | host: Ovis aries | place: New Zealand | reverse complement strand
GGGGGCCACAGACCGCAGCGGCGCGCCGCCGTCTTATTCGAGATTGGAGTAGCCCATCAGGAAGGTATCCACTTCCTTCGCGCAGGCGCGCCCCTCCGTGATGGCCCAGACGACCAGCGACTGGCCGCGGTGCATATCGCCCGCGGTGAACACCTTGTCCGCGCTGGCCCGATAGGCGTCGGGCGCCGTCTCTACCACGCCCCTGGCCGTCCGTTTCACGCCGAAGGCATCCGCAGCAGCATCCTCGCAGCCCACGAAGCCGGCCGCCACCAGCAGCAGCTGGCACTTCAGCGTCTGTTCCGTTCCCGGAACCTCCACCAGCTTCCGGTTCTCAAACTTCACGCCGACCGTCTTCACGCCGGTGAGCTTTCCGTTCTTCGTGATCAGTTCCTTCACCGTGGTCTCATAGATCCGCGGATCATGTCCGAACCGGTCAATTGCCTCCTGCTGGCCGTAATCCGTCTTCTTGACCTTCGGCCACTCCGGCCAGGGGTTGGACGGCAGTCTCTCTTCCGGCGGCTCCGGCATCATCTCGAGCTGTGTCACAGAGCGGCAGCCGTGACGGAGGCAGGTTCCGACACAGTCATTGCCCGTGTCGCCGCCGCCGACGATCACCACGTCTTTCCCTTTCGCGCTGATAAACGTGCCGGCCTTCAGATCATGATCCAGAAGACTCTGCGTCGTGGACTTCAGAAAATCGACGGCGAAATACACGCCCTCGGTCTCCGCAAAGCCGTCCACGGCCAGCGTCCTCGCCTTCTTCGCGCCGCAGCAGAGCACCACCGCGTCATAATCCCGGACCAGCTTCGCGGCCGTCTCCCGGTCCACATTCACACCTGTGCGGAACTCGACCCCCTCGTCCTCCATCAGCTTCTGACGGCGGAAAATTACCTGCTTGTCCAGCTTCATGTTGGGGATACCGTACATCAGCAGACCGCCGATCCGATCCTCCCGCTCGAAGACCGTCACGGAATGGCCGCGCCGGTTGAGCCGGTCCGCCACGGCGAGCCCCGACGGCCCGCTGCCGACCACCGCCACGCGTTTTCCGCTGCGGACCGCCGGCGGACAGGGCTTCACATATCCTTTCGCGAAGCCCGTCTCGATCAGAAACAGCTCGTTGTTGTGAATCGTCACCGGCTCGCCGTCCATCCCGTTGATGCAGGCCTTCTCGCAGAGAGCCGGGCAGACACGCCCGGTGAACTCCGGAAACGAACTGGTCTTCAGCAGCCTCGAGAGGGCGTGTCTGAAATGGCCGTGATAGATCTCGTCGTTCCACTCCGGGATCAGGTTGTGAAGAGGACAGCCGGTCACCATCCCGCTCAGCTTCAGAGCCGACTGGCAGAAAGGCACGCCGCAGTTCATGCAGCGCGCAGCCTGCTTCATGCGGTCCTCCGCCTCAAGCGGCGTATGAAACTCTGCATACCCTGTCACCCGCTCCTTCGGCGGAATCGTCGTATCTTCGACACGTCTGTATTCAAGGAATCCGGTCGGTTTTCCCATCGCTTGCGCCTCCTTCGCGCGGCATGCCCCGGCCCGGCACGCAAAGCCATCGCCGGAGCGCCGTACTCCTTTATCGATTCAGTTCCTCAAAAGCCTCGAGTTCCGCCTTCTCATGAGAAAGGCCCTGCTCCTCGAAGCGGCTGATCACGGTCAGCATCCTCTGGTAATCGTTGGGGACAATCTTCTTGAAATACGGAAGATAGGAGCTGAAATCCGCGAGGATTTCAGCGGCCCGCTTCGAACCGGTCTCGCTCTCATAATCCCGGAGGATTCCGAGAAGCTCCTCGATATCGTACTTCTCGGTCAGGGTGTTCATCGTCACCATATCCTTGTTCAGCCGCCGGTACAGACTGTGGTCGCTGTCATAGACATACGCGATACCGCCGCTCATGCCGGCTGCAAAATTCTTTCCCGTCATCCCGAGGATGACCGCCCGGCCGCCGGTCATGTATTCAAGCCCGTGGTCGCCGCAGCCTTCCGCCACTGCCGTAGCGCCGGAATTACGGACACAGAACCGCTCGCCGGCCACGCCGCAGACGTACGCCTTGCCGGAAGTCGCGCCGTAAAGCGCCACGTTGCCGATGATGATATTCTCCGAAGCCTCAAAGGGCGCGGACGCCGGCGGAACCACAATCAGATGGCCGCCCGACAGTCCCTTGCCGAAGCCGTCGTTCGCGTCGCCCGTGAGCCGCAGCGTGAGTCCCTTCGGAATAAAGGCACCGAAGGACTGGCCGCCGCCGCCCTCGCAGCGGACCACATAAGTGTCGTCCGGAAGGGATTCGCCAAATCGGTCGGTAATCTCGGAGCCAAGGATCGTGCCGACGGTCCGGTTCGTGCTGGAGATCCGGACCGATACCTCCTTCGGGGCCCGCGCCTCGAACGCGTCGCGGAAGGCCGGAAGGAGCACCGCCTCGTCCACCGTCTTCTCCAGATGGAAGTCATAGATCTCCGATGACTCGAAGTGACGGGTCGCCGCGCCCGCGTACTGCGGAGCGAGAATAGAGGAGAGATTCACCATCTCCGCCCGCTTCGTGATCTGGTGATCCTTCATCTTCAGGCAGTCGGAACGGCCCACCATCTCATCCACCGACCGGAAGCCGAGACGCGCCATAATTTCCCGCATCTCCTCGGCGATGTACAGCATGAAATTCATAACATACTCCGGCTTGCCGCGGAAGCGTTTCCGAAGTTCCGCGTTCTGGGTCGTGATGCCCACCGGACAGGTATCCTTGCTGCAGACACGCATCATCATGCAGCCCATGCAGACCAGCGGCGCCGTCGCAAAGGAAAACTCCTCCGCGCCCAGCAGCGCGGCAATCACCACGTCCCGGCCGCTCATCAGCTTGCCGTCGGTCTCCAGACGGACGCGGCCTCGGAGGCCGTTTTCGATCAGCGCCTGATGCGCCTCCGCCAGCCCCAGTTCCCACGGAAGCCCTGCGTTGTGGATCGAGCTGGCCGGCGCCGCGCCGGTGCCGCCGTCATAGCCGGAGATCAGGATGACCTGCGCGCCGGCCTTGGCCACACCGCAGGCGATGGTGCCGACGCCGGCCTCCGAGACCAGCTTCACATTGATGGAGGCCCGGCGGTTTGCATTCTTCAGATCATAGATCAGCTGCGCCAGATCCTCGATGGAATAGATGTCATGGTGAGGCGGCGGCGAGATCAGCGAGACACCCGGCGTCGAATAACGGGTTTTAGCGACCCACGGGTACACCTTGCGGCCCGGCAGATTGCCGCCCTCGCCCGGCTTCGCGCCCTGCGCCATCTTGATCTGGATCTCTTTCGCGCTGTTCAGATACGCGCTCGTCACGCCGAACCGGCCGGAAGCCACCTGCTTGATCGCGCTGTTGCGGATCGTGCCGTAACGGGCCGGATCCTCGCCGCCCTCGCCGGTATTGGACTTGCCGCCGAGTGTGTTCATCGCGATCGCGATCGTTTCGTGCGCCTCCCTGGAGAGCGAGCCAAAGGACATCGCGCCGGTCTTGAATCGCTTCACGATCTCCGAAGCCGGCTCCACGTCCTCAAGGGGTACCGGAGCGTCGGCCGGTACGAGCTGCATCAGCCCGCGCAGCGTGTGAGGACGGTCGTTGTCGATGATCGACGTGTACTCTCTGAACCGCTTGAAGTCGCCATGCTGCGTCGCCTGCTGAAGAGCGATGATGGTCTGCGGATTGTAGAGATGATCCTCCTTGTCCTCGCCGCTTCTCAGCTTATGGAACCCGATGCTGTCAAGCGTCGTATCGACGCCCAGTCCCAGCGGATCGAACGCGTGATCGTGGCGGTACGTCACCGCCTCATTGATCTCGTCAAGGCCGATGCCGCCGACGCGGCTGACGACTCCGGTGAAGTAGCGGTCCGTGACCTCCTTCGAGAGGCCGATCGCCTCGAAGATCTTCGCGGACTGATAGGACTGCAGCGTGCTGATACCCATCTTGGCCGCAATCTTCACGATGCCGTTCAAAAGCGCCTTGTTGTAGTCGTCGATGGCCGTATGCTCATCCTTGTCCACGATACCGAGGCCGATCATCTCGGCAATGCACTCGTGGGCGAGATACGGGTGAATCGCCCGCGCGCCGAAGCCGAGAAGACAGGCCATCTGGTGCACATCACGCGGCTCCGCGGATTCGAGAATCAGCGACACGGCCGTCCGCTTCTTCGTGCGGACCAGATGCTGTTCCACCGAGGAAACGGCAAGAAGAGACGGAACCGCCACATGGTTCTCGTCGATGCCGCGGTCGCTGAGCACGATGATGTTGTAGCCGTTCGCGTAAGCGCGGTCGATCGTGATGTTCAGCGCGTCCAGCGCCTTCTCAAGCGACGTATGCTTGTAATAGAGGATCGGGATCACCTTCGTGCGGAGGCCCGGCTCGTCCAGCGCCTTGATTTTCAGCATATCGACGCCGGTGAGAATCGGATTGTTGACCTCAAGCACGCGGCAGTTTTCGCCCTTCTCCTCCAGCAGATTGCCGTCAGAGCCGATATAGACCGTCGTATCCGTCACGACCTTCTCACGGAGAGAGTCGATGGGCGGATTCGTGACCTGCGCGAAGAGCTGCTTGAAATAGTCGAACAGGGGCTGGTGCTTCTCGGAAAGAACCGCCAGCGGCACGTCATGACCCATCGAGGCGGTCGGCTCGACACCGTTCACCGCCATCGGAATGATCGCGTCCGTGACCTCCTCGTAGGTATAGCCGAACACCTTGTACATCCGGTCGCGCATGTCCTGCGTATAATGCGGCACACTGCGGTTCGGAATCGGAAGGCCCGCGAGATGCATCAGGTTCTGATCCAGCCACTCGCCGTAGGGCGCACGGTTTGCATAGTATTCCTTACACTCGTCGTCGGATATGATCCGCTTCTGCTTCGTGTCAACCAGCAGGATCCTTCCCGGCGTCAGACGCGACTTCTTCACCACATGCTTCGGGTCGATGTCGAGCACGCCGACCTCGGAGGCGAGGATCAGGCGGTTGTCGTCGGTGATGTAGTAGCGGGACGGACGGAGACCGTTGCGGTCCAGCGTCGCTCCGACGAGATCGCCGTCCGTGAAGAGGATCGCGGCCGGGCCGTCCCAGGGCTCCATCATCGTCGCATAATAATGGTAGAAATCCTTCCGTTTTTCACCCATGAACTGGTTATGCTTCCACGGCTCCGGAATCATCATCATGACTGCCAGCGGAAGGTCCATGCCGCTCAGATAGAAGAATTCCAGCGTGTTATCCAGCATCGCGGAATCCGAAGCGTACTTTGGAATCACAGGAAAGACCTTGTCGACGTCGTTCTCGAGAAGAGGCGCGGACATCGTCTCCTCACGGGCGCGCATACGGTCGATGTTCCCGCGGATCGTGTTGATCTCGCCGTTGTGGGCAATCATGCGGTACGGATGCGCCCGCTCCCAGCTGGGCGTCGTGTTCGTGGAGAAGCGGGAGTGAACCATCGCGATGGCCGTCCGGTACTCGCGGCTCTGAAGATCCTCATAGAAGGCACGGAGCTGCTTCACCAGGAACATGCCCTTGTAGACGATGGTTCTGGAAGAGAATGAGCAGATGTATGTGTCGTCGGAGCTCTGCTCGAACTCCCGGCGGCAGACGTAGAGCCGTCTGTCGAAGGCAATTCCCTTCTCACAGTGGTCGGGCATCCCCACGAAGCACTGCATGATCTCAGGCATACAGTTCCGGGCCATCTCACCGAGGATTTCCGGATGCACCGGCACCTTTCTCCATCCGAGGAAAGGCAGTCCGTTCTTCTTGGCGATCACCTCGAACATCCGCATCGAAAACGTCCGCTTCAGCTGATCAGTGGGAAAGAAGAACATTCCGACGCCGTACTCCCGCGGACCGCCCAGCGTGATCCCGCAGTCCGCGGCCGCACGGACGAAGAAGTCATGCGGGATCTGCGTCAGAATCCCGACGCCGTCGCCGACCTTCCCGGTCGCGTCCTTGCCGGCCCGGTGTTCCAGCTTCTCCACGATGGAGAGCGCGTCGTCCAGCGTGCGGTAATCGGCCCGGCCGTCGATATTGACGACGGTCCCGATCCCGCAGGCGTCGTGCTCCGCACCCGCGTCGTACAGACCATGAACCATTGTATCCATAGGCGTTCCTCCTCCTGTGTCCATCGCGAACCGCGCTGCCCGCATCCATCAGAAGACGGTGCCGACGCTGGTTCATCTGTCATCCCAGGACAAAAAAACAGGCGGCAGGACACGCGAAATACGCGCAGCCCCATTGCCGCCTTCCACCGCCGGAACCTCCCGGCGGCATTTTTTCCATTTCTGGTTATTATGCGGATCACCGGCCGCCCTTGTCAAGTGCATTTTTCCATGCAATCCGTCTCACCTGTCCGTTCGGTTTCGCGCGTACAGACTCAGCAGACCCTTCAGCAGCAGATCCGGATCGTAGATGGCCGGCCGGCGGATCCACGGAAGAACCAGCCGGCCAAGACCGCCGGTCACCACCAGTTTGAGATCCGGCTCGCCGAGAAGCTCCGCCGTCCGCTCCGCGACCCCGTCCAGCATAATCCCGCAGGCTGCGGCCGATCCGCTCCGCATGCAGGCGATGGTGTCCCCGCCCAGCAGCGAATCCGCCGCCTCCGCCTCCAGCTGGGGAAGCTGTGCGGTGCGCTCCGCCAGCGCGTCGAGTCCGAGCTGCACGCCGGCCGCGATCATCCCGCCGGCGAACTGCCGTTTTCCGTCCACCACCGAAATCGTGGTTGCCGTCCCCAGATCGCAGACCAGCACCGGCGCGCCATAGAAGGCCACCGCCGCCGCCATATCCACGATCCGGTCGGTTCCGAGGAGCGACTTGTCATAATCACCCGTGGAGAAGCCGGTCTCAAGCGACGCCTGTGTCTTAAGCGGCTGCCTTCCTGTAAGACGTCCGAGCGCGTCGGAAAGCATCCCGTCCAGCTCCGGCACCACCGAGGAGTAGACAGCGCCCGCGCCGGCAAGCGCCTCCGGTCCGATGCCGCTCCTTCGCATTCCGTCTTCGATTTCGCGGCGCATCGACTGCGCCGTCCATTTCTGCCGGGTGATCAGTCTCAGCGTGATCTCCAGACAGTCCCCGAAAAAGCAGCCGACCACAATGTTGGAATTGCCGATATCCGCCGCCAGCACACGCATCGCCCTTTCTCTCCTTCCCGCCGCTTCAGCGGCTTCTCCGGAGGGCACGGGCGAGTCCCATACCCACGCTGCCGGCCAGCAGACATCCGACGCTCGCTTCGATCAGTCCCTGAACGCCCACCAGCGCCACAACAAAGGCGATCGGACTCACCGCGCCCAGTCCGGCTGCCAGATTCATGATCGGTTTGGAATGATAGAAGAACAGCACAAGAGACGCCATGAAAAACAATGTGTTAAGAAGCGGAGCCGCCAGCGCGGTCAGATAGAAACGGACCGGCTTCGCCGTCCGAAGCGCGCCGAGAGCCCGGAAAACCAGACCGTCCATAAGGCCCATCAGAGTGCGGGCAGCCACCGCCGTCACGAAAACGCCGAACGGGTTCACCGTGAACAGGGTCGTCAGAAGACCGCTGGTCCCGTTCACCGCGTTGATGAAGCTGGTGATGCCGAACACCGTCCCGCAGATCAGAGAGGCCTGCCATCCCACCGTCATCGCGGCGATGGCGACGGGGACCGTCACGATCGAAGCGCTGAGGAACGGCGTCCGGATCGTGCCGAGCGGCGTCGTCCCCATCACCAGCGTGACCGCGACCAGAAGCGCCGTCTGTACCATCCCGAGCGTTTTTGATCTCACCTGTGTGCGGTTGTGTGTCTGAGGAATTGCCTGCGTACCAGAATCTGTCATGATATGTACTCCTTTCTTCTGGTGAACCCAACTGCCAGCGCAGAAGTCGCGGAGCCACATCGGACACGCCCGGATTCCGTTCATCCGCTGCCGCTTCCTTCGCCTGATCGATGTCATGGTGATCACCGTCCGCCGGAAACGCGCCGCCTTGAAGAACCCCGGTCGTCATAGTAAGATAAGGATGTGATTCGTAAGATATGCTTCTGCTGCTGTTCCGGCCCTGCCGGATATAGCGCAGCTTCATTATGACGCATACCGGTCTGTTTTGCAATGCGCTCGTTGCGAAACGGATGTCATCCCGGGCGCACCGGCTCCTCTGCCCCTCCGCACGGGATCGCTTCCGACACCGGGGAAGCGGCGGAAACGAGGAAAGACCGGGCCGGTAAGCCGGTCTCCGTCAGGAAAAAGGAGAGAATTATGCTGACAGGAAAACATGTGCTGCTCGGTGTAACCGGAGGCATCGCCGCCTACAAGGCATGCGAACTGGCCTCCGCACTCGTGAAGCAGCACGCCGACGTGAACGTAATTATGACAGAGCACGCGACCCGGTTCGTGCAGCCTCTGACCTTCGACGCGCTGACGCACAACCGGACGGTGACGGACACCTTCGACCGCCAGCACGCTTGGGAGATCGAACACATCTCACTGGCCGACAAGGCGGATGCCGTCATCATCGCGCCGGCCACCGCCAACATCATCGCAAAGCTGGCCGCCGGGTTCGCCGACGACATGCTGACGACGACCGTCCTCGCCTCAAAAGCCCCGAAGCTGATCGCGCCGGCGATGAACACGAATATGTACGAAAATCCTGTGACGCAGCGCAATCTGGAGCTTCTTCGCGGATACGGCTGGGAAATCATCGGACCGGACAGCGGACGGCTCGCCTGCGGCGCCACCGGCTCCGGTAAAATGTCCGATCCCTCCGTCCTTCTCGAGGCGGTCGAACACGCCATTTCACACACCAGGGACATGAAGGGCATCTCCGTCCTCGTGACAGCCGGACCGACCCGGGAAGCCATCGACCCGGTCCGGTATCTGACCAACCATTCCAGCGGGCGGATGGGCTACGCAGTCGCAAAGGCCGCTGCCAACCGGGGTGCCGACGTGACGCTGGTGTCGGGACCCGTTGATCTCCCGAAGCCCCGGTATGTGAAAACGGTTGATGTGACCTCGGCGGACGAGATGTTCCGGGCGGTCACTGCCCTCGCTCCCGGCATGGATCTGATTATCAAGGCCGCGGCCGTGGCGGATTTCCGGCCGGCAAGCACCGCGGCGGACAAGATCAAAAAGGAAGCCGGCACCGTACCGGCGCTTCGGCTGGAAGAGACGGAGGACATCCTCGCCTGGCTCGGAAGCCACCGGCAGCCCTCTCAGGTGCTCTGCGGTTTTTCCATGGAAACCCGAGATATGCTGGCCAATTCGAGAAAGAAGCTTGAAAAGAAGCATCTCGATCTGATCGCCGCCAACAACCTGAAGGAAGCCGGCGCCGGCTTTCAGGTCGACACAAACGTGCTGACACTGATCCGCGCAGACGGGGAGCGGAAGCTTCCGCTTATGAGCAAATACGGCGCCGCCCAGGCCCTGTTGGACGAGCTGCTCAGCATCCGCGGGGAAAAACAGGCGCACAGAGAATAAGGACAGCCGGGAGGATCGCTATGCATTTCACATTGCCAGTCGACATCTGGGAGGAGGACCGCTGCGTGGAATCCCACGCGGATCTCCTTGCGCGCCTCGGCACAAGGGCGCTGCTCGTCACCGGCCGTCATGCGGCCAAAGCCTGCGGCGCGCTGGATGACGTCCGGGGAGCACTTGAACGGAATCGGATTACCTGCGTTCTCTTCGACGAGGTGGAGGAGAATCCGTCCGTGGAAACCGTCCTGCGCGGGCGGGAGGCCGGTCTTGCCGCCGACGCGGATTTTGTGATCGGCATCGGAGGAGGGTCCGCGATGGACGCGGCCAAGGCCATCGCCCTTCTGATCCGGCACCCTTCCGCTGACGACGCGTTTCTCTACGACCCGTCCGCTCCCTCCGATGCCCTTCCGGTCGCCTCCGTCCCGACTACCTGCGGAACCGGATCTGAGGTGACGCCGGTATCCGTCCTCACGCGCCTGGACAAAGAAACCAAGCAGTCCATCGCCCACCGGATCTTCCCCTCCCTCGCGCTGATCGACGGCCGGTATCTCACCAGCGCGCCTCTCGAGCTGATTCGGAACACGGCGGTCGACGCCGTCTCCCACCTCTTCGAGAGCGCCGTCAACATCCATGCCACGCCCTACAGTCTGATGCTCGCCGACGGCGGCCTCCGGGAATGGAGCCGCAACCGAGCGTTTCTCCTGAGCGGCCGCCGTGAGGAAGCCGACTGGTCCGGGCTCATGCGGGCGTCCGCGATGGCCGGCATGGCGATCGCCCAGACCGGCACATCGCTGCCCCACGGGCTTTCCTACCCGGTCACGTACCGGATGCATATGCCTCACGGAAGAGCCTGCGGTTATTTCGAGGCCGGATACTTACGCGAGGCGCCCTTCGCCCTCCGCAGCCGCGTGCTCTCAGAGGCGGGCTTCCGTTCACTCGAAGAATGGCAGTCCTTCTACCGGACCGTCTGCGGTGCGGAGCCGCTCCCTGAATCCGAGCTATCCCACGCGGTCGACGTGCTCGCGGCGAACCGGGCGAAACTGGCAAACGCCCCGTTCGCTGTCGACCTCAGCGTGCTCCGGAGGATCGCGTTCTTCGGATATCCGGGATAACCGGATCTCCGATCCGATGTCCTCCGAAACGCTCGTGTTCCTGCTCCCACTGCCGCATCTGTCCCGTTCAACGCACTCCGATTTTCAGAAGCCATCCGGACACGATGTTCAGACAGCTTCCTTTCTTCTATAAGGCAAAACAGACCATGAACATCGTCCTTTATGAACCGGAAATCCCCTACAACACTGGCAACATCGGCCGCACCTGCGTCGCCGCGAACGCGGCCCTTCATCTGATCCGCCCGCTTGGATTCCGGCTGAACCAGAAGGAAATTCAGCGGGCGGGACTGGACTACTGGCCAAAGCTGAATCTGACCGTCTATAACAGCTACGACGACTTCCTTAAGAAAAATCGTGACGCGAAAATCTGGATGGCGACGACCAAAGCCCACCGGATCTATACGGAAGCCCAATATGAGATGGACGATTTCCTGATGTTCGGCCCCGAAAGCCGCGGGATCCCCGAGGAGATTCTCATCAGCCACGAGGATACATGCATCCGGATTCCGATGTACGGGGACACCCGCTCTCTGAATCTCTGCAACTCCGCCGCGATCGTGCTCTACGAGGCGCTCCGCCAGCATCGGTTCGAAGGACTTGAGACAGAAGGCCATCTTCATCAGCTTCACTGGAAAAGCGGACTGAAGTGAACCACCGCGGGAATGAAAACGGCCGCTGCGCCTGAGACCCCGGAAGAAAACAGCCCGCACAGGGAGAGAACGCTTTGACAATCGAGGAATTCATCTTTCAGAAGGTAAAAATCAACCGGGAAAAACTCTCCGTCTGCGGCTTCCGCTCTCTCCCGGATCGCTCCTTTGTCTGCGAAAAAGACTTTTGCGGCGGCGATTTTCGCGCCGTCCTGACCGTGGACGCATCCGGACATATCAGTGGAAAAGTCATAGAGAACGAAACCGGCGATGAATATCTGCCGCTTCGCATACAGGGCGCTTCGGGGAATTTTGTTCACCATGTGCGGGACGCTTACGCTGCCCTCCTCAGGGACGTGGCCCTTGATGTCGGGACGCCCACGCTGTTTCACTCCGACCAGGCAAACCGCATCGCGCAGACTGTCACGGAACAATACGGCGATGCACCGGACTTTCCATGGAAAGACAATGCCAGCCGGCCGGATCCCGACAGTGCCGTCATCCGTCACCCGGAAAATAATAAATGGTATGCGCTTTTCCTGTACACGGCGGAAACGCACCTCATGACAGATGAAGAAAAGGCCGCCGCAAAAGAGGCGACCGCGGCAGATAAGCGTCGCCGCGCGGAAGAGCGTCAGCGGAGGGTGGAGGCCAAAAAAGCCGGGAAGAAGCTTCCTCCGGTCAGAAAGCCTGCGAAGAAGACCGCCGGGACCGGCGCCATCAGGAGGCTCGACATTCTCAATCTGAAGATACGGCAGGAAGACCGTGAGCGGCTCCTCCAGACGCCGGGCGTGTATCCGTCATTCCACATGAGTCAGAAAACATGGATTTCCGTGCGGTTGGATGACACACTTCCCGACGCGGAAATCCTTGGGCTGATCGAGCAGAGCTATCGGCTTACCGCAGGAGGCGCCACAGGAATGCGGCCTGGCGGCAGACGAGTCTGGCTCGTCCCCGCCAATCCGAAGTACTATGATCTGATCAGCGTTTTCAGCCATACGGACGATACCACATGGAAACAGGGAAAAGGAATCGAAACCGGAGACATCATCTATATGTATGTTGCGGTTCCGTATTCCGCTGTGCTGTACAGGTGTACCGTCACACAGGCTTACTCAGGCACGGAGCACACGGAAAAAGACGGCCATAAGGGGACAGTGACCATCAGCCTGATGAATATTCACATCGATGACCGCTACCCCCGGGACCTGTGCACTCTGAAAAAGATGAAGGAATACGGCGTGACAAACGTTCGGGGCCCCCGTTTCATGCCCGCGGAACTGGAAGCGTTCATCGAAAGCGCGGCCGCGTCAGCACGAAAATGAGCGTTTTCTCAGGCGCTCTCTCCGCCTTCACATCCGCTTACGCGGACGTTCTTCCGCGCTTCTTTCTTTTCCGCCCACCGTCAGACTCAACCTCTCATAAAGCCGCCTTTCCGCCTCGCCTGCGTCCGTCTTCCCCTCTCCGGCGGATGCATTCTCCTAAAAATGCATCTGACTGCCTGTCACCCTCTTTTCTGAAAAGCAATGAGACCGGGCAGCCCGCTCCGTTGTATATAGGGTGAAGGATCCTTCAGAAAGGAGCAGATCAGTCAGATGAAACTGCCAGTTGAAAATCTGGTCCGGGCGTATCAGGAAAATCTCTTCCGCGCGGCCTTCAGTATCTGCCGCAGCCCGCAGGACGCCGAAGACGTTGTGCAGGAGACGTTTATCCAGTATATGCGGACAGACCGGGATTTCGAGAGCGAGGAGCACATCAAAGCGTGGCTCCTGAGGACGGCCATCAACCGTTCGAAAAATGTCGTCCGGTCATTCTGGCACCGGAACCGGACGCCGATGGACGACTATCTTGAGAGTGTTCCGTTCCGGGAGCCGGCGGACCGGGATCTGGTTCAGACAGTGCTCAGCCTGCCTGAAAAATACCGGATCGTGATTCATCTCTTCTACTATGAGGATGAGTCCGTGGCGGACATCGCGTCCCTTCTCGGGACATCACAGAGCGCCGTCAAGAACCGGCTGCTTCGCGGACGACGCATACTGAAGACCATAATCGGAGAGGAGGAAACCGTATGACAGACAAAGAGAGATACCAGAGAGCATTCTCAGCTCTGCATACTTCAGATGGATTTCAGGTTCGCC
>OCTW013376120.1_pt1 | contig 13331 bp, 7 predicted proteins | sample 1539671 | NCBI WGS metagenome assembly OCTW01 (sample SAMN02144230, study PRJEB22623) | gut metagenome | biome: sheep rumen | host: Ovis aries | place: New Zealand | reverse complement strand
AAAATGGTGCGAAATATTTGTGGTAAAATTCTTTGGAATTAAGAAATTATTCACTATCTTTGCAATTGCATTGTGTTCGAAAGAATGCTGTGCAGGAACATCGTGGGTTATAGAATAGTATCGAAATTCTGATGAGGTTCACTTTCAAATAGTCGGCAAAACTTGTTTGTAACACGACCTCGCGGGATTGGGATACGCCTTTATAGGCGTACCCTTTTCTTGTGTATCGTGTTAAGGCCTGTTTGCCGACGGCTGGAAAGTGAATATACAAGGAGTAGAGGGTGCGCTTTCTTTTTCCCCTAACTTAAAACAAATGGACATGGATAAGGAAGTCAACTTTGGTATGATTACCAGTTTTGACAATATCACATCGAGGGTGATAGATGATTTAAAGGCTACACTACTGCGTGGCTCTAAGGTTGCTATGGCTGCCGCTTCCTTTTCCATTTACGCCTTTGAAGCATTGGAGAAGGAGTTAAAGGATATCGAAGAATTACGCTTTATCTTTACTTCTCCGACTTTCAATAAAGAGCGTGAGAAGAAGCAGAAGCGTGAGTTTTATATCCCCAAACTGAATCGTGAGCGAACGCTTTATGGCTCTGATTTTGAGATTAAGTTGCGTAATAATTTGACGCAGCGTGCTATTGCCCGAGAGTGTGCTCAGTGGATACGTCAAAAGGTTCGCTTTAAGACCAACACTTCGCAGAAGCCGATGCCAGGCTTCCTTAATGTGAAGAACGTGGAAGGCCTCTTTACTTATCTGCCTTTCAACGAGTTTACAACGACAGAATTAGGATGTGAGCGTGGCAATAGTATTTTCCAACTCATCCAGCGAATGCCGTCACCAGTCAGTGATGCTTATCTGAAGAATTTCAACGACCTGTGGAATAATCAGACGGACTTTGCCGATGTAACCAATGCCATCATAGAGAATATCGAAAATGTGTATCGTGAGAATGCGCCTGAATTCATTTATTTTATTACGCTCTACAATATTTTCAATGAGTTTCTTGAAGATATCAGCGAGGACGTTTTGCCTAATGAGGCTACAGGTTTCAAATCATCACAGATATGGAACAAACTCTATAATTTCCAGAAAGATGCTGCTCTCGCCATCATCAATAAACTCGAAAAGTATAACGGCTGCATCCTTGCCGACTCAGTAGGTCTGGGCAAGACCTTTACGGCACTTTCGGTCATCAAGTATTACGAGAACCGTAACAAGTCTGTGCTTGTGCTTTGTCCCAAGAAGCTCTACGACAACTGGAGCACCTTCAAGACCAACTACAAGAACAATCCGTTGGTGGCTGACCGCCTGCGCTATGACATACTTTTTCATAGCGACCTAAACCGCGAGCGTGGTATGTCTGCTGGTATTGACCTCGAACGCATCAACTGGGGCAACTACGACCTGATCGTCATAGACGAGAGCCACAACTTTCGTAATGGTGGCAATGTGGATGACGAGGAGTTGGACGATGATATGGAACAGGATGAGCCACGCAAGGAAAACCGCTATCAGAAGTTGATGAAGAAGGTGATCCGTGCAGGTGTCAAGACCAAGGTACTGATGCTTTCTGCCACTCCTGTCAACAACCGCTTCAACGACTTGAAGAACCAGTTGCAACTTGCATACGAAGGTCATGCAGAACAGATTGACGATGCCCTGAATATAGGGCGAAGCATAGATGATATATTCCGTACCGCACAGTTGGCTTACAACAAATGGGCAAAACTACAGCCAGAGCATCGTACCACAGAACGGCTGCTTGAAGAACTCAGTTTCGACTTCTTTGAACTGCTTGATGCCGTAACTATAGCCCGTAGCCGTAGCCATATCGTCAAGTATTACGACACCAAGGATATAGGCAAGTTCCCGACTCGTCTTGCCCCGGTATCACGCCGTCCAAAACTTACTGACCTCAATGAAAGTATCACATTCAACGATATTGCCGAGCAACTCAACGAACTGAACCTCAGCATCTACACGCCGTCGCTGTATATCTTCGACAGTGTGAAGGATGACTACGAGATTAACATGGAGGGGTCTGGTCTTTCTATAGACGGACGTGAGAAGGGATTGCGCAAACTGATGGCTACCAACCTTTTGAAACGTTTGGAGAGCAGCGTCAATTCATTCCGCCTGACATTGGGCCGAATCACTGACTACATAGAGCAGACGCTTTCTGTCATAGGCAGGAAAGGTGACGGAGCTATAGACGTGACAACCTTCACTGATGACCTTGACAGTACCGACAGTGAGAATGATCCCTTTGTGGGCAAGAAGTCGAAAATAAACCTTCGGGATATTGATGTGGTTCGTTGGTCGAATGACTTGCGCCATGATCTGGAGATTCTGAAACTGCTTCTCCTGATGCTAAAGGACATCACCCCAGAGCATGACTGTAAGTTGCAGATGCTTGTCTCAGACCTGAAACAGAAATTCCAGCATCCAATCAACGAGGGCAACAAGAAGGTACTTATTTTCACCGCCTTTGCTGATACTGCCGACTATATCTATGAACAGTTGGCTGACCGTATCAAGACCGAGTGTGGCTTGAATGTGGGACTGATTACCGGTAGCACCGACGGGCGATGCACCATTCCGAAGTTCCCGATGTCGTTCAATAATGTTCTGACCTTTTTCTCACCAGTATCAAAAGATCGCGCTGTCCTGTTTCCCAAGGCAACAGAGGAGATTGACGTGCTGATTGCTACCGACTGTATTTCCGAAGGTCAGAACCTTCAGGATTGTGATTACTTGATCAATTATGATATCCACTGGAATCCCGTACGCATTATCCAGCGTTTCGGACGTATTGACCGTATAGGCAGTAAGAACGACGTAATACAGCTTGTGAACTATTGGCCCGACATCGAGCTTGACAAATACATCGAGTTGAAAGGACGTGTGGAGAGTCGAATGAAGGCAACAGTCCTGACGAGTACGGGTGATGACAACCTGCTTTCTGCCAACGAGAAGGGCGACCTTGAGTATCGCAAGAAACAGTTAAAAAAACTACAGGAGGAAGTCGTTGACATTGAGGATATGGACACAGGTATCAACATCATGGACTTGGGACTTAATGAGTTCCGTCTCGACCTACTCAGCTATATCAAGGAGAATCCCGATGTAGAGCACGCTCCATTCGGTATGAACGCTGTGATTGGGGCTACCGCCTTGGCAAAGCCTGGTGTGATATACATTCTGAAGAACAGGAATGCAGGTGTCAATATCGACAAGATGAACCTGCTGCATCCCTTCTATATGGTCTATATCGCTGATGACGGCTCTGTCATCTGCGACCATCTTCAACCTAAGAAACTGCTCGACGTGATGCGCCACGTATGTAAAGGGCAGGACAAGCCGGACAAAGAACTCTGTGCCATCATCAACAAGGAAACTTGTGACGGTAGGAAGATGCAGCACTACAGCGACTTGCTGACCAAAGCCATAGACAGCATCATCACCGTCAAGGAGGAATCGGACATCGACAGCCTTTTCTCGGTGGGCGAGACTTCCGCCTTGTTAGGTGAGGTGAAAGGACTGGACGATTTCGAGTTAATCACTTTCCTGATAATACGTTGAGTGGCCTATGATTGACTTGAAGTTTCCCCGAACTACCCTTGTGGGCAAGCCTGTGCCAAAGAATGCTTTTTACAAGCATTTGGAAGTGAATGCCAAGATAAAGCAGCACTTTGTAGATGATGTGGTAAGCATTCATTGGCTCTACAAACTGGCACCCTCCACTATCAATGTGGAGAATGGTAAGCTGGTGCATGAGATAGTGGTTTTTTCTGCAGAACTGAAATCAAAGGACTGTCCTGATGATGTCTTTCTTTTCATTGATCAGAATATGCCTCGGCATGTGGTGTTCATTTTGGAATACGAAAACCGATACAAAGTGTTGCTCAACTACAAGGAGTGGAAAGACGGTCAGAACGGTCAATTCAAGATCATCAAGACCTTTGCCACGGAATGGCTGACAGATAATCAGCTGTTACTGACACTCGAAGGGCAGAACATGGATGTCCTCTATGAGGCAATGGCTGGTCAAATTTCTGGCTTTGGTACAAAGAAGGCAGAAGACACCAAGCGTATCGTTGAGTTGGAAGGGCTGATAGATAAAGCTAAGCGAGAGGTGGAGACCATCCAGAAGCGAATACGTAACGAGCGCCAGCTGAACCGCCAGATGGAGTTGAACGGAGAGGCGCGAAGTATCAAGAAACAGATTGCCCAATGGCAAAATGAATTACAAGAATTAAAACAATAAAAGAAATAAAACAATGGAAAGACCAGAAAGATTAGACATGCATTCAGCCGATGGAGCGCAACTCAACCTTGATGCACTCTATCAGATTGCTCCTTCCTGCTTTACGGAAGCTAAAGACCCCAAGACAGGAAAAATCAAGCGTGTGGTAAACTTTGACGTTTTACGTCAGTTGCTTGGTGACGACACCATTGAAGATGCTACCGAGGCCTACGAGTTCAACTGGGTTGGAAAGCAGGAAGCACGTGCCGAAGTATTGCGTCCAATCAACAAGACACTTCGTCCTGTTAAGGAGGATAGCGTGGATTGGGATAATACTCAAAATCTCTACATTGAAGGCGACAACCTCGAAGTGCTGAAATTGCTCCAGAAATCTTATCTCGGTAAAGTGAAGATGATTTATATAGATCCGCCTTACAACACGGGTAATGACTTTGTTTATCACGATGACAGTAGCCGTTCTCAGGAAGAAGAGGATTTGGCTGCTGGTAACATCGACGAATTAGGCAATCGATATAGAAAGAATACCGATTCAAATGGCCGATTCCATTCTGAATGGTGCTCAATGATATATACAAGATTGATGGTGGCAAGAAGCTTGTTAACCGAAGATGGAGTTATATTTATTTCTATTGGAGTTGAAGAGTTCGCTACTCTTAAAAGTATCTGTAATGAAGTGTTTGGTGAAAATAATTTTGTAGAAGTCTTTTCTTGGGTTAAAACATCAACGCCCCCCTCTCTTGCAGTTAAATCAAGAAAAACAAACGAATATATCCTCTGCTATGAGAAGAACAAAAATAACATTAAATACAATGGAGAACTCCTTGATGGTGGTGACCAGCCACTACTAAATACAGGAAATGCAGAAAGTGTTTTGACTTTTCCAAAGGATAAAGTCATTTTTAAGCCAAAGGCTTTTCCAAATGGAGTTTATGAGCCATACTGTAAAGACAGAGTAAGTCTCCTTGATCGTATCGAAATAATTGATGGCAAGGCTACCACAGACTTTCGTCTTAAAGGAGAATTTAAGTGGACTCAATCATTCTTTGATGAAGAGGTGAAGAATGGAACAACCTTTATTATAAAGACGGACAATCTTTCTGTCCGCTTTATTAGGGAAGGTGAAGGGTATAAGCGCCCAACAAACTTCATAAAAGAAAAATTTACATCACCAGTGATAGACAAGCCTGGTGTAGGAGTTGGCACAAACGAAACTGCTTCATCTTATCTTACTTCATTAATGGATGGTAAGAATGTCTTTTCCTATCCAAAACCTGTTTCTTTGATAAAGTATCTCACTAACTTTATTTGTAAAGACAGTGATATTGTTATGGATTTTTTCTCAGGTTCTGGAACTACCGCTGATGCGGTATGGAGATACAATGTGGAGAATAAAGAAGTTGCATTGAAATATATACTGGTTCAATTGCCAGAAAATCTCGACGAGAATCTCAAAACAGCTGATGCAAATTCGAAAGAACTTTTACTGAATGGCATTCAATTGCTTGACGGAATCAATAAGCCCCACAGATTAACCGAATTAGCAAAATATAGATTAGCAAAGACTATAGATAGAATTAAACAAGATAATCCTGATTGCCAAATGGACTTAGGCTTCCGTGTATTCCGTGTTGACGAGAGCAACTTCGAGAATGTTGAGCGTACACCAAAGGAATATAATCAAGACCAGCTTGACCTCTTTTTGAATAACGTTAAGAGTGACCGCAATGACCTTGACCTGCTGTTTGGCTGTATGCTCGACTGGGGCGTTCAACTGTCATTGCCGATGGCGTCAGAAGAGGTGGACGGCAAGATGATCTATACCGTCAATGATGGCGACCTTGTGGCATGCTTTGCAGAAAAAGTGACGGACAGCGTTGTGAAGGCAATGGCAGAGAAGCAGCCGTTGCGCGTTATTTTCCGTGACAGTTGCTTCGAGCAGGATGCTGACAAGATAAACATCTATGAGACATTCAAGCAGTTGTTGGACTGGAGCGATAAAGATGTTGAAAAGAACATAAGAGTGATTTAAGCCATGCAAATAAGATATAAACATCAACGATTCCAGACAGAGGCAGCTCGCTCTATCGCCAACGCCTTTACGGGTCAGCCTAAGAGTGATGGTCAGAGTGACCACACCATTGACCAAGGAAAAAATAAAGGGCTCTTTAAGCTCGCTGGATTTGGTAATAAGAATGTCGTACTCGCCCGTGAAGCTGTCTGCGAGAATGTACGTGCCGTGCAGACAGAACAAGGATTGAAGCCTGTGGACTACCTACAAGACTTACAGGGTGTTGGCATGGCGTTCACCGTAGAGATGGAAACGGGTACGGGCAAGACCTATACCTACATCAAGACCATGTACGAGCTGAATGAGCGTTACGGCTGGACGAAGTTCGTGGTGGTTGTCCCCAGCATCGCCATACGTGAAGGAGTGCTGAAGAGTTTCGAGAGTATGCAGGAGCATTTTGCCCAGGAATACAACGGAAAACGAATGCAGTACTTCATATATAACTCCAAGCAACTGAGCAAGATTGATGCCTTTGCCAGCGATGCTGGCATGCACGTGATGATTATCAATACGCAAGCCTTCAACTCTTCATTTGACGAAGAAAAGAGCAAAGGCGGCAGGGCTGACAAAGCGGCACGTATCATCTTTGATAAGCGTGATGAGTTTGGCAGTCGTCGCCCTATTGACGTGCTTAGCCAGTGTCACCCTATCATGATTATAGATGAGCCACAGAGTGTTTTAGGTGTGGACAAGGGCAATAAGACACGTAAGGGTCTGGCACAGTTCAAGCCTTTGTTTACTTTGCTCTATAGTGCTACACACCGCAAGGGTGACATCTATAACATGATGTTCCGACTGGATGCTATTGATGCCTATAACCAGAAACTTGTGAAGAAGATAGAGGTGAAAGGTATCAAGCAGATTGGATCTACGGCTACCAACGGCTACGTTTATCTGGAGGAAATCATCATCAGTAAAGGCAATCCACAGGCTCGCATCAGCTATGACGTGAAGACTGCAACGGGCACCAAGCAGACAAGCAAAGTTGTTGGAGAACAGTTCGATTTGTATGCCCAAAGTGGAGAACTGAACGAATACAAGAACAACTTTATTGTGGAACGTATTGACGGAGTGGAGGGCACAGTCCGCTTTGTTAATGGTTTGGTTCTGCATGAAGGAGATGCCGTAGGTGCTGTCAACGAAGATTACTTGCGTCGTATTCAGATACGTGAGACTATCCGTACCCACTTGGAACGTGAGCGTCAGTTGTTTGGCCAGAAGATCAAAGTACTCAGCCTCTTCTTTATTGACCATGTGGATAGCTACCGTTTGTATGATGGGCCAGAGACCAAAGGCAAGTTTGCCAAGATGTTTGAGGAAGAATACAGAAATGTACTATCTGAACTTATGCCAACATTTGGCGATGAGGCTTATCTGCGTTATCTTTCAGACCCTCGCAATGCAGCGGAGAAGGTCCATCAAGGCTATTTCTCAATGGACAAGAAGGGGAAAGCCGTTGAGTCCGGCAACAAAGAAGGCGAGAATGAAGAACGTGCCTTTGACCTCATCATGAAGGATAAGGAACGTTTGTTGTCGCTAAAAGAACCAGTACGTTTCATCTTCTCGCACTCTGCATTGAAGGAAGGTTGGGATAACCCCAACGTGTTCCAGATATGCACGTTGAAGAACTCAGACAACGAAACAAAGAAACGTCAGGAGGTTGGACGTGGTATGCGTCTGTGTGTGAACCAGAATGGAGAACGACAGGATGCTGATGTGTTGGGTGACCACGTTTTTGATACTAATATCCTCACCGTCATAGCCAGTGAGAGTTATGATGATTTCGCCAAGAAACTCCAAACAGAAATGGCTGAAGCATGTGGTGACAGACCAATCATCATCACTCCGAATCTCTTTGAAGGCAAGGCTTATACTAAAGCCGACGGCACTAATGGACGCTTTGACCTTTCTCAGGCACGAGCCATCTACAATGCCCTTATACGCCAAGACTATGTTGATGACGAGGGAGCATTGACAGCGCAATACTATGAAGACAAGCGAAATGGCACACTTGACTTTGGCAAGGTTGACGATCTGAAGGATGGCATTATTGCCGCACTTGATATGGTATTCAATCCGTCATCTGTCAAGCCTGAAGATGCTCGAAAACCAAAGACTGCTAACTTCCAGCAAGAGAACTTTGACAAGAAAGAGTTCCAGGAACTATGGAAACGTATTAACCAACGCACTTACTATCAGGTGAACTTCGACACGTCTGACCTTGTGAAGAAATCCATCAAGGCATTGGATGATAACCTGAAAGTAACAGAGATTCGCATTGTGGTAGAAGGCGGTTCTCTTGATAACGTGCGTGATAAAGAATCCTTGGAGGCAGGTGTGGCCATGACTCAGGGAAACACTCGTACCATTCATGTTACAGAGGCTATCGGCAAGGGTGTAACATACGACCTTATCGGCAAACTGGTAACGGCTACAGGCTTGACTCGTAAGACGATAGTAGAGATTCTGAAAGGTATTAAACCAGAAACATTCTATAAGTTTAAGATGAACCCTGAAGAGTTCATTATCAAAGCCGGCTTGATTATCAACGACTGCAAGGCGCTTGCCGTTATCCAGTGCATCAAGTACGAGAAACTGAACGACAAGTTCTCAACCGACATCTTCACCGAAAACATGCTTCGCGGTAAGTTGGGAATCAACGCCATCGAATCCACCAAGTCGCTCTATGACCTCGTGGTGCTCGACAGCATGGGGACGGAGAAGAACTTTGCAGAATCGCTGGAGCACGAAGATGACGTAGTGGTCTATACCAAGTTGCCAAACGGCTTCTACATCAACACCCCAATGGGCAAGTACAATCCCGACTGGGCTGTAGCTTTCAGGGAAGGAAGTGTCAAGCACGTCTATTTTGTGGCTGAGTCCAAAGGTAATGACCTTCAGGGTTCACAACTCCGAGGCTCTGAGGAAAGCAAAATTGAATGTGCCCGTCGCCATTTCAAAGCCATCAGCGACAATGGTTACATCTACGATGTTGCCAAGGACTATAAGAGCCTATATGATATTGTGACGAAGTAAATTTGCTTAACATTGGACTGATAATCTCGGGCGGAAACTGAAGAAATGATGCAGTTTCCGCCCGAAAAACGAACTCATTTATATGTTCTTATTAAATTGAATTTGTGTTTATAATCTTCAGGATAATCATATACAATCCCGACACTATAACGCGCTCTTGTTATTGCGACATATAATTTTGCCTTAATCTCTGGATTTTCTATTACCGTTCCGTTCAGAAGAAAGTCTAACATCTTTTCAGTTGGGTATATGAGTACGTGATCAAATGATTTTCCCTTCACCAGTCCAAAGTTATTAGTAGGATAGTTATCATTCACTCTTGATCTAATCCAATATCTTAACTGCATGGCTTTACATTCTTTCTGATATTCATCCACATCTTGTTTCCTGACAAAATAGCAACCAACCCTCTTAGACTGTTCATTATTTCCAGAAACAACATGTGACATGTTTGGGAAAATAGTATTTGACAATGTACATATATCTGCAGAGCATCGATAATTAGTATTTAATGAATCTTCATCTATTTCTATTTGGGGCATTTTAGTGTTAAAGAATTCAATCATTTGGCTTCTAACAAATTTCTTGTTTTTATTACCCTTTGAAGTAATAAAAACACCTTGTCTTGGATCGCCAACGCATGTTACATCAATGCCGGCATCTATTAAGGCCTTTATTAATTCTTGATCATATCCAGATAAATCTTGTACTTCATCTATATATATATTGGGAAAAAGAGCTTTTAAGTTTTCTATAACATGCCCTTGCGTAATATCATTCAACCAAATTAAAAATTGTGCAATCTTATCTGCATAAATTGAACCATCACTTGAAAAATAATATTCATTGCAGTCTTTACTAATATATTTCGTTGATATACCACCTGTCAAGCATATACCTTTTATGTCGTCCTTATGTTTCAAATCTTGATATGGTTTTACTCCATGGGACAGCATGAAAGTATACCATGGTAAAATCGTAATATTCTGCGGAATGCAACCATTTTTTTGATAAAACCTACTTTTGATCTCTTCCACATTGTTATCTGTATAGGTCGTTATCAAAACTGGTCGCTGTTCGTGTAAAGCCATATTCACCAGCGTCTCTGTTTTTCCTGAACCAGCAGCTGCTATAATCAGTTTACTCATTTATCCTTAGATATTAGTTGACCCACATGACTGATTGCATCTAAAATGTATTGCGGATAAGAAATTGACTCTGTTGTTTTCAGCAAGGCTAAGGCCGATTCTCCTTTTTGCGAATGAAGATGTCGTAATAACTTCGTTGGTGTGTTATATTCCTCTCCAAACACCCGCATAAAAGTCTCTACACTATTAGCTTTTAGCATCTTTGGCTCAAGAGTATTATAATTGAAATTATCGGGTAATGGATCAGCCTCGTCAATGCATCCTAGAGATTCTCTTGTGTCAACAGATTCGTCAAAGCATATTTTTATGTTTGAAACGGCATTGGTACCAAGATAATTTATATATTTCTTCTTAATTGCTTCAACATCCCCGTCATTATCCGTTGCTACAGCAACAGTCAAATTCAGTCTTTTGGCTATTTCTAAAAATCGGAGGAAAGCTAATCCTCTAACACATAATACGTCAACGCCGTCCTCTATTGGAAATTTTCCATACTTATCTTTGTAGGCACGTTGAATAACAAGTTCGTCTGAATCGCCTTCTACCATTATAGTACACTTACAGAGAAGCAATCTAAGAGTGTCATAACCAGCTAATTTCTCAAAGTACGAAGTGGTGTCTGATGACAAATCCGTTAGCCTACAGTATTTGTCTTTTGAAAGAAGAATTAATGAAGATAAACCTAGTTTGTTTAAGACAAAACTACTATGAGTTGAAACTAATAGTTGCTTTCCTTCAATCCTGTTATTAATGGTATTCACTAACTCGTTTAACTTTCCAAAAGAAAGATGATTTTCAGGTTCTTCAAGTAAGACAATACCTTCGGGTATGCTAGTTTTTTTTATCAATGCCAATTTGGTTTTAACAATACACTGCTCTCCTTTTCCCATAAAATGAAAAGGAATCTCATTCATATATGCAGTCAAAGAATCTTCCCAGGCTCTTTTTGAGGATAGGTCAACGGAAAGAGAAATGTCTTGCCCATCAATCTGAGCAAGATCGGCTAGCTTATTATTGATTCCAATAATAGCATCATCACTCATAAAGGTTTGCTGGGCTTTCCGATAAGACTGAGTGATATTAATTTTGTCTTTTTCATCTAACTTATTACGCACAATATGAGAAACGTACATATCTGATGCTGTTTGATATTGTGTAGAAGTATCGATGAAAGATGATTTATATGGAATGCTCCTGGCGGTTATGTCGTCTCGATGAAAAGAACGCCAAACCACATGATAATATTCTATAGGTAATGTCGTCATTTCGTGAAACTCCAACAAAGAATTATACTCTGTTAGATATGATTCGTCAAAACATATTTTATAGTATAACCCAGAAGCTTCTACTGTTTGTGAGTTGTGATTTCCTTTCATTGAAGGACAATCATCAAAAAATATTTCTATTTCTACAGATGGTGGTTCTATTGGAGTTCCCTCTTTGACAGACTGCAAATATTTATTAACTTCAACTTTGTTAAACAGGTATTGGTTAATGTCATTACGCACATATTTCCCTTGATAAAAGCCTGTTAGAGCTAAATTTATTGCTTCAATAATTGTGCTTTTTCCAATTTCATTAACTCCTACAATTATATTTACGTTTGGCGTTAATTCCAACTCAAACCAATCAGAAAAACGTTTGAAATTTTTTATACGAATTTTTGTTATATACATTTTCGTGTTTTTTTCTTAGAAGGTTCAACTAATCGAGCGGAAACGGCTTTCTATTTCTGTCAACTTTTTCATTAACTCGGTAAAATCAAGTGCATCACCATAAATGAAACTTTCCTTCATCTCATTGTAGTCCGCCTCATAAGCAGACTTCAGTTCGTCACTTGGTACAATCTGAATATTGGCAGGTAGCTCCTTGTCGTAATCCACATAACCAACATGATAGAACTTGCGACGATGTTCCACAATCTCATGATAGAGCACCAAATCATTAAGAGCTATTTCTGCGTATGGGGTCTGCATCAGTTTCTCCAAGTCATAGAAATGACGTGTCATTCTGTGCGTCCTCGGTTGCTCCTTTTGGAACTCTTCACACAAGAGGAATGCTTTTTCCAAGAAAGTCCTGGCAGGGCTTACGGTACGAATTGTCTGGACAAGGTCGGAATCCACATCTTCATCCTTGAACGTTTGTTCTATAAGTGATGAAATTCTTCTCATCTCATAAGGCTCGGACATTGACAACACACTAATCTCTACTTTAACCGTCGGTATTGCGTATGCGGCTTGGCTATCGTAGAGTGAGGGGTACTGAACGTAAAGCACAGAAGGGTCTTTGTCATGTGGAACCTTTCTTGGCTCACCTTTTTCATTGGTTATGTCGTTGTCTGTGAGAACTGTTACTTCAAGCCCCATTTCGGCAAGTTTCGCCGATAACTCGTCCTTGAACTCACCAAACAGGAAGTCCTGTCCTTTCTCTCGAAGATTATGTATTTGCGTATTACTGGTACAGCTTGCACAAGAGAGTTGCTTGACGTTCAGAAAATAGTCACGGCTCAATGCTAAATCTATATCTTCACTGAATCGGTTGATGATATCCCAACCTTTACTGAGACTCGTACCACCTTTGAACAACAGGTATTCTGATACACTGGTGTGAAAAAGGGCATACAACACTGCCGTTACCCACCAGTCCTTCTCGGCAGCAGCTTCATCAATTTGCCGTGCCTCGACCACACCTTGTATCATCGCCTTTCGCTCGTCGAGCGAGAAATCAATCCATTTACTCATTGCTTTATTCCTTTCTTTATAACTTGTCGCATCCATACAGGAGCCAACAATAAATCATATTCTA
>OCTW011613897.1_pt1 | contig 13332 bp, 10 predicted proteins | sample 1539671 | NCBI WGS metagenome assembly OCTW01 (sample SAMN02144230, study PRJEB22623) | gut metagenome | biome: sheep rumen | host: Ovis aries | place: New Zealand | reverse complement strand
GGCCTGTTTTGCCTGCATCTGGACTGGCGGGCCAGCGCCCGCGCGCGCCTCATCTGTGATGAGGTGTTCGGCGAGCGGCAGTTCGTCAACGAGATCATCTGGGCCTACGAGAGCGGCGGCCGCACCCAGCGGCACTTCCCGCGCAAACATGACACGATCCTGCTCTATGCCGCCAGCCTGCCCTTCCGCTTCTCGCTGGAGAAGGCGCCGATGTCCGTGCCGCGCGGGCGGAAGAGCCACTTGAAGCGCGGCGTGGACGAGGATGGCCGCGCCTACGGCAGCATCCGCAGCGGCGGCCGGGAGTACCGCTATTACGACGACGAGCCGGCCTTCCCCACCGACGTGTGGACGGACATCAGCCACCTGCAGCAGCTGGATCCGGAGCGCACCGGCTATCCGACGCAGAAGCCGCAGGCCTTGCTGGAGCGCCTGCTGCGCCCCGTCGCGGAGCCGGGCGATCTGGTGATCGACCTATGCTGCGGCAGCGGCACCGCCTCGGCCGTGGCGAGCCTGCTGGGCTGCCGCTTCACGGCGGTGGACAGCGCGGTCAGCGCCATCAGCGTGACGCAGCACCGCCTGCAGGCGCAGAACCTGACGGTGGACGCCCCGTGCGAGCAGGAGGGCGCGGCGCTCAGCGGCACCTGCGCGGGGGGCGTGGTGACCCTCTCCGGCTTCCGCTCGCCCCGCTTCCCGGACGGCGCGCCCCTGGACGCCCTGGAGAGCTGGACGGTGGGCACGCTGGAGGAGGGCGTGCTGCGGGCCCAGGAGACCTTCCTCCGCACACCGCAGAACCCCGCCCTGCCGCAGCTGGCCTTCCTGCAGCCCTCCGCCGGGCCGGTGGGCGTCCTGTGCGTGGATGCCCTGGGCGGGCGGCACGGCTTCGTGTGGGAGGACGCGGACACATGAAAAAGCCCCTCTCCCCCCGCAGCAGGGAGGAGAGGAGCCGGGGGGCCTTACGCCGCCTTCAGCCGGTATCCGTAACGGTACACTGTCTCGATGCTGTCGGCCCCGAGCTTCCGGCGCAGGCGCTGCACATGCACGTCCACCGTGCGGGTGATGCCCATGCTCTGGAAGCCCCAGGCGCGCCGCAGCAGATCTTCCCGGGAGACCGCCGCGTTGGGCGACTCCATCAGCACGCGCAGCAGCTCGAATTCCTGCCCGGTCAGGTTCATCTCGCGGCCTCTGAGCAGCACGCGGTGGGTGCCGGTGTCCATGCTCAGCGCGCCGCAGACCAGCATACTGCTGACCCGCCGGAGCAGCTCCTCCACAGCGCCCGCCAGCTTCTCCGCGTCAAAGGGGCTGATCAGCACCTCGCAGCCAATGGGATACATCGCCCGAAGATGGTCGGCGTTCCCCGGATCCGACGCGATGAAAAGCACCGGCAAACCCTTCTCCTCCAGCGCCCTGAGCAGATCGCAGCTCTCGGCCCAGGGCAGCCGCGTATTCATCACCGCGGTCAGCGGGCCGCCGCGCTCGATGCGCTCCCGGCCCTCCGCGGCGTTCCCCGCGGCGACGCAGCTGTAGCCGGCCCTCTCCAGGGCACGGCACATGCGTCCGCGCAGCAAACTGTCCGGTTCCAGAATCAGCAGTTTTGCCATCATATCACCTCTTCAGCCCGGCTGGGTTTCGCGGCGCCGCGGTCAGCCTCACCGCGGTTCCTGCCTATCAGACGAAAAACAAACCGGTTTTCATTCATCCGCCGCCGAATTTTGCCGGCGCGGAAGATGAGAATCGGATGAGAAATTGCGTGCAACGCGAAAGAAGGAGCTTTTTCATGAGAGAAGACCGCCCCGCGGACGCCCCGCGTCCCGTCACCATCACCCCGGACTTTGTCCGCACCGCCGACGGCAGCTGCCTGATCGCCACCGGCGGCACCCGCGTCATCTGCACGGCCTCCGTGGAGGAGAACGTGCCCGCCTGGATGCGCGGCAAGGGCAAGGGCTGGATCACCGCGGAATACGCGATGCTGCCCGCGTCCACCGGCAGCCGCAAGCGCCGCGACGGCGCGCAGAAGGACGGCCGCAGCGTGGAGATTCAGCGGCTGATCGGGCGCTCCCTGCGGCAGGCCGTGGACCTGAAGGCCCTGGGCGAGCGGCAGATCACCCTGGACTGCGACGTGCTGGAGGCCGACGGAGGCACCCGCACCGCCTCCATCACCGGGGCCATGGTCGCCCTCACCTGCGCCATCGACAAGCTGGTGCGCGCGGGGAAGCTGCCGGCCTCGCCCATCCGCCACCAGGTCGCCGCCATCAGCTGCGGCATCGTGGGGGAGGAGCCGCTGCTGGATCTGTGCTATCAGGAGGACAGCCGCGCCCAGGTGGACATGAACGTGGTGATGAACGAGGAGGGCGCCTTCATCGAGCTGCAGGGCACCGGCGAGGGCCGCGCCTTCACCTCCGCCGAGCTGGCGACGCTGACCGCCTGGGCGGCGCGGGGCATTGAGCGGCTGATGGCCGCCCAGCGCGAGGCCCTGGGCGAGCGGGCCCGCCACCTGTGCGCAAAGCCCGTGCTGGTCGCCGCCACCGGCAACGCCCACAAGCTGGCCGAGCTGCAGCGGCTCTTCGCGGACTTCTACACCGTGGTGCCCATGCAGGCCGTGGGCTTTGACGCCGACATCACGGAGGACGCGGACAGCTTCGCGGGCAACGCGCTGATCAAGGCCCGCGCGGTCTGCGAGGCCACCGGCCTGCCCACCGTCGCGGACGACAGCGGTCTCACGGTGGACGCCCTGCACGGCGAGCCGGGCGTGTATTCCGCGCGCTACTGCGGCCGCCACGGCGACGACGAGGCCAACAACGACCTGCTCCTGCATAAGCTCGAGGGCGTGACCGACCGCGCCGCGGCTTTCCACTGCGCCATCGCCCTGCAGGCCCCGGGCGAGGAGCCGCTGATCGCGGAGGGCATCTGCCCCGGCGTCATCCTGCACGAGCGCCGCGGCACCGGCGGCTTCGGCTACGACCCGCTCTTCCTCTATGAGCCCCTTGGGAAGACTTTCGCGGAGGTCACCGCCGAGGAAAAGAACGCCATCAGCCACCGCGCCCGCGCCTGCGAGAAGATGGTGGCGCTGCTGCGGGCGAAGACCGGCCGCGGCTGAGGCAAAGGGGCCGCCGGGGGAACAGAGACCTGATTTTACGCAAAATATCCGGCAAAAGTGGGATTTGCTTCCTGTTTTTGCCGGATATTTGCCGGAAAAATGGGGGCGCGAGGGCAGAAGCCGCCCAAAAATTTGACAATGCGGGGAAACGGTGTTATGATACACCCAGCGGAGCAATGCAAAGGAAGACACAGCGGTTTTCCGGGGAATGCGCCGTCTGGGGGAGGGAAGCTCTGTGAAACCGGTTCTTCAGGTCACCTACTATCTGCACAGCGGCTTTTCCTGTGCCATGGACGGCGTGCTGCTGATCTTCGACTACTGGCTGGGCGAGCATCAGGAGCTGCCGGAGAGCCGGCGGATCACCCTGGACATGCTGCGGCAGTACAAGGAAATTTATGTTTTCATCACCCACAGCCACCCGGATCACTTCGACCCGGTGGTGTACAGCTGGTGGCGGGATGACCCGCGCCTGCCCATCACCTACATTGTCAGCGACGAGCTGCCCAAGGGCTCCTGGGGGCGGGCGATGCGGCCCGGGGAGCACTCGGTGCTGTCGGAGCGGGCGGAGGTCACCGCCTTTGATTCCACGGACCTGGGCGTGTCCTTCCTGGTGACGCTGGACGGCATCCGCATCTTTCACGCGGGCGACCTGAACTTCTGGCACTGGCGCGAGGAGAGCACCGCGCAGGAGATCGCCGAGGCCGAGGAGGACTTCCACAATGCCTGCCGGCCCATCGAGCGGGAGGTGCGGGAGCACGGCGTGTTCGACCTGTGCTTCTTCCCGCTGGATCCCCGGCAGGGCAGCCTGTACGACGCCGGCGCGAACTATTTCGTGATGAGCGTGAAGCCGCGGCTGCTGGTGCCGATGCACTTCTGGGAGCGGGGCCAGCTGATCAGCGAGTACGTGCGGCATAACCGCAGCCGCTCCACGGAGATGATCGCCCTGACCCATCCCGGCGACACGATGACGCTGGAGTTCGACGAGGACGGCTTCATGCGGATTGTGCTGCCCTCGGCGCCGCCGGCCCGCCCCGCCCCGCCCGCGGAGACCGAGCCGGATCCCTTCACGGACAGCGATCTGCCCGTCACCCTGGAGGACGGGGACGAGACCTGAACTTTTCCCACAACAAAAGCCGCAGACCCGCGTCTGCCTGTCAGCGCAGCGGGCTGCGGCTTTTCGTATGGCTGATGTTCGCGGCAGGGGTCACAGGCGGCGGAAAAAGAGAAACTCCGCCGGTTCGCCGGGAATACGCGGACGCAGCCGCGGGCCGGGGATGACGGCCTCGCCCCCCGCGATGCGCGCCAGGGCGGGCACGGTGCAGCGGCGGGTGCGCAGGATTCCGGCGTAGCAGCCGTCCGCCGGCAGGGGCTTGCGGCCCGCGGGGCACAGCCGCGGCGCCTCCTCCGGCCCGCCCGTCAGCCTGCCGCGCAGCGACCAGGCCCGGCCGAGCAGGAAGTTCGCCTCGCGGATGCGGCCCTCGTCCAGCAGGGCGCGGATCCGGCTGGAGGAAACCGTGTCCCCCAGCAGGGTGATCTCCGGCACGACCTCCGTGCGGACGCCGCAGCGCTGTCCCCAGGCCTCCAGCATGGCCGGCGTGCCCTGGCCGAAGCGGCCGAAGGAATAGTTGAAGCCGCAGATCACCGCCCGGGGCCGGTAGGTTTCCGCCAGCGCGCGCAGGAAGTCCTCCGGCGGCGTCGCGGCCACCGCCCGCGTGAAGCGGTGCACGCAGAGGAAGTCCACGTCGAACTCCGCCATCAGCCGGGCGCGTTCCGGCAGGCCGGTCAGCCGCTCCGGCGCGCGCTCCGGGCACAGCACGGCGAGGGGATGGGGCTCAAAGGTGCACACGGTCAGCGGCAGGCCGCCTTCCCGGGCCAGCCGGCGGCCGCGCATCAACAGCTCCTGGTGGCCCCGGTGGATCCCGTCGAACATGCCCAGCACCAGCACGCAGCTCGGCATGGCCTGAGGGTTTCGGATCAGCTTCATGGTGATTCTCCCTGTCATTCTTCCGGGGGGAAGACTGCCTGCCAGCGCAGGCCGTCCCCGCTGCGCGCCGCGATGCCGAGAAAGACGTCCCCGCCGAACACCCGCACGGCCCCGCCCTCCGGCAGCGAGGCGGGCAGGCTTTCCGTCAGATTGTGCTTTTCGGGCGCGGTGCCGCTGGCGGCCAGGCGGACAAAGCCGGGCTTCACCCTTACGGCGGGCAGATGGCCCAGCGGCGCCTCCGGCGGGATCAGCAGGCGCTCCGGCCGGCCTTCATCGCAGGCCTGCGCCAGCTCCTCCAGCGTGTGGGCCTCCGCAAGAGTGAAGGCCCCCGACCGCGTGCGCAGCAGGAAACGCATATGCGCCGGGCAGCCGGTCAATTCGCCCAGATCGCGGCAGAGGGAGCGGATGTAGGTGCCGCGGCCGCAGTCCACCCGCAGCAGCAGCCCGTGGTTCGGCCGCTCCTCCAGCAGGGTGATGCGCTCGATGTGCACCGGCCGCAGCGGCGCCTCCACGTCCTCGCCGCGGCGCGCGCGGTCGTACAGGGGCTTGCCGCCCTGCTTGATGGCGCTGTAGACGCTGGGACGCTGCAGGATGTCGCCGGTCAGCCGGGCCGCGGCGCGCGCACATTCGGCAAGCGCGGGATAATGGCTGCCCTCGGCGATGACCGTCCCCTGGGCGTCCTCCGTGTCGGTGGCCGTGCCGAAGGCGCACTCGGCCACATAGCTCTTTTCCTTGTCCACCAGATAGTCAAACAGGCGCGTCGCCCGTCCCACCATCACCGGCAGGACGCCGGCGGCCTCCGGATCCAGCGTGCCGGCGTGGCCGACCCGCTTCTCCCCGGTCAGCCGCTTCACCGCGCCGACCACCGCCGCGGAGGACAGCCCCGGCGGCTTCAGGATGTTGAAAAAACCGTTCATGCCTGCTCCTGTCCGTCCAGCTCCGCCGCCATCGCCGCGGCCACGCGCCCGAGGCTCTCCTCCAGAGCGCCCTGCAGGGTGCAGCCGGCCGCCTGGCCATGGCCGCCGCCGCCGAAGGCCCGGGCCACGCCGTCCACGCGGGCGGGCGCCAGCGCCCGGAGGCTCATCCGGATGCCGGTGGAGGACTCGCGCCCCAGCAGGGACATCTTCGCGCCGGCGGCCTGCAGGCCCATGTTCACGATGGGATCCACATGCTCGCTGAGCGCGCCGGTCTCCTGAAAGTCCGCGCGGGTGAGCCGCATCACGGCCAGCTCGCCGCCGTGGGTGTAGCGGAGGCTGGCCAGCGCCCGGGCGATCAGCAGCTGCTGCGCCATGGGCCGCTCCACAAAGAGCCGGCGGTTCATCGTCTGCAGCGGCAGGCCCGCCTCCATCAGCTCCGCCATCACGCGGAAGGTCTCGGCGTCCGCGGCATAGGAAAAGTTGCCGGTGTCGGTGCTGATGGCGGTGTACAGGCAGCAGGCGATGTCCCGGTCCAGCGGCACGCCCATGAGATCCAGCACCTCGCGCACCAGCAGCCCGGCCGCCGGCGCGTTCTCGTCCACGTCGTTGGCCTCGCAGTAGCCGGGATTGCTGCCGTGGTGGTCGATCTGGGCGGTGCGGCCGCAGCGCTGGCGGATCACGTGGAACCAGTCGGTGCCCTGCGCGTCCTTGCCCATGCGGTAGTCGTCCGAGATGTCCACGGGCAGCAGCAGGTCGAAGCGCTCGCCCTCCCGGAGGCTGTCAAAGCCGCGCACGGCCTCCGCCCCGCTGAGGCCGCGCATGCTGTCCGGCACCTTGTCGGCGCAGAAGACCTCGACCGTCTTCCCCAGCCGCGTGAGGCCCAGCCGCAGGGCCAGGGCGCTGCCGATGGTGTCGCCGTCGGGATTCACATGGCAACAGACGGCGGCGCTGCGGGCCTCGCGGATGCGCTCCGCGACCGCTTCAGGATTCCGCATGGCCGTCATCCTCCTGCGGGAGCTCGGCGGCGCCGACTTCCTTCAGCACCTGCGCGATATGCACGCCGTAGGCGATGTTGCCGTCGCTGTGGAACTGGATCTCCGGCGTGTAGCGCAGCATCAGCCCCTTGCCCAGGGCACGCCTGATATACCCAGCCGCCCCGCGCAGGGCCTCCATCAGGGGCTCGCGGCGCTCGTCCTCCAGCACGCTGACGTAGATTTTGGCCCAGCGCAGATCGCGGGTGACCTCGCAGCGGGTGATGGCCCAGGTGCCGTCGATGCGGGGATCGTGCAGTTCGCCGCGGATAATCTGATCCACTTCGCGGCGGACTTCCTCGGAGATGCGGTCAATTCTCTGATAAGGCATGGCATTGATTCCTTTCTGGCTTCATGAAAAGCGGCGGCTTATTCCGCCGTGAAGGGAAAGCAGCCCAGCTCCTCGGGCAGCCCGGCGGCGCCGGACACCCGGTAGTCGCAGCGGGCATCGGGGAAGCGGTTCTCCTCGTCCAGGAGGCAGGTGCGCATTCCGGCGGCCTCTCCCGCGCCGATGTCCAGCAGGCGGTCGCCGATCATGACGGCCTCGGCGGGGTTCACCTGATGCTTCCGCAGCAGATGGAGCAGGCTGTCTGGGGCGGGCTTGCGGGGGAAGCCGTCCTCCCGCGTGACCCAGCCGCTGAAGCAGGGGAGCAGGCCGAGGCGATCCAGCACGCGCAGGGCCTGGCGGTCGTTGTGGGTGACGAGGAAATGCCGGCCGCCGTGCTCGCTCAGGCGGCGCAGGGCCTCGGGAATGCCTGCGACGGGCCGCAGGGCCTCCTCGGGCACGGGGAAGGCCACGATCCGCCGCATCAGCTCCGCCGCGTCCAGGCCGGAGCGGCGGCTGACCGTTTCGACCGCGGTGAGGAGGCTGTCCTTCATCAGGGTCAGCGCCTCGGCCTCGTCCACCGCGGCGCCCAGCTCCGCGCAGATGCCGGTGAAGGCGCGGGTCAGCACGGGATAGGTGTCCAGCAGCGTGCCGTCGTAATCCCAGAAGAAGGCGCGCAGCGGCCGGGCCCGCTCGCACAGGGCGTGGGCCACGGGGCGGTCGGCGGGGCAGAAGGGCAGGCGCAGCAGCTCCTCAGGCGGCAGAAAGGCGGCGGCCTCGTGCTCGGTGAGCACCGGCTCCGCGTCCGTCTCCGCGGTGAGAAAGGTGAAGCGGATGCCGCCCTCCGCCGCCGTGTGCACAGCCCGCACCTCGCGCACCGGCAGGCGCAGCTCCTCCAGCAGCTCGCGCCGGAGGCAGGCCGCCGCGTCCTCGCCCGGCTCGCGCTTGCCCCCGGGGAACTCCCACAGGTGGGCATTGCGCCGTCCGGGCCCGCGCCGGCACACCAGCACCCGCCCGTCCGCGCGGCGCACAATGCCGGCGGAAACCTCCACCGGCGCGTTCATTTCATTTGCGGTCATCGGTTTCCCCCATCAGCCGCCGGAAACGCGGAACACGTCCATCACGTCCGGCTGGCGGCTCAGCTGGCGCAGCACGGTGTCCACCTGCTCGCGGGAGCGCACCTCCAGCACCAGGCGGATGTTGGCGTCGCGCCGGGCGTTGACGCTGGTGGAGATATTGCGGATGGACACGCCCATGCCCGCCAGGAAGCTGGTGATGTCCGCCATCAGGCCGACGCGGTCGTTGGCGAGAATCTTGATGGCGACGCAGAAGGTGCCGGTCGGGCCGTTCTCCGCCCAGGACACCGGCACGCGGCGCTCCGGCTCGGCATGGCGGATGTTGGCGCAGTTCGCCTTGTGGATGGACACGCCCCGCCCGCGGGTGATGTAGCCGATGATCTCGTCGCCCGGCACCGGATTGCAGCAGCGGGCGAAGTTCACCGCCACGTTGATGTTCGTGTTGCCCTGCAGGATGATGCCGTTGATCGGCTTGCGGGGGACGTCCCGGCTCTCGTCCGGGGGCGGCGGAACCGCCGGCGGCTCGTGGGCGCGGAACTCGTCCATCAGCTTGCCGACCACATAGGCCGCCGTCATGCCGCCGTAGCCCACCGCGGCGAGGATGTCATCCGGACCCTGCAGGCCGTACTTGCGCATGATGCTCTCGCAGTACTCCGGCTTGTACACGTCGGAGAAGGCGCAGCCGCGGCGCTTGCACTCGTGTTCCACCATGGAGCGGCCCAGCTCGAGGTTCTCCTCGCGGCGCTCCTTCTTCAGGAACTGGCGAATCTTGTTCTTGGCCTGGGCGGTGTGGCAGATGCGGAGCCAGTCGATGGACGGCCCCTTCGCGGAGGGCGAGGTCATGATCTCCACGCGGTCGCCGGTGGCGAGCTCGGTGTCCAGGGGCACGATGCGGCCGTTGATCTTCGCGCCGACGCAGCGGTTGCCCACGCCGGAGTGGATGGCGTAGGCGAAGTCCAGCGGCGTGGCGCCCTTGGGCATGCTCTTCACATCCCCCTTGGGCGTGAAGAGGAAGACCTCGTCCGTGAACAGGTCCGTGCGCAGGGTGTCAATGAACTCCTGGCTGTCGCGGGTGTCCTTCGACCAGTCGAGAATCTGCCGCACCCAGTACAGGCGGCGGTCCAGGTCGCTGTCCTTGCCGCCCTCCTTGTAGCGCCAGTGGGCGGCGATGCCGTACTCCGCCACGCGGTGCATCTCCCAGGTGCGGATCTGCACCTCGAAGGGGAAGGGCATCTTCCGCCCGCCCACCACCGTGGTGTGCAGGGAGCGGTACATGTTCGCCTTGGGGTTGGAAATGTAGTCCTTGAAGCGGCCCGGCACCTGGTTCCACAGCGCGTGGACGATGCCCAGCACGTGATAGCAGTCCGCCTCGGTGTCCACCAGCACGCGGATGGCGATCAGGTCGTAGATCTGGTCGAAGGACTTATGCTGCAGCACCATCTTGCGGTAGATGGAATAGAAATGCTTGGAGCGGCCGTCGATGTCGTAGTGCAGGCCCTCCTGGTCGAGGCGCTCGGACAGCTCGCCGATGACGATGCGGATGTTCTCCTCCCGCTCCTGCCGGCGCATGCCCACCAGGCCGACCAGGCGCTGGTAGCCCTCCGGGTCGATGTAGCGCAGGGAGAGGTCCTCCAGCTCCTGCTTGATCGCGTACACGCCCAGGCGGTGGGCCAGCGGGGCGTAGATGTCCAGTGTCTCCTGGGCGATGGCCCGCTGCCGCTCCGGGTCGGGCTTGTACTTCAGCGTGCGCATGTTGTGCAGGCGGTCGGCCAGCTTGATGAGCACCACACGGATGTCGCGGCTCATGGCGAGGATCATCTTGCGGACGCTCTCGGCCTGGGCCTCCTCGCGGTCGGCGAAGTCCAGCTTGTTCAGCTTGGTCACGCCGTCCACCAGCTGGGCGACCTCCTCGCTGAATTCCTCGCGGAGCACGTCCATGGTCACCCAGTCCACATCCTCCAGCGTGTCATGGAGGAGGCCGGCGGCGACGGTGGGCGCGTCCAGCATCAGCTCCGTGAGAACACTGGCGACAAAGGCCGGGTGAATGATGTAGGGCTCGCCGCTGTTGCGCTTCTGGTCGGCGTGCGCTTTTTCGGCGAAATGGTAGGCCTTCTCGACCATCAGATACCCGTCGCCCGGGTAATACTTCTGCACGCGGGCCAGCATCTTGTCCAGCGGCAGGGCTTCAAATGCGGTGTACATCCAGCGTCCTCCTTTCGTGGGAGATGGGGGGATGGGGGCGGCCCGCTCAATCGGCGGGCGCGAAATGGCTCCGGAGGTAGCGGCACAGGGCATTATGCTCCGGAAGGGTCTCCTCGCGGGACAGCTTCGACCAGTCCAGCGGGGAGAGCTCGTTGCTGTCTGACCGCCACCGGATCAGCCGGAGGCTGGCCAGCACGGCGAGGCAGGTCTGGGCCTGGGGCAGGCTGAGGCCGTTCTCCTCCGCCAGCAGCTGGGGGCTGGGACGGCTTCCCTGCGGCTTCCCGGCCTGCATGGCCCACCTGAGCGCCTGCCGCAGATCCTCGTCGCTGAGCCGGGCGGCCGCCTCCCGCAGCTGCGCCTGCACGAGGCCATTGTTCCGCAGGCGGTGCAGCTCCGCCCGGGGGCAGCGCTCCATCAGCAGGGCCGCCTCGCCGGGGAGCAGATCCCCGTCCAGCAGCACGATGTGCCGCCAGCTGTCCCGCAGGCGGTTCAGGCGGGGGTTCAGCAGCAGGGTGTTGAAGCAGCGGATGTCCTCCGCCTCGCCCAGGCAGCGGTCGATTTCCAGGCCGGCGGTCACCTCCGCGGCGCGGGTGCGCTCGTGGCCGATCAGCAGCACGCCCTGGCAGGACGCGGCCAGCAGCTTCTTCAGCGCCGCCGCGGTCATCGGGCGCTTCTCCCCGGCCGTGCCGCCTTCGCCTTGATCCTGCGGGGCTTCCGCATGGGCGGGGGGAATTTGATAAAAATTCGATGCGATGCCGGCCAACTCCTGCAACAGCCCGATGAAAATTTCATTTTCGCCGGGCAGAGCACCGCCGGCGTCCCGCAGCTGCTCCACCTGCAGCTTCACGGTGGTGACCTTCTGCCAGGTATCGGCAATCGGCTTGTACAACAGATTCATCGCCGGCACCGGCTTCTGTGCCCGGTGGCCCTGATGGAAGGCAATGCAGTGCATGATCTCCTCCCCGTCGGTGACGTCCAGCTGCAGGTGCTCGCCGTCCCGGGTGGCGGCCATCCGCTGCACCGTCGCATCGCGCAGCAGGAACAGCGGGGACGGGTTGCCGGTGCCGGTGGGCTCCAGCAGGGCGAGGCGCCCGATCAGCTCTTCCGTGACCTCGCGCAGGGGGATCTCCTGGTCGTATTCCGCGGTGGGAATGTAGGCCAGCGGATCGCACTGCTCCGCGATGAGCAGGTTCAGCCGCCGCCGCATCTCCGGCACGAGATCCGTCCGGATGGTCAGCCCCGCGGCCTGGGCGTGGCCGCCGAAGCGCACGAAGAGATCCTTGCAGCCGGTCAGCATCCGGTGAATGTTCACCCCGGGGATGGAGCGGCAGCTGCCCACCGCCGTGCCGTCGGCCTTCTCGCTCAGCGCGATGACAGGATAGTGGTATTTCTCGCACAGCCGGCCCGCGGCCAGGCCGACGATTCCGCCCTCCCAGCCGTCCTCCTCCCTGCCCGTCACGATGAGGATGCGGTCCTCGCGGAAGTCGGTCTCCCGCAGCATCTGCTCCTCGGCGGCCCGGTAGACCGTCTGCTGCCGGTTCTTGCGTTCGCTATTGCAGGCCTCCAGCCGCTCCGCCAGCTCCCGCGCCTCGGCCCGGTCCCGGGTGATCAGCAGGCGTACGCCGGGAGCCGCGTCGCCCAGACGGCCGCCGGCATTGATGCGGGGCGCGAGGGAATAGCCCAGGCGGTCGGCGGTGACGCGGCTGTTTTCGTTGACCTGGGCCACCCGCATCAGCTCCTGCAGGCCGATGCGCTCCGTGTTGTGCATCCGCTTCAGCCCCTCGGCCACGATGGCGCGGTTCTCGCCGGTCAGCGGCACCAGATCGGCCACGGTGGACAGGGCGGCGATGTCGATCCGCCGCGCGACGGCCTCCATGCCCAGCAGGGCCTGGGTCAGCTTCAGCGCGACGCCGGCCCCGCACAGGAAGTGGAAGGGGTAGTTCTCGCACAGCGGATGCAGCACCGCGTCCGCCGGCGGCAGGGTGTCCGCCAGCTGGTGGTGGTCCGAGACGATGACGGTCAGCCCCCGGGCGCGGGCGTGCAGCACCTCGTCGATGTTCGTGATGCCGCAGTCCACGGTCAGCAGGATGTCCCAGCCCGCGTCGGCGATCTCGTCCACGGCTTTTTTGTTCAGGCCGTAGCCCTCCGCGCGCAGCGGCAGGCGGAAGCTGACCTCCACGCCGAACTCCGCCAGCGTCTCCATCAGGATGGCGGCCGCGCCGACGCCGTCGCAGTCGTAGTCCCCGTAGACCATCACCCGCCGGCCGCCGTCCCGGGCCTCCCGCAGGATGCGCACCGCCTCGGCCATGCCCGGCACGTGCACGTCGCCCAGGCACAGCCCGTCCATCAGCATCGGGTCGTGCAGCTGCGCCATCGAGGGCGACAAAAACTGCTCCGCCTTCTCCGCCGTGTCGACGCCGCGGGCGCGCAGCAGGGCGCTGATCAGGGGATCGAAGCCCTCGATGGGCTCGCTGGAGACACGGGCACGGGGCACAAATCGCAGCATGGCAGGCCATCCTTTCCGCCGGCGCGGCCGGACGCTCATATGATAGCAATTTTCGCGCACAAATGCAATGCGGGGGCGGGAGAAGGACGCGGCTCTGTGATGTGCAATGCTGGGGGAAGGGAGGCCCTTTTCAAGGCTGAAAAGGGCCTCCCTTCCCCCAGACCCCCATCCTTCCCCCAAAGGCCTTTCCTTGGGGG
>OCTW013415520.1_pt1 | contig 13335 bp, 11 predicted proteins | sample 1539671 | NCBI WGS metagenome assembly OCTW01 (sample SAMN02144230, study PRJEB22623) | gut metagenome | biome: sheep rumen | host: Ovis aries | place: New Zealand | reverse complement strand
GAGAAATCCGTCAGTTTAGAGAGTTTCTCGATATAGTGTTCCCGATCAATCCGATCGGTCAGTTTAGCGATCGCTTTAATGCCGGCATCAAGCAGGCTGCGGCGATCATCATAGTTCCGTAAATCACGTTTTGAAGATTCATAGATTAACATGAAATCAATCAGCGACAAACGATCTTTGAGGACCGCATCTAAGGCATCCTGCCCTTCACTGCTGTAAATCTCATCCGGGTCCCGGCCTTCCGGTAAAAGAATCAGTTTCACATCAAAGCCTTGTTCAGCAAGAAAGGCGGCAGCTTTATAAGCAGCGGCCTGCCCTGGCGCATCGCCATCAAGACATAAGACGATATTCTTCGTTAATTTCTTTAACATCCGAATATGTCCCTGTGTTAACGCCGTTCCCATTAAGGCAATGCAGTTTTCATGATGGGCGCGGCTCATCGCGATGACATCCATGAAGCCTTCGTTAATATACACAAAGCCTTCTTTTTTCACAGCATCCTTGCAGCGATGATAGTTATAGAGCACCTGTCCTTTAATGAAGATATCGGACTCTGGCGAGTTCATATACTTAGCGCCTTCCTGACCATTTTTATAAATACGTCCAGAAAAGCCTACAACACGGCCATATTCATCATGCAAAGCGAACATCACACGATCGTTAAAGCGATCGTAATGACGCTGTGATTCGATGACTAAGCCAGATTTCTCCATATCGATTTCCTGATATCCCATATGTTTAAATGCTTCATACAAAACATTTTTACTAGGGGCATAACCGACATCAAAACGTTTGATCAGTTCCTCATCAAAACCACGCTTGGCGAGATAATCACGCGCTAACGTTCCGGATTTGGTGTTGAGATAATAGCTGTAAATACGATTGGCTTCAGTATGCATATCATAATAAACCTTATTTTCTTCCTTCACCGGCTGACTATAAGATTCTAAATGATAGGCTGATAAATCAACATGACCGATTTCGGCGACCATTTTGACGGCTTCAATCCATTCAATGTGCAGGTAATTCTGTAAGAAGGTAAAGACATTCCCGCCATTATGACAGACGAAGCACATGTAAATCTGTTTCTCCTGAGAAATAGATAAAGAGGGATCACTGTCGTCATGAAATGGACAAAGCGCTTTGTAGCTGCGGCCATGTCGATGCAGAGAGAGATAACGGCCGATCACGTCGACGATATCGACGCTATTGCGGATCTCATCAATCTTCTCCTGAGGTATTCTTGACACACACATCCCTCCTTAAAAATTATAACTGAACTTTTTTCGCAATATAGTCTTTTAACTGATCAATTGGTAAACGGATCTGTTCCATCGTATCACGATCACGAATTGTAACAGCATGATCTTCAGCTGTATCAAAGTCAATTGTGATACAAAGTGGTGTCCCAATCGCATCCTGTCTTCTGTAACGTTTACCGATCTTGCCTGAAACATCATATTCACAGTAGAAGTCTTTAGATAATTCAGCGTAAATCTTTTCGGCTTCTTCCGACTGTTTCTTCGTTAATGGTAAGATGGCTGCTTTAACTGGTGCTAAAGCAGGATGTAAATGCATAACGATACGCGTATCGTTATCTTCTAAGACTTCTTCATCATAGGCATCCGCGAAAACCGATAAGAATAAACGGTCCGCCCCAACCGATGGTTCAATAACATATGGGACATATTTTTCATGAGTCTGAGGATCTAAGTAAGATAAATCTTTCTTAGAATATTCGATATGTCTATTTAAATCGTAATCTGTACGATCGGCGATCCCCCATAATTCACCCCAGCCAAATGGATATTTATATTCAATATCCGTCGTTGCTTTAGAGTAGAATGAAAGTTCTTTCTGATCATGATCACGGAAACGTAAGTTTTCTGGTTTAATGCCTAAGTCATTTAAGAACTTCATGCAATGACTGCGCCAGTAGTTAAACCATTCTAAATCAGTATCTGGTTTGGTGAAGAATTCTAATTCCATCTGTTCGAATTCACGAGTTCTGAAGATGAAGTTACCTGGGGTAATTTCATTACGGAATGATTTCCCAATCTGACCAATACCGAAAGGAATTTTCTTTCTGGTTGTACGCGCCACATTTTTAAAGTTGACGAAAATACCCTGAGCGGTTTCTGGACGTAAGTAAACAGTACTCTTATCATCCTTGACAACACCCATTGATGTTTCGAACATTAATTCAAACTTACGGATATCGGTAAAATCATGTCCGCCGCAGTTTGGACAAGCAATGTTATGTTCCTTGATAAACGCCATCATTTCTGCTGGTGTCCATCCATCGGGATGTAATTCAGGATCATAAGCCTCAATTAATTTATCCGCACGATGTCTGGTTTTGCAGACTTTACAGTCAATTAATGGATCGTTGAAGTTACCAACGTGTCCTGATGCCTGCCATACCTTTGGATTCATAAAAATTGCCGAATCAATACCGACATTGTATGGAGATTCCTGAATGAATCTCTTCCACCATGCCTGCTTGATATTATTTTTTAACTGAACACCTAGAGGTCCGTAGTCCCATGTATTTGCCAGTCCATCATAGATTTCTGAACCCTGATAGACAAAGCCCTGACCTTTAGCGTGTGCAATGAGTTTATCCATATCTGTATTAGCCATTTTATCCTCCTAAGACTTCATAAGATAATAAATGACCTAGCAACTGCTAAGCCATCACATTCGATTAAATTCAAATCGCATAATACCCTTATAGTAGTGATTTGTCAACCAACGATAAGTGTATTAGTAAAAACATCTTTCTTCGAGCCAATGATAAATATCATTGTAAACATCGATCTTATTTTCTTCCTTCATCAAGGCATGCCGACTCTTTTCATAGACCTTGATCGTCAAGTCCTTGATGCCTCGATTACGATAGTCTTCATAGATCTTTTGCGCATCCTTGCCAAAACGGGTGACAGGATCATCCTTCCCGCTTAAAAGATAGATCGAAAGATAATCTGGCGTCGCTTCAATTGTCGTCGGCAGATTCGCCATCTTATTGATATGCAAAACATCTAAAAAGCCTTTAGCTGTATAAGGGAAATTATTCACCGTATCTTTCTCATAAAGTTCAATTTCTTTCTGATTGCTCGTCAGATAGTCAAACTGATTCTTACCCACTTTTTTCGCAAAGCGGCGACGAATGATCTCCATTCGTTTTTCCGCCCGATATCGCGATCCCCTGACCATTTTTTCTAACTGAAAACGTAAAGTACCAGTATGGGAGAACGAGATATTATGAGCTGGCGACAAGAGAATCATCCCTTGGAAAAAATCACCAAAGCGCGTCGCATAAAGACGAATCAGCGAAGCGCCAAAGCCCATCCCAATATAAAAGTGCAGAGCTTCCGGATAACGCGGCATGATCACCTGCTGGAGATGATGCATATCTTTCAGTAATCCTTCCATCGCATCACCTTCGCCAAAATAGCCCTGTTCAAAATCAATCAGTGAACGGCCATGACCGGCAAAATCACTGACAACCACAACATATCCTTTATTTTGCATCCATTTTGCAAAATGATCATAACGTTCTAAATCTTCCCCTAAATCGTGATGCACAAATAACACCGCTTTAATCCGCAGCACGATCTTTGGTTCATATATTCTAAAATGGACATGCGTATGTAAACTTGAAGTATACGTTTCTTCACTAATCATAAGCAAGCCCTCCTTCTTATATAGCTCCATTTTACAACAAGTTTCGCAAAAATAAAAACAAATTGTTTGCATTTAAACAATTTGTTTGAGGAAAGTTTTCGATTTCAGACGAATCCCGATGTACTCTTCCACATAATACTCAAAAATCGGCAACACCTGTTTGACTATATCATCCGCTAAAGTCAAACGCGACACCTGTTTCATTGTCGTTTTATATAAGTAACGAATCGCTTTTAAAGCGTCTAAGTCGTAATGGATGGGACCCGCATGATGTTTATGACAGACAAAGCCGCCATCATCTAACTGAAAATCAATCACTTTGGTGGAATCACAAAAGACGCAGTGATCCACCTGCAGTTTCACACCATTAGTTTTCATAATATGGGCATTAATGAGGGCATAGACGTAAAGATAGTTTGCGCCTTCATCTAAGGCTTCAAGCGTTTCTTTCAAAAAATCAAAGGTCGATTGCGATGGTTTGTTTTCCGGCACGTAACGGTAATAGTATTCCATCAGATAATCCGCCACAATTTCACGATTCAGGTCCTTACGAATATTGTTGTAATAAGAAAGATGTTGCCCGCGAATAAGCGTTGATAATCCTTTCCGCGGCGTGATCTCAAATTCACTAAGGCTCATCGGCATGACAATCGCCGCATTTTTTGAGGTCATCTTCCGCGTGCCTCGCGCCGTTAAAGTGATCTTGCCAAACGTTAATGAGTAGATCGTCACTAACTGCGCTGTTTCTTTATAGGGCATTGTCTTTAAGACAATGCCCTGCGTATTAGCTGTAGTCATCGCTGTTGTAGCCAAATTCTTTTAGGTAGGTCTGCTTGTTGCGCCAATCCTTTTCGACTTTGACATATAATTCCAGATCCACATTTTTCCCGCTGAAGCGGCGCATATCGCGGCGCGCCTGCTGTTTGATTTTCTTGATCATCGCGCCCTGCTTGCCAATGAGGATCCCTTTCTGCGATTTCCGATTGACGACGATATCCGCCATAATGTGGATATGATCATCATCTTCCTCCCACTGCTGAATCACGATCGCCACATCATGTGGAATCTCATCATGGGTGAAATAGAGGATCTTTTCACGAATAAATTCCGAAAGAATAAACTGTTCAGGATGATCGGTAATCATCTCTTCTGGATAAATCTGATCTCCTTCGGGCAGATCGCTTTTTAACGTCGCCATCAGATCATCTAAGTTATCCCCATTGAGGGCACTGATCGGAATGATTTCCTTAAAGGGATAAAGGGCGCTCCACTGCGTTAACTTAGCGAGCATTTCATCTTTCGTTAATAAGTCTGACTTATTCAGTAATAAATAAACCGGACATTCTGCTTCGCTTTTGAGACGTTCAACGATAAAACGATCGCCTTTACCGATGCGTTCATCCGCCGCTTCCATTAATAAAATAATATCTGTGCCGGCAATCGAGCCTAAGGCCGTCGCATTCATAAAGCTGCCTAAACCATCCTGGGGTTTATGGATCCCTGGTGTATCTAAGAAGATCATCTGCGCTTCTTCATCGGTATAAATCCCCTGAACCGTATTACGGGTGGTCTGGGCGGTTGGTGATGTGATCACCAGTTTGGTTTTTAAAATATGGTTGAGCAATGTCGACTTGCCGACATTTGGCCGGCCGATAATGCTGATAAAACCTGATTTGTACATAGTTTACATATCCTCACTTGTAAATGTGCGGGGCAAGAGTTCCTTGATATTCGTCACTTCGTAACGATCACGGGCCCCTAAAATAATTGGTGTTTCAGGATCTAATAATTCTCCTAAAACCTGGCGGCAGCTGCCACATGGCGAAATTAATGTTGGGCCATCCCCCACAATCGCCAAAGCGACGATATCTTCTTTATGATAGCCGCGACAGTACGTCTGGAAAACGGCATTGCGCTCGGCGCACATCGAAGAGCCATAAGCCGCATTTTCGATATTGCAGCCATGAATGAAGGTGCCGTCTTTTAATTCTACACAGGCTCCCACTTTAAAATGGGAATAAGGTGTATAGGCATTCTTTTGCGCCTCGTACGCTTCATCCACTAAATACTGATAATCTTTCATTACTTTTCACCTCTTGTAATCTGCAGTTTATCTAAGATCACTTTCTGAAGACCAAACATTTCTTCTTCATCTTCTTTATTCATGTGATCGTATCCTAACAAATGTAAAACGCCATGGGTGAATAAGAAACACATTTCCCGGCGCAGCGAATGTCCATATTCCTGTGCCTGCGCCTGGGCATGGTCAACGGAAATAAAGATATCGCCTAATTCCCGGGGCATGCCTTCGACATAATACTGTTCATTATCTTCTAAAGCAAAGCTGATGACATCCGTTGCCCGATCGATCTTTCGATAATCACGGTTGATCTGATGAATCTTTTCATCATCGACTAAAATGACCGACATTTCTACATCATCATGGATGTTTAATGTCGCTAATGCTGTTTTTAAAATTGCCTGAAAATCTTCCTGATAATCATCAGGGAAAGATGTTTCATTGACATATGCTAAATCTATGGCCATATATTTTACCTCTAAACTTTCACACAAATTATAGCATAATCACGCGTCTTTTTGTACTAAGAGATCAAGGCTCTCATAACCCGCTTTTAAAGCCACGTGATGGGTGACAATGACAAAGATTTTCTCACTGTTCATAAGCACTTTTACAAGCATCTGCGCACGCTTGATCGCTAAAGCATCAAGCGTTTCATCAAGCAGGCAGATTTCCGCCTTAGAAAGGAGAGCGCGGGCAATGAGAATGAGCGCCGCCTGTCCTTTCGATAAAGGGGCCCCTGTTTCATCAATATGCAAATCAAAGGATTCTGTTAAGTCAAGGGCCTGCATTTCTTTTAAGACGCTGGCAACCTTGCTCATATCTTCGCATAAAAGATTTTCAAAGACGGTACCGTTAAAAAGCTGACGATCCCCAATATAAAGGACATGTGACGCAATCGCCGCTGTCGAAAGATTTCTTAATTCCTGATCATTATACAAAATCTGACCGCGATAGTAATGATCACTGCCCGCTAGTAAGCGTAAAAGCGTACTTTTGCCAGCGCCATTATCACCTGACAAAAAGCAGCTATGCGCAATGGTAAAATCTAAATGGGAAAGGACATCTTCATGATAGCCATAGCTGTAAGAAAGGTTATGCACGGTCAGCGAAGAAACCTTTTCTAAATGATCTGCTAAGGGACTGATTGGTAAATGAAATTCTTTAAAATGTTCAAAAACCATCTTCTCTTCCCCATAGAAGACCATTAAACGCATGATGGTCATAGTTGGATCAAAGAGCTGAAAAGTAATCATGATCACCATAAAAACTTCCCCCATCTTTAACATTTGTAAATGATAGAAGAGTAAACCTAAGCCTAAAACGATGACATTTAAAAAAGCTTCAAAAAGCAGACACGTGCGCTGCAGCTTTCGTTTTTGGGCCTCATAGGCTAACTGACTTTCCTGCGCCTTCGTAAAAGCTTCCTCGTAGCTTTGAAAGTAAGTCTCTCCAAACAGATAACGATTAAAGCGACTGCGAATCATGCTGACCAGCTTTTCACTATGCATCGCGTCATCATGTTTCATCTGTTTATAAACAAGCACTAAGCTTTCACTCTGATAGCGCACAATCAAGCCCATAATGAGTAAACAGGCGATGACAATGCATGTGATCGGCAAAGAAATTAATGATAAGCCAATGATGAAGATCGCTAAAGTAATAGAATCATGATCAATCACCTGAAAGTAATCCAGACTCAAATCACTTAAACTGTAAAAATCTAATAAGCTATTCACAATCTTCCCTTCGCCGCGGGTAAAGAAGGATTCATCATAATGCATCACCTGCTTTAATGAATCACAGACATAGTCCTGATCAAAAAGGCTATGCAGCTTACTGGCCTTCTTTTCTTTGAGCAGAGCTAAGAGCACTTTTAATAATGCCATCAGTCCATAAGCCCCCAAAATCAAGGCAACTAATAACATCGGACTATTGACGCGGACATGATCAATTAACAAAGCATAGAGCATCGCACTTAATAAACTCATCAATGACATCGCAAAACTGATCCGATTAAAAACACGTAAATCATGACGATAACGTTTATGCTGGGAAGAGAGAAAAGAATGTAATAAGCGGCTTTGATAATGATAATAGCGTCCTAAATGCGTCACGGTAATGAGATTTTCACTATAGAGCGCTGCTAACTTTGCCTTTGTAAAATGACGCAGTCCACAGCTCGGATCACCAATGAGATAATCATCATCCTTCATTTCATAAAGCACCACAAAATGTCCATATCCATCTTTTTCCAGATGGAGGATACAAGGCATTTTAATCTTCCGAAAATCATCAAGCGGACAATGATACGCCTTTGCTTCAATCGCGTAGCCCGCTAATGCCTCGACAAGACCTTTCACACTTGTGCCCTGCGCATCAACTCGACACTTCTCTTTAATGATTGAAGCATCTTCATCAATACCATAATACTTCAAAATCATCTTCACACAATAGACGCCGCAAGCTGTTTCGTCGTCCTGAATTTCTACTGGATAAGTAGCCATTTTTATCACCTCATTAGTATAAACACTTCGCAGAGGTCATTTCTCACAAAAAATCAGAACATTTTTTACTTTTCTTAGTCCTTTTTTACAGTCTCAGAGGCCTTTTTGGACAAATCTCTTAAAATGTCTAAATATTTTGGACCCTCATCCCTTTTCATCCTCGAATAAAAGGTCATCATTTATGGCTGTAGCCCCATGATTGATAACCTGGATGGCTTCCTTCGCTTCATCGACTTCTATACAAAAAAGTCTTGCCCTAAAAGGACAAGACCTAACATTATTGCATCGATAAAACATCTCTAAAGACACGCATCGCTTCATCGACATTTTCTTTTGTCGTAATTAATGGCGGCAACATACGGACTACGTTTGTGCCCGCCGTAATAACGATGACGCCATGCGCAATCATTTCATTAACCACTGCTCCAGCCGGTTTATTAAGGACTAAACCTTGCATGAAACCTAAACCACGATGCCCTTCTACGCAATCAAATTCATTCGTTAAAGCATCTAACTGCTTTTCTAAATAAGCGGATACTTCTTTGACATTTTCTAAGATATGATCTTCTGTAATAATATCAAAGACCGTGCTGACCGCTGCGCAGACAAATGGGTTCCCGCCATAAGTAGAGCCGTGATCACCGGGCGCCATCGCTTGAGCATATTTTTCATTAGCGACAAAAGCGCCGACAGGTACACCGCTGCCTAAGCCTTTGGCTAAGCAGACGATATCTGGTTTGACATCATAATATTCATAAGTGAATAAATAGCCGGTACGCCCCATGCCGCACTGGACTTCATCCAGAATCAGGCATAAGTCATGTTCATCACATAAAGCTCTTAAGCCCTGTAAAAATTCTTTCGTACATGGATTGACGCCGCCTTCACCCTGAATCGGTTCAACGATAATAGCCGCCGTTTTATCCGTTAATAACGCTTTAACGGATGTTAAATCATTTAAGGTAGCATATTTGACATCATTCATTAATGGCCCAAAAGCTTCCTGATAATGAGCATTACCAGTTAACTTCACAGCCCCAGTTGTACGCCCATGGAAAGAAGAATGGAAAGAAATAATTTCACTATCTGCTTTGCCATGTTTCATAAAGTAAGCCTTACGCGCTAACTTTAAAGCCCCCTCAATCGCTTCCGCACCAGAGTTCGCGAAAAATACCTGCGAAAGCTTAGTGGCTTCAACGACTTTCTTCGCCGCCTCAGTCGCGATTGGGGTATAGAAATAGTTCGAGACATGCATCAGTTTATCAATTTGTGCATGTAATGCCTGAGTGTATTTAGGATAGCCATAGCCAAATGAGTTCACCCCAATCCCGCTATAGAAATCTAAATATCTCTTGCCATCGGTATCATAGAGTTCAACACCCTGACCATGATCTAAAACGATCTTTTGTCTGCCATAAGCATGCAGAAAATACTTTTCACCTTGTTCATAATAATTCATCACACATAGCCCCCTTGAAATTTTCTGCAATTGACATATACATATCAACTGCTTTTAATAATACTTCTTCGTTGAAATTAAACCGGTCTGTATGCAGACCGCTCTGGTACCGGGATGACCGGGTACCTACGAAGACAAAGAGACCAGGGATCGCTTTCTGGTAAAAAGCAAAGTCCTCTGCCAACATTAATGGTGTTGATAATTGTTCAATCGGATAACTGCTTTGCGCATGTTGAAACAGTTTTGCATTGTTTAAAACCGGCGGATACATGGGCGGACAGCTCCAGTCAATAGTGCAGCCATACGCTTTTTCTGCGCCTTGATGCAGATCCTCAATATGTTTCATCAGCATTGCAAAGACTTCATCGCTGTAGGTTCTCACCGTGCCATGCATCTCAACTGTCGAAGCAACCGAGTTGCGAGCCTGACCACCATGAATTTCACCAATATTAATAATTGCTGGTTCAAATGGTGTTTTCATACGCGTTAAAATCTGCTGGTACTGATTAATTAATATACTAGCAATAGTAATGGCATCCACCCCTAAATGAGGTAAGCCGGCATGAGCATCCTGCCCATGAATAGTGACATCAATCTCTCCGCATTCGGCCATTAATGGTCCCGCTTTACTTGCCACAACACCTTCATCTAAAGTCGGCATTAAATGAATGCCATAGATCGCTTTCACGTTATAGCGATCAAGCAAGCCGCTTTCGACAATTAATTTGGCAGCCCCAGGCGCTTCTTCAGCGGGCTGGAAAAGAAGTAAGAGATTGACATCAAAGTGATGCTGCTCTTCACTGAGTCTTTTCGCAAAACCTAAAAGCGCACTCATATGCCCATCATGACCGCAGGCATGCATGACACCTTCATGCTTTGAGACAAAGTCACAGTCATTTTTTTCGGTAATGGGCAAAGCATCCATATCGGTGCGGAAAGCAATCGTATTGTCTTTCCCTTGATCGATATAAACGTAAAGCCCCGTTTCTAAAATATCCATCGGCGTATAGCCCATGGCTTCAAGTTGTTTTTTAAGATAAGCTTTGGTCTGGAATTCTTTTAAACCAAGCTCAGGGATCTGATGGAGATCCCTGCGCCATTTTCTGACATCTTCAACGTTCATTTTATAGTTTTCTTAAGTCATCCATTAACTGGGTTTTTTCTTTGGTCTGTTCGTCTTTCTGCTTAACGATATGAGCAGGGTTACCAACGACAACCGCGCCGGCTGGAACATCTTTTGTGACGATCGCCCCAGCGCCAACAACGGCGCCTTCACCGATATGAACACCTTCGATGACAACCGCATTTGCCCCAATTAAAACGTTATCTTCCAAAACAACTGGTTTCGCATTTGGTGGTTCAATGACCCCCGCTAAGACTGCGCCAGCCCCAACGTGGCAGTGTTTACCAACCGTGGCACGACCGCCTAAAACAGCATTCATATCAATCATGGTACCTTCGCCAATGACCGCACCAATATTAATCACAGCGCCCATCATAATGACGACGTTATCTTCGATCGTGACTTTATCACGGATGAATGTACCTGGTTCAATACGGGCATTGATGCGTCTTTCATCTAACATTGGAATCGCACTGTTACGACGATCCTGTTCTAAATAAGAATCGGTAATGTTGGCTTCATTGTCTTTTAAATACGCTTCAACATCTTTCAATTCCCCAATTAAAATTCTTGAGGTTGGATCACCGAAACAATGGAATGCGTCAGTGTCTGGTAAGTCATGTCCTTTGACATAGACTTTTACGGGTGTTTTCTTTTCGCTCTCGGCAATGTAGCGAATAATTTCTTCTGCCTGATTCATCTATAATCTTCCTCCTGTATATACCCTCTAAATGTGGTGCGGGCTGGTCCGGTCATAAAAATATGACCATCACGATAAGCAATCTGTAAATGACCGCCTAATAATTCAACATCCGCCTCTGGACCACATAAGTGATTCAGATAGCTGGCATACATGACCGCGCAGGCCCCCGTGCCGCAGGCATGGGTTTCTCCGCTGCCGCGTTCCCACACACGCATCTTCAGATGCTTTTCATCAATCACTTGCACAAATTCAGTATTTACGCTTTCTGGGAACATCGGATCCTTTTCAAAATGAGGTCCGATCTTTTCTAAATTGAAATCCAGATTATCACGGTAAATAACGAGATGAGGATTGCCCATCGAAACAGCGGTTCCACGGTACTTGATCCCGTTGATAACAAGTTCGTCATCAATCATTTCTTCCTGATCATAGACGACTGGAATCTCTCGACAGGTCGTCACCGGTTTTCCCATGTCGACGGTGACGCTAGTGACTTCACCATTTTCGATCTTCAGTTCACATGTTTTAATGCCACTTAAAGTTTCGATTTGTAAAGTTGTTTTCTTGGTTAAGTGTTCATCATAGACAAACTTTGCAAAACAGCGGATACCATTACCGCACATCTTGCCTTCACTGCCGTCTAAATTGAACATGCGCATTTTAAAATCTGCCACTTCACTCTCTAAAATCACAATTAAACCATCGGAACCAATACCGAAATGGCGATCACTGATTTTGGAAATAAAAGTTGCATCCATCGGCACGCGCTGATGAATTCCGTCCATGTAGACGTAATCATTGCCAATGCCTTCCATCTTGGTAAATTGCAGCATTTCTCTTTTGCCACCTCCGTCCTCATCATATCAAAGCTCACTTATCTATTCAACTGACGTGAATGAGAAAAAGTTTATTATATATTATTCTTTTTTCGAAAAGCTGTAAACAAATTGACTCATTTTTCGTTAAAAAAAGAATACGACTCTTAAAGTTCGTATTCCTGCGGTCTTCTTAATTTTAAAAATGGCACTTCTTTCTGACGTTTCGTCGCTTCCGACAGATCGAGTTCCACCGTTGCGAGAGCTTCCCGATCATCCGCTTTAATCATAATCCGGCCATTTGGATGCGCCACTAATGATTCGCCGGCAAAGATCACATCTTCTTCGCGGCCAACACGATTGCACATGGCAATAAAGACACCGTTCTGATAAGCCTGGGTGCGAATTTCCGCTTCAAAGAGCGCCATCGGTTCCTCCTTCAAATTCGCGGTTGGAATAAGAATCAGCTGAGCCCCTCTTAAAGCGCAGCTGCGCACAGATTCGGGAAAATGACGGTCAAAACAGATGACAATGCCAATTTTTCCAAAAGGTGTATCAAACACCTTAAAGCCATCAGGCGCTGGCGTATAATACTCTTTTTCATAAAAATGAGGAAAATCGGCAATATGTACCATATGCGATTCCCCAACAATCTCGCCATTTGGATCAATCAGTAAGGACGTATCATAGTTATGGCCATCATGCATATAAAAATTGGGAGAAATATACATTTGATGTTCCTGGGCTTTCTCCTGCATTTTGCCAATAAAAGGATGCGTTCGATCCATCAGATAACGAGCTGCCTGACGATTGGGACGCAAAGGAAAAAAGGGTGAAAACTGAATTTCTGGAAAAAAAATCAGATCACTATCCTTTGCGAGGTTAATCATCCGCAGCGATTTATAAAAATTATCTTCCAGGCGATCTTTCATCGCCATTTGCGCCATTGCTAATTTCATTT
>OCTW011441054.1_pt1 | contig 13338 bp, 10 predicted proteins | sample 1539671 | NCBI WGS metagenome assembly OCTW01 (sample SAMN02144230, study PRJEB22623) | gut metagenome | biome: sheep rumen | host: Ovis aries | place: New Zealand | reverse complement strand
GAGCTTGACGTACTTGGCAACCGCTTCCTTCATCTGGGTGTCAGACAAAACGGGAGTTGCAATGAAAACGGTTTCGTACTGGTTAACCATAATTAATTGTTTATAAATGTTTTACATTCTTTCCGGGCTAAAATGAGCCCAAAAAGGACTGCAAATATACGAAATTCTACGGAAAAAACAAAAAAATTTCACCTATTGCCCGCTCGGAAAACACTGAGTAACTTTGGCTTGCAAACCTGGATGTACGGTCTCGTGACCGGACGCCGTCAATTCTCCTGTTTGCACCGATGCCGGCAGGCCGGACCCACCCCGACCCACCGGCATCGCCGTATTGAAAAAGGTCTATTTCTCGGGAATATTCGCCAGGACGGCCTTCAAATAATCCCACGTACGGGCTACAGAGGCAACATGCACCTTCTCGTCCGGGCTGTGCGGATATTTGATGGTAGGGCCGATGGAAACCATTTCCCAGTTGGGATACTTGGCGCCCATGATGGCGCATTCAAGACCGCCGTGCGTAGCCATCACCTTCATAGGGTAGCCGTACACTTTCTGGAACTGTTCCATGCACACCTTGTTGATGGGCGTATCCAGCTTGGGAGTCCAGCCCGAGTAGCCGCCCTTGAAGGTGATTTCTTCGGCGCCGGCCAGCTCGAAGAGGCAGCGGACACGCTGGGCCAGGTAGTCCTTGGAGGTGTCCACGGCGCTGCGCATGAGGGAATGGATGGTGATCTTTCCCTGCTGGGTGCGGACGATGGCCAGGTTGATGGACGTTTCCGTGAGGCCGGGCATGGACTGGCTCATGCGAATGACACCGGAGGGAGCGGCGATAATGGCCTTGACGGCACGCAGCATGGACTTGCCCTGGATAAACTTGGGCTGCACGGGAACATGGTCCTCAATGTCCAGCCGGGCCGAAGGATCGCTGTCCTGGAATTCGGTTTTGACGGTCTCGAAGATGGAAAGGATGAGGGCGCGTGCCGCATCGTACTTGTCGGCCGGGACAAGAATTTCGGCCGTAGCCTCGAACGGGATGGCGTTCCGGAGCGAACCGCCGCGGAAGAAGACCACCCTCACGCCATAGTCTTCCAGCAGGGGCAGGAGGATTCTGGCCACCACCTTGTTGGCATTGGCGCGGTACAGGGAGATATCCATGCCGGAGTGTCCGCCCTGAAGGCCGCTCACCGTGAAACGCAAAGCCTCCATCCCTTCGGGCGTGTTGTACTTGTGATACTTGAAACTGGCCGATACATCCAGGCCGCCGGCGCAACCCACGCAGAGTTCGCCCTCTTCTTCGGAGTCCAGGTTGAGGAGAATATCGCCCTTGAGGACGCCGGGCTTCAGACAATTGGCGCCGGTCATGCCGGTTTCCTCATCATAGGTTACCAGCAACTCCAGCGGGCCGTGCTTCACGGAAGGGTCTTCCGCGGCGGCCAGTCCCAGGGCCACGCCGATGCCGTTGTCGGCACCCAGCGTCGTGCGGTCGGCCGTCACCCACTCGCCGTCAACATAGGCATTGATGGGGTCTTTCAGGAAATCATGCGGGGAATCGGAGGTCTTCTGGGGAACCATGTCCATGTGGCCCTGCAGGATAACGCCCTTGCGGTTTTCCATGCCGGGAGTGGCGGGAACGCGGATGATGATGTTCCCCGTATCGTCCTTGATGGTTTCAAAGCCATGGGAGACGCCCCAGTTATACAGATACTCGATTACTTTCCCTTCGTGCTTGGAGGGACGGGGAATCTGGGTGAGCGCATAGAAGTTCTTCCAGATTACTTTGGGTTCCAGATTTTGAATACTCATAAAATATCAGTGTAGTTTTAGTGAATGATTATTTCGATTGCAGATACAGGACACTCTCCCGGCCCAGCTGATAGAACGGGATGCGGGTCTGGAGCAGGGGCTGGCTGTCCCTGCTGAGCGTCACCTTGCAGACCGCAGGAATCCGGTAGCGGACAGAGCCTTTCACCTTTCGCTTGTCGTGGGACTCCTCCGGAAGGGAGCCTTCCGGCTGGAGTTCCAGATAATAGGGAATCCCCTTTACGCCTTCCGTAACGGCACCGTTCTCGGTCAGGCGGAACACCAGGTAGCGATGGTTCTTGACGGCGGAGGACGGAGTAACCTCGAAGGAATAGCTTTGCCTGCGTACCTCGGAGTAGCCGCAGAACAGGGACATGTATTCTTTCTCCAGGCGGTCGAGTTCCTTCAGGGCGGCGCTCATGGCCTCGCCGGAATAGCTGGCATCGGTGTTTCCGGAAGCGATGTTGTGACGGTCCCTGCGAACGGACAGGATCATGTCGGCCGCATCGGAAACTTTGTCTTCCAGGGTTTTCTCCACCAGAACCTTGTGCTCTACCGGCACCTGTACCACTGCCGTGTCTGTCTGGACGGACTCATAGACAATCTGGATGGCTTCCTTCTCCGCTTCGGTGAGTCCCCTGCCGGTGAAGTCTCCGGAAAGGCCGGGAAGGAAACGCCAGCTGACACCGTTGCCCCTGTCGGCTCCGCCGACGGATACAAGGCCCTGGGCGCTCAGGGACAGCAGTGCGGCACTTTCGGCGTCGCAGGTGTACCAGGCGTTCATATCGGCCTCCGTGTGGGGAATGAGTTCCACACGGGTAATTTCGGTTGTAACCATGTCTTTGTCACGCACCGATGTATTGAGCATTTTCTTGGCAAAGGCGGCGTAAGGGCCGGCGAAGAAAGATTCCTGCCGGACATCCACCTTCACCGTGACCGACGTGGCCGGCAATGCATAGGTCACCTCCTGAGCCCGGACAGAAACGGACAGAAGGCAAAGGAAGAGGATCATCGCGGTTTTTTTCATCATTATTTCCATCTTTTATGGGTCCAGAGATAATTCCAAGGCTGTTTTTGAAGGTCTTGCTCCAGCAGGCGGTAATAGCGTTGCATCAGTTCCACGGGATTCTCTCCCGCAGCATGTTCGCTGAGCGGAACCAGCGTCATCCGGTAGCCGCCATCCTCCCGGGCCTCAAAACGGAGGTATGCCACCGCCATGTCCAGCTTTACGGCCAAGGCGGCGGATCCGGTCATGGTGGCCGTTTCCTGATGCAGAAAATCCACACGCACGTTATCGTGGCTATTGTAGGGATACTGGTCCGTTATGAAGACATAGACAAACTTTCGCTCCTTGTTTTTCAGGGCGAAACGAAGCACCTCCCCCGCTTCCAGGTATCCGTCGAAGCCCAGATCGGCCACGGCTGCCGTGCGGCAACGGGCCATCCGGCGATCCATGCGGGCATTGTGGAGACGAAGATAGGTAACGGCAATGTCTCTTGCCGTAAAATCCAGAGGAACGCCATATGAGTAATTGAGGATACCGCCGATGAGCTCCCAGTTGCCGGTATGCGCCTGAAGGAGCATCAGCTGACGGGCTCCGCCGTACAGGCGGTTGAATTCCTCGGGGTTGGTAAACTCCACGATGTGGCTGTCCCGGAGGCGTTTCCGGCCTTTGTCGCCCCGGCATCGGCCAAACCACAGCGTTTCCATAAAAATAGTGGCCAGATGGCGGTAGAAACGCTTATGGATTGCCTGAAGCTCATCATAATTCTTCTCCGGAAAACTGCGGCTCAGGTTCACCATCACCACATCGGAGCGGTAACGGAGCACGCTGCGCAGAAACCAGGCGAGGAAAGCCTTCATACCTTTTATTTAAGAGGATATTCGTTTACCACTTCCAACAGGCGGTCGGGATAGTTGGAGATGATGGCTTCCACTCCCAGGCCGATGAGCCGGCGCATCTCGTCCTTGTCGTCCACCGTCCAGGTAACCACCTGCATCCCACGGTCGTGGGCATACTTCATCAGTTCCTCATTCACGTTGCCGTGTTCCGGACTCAGCCACTCGGGCGTGAAGTCCAGCTTGGACATCGCCTCCTCCACGTCCTTCTCATAGTCTTCCAGAAGATAGGCAAGGATATGGCCGGGGTACTTCTCGTTGATATAGTTGAGGGAACGCTCGTCGAAGCACTGGATAATGAGGCGGTTTCCCAGGTTCAAGGAGTCGAGCATGGCCACGCACAGGTCCGTGAACGCATGATATTCGGGCCAGTTCACGCCTTCGATGCCCCCGTCGCCGTCGGGGTCGCTCTTGATCTCGACATTGTATTTCATGGGAGCGAGACCCTTCTCACGGGTATAAGCTTCCACGGCCCGGATCACATCGGCCGCAACGGGCTTGACACAGGGGATGCATTTTTTCTCCGGCCAGTCCGGATTGGGTTTGGACCCCACATCGTATTTGACGATTTCGCTGTACGGGAGTTCATACAGATAGGTTTTGGGGTCTGTCTCCAGAACGGGCGTCCCGTCCGGATAGGAAGCATAACGGTGATGGAAATACTTGTCGTGCGAAAGGATAACCTTCTTGTCCTGTGTTATGCAGAGATCCATCTCCAGGGTATTGACGCCCAAATCCACGGCGTTGAGCATGGCCTCCAGGGACTCTTCCGGAAACAGCCCCATGCCCCCACGGTGGGCCTGGACATCGGTCACCCTTTCCTTTCCCTCCCGGGTTCCGCAGGAAACCAGCATGGCTGCCACGGCGGCGATCCAAAGCAGATTGCGTCTCATAGTATATTTTTACTTGTCGTTTTCCAATCAGACAAATGTAGTTATTTCCCCCCAAATAAACAAGCAGGAGCTTGTAGAGGCATATAAATTTGGCAAAGTCAGAAATTATAACCATTTTTGTAAGGATAAGCCAAAACTAAAACTATCAATATTATGTTCAAAGGTCACCCCAAAGGATTAATTCCGGCCGCGCTCAGCAATATGGGCGAGCGATTCGGCTATTATATCATGAATGCAGTCCTGCTGCTGTTCCTGTGCTCCAAATTCGGATTGTCAGACAGCACCGCCGGACTTATCTATTCCGTGTTTTATTCTTCCATCTACATCCTGGCGCTGGTGGGCGGTATCATTGCCGACCGAACCCAGGATTACAAGGGGACCATCCAGAAGGGCCTGCTGGTCATGGCCCTGGGATATATTCTTCTGGCCATCCCCGTAACGGCCACCTCCGGAAATCTGTCGTGGCTGCTTCCTTTCACTTGCGTAGCGCTGGCCCTCATCGCCTTTGGCAACGGTTTGTTCAAGGGCAATCTCCAGGCCATCGTCGGCCAGATGTATGACAACCTGGAGGCCGAGGAAGCCAAAAAGGGTCCCGAGGCCCTGGAACTGGCGAAGAGCAAGAGAGATTCCGGCTTCCAGATTTTCTATGTGTTCATCAATATCGGCGGCCTCATCGCCCCCTTCGTCGCGCCCCTGCTTCGGGAATGGTGGCTCAAGGCCAACGGTTTCCTGTACAATGCCAACCTGCCGGAACTGTGCCACAAAGTGCTGAACGGAACCATCGGAGACCAGACCGCCAAGTATGATACCCTTTCCGCGGCTGCCAACCTGGGCGGCGGCGCCTTTGACCCCTCCGCCTATCTGGAGGTCTTCAACCAGGGCGTTCACTTCTCTTTCTTCGCTTCCGTGGCCGCCATGATTATTTCACTGGTTATCTTCCTCTATTACAAGAAGATTTTCCCTACCCCGCAAAAGCATGCCGCCGCTTCTTCCGCCTCTTATACGGAGCAGGAGAAGATTGCCATGGCCAAGGAAATCAAACAGCGCATGTACGCTCTCTTCGCCGTTCTGGGTATCGCGATTTTCTTCTGGTTCTCCTTCCATCAGAACGGACAGTCCCTTTCCGTCTTTGCCCGTGACTTTGTGAAAACGGACAAAATCGCTCCCGAAATCTGGCAGGCGGTCAATCCTTTCTTCGTCATTGTCCTCACGCCTATCATCATGTGGATCTTCGGCTCGCTGGCCAAGCAAGGCAAGAGCGTTTCCACGCCCCGGAAGATTGCCATCGGCATGGGAATCGCCGGCGTAGCCTATCTGTTCCTCGCAGCATTCTCTTACATGCAGGGATATCCCTCCGGTACCGATTTCCGCGCCATGGACGAATCTGTCGCCGCCGGCATGAAGGCCGACTGGTGGGTTCTCATCGTCACTTACTTCTTCCTGACCGTTGCGGAACTCTTCATCTCCCCGCTGGGACTCTCCTTCGTCTCCAAAGTGGCTCCCAAGCACATGCTGGGTCTCTGCCAGGGATTGTGGCTGGGAGCAACGGCCCTGGGCAACCTTCTGATCTGGATCGGCCCCGTCATGTACAATGCCTGGCCCATCTGGAAGTGCTGGACCGTGTTCCTGGTGGTCTGCCTCATTTCCATGGGCATCATGCTGGGAATGGTCAAATGGCTGGAAAGAGTGACCGGCGAATAGGCATTGAGTGCCCAGACTCTATATAATATCTGGTCCTAACGGCTCCGGGAAAACCACGGCATCGTACGGTGTTCTCCCGGAGCTGCTGGACTGTAGCGAGTTCGTGAATTCCGACGAGTTTGCCAAACACCTTTCCCCCTTCTCCCCGGAAAGCGCCTACATCACGGCAAGCCGCCTGATGCTCCGGAAAGTCAAGTACCTCTTCGACCGCCGGGAAGATTTCTGCATCGAGACCACCCTGGCCACGCGCTCGCTCATCAAGATGGTGAACAGCGCCCAGCAGAAAGGATACTACGTCACCGTACTGTATTTTTGGCTTGCAAGCCCCGACATTGCCGTTGAGCGGGTGGCGGCCCGGGTTCGCGCCGGCGGACATGATGTCTCCGAAGAAACCATCCGCCGACGATACCGGATGGGCCTCAACTACTTCTTCCACAGCTATATGCACCTGTGCGACAAGTGGATTCTGGCCGACAATTCCACCCCGCCTTTCGATGTCATCGCCGAGGGATCCAAGAAAGGCCTGGTCATCCGCGATATGGAAAGATACAATTTTGTGCGCGCTCTGCTGACGGACGATATCGAACCCCTGACCCCCATCAGGGACGTCGCAGAATCCATTGTAAAAGAAATCGCCAAGGTTCCCCTGGCGCATGACGGAGTCCCTTATCAGAATGATTGAAAACAAAGCATACTATTTTGACATCTTCCGCGCCGACGAGGCCCTGCTGGAAAAATTGGTCCGGGAGGCCCTTTCCGGCGGAGGCAGCTATTGCGACCTGTATTTTGAAAACACCACATACGGCAGCCTCCTGCTCAGAGACGGAGCCGTCACTTCCGGCGGCAACCACATCGATTTCGGCGTGGGGGTCCGCGTTCTCAGCGGAGAAAAAACCGGCTATGCCTATTCGGAGAGCACGGCCTGGGCCGATTTGCTCGCCTGCGCGCATGCAGCCGCACAGATTGCGGAAAAGCCCGTGGACGTAAGCCCCTACGGGACCCGGAATCCCAGCCGCGGAGAGCCCAACCCGGCGGCGGACCGCTATCCCGTGCTCCGGCACTGGCGGGGAACGCCCCTTTCCGACTTCCTCCCCTTTCTCCAAAGGCTGGAGGCATCGGTCAGGCAGAAAGACGGCCGCATCGTGAAAATCATCGCCAACCTGGCTTTTCAGGTCAGCGATATCCTCATGTACAACAGTTTCCGCGAACTCAAATGGGACACCCGTCCCATGGGCAGCATCTCCCTGTCGGTGGTCTTTCAGCAAAACGGCCAGACCGAGAACAAATCCACCTCCCGCAGTTTCCGCAAGGGGGCCGAAATGCTTTCCGACGCCCTCATCGAAGAGATGGCCGCAGAGGTGGTTCAGGGCATTGACGAGCGTTTTGCCGCCCGCCGCCCCAAGGGAGGCCGCATGAGCGTGGTGATGGGCGCCGGTGCTTCCGGCATCCTTCTCCATGAAGCCATGGGACATGCTTTCGAGGCCGATTTCAACCGCAAAGGCACGTCCATCTTTGCCGACAGGATGGGACAGCAGATTTGCCCGAAAGGAATCCAGATCATCGATGACGGAACGCTTGCCGGCAACCGGGGCGCCCTGAATTTTGACGACGAAGGCATCCCCGGCCAGAAGACCTATATGGTGGAGGACGGAGTCCTCACCTCCTATCTCCACGACCGCATCTCCGCGGCCCATTACGGGGTTCGTCCCACCGGAAACGGCCGGCGCGAGAGCTTCCGCTACGCCCCCATCCCGCGGATGCGGGCCACCTATATGGAAAGCGGAAACGCCAAAGCCAAAGACCTCATTGCAGAGGTGTCCAAAGGCATTTTTGTGGATGAATTCTCCAACGGACAGGTGCAAATCGGCGAAGGAGATTTCACTTTTTACGTAAAATCCGGTTTCCTGATTGAGAACGGCCGGCTCACCCAGCCCGTGAAAGACATCAACATCATCGGCAACGGACCTGCCGCCCTGGCCGATATCCGCGGGGTGGCCGACGACCTTGCCGTTGACCCCGGCGCCTGGACCTGCGGAAAAGAGCAGTCCGTCCCCGTGAGCTGCGGCATCCCGACCGTCCTGATCGGAAACTTAACCGTGGGAGGAGAATAATGATGGATAATGCCCTTTTGACCCAAGAAGAAATCGCACTGGCCCGCCACTGCCTGGAGTATGCACGGCAGCAAGGCGCCGGGGAAGTGAGGATTACCCTGAGCAAAAGCCTGATGAACCTCATCGGCCTTCTCTCGGGAGAGGTGGACAAAACGGCCCACGCCCTGGACCGCAGCCTGCAAATCCAGCTGTTCGTAGAAGGAAAGTATGGCGCTTTCTCCAGCAACAAACTGGAAAAGGAGGGTCTGGAAGCCTTCATTTCCGAGGCCATTGATACGGTGAAGATGCTGGAGCCCGACAGTTTCCGGAAGCTTCCCGCCCCGGAACGCCTTTGTACGAAAGCCCTCACCGGTCGTGAACTGGACCTCTACGATCCCGCCTATGCCTCCCTGTCGGCCCAGAAGCGCAAAGAGATTGCCCTGGCTTCCATGGCCTGGAACAGGCTGCAGGGCCGGCAGGAAGGCTGGAAACTCATTGCCGAGGAAGGAGAATACTCCGACAGCGTCTTCGATTCCCTGACCCTTGACAGCCAGGGCCTTTATGCCCGCCATACGGAGACCTCCTTCGAAATCGGATACGAATCCACTGTGGAAGATGCGGAAGGAAACCATTTCTCCAGCTACTGGTGGGATGCCGCTCCCCTGCTGGAAAATCTGCAGTGGAAAAACTGCGCCGAGACCGCCTGCCGGCGCGCCGTGGAACAAATCGGTCCCCGGAGCGTGGAAAGCGGAAAATACAACGTAGTGGTGGACAGCGAGTGCGCGTCCAAACTACTCACACCCGTGCTGAATGCCCTGGGAGGTTTTTCGCTGCAGCAGAAAAACTCGTTCCTGGTGGACAGTCTCGGGAAACGGCTTTTCCCGGAGAACCTGACCATTCTGGACCTGCCGCTCACGCCCGGCGACACCGGCTGCCGCCTCTTCGACAGCGAAGGGGTTGCCACGCGGGAAATGCCCGTCATTGAAAACGGCGTGGTAAAAACCTATTTCCTGAACACGTACATCGCCGGCAAGATGCAGGCCGAACCCACCATCGAGGATGTCACCCGCATCAAGCTGCTCCCGGTGGGCGACAGCAAAACCCGCGAACAACTGATGGCTCAGGTGGGCGACGGCATTCTGGTAACGGGTTTCAACGGTGGCAATTCCAACCCCGCCACCGGCAATTTCTCCTACGGAATCGAAGGATTCCTTTTCCGGAACGGCCGCCTGGTGCACCCTGTCAGGGAAATGCTCATCACCGGCAATTTCCTCAGCCTCTGGGGAAACCTTATCGGCACGGCCGATGACGCACGCCCCTGCCTTTCCAAACTCATCCCCACCCTGGCCTTCCGCCAGGTGGATGTCAGCGCATAATGTATGAAAACCGCCGTCGTCATCCTCAATTACAATACGAAGGACTACCTCCGCAAGTTCCTTCCGGGACTCATCGCCTCCTGTGAGGGGCAGGATGCCCGGGTAGTTGTGGTGGACAACGCCTCCGGCGACGGATCCGTCCAGATGATGGAAGCGGAATTCCCGGACATTCCGCTCATTGTGCTGGAGAAGAATTTCGGGTTCACAGGAGGCTACAACCGGGCCCTGGAAATGATTGAGGCCGACTATTATGTCCTCATCAACAGCGATATCGAAGTGCCGGAAGGCTGGCTGAAGCCTCTTACGGACTGGATGGACAGCCATCAGCAGTGCGGAGCCTGCGGTCCCAAGCTCCTCTCCTGGCACCGGCGGGACCGCTTCGAATACGCCGGGGCGGCCGGGGGGCTTATCGACCGCTACGGCTATCCCTTCTGCCGGGGCCGGATCATGCAGAAAGTGGAAAAAGACCGCGGGCAGTACGACAGCCCGCAGAACGTGCTCTGGCTAAGCGGCGCCTGCCTGATGGTGCGCTCCTGCGTATGGAAGGCCCTGGGGGGCCTGGACGAGCGTTTTTTTGCCCACATGGAAGAGATAGACCTTTGCTGGAGAATGCAGCTCGGAGGCTGGAAGGTGACGGTGGTGCCCGCATCGGCCGTATGGCATATCGGCGGCGGAACCCTTCGCAACGAATCGCCCTTCAAGCTCTACCTGAACTTTAGGAACAACCTCCTGCTGCTGGAAAACAACCTGCCGGCCACATTCGCTGCCGAAGGCGCGAAAAACCCTTACGGGAAAGCGCGGCGGCGCATCCTTGCCCGCATGTGCCTGGACGGCCTGTCGGCCCTGGTCTATCTCGTGACCCGCCGCCGGACTTTCTACAAAGCCGTCCTGGAGGCGCACCGGGAATACCGCCGGCTCCGGCGCAAGGGGACCATCCCTCCCGCACCGCAGATGCCGGAAGGCCTGTACCGCGGCTGGATTGTCCCGAAAGGCTTGTTCAGGAGATTATAAGACGGGGGATTCCTCAGCATTTTGGGCAGCACCTCGAAAACAGGCGGTAATGAAGCCACGGTTTTTGGACCCGGGCCTCGCAGAATGCCCCGGCGGAAAACATTCTTTTTGTTACCGTACCAATTTTTTGTATCTTTGCGTAATAGGACAATGACAGCGCATATATGAAGATTATCATCGAAGGCGCCGGGCAGACGGGTTCCCACCTCGCGAAGATGCTCAGCGTGGAAGCCAACGAAATCACCGTCATCGATTCGGATGCCGGCCGCATCCGCTCACTTGCCTCCCAGGCCGATGTCGTCACCATCCAAGGCCCACCTTCCACCATCGGCATCCTGAAAGATGCCGGCTGCGACGGAGCCGACCTTTTCATCGCCGTCAATCCCAGCATGGAGCAGAGCGTCAATATCGTAAGCGCCCTTCTGGCCAAGAAGCTGGGCACCAAGCGCGTGATTGCCCGTATCGACGACGAAGCCTATCTCTCCCCCGAGAACAAACTGCTGTTCAAGGACATGGGCCTGGACATGATGTTTTTCCCCGAGAAGAGCGCCAGTGATGAAATCGTGGATCTGCTGCGCAGCAGCGCCTCCACGGACACCCTGGATTTTGCCCGGGGCAAACTGCAGCTTTCGGTCTTCAAGCTGGACGACGACTCCCCGCTTCTGGACATGAACGTGACGGAATTCGCCCATGCCGTGAAGAATATCGAAGCCGCATCCGATTTTCGCATCGTCGCCATTTCACGCGGCGGGAAGACCATTATCCCCAAGTTTGACACCACTTTCAAATTCCACGATTACCTTTATATCATTTCCCGCCGGGACGGCATGCCCGCCCTCATGAGATTCCTGGGAAAAGACAAGATCGACATCCGCCGGGTCATGATTCTCGGAGGCAGCGAAATCGGCCAAATGGTGGCCGAAAGACTTGCCGGGCAGAAACTGGACGACATCAAGCTCATCGAGGTGGACCGGAATCGCGCCCGACACCTTTCGGAAGTCCTCCCGGACGAGGTAACGGTGGTCTGCGGAGATGCCCGCAATTCCGATTTTCTCCAGGAGGAGGACATCCGCGGCTTCCAGGCGGTGCTGGCGTTCACCGGAAACGACGAAGTGAACATCCTCTCCTGCGTAGTGGCCAAGAAAATGGGGGTTCCCCGCGTCATTGCACAGGTGGAAAACCTCGAATACCTGCGTCTGGCAGAAGAAATGGGCGTCGATACCGTCATCAACAAGAAACTGATTACGGCCAGCCGCATCTTCAAGTTCACCCTCTCGGACAAAGTGAGGTCGGTCCGCTATGTGAGCGGTACGGATGCCGAGGTGCTGGAATACACGGCCGCCCCCGGTTCCCGCATTACCAAAAGCATCCTGAAGGAGATTGAATTCCCGGCCAATGCCATCATCGGCGGCGTCATCCGCGGCGGAGACAGTTTCATCGCCGTAGGACATTCACGGATAGAACCGTACGACCGTGTCGCCGTATTCGCCCTTCCCGATGCCGTGAAAGACGTGGACAAAATGTTCAAATAATTGCTAAATTTGCAAGATCAGAAAACCAACGATATGAGCATCCAGACGGATAACATTCAAAAATTGGTGGAGCGCCGGGCCCTCGCCCGCCTCGGCGGCGGAGAAAAACGCATCGAAGCCCAGCACGCCAAAGGAAAACTTACGGCCCGCGAGCGCCTGACCCTGCTTCTGGACGAGGGCAGCTTTGAAGAATACGACATGTTCGTGCAGCACCGCTGTACCAATTTCGGCATGGACAAAAGCCATCCCGACGGAGATGGCGTCGTTACCGGATGCGGCACCATCGAAGGACGCCCGGTGTATGTGTTCGCCCAGGATTTCACCGTCAGCGGCGGCTCCCTCTCCAAGACCATGAGTGAAAAAATCTGCAAGGTCATGGACATGGCCTTGCGGAACGGCGCCCCCTGCATCGGCCTGAACGATTCGGGCGGCGCGCGCATCCAGGAAGGAATCGACGCCCTGGCCGGCTACGGAGAAATCTTCGAGCGCAACATCCTGGCTTCCGGCGTAGTTCCGCAAATCAGCGCCATCCTGGGGCCCTGTGCCGGCGGTGCGGTATATTCCCCCGCCCTCACGGACTTTACCTTCATGGTCAAGAATACCTCCTACATGTTCCTTACCGGCCCGGCCGTCGTGAAGAGCGTCACCGGAGAAGAAGTCAGCCAGGAGGAGCTCGGAGGAGCCTCCGTCCATGCTTCCAAAAGCGGTGTGGCCCATTTTGCCGCCGAAAACGAGCAGGAAGCCATCGCTACCATCCGGGAGCTTTTGTCCTATCTCCCCCAGAACAACCTGGAATCGGCCCCTTTCCTGGAGACCGCAGACCCCGTGAACCGCGTGGACGATGCCCTCAACGCCATCATCCCCGACAATCCCAACAAATCCTACGACATGTACCAGGTTATCCGGAGCATCGTGGATGACGGACGCTTCCTGGAAATTCATAAGGATTTTGCCAAGAACATGATCGTGGGCTTTGCCCACATGAACGGACGCAGCGTGGGCATCGTTGCCAACCAGCCCGGCGTACTGGCAGGCG
>OCTW013412845.1_pt1 | contig 13341 bp, 10 predicted proteins | sample 1539671 | NCBI WGS metagenome assembly OCTW01 (sample SAMN02144230, study PRJEB22623) | gut metagenome | biome: sheep rumen | host: Ovis aries | place: New Zealand | reverse complement strand
CTAAGCCTGATGAAGAGACGACTAAGTTTACCTGTGCCAATAAGCTTTTTTCTAACTCTTCTAAAGACGCCTCTTTAGCCCAGACACTCACGACCTTAAAGGCAGATAACACCTGTTTCATCGAAGAAACGCATGTCGCATCGGTATAATCTAAAGGTGTCACCCCTAAAATATTCAGACTATGAGGAATCTTGTCTCCCTTCTTAAACGTTAAGGCTTTCGCTAAAGAGGTAAAAGCTAAAGAAATACCATGGGCATAATCATGCAGCGCATTGGTCGGCACATAAAAAGTTGGAATACCAGTTTTCTCACTGACCTGATGACAGATCGCCTCCATATCGGTGCCGTTAATATACGGCACCGGTGAATTGACCAAAGCAATAAAACGAGGCTGTAAATCATTTGCGGAAGCGATGATATCATCAATGAACTTCTGATCATTGCCCATAATGGCATCAGACTCTTTTAATCCGGAAATAAAAATCAGACTGGGATGATCATACCAGCGTATTTCATCATGCGTATTGTATGTGGAATTACAGCCAGAAGGATCATGGATGACAATCATGCCCCCAAGTTCATATAAAGCGCTGCAGACCCCGGAGACATCACCGGTATAAACCGGTAAACTTGTATAGACATTCATAGTACGCACTCACATCCTAACCCTTTACGCGGCACAATCACGGCCGGATCTTTTTCTTCTAAGTAAGCCTCTTTCATCAGTTCACATAAGCCTAAAATGCCTTTGTAACCCCATAATCCGCCATTTTCAATCATGTTCACAAAATGTGGTGTCTTTCTAAAATAAGCTGCTTTAGGGCCGATCGCGAGAACATCAGAATCCTTATTTTGATAAACACGCATATGACTATGTATTGTTGGTAATAATGTCAAATGCGGATAATGCGCTTGTAAATAATCAAAATCCTTCTTTTCTTCGGTAAAGATTGTATCTAAATACACCTGCGTAACATGAAAACCATGATCTAATAATAATCTGGCGAGGGATAAAGGCCGGGTTATCCCGACATAATCAATGACAATTTCTATGTCTTGTAAAAGCCCCTTTAAGGCGGCTAAGGCCTCTTCACAGGCTTCTTTCTCTCCTTCAGGAGCTGATATCCCTAAGCGTTCACAAAGCAGCATACGCTGCTGATCGATTTCTTCATAGTCAAAAGATGATGATAAATATAAATAATCCTGATTAAGACGCTTAGATAAGGCTTGAATGCCATAATCACCACCACTATAGGTGCAGATATTAAGCGTAGAAGCGCCTAGCTGCAAGTAATCAGAATAGCGCATCCCCTGTAACTGACGAAGCGGCCGATTCTTAATCAAATCACATAAATCAGAATAACGATCATGCACAACTTCACTACCTAAAAGATTGACTCCCCCATCACATTTTAAGGGCTCCACACCATCATACATGACAGCGCGTAAACGCTGATCAGGCGGTAAGCCTTCTTTTTGCGATAATGGATCCATATACGCTTCCATAAAGATAAGATTAGGGAAACGCGCTCTTAAGGTTTTATAAACATAGTTTAAGTCCGTCGATAAGACTTTATGAATGCAGACAGGAAAAACAATAACCGCTTTTAACGGTTTATCATAACGGCGAATACTTTCACTGACTCCGTCAATAATCTGCTTTTCCATATCCCCGCGTAATATATCACTTTCCTCCAAGGTGACGCAGGCAAAGCGATCTTCTGCGCCCATTTCATAAGCGGTCATAATGACCCCGCGCATGCAGTTCGTGGCGCAGATATACACTTGCATGCTATCGGGCACCTGCATCCCGATATGGACGATATTCCAGGTCTCATGGACCGGCGGATTATATTCTAAACCAATTGAGAAAGGCTCCGGATACGAAGCCTCTCCAATAGATAATGCTATTTTTTCCATAAGATCACCTAACAGATTCTTGGTAATAATTCATTGCCTGGCGGCGGCAATAAGGTTTCGCCGCCAATTTCTGTCGTTAATGTTACCTGACCGACATGATCATTGACAACTTTGCCAATAATAGCAGCGCCCTGAGTATGATCAGAGGCCTGTAAAGCTTTTAAAACAGCTTGACTGTCTTTTTCCGGTACCATATAGACAAGACGGCCTTCACAGGCTAAATAAAGCGGATCAAGTCCTAACATTCCGGTGACGCCACGCACTTCATCAGCGACCGGAATTTTTGTCGAATCAAGCTTAATGCCGACCTGAGATTCACGGGCAATTTCATAAAGCACCGTGCCGACGCCGCCGCGCGTCGCATCACGAATGGTATGAATGTCATGGCTGACATCTAAAGTCGCTTTAACGGCATTCCATAACGGTGCACAGTCACTTGTCACGGGCGCTTCAATGCCATAATCATCACGCGTCAAGAGAATGCAGGTACCATGACGACCAATATCACCAGTTACAATAATGACATCACCAGCTTTCGCATTAGCGCCGGAGGTATGGACATCATCAGCGATTTCACCAACGCCGGTGGTGGTAATGAAAAGACCATCAACCTGTCCTTTGCCGGCAACTTTGGTATCTCCGGCAACGATGTGCACGCCGACTTCCGCGGCGGTTTTAGCCATCGCTTTTACAGCTTCTTCAAGCTTCGCAATCGGAAAGCCTTCTTCAATGACAAAGCCGCATGTTAAATAAAGCGGCTTCGCGCCCATGCAGGCCAAATCATTGACCGTCCCGCAGATTGATAACTTGCCAATATTCCCGCCCGGGAAAAAGGCTGGCGAGACGATAAAGCCATCCGTGCTCATGGCAATACGTCCTAGCGGTCTAGGTAGAACGCTGGCATCATCAGCGGTAAAGTATTCATTATTCAAATATTTTTTAAAGACATGATCAATCAGATCAGCGGTAGCTGAACCGCCTGATCCATGCCCTAAAGTAATTTTATCCATTTATTTCTGACCTCCATACAAATAGTAAGCCGCGCAGGTACCTTCACTAGAAACCATGCAGGCACCCACTGGATGATCACGGGTGCAGACCTTCCCAAAAAGCGGACATTCATAAGGTTTGATTTGTCCTCTTAAGATCTCGCCGCAGCGACACGCCGGATTGGCATGTCCATGCATCGCTGGGACCTGATATTTCTTTCGCGCATCAAAAGCTGCATATTCGTCTTTTAAGGCTAAGCCAGAACCGGGAATCACGCCGATCCCGCGCCACATCGCATCAACACTTTCGGTATATTTTGCGATAATCGCCTGCCCTTTCGGTGAGCCTTCGTCAGTGACAACGCGCGGATAGGCATTGACAAAATACGGTGCAGCTTCCTGTGATTTTTTCACAATAAGAGCAATCGCCGTTAATAGTTCCTTCGCCGTAAAGCCAGCAATCACCCCGCTGACACCTTCTTCTTTCATCTTTTCACAGATGCCGGTACCAATAATAGTATGCACATGACCCGGATAAAGAAAGGCATCACAGCTGTCTTTCATCGCTTCATAGGCCCCCGGCATTGTTTTATTGGCTGTTAATAATGAGAAATTCGTTAAACCTAACGCTTGCGCTTTGGCAATTGTGAGTAAATCAGCGGGCGTTGTCGTTTCAAAGCCAATCGAGAGGAAGACAACCTCTTCATCAGGATGCTTTTGCGCATAATCCACGCTATCTAATGGCGAATAGACGACTTTAACTTGCGCGCCATCAGCGCGTGCCTGCGCTAAAGAAGCCTGCGTGCCCGGCACGCGCACTAAATCACCAAAAGTGGTGATCGTACAATGATGTTCCTGCGCTAAATAAATAGCTTCATCGATAAAATCAACCGGCGTGACGCAGACCGGACAACCCGGGCCAGAAATGACTTCAATATTTTCTGGCAGCAGAGAACGAATGCCTAAACGGAAGATTTCATGTGTATGCGTGCCACAGACTTCCATAATGCGCAGTTTCGGTCCCTGATAAGCATCGATGATTTCACGCGCTTTATTCATCCAACAAATCCTCCATTAAACGATCTGTCTCGTCCGTATCATCATCGGTGATTTTCGCAATCGCAGCGCCGGCATGAACCATCACGTAATCGCCCGGCATTAAATCATCTAATAAGGCCGCACTAACAGTGCGCTTGGCGCCGGTGGCGTCGACGATCGCGACATCTCCTTTCACATTCACAACTTTACAAGATAAACCTACACACATGAATCATTCCTTCTTTCTTTTAAGCAGGCCAGGCCATAATACGCCTGACCACATGCAATTCCGCCATCATTAGGCGGTAATAAGTGATGTATATAAACGCAGAAACCAGCCTCTTTTAAGCGTGTTTCCACTAACGTGAGTAATAAGGTATTTTGAAAACAGCCGCCGCTTAATGCGACTTTCTGCAAGTGATTGTTTTGCGCTATGCGGATCACTTCAGAAACGATCATCTGGGCGAGACCATCATGGAATAAATACGCTAAATCATGGACATCTTCACCATTGAGACGACGCTTCGTGATTTCCGCTACCAGGCGCTTTGTCGGTAAAAGATCCTGCTTTGCTTTGACATCTATTGACAAGGTTTGCCGCTTTCCTTGAAGGGCCGCAAACTGCAGCGCGGTCGCCGCCTCCCCTTCATAGGTAGAGCGTAAACATAAGCCAAGAATCGCACTGATCGCATCAAAGAGACGACCGGCACTTGTCGATGTCACGGCATTAAGTTTGCGCGCATGCATGGCGCGTAAAACTTTATAATGCGATAAATCGCATAAACCTAATTTCATGACAAGATCCTGTGGATCATCATAGAGATCTAGCAGCATGCTCACCGCGCCGCGGTAACCTTCTAATGAAGAGGCATCGCCGCCGAGCTGTAAAAACGGTTGAATATGACTGACGCGCTTATAATGCAGTGGGTCGCAGATAAAGATCTCGCCGCCCCAGATCGTGCCATCATCGCCATAACCAGTCCCATCAAAAGCCACGCCGATGACTTTGTCATGGACATCATTTTCAGCCATACAAGAGAGAATATGGGCATAATGATGCTGGACATAGACAACCTCTTTCCCTAAGCTTTCGCCCACGCGTTTCGCATTATACTGAGGATGGGGATCACAGACGATTAAATCTGGATCAACTTCTAGTAAAGAGGTCATTAATTTCATTGTTGACTGAAGCGATTTCACCGAGCGGATATCGGAAAGATCACCAATATATGATGAAGGATATAAAAGCTGATTTTTACCGATACAGAACGTATTTTTTAACTCTCCGCCAATAGCGAGCACCGCGCCTTCATATGGCGTGCTGACATAATAAGGCAATGGCGCATAGCCGCGGCTGCGTCTGATCATATAAGGCGCATCATGATAGAAATCCATCACGGAATCGTCGCAGCGAATGCGGATAACGCGATTATGTGAGAGAATGACATCACATAAAGAAGCGCACTCGGCCAAGGCTTCTTCATCATTATGCACAATCGGAGCGCCCGAGTCATTAGCACTCGTCATAATCAAAACATCCGGCGTTTTGAGCCCATCATCATAACGAAATAATAAGTGCTGGAGCGGCGCATATGGCAACATCACCCCCACTTTAGGATTACCTGGTGCCACGCTTTCTGCTAAGCTCGATCCTTTCTTTTCTAATAGACAGATCGGTTTCTGCACGCCGGTTAAAACCGCTTCCTGCGCTTTTGAAACATGGGCAAATGATTTCACCGTTGTTAAGTTTTTGGCCATCACCGCAAAAGGCTTGCGGGGACGATGCTTAAGCGCACGTAAACGACTGACCGCTTTTTCATTTTTGGCATCAACAGCTAAGTGGAACCCGCCAATCCCTTTGATCGCTACGATCTTGCCTTCTTTTAAGGCTTGACGCGTATAAATAATCGCTTCCCGTTCGCGGATCTCTTCATGCCCTAAAATATAAACCTCGGGGCCGCATTCATGACAGCTGACTGGCTGCGCATCATAGAAACGCGACTGGGGATCATGATATTCTTTCTCACACTCTGGGCACATTGGGAAAGCTTTCATACTGGTGCGTTCCCGATCATACGGCAAACCTTCTAAAATGGTCAGACGCGGGCCGCAGTTCGTGCAGTTAATAAAGGGATGCAGATACCGGCGATTATGGGGATCATAAAGTTCCCTGACGCAGTCATCACAGATCGCTAAATCAGGAGAAATATAGATCTCTCCTTTGGTTTTCTGAGAGGTGACGATCTGAAAATCTGAATAATGATGTAGAGACGCATTGAAAACTTCATGGCGGATGATCATCGCCTGCTTCGGCGGTTCATAAATGACGCAATCAATCATCTTGTCAACCTGATGCTCTTCTCCTTCAATGGCGATTTCGACATAAGGCCCTTTATTACAGACATAACCCGTCACCTGACAAGCCTGCGCATGACGGGCAACGGTAGGCCGAAAGCCGACTCCCTGAACAATGCCATAAACCCGTAATAAGACGCTTCTCATAATAAACGACTCCCCGACAGGGCAAAATGCGGTAAAGCGATATAATCACCCGAAAAGTCTAACATCTCTTTATACGCTTCATCAGCGATGATCGTATCAAAGTGATGGGTATGAACATAGTTAATCAGATCATCTTCTTCCTGAAAGGATACCATATGATCATCTAGGTAATCCTTTTTCATCATAAAGTAACTGCCAATCGTTAATGAAGGGCACTTTTTTCGTAAGTCTAAGCCAATCGCCTGGGTAGTGATGGCTAAAACCTTTTCTCCGGTAATATCTGGATACAGATCATCGGGATAACCGATCACATAAGGGATGCCGTAATGTTTTTCTAAGTAGCGGGCCGCTTTGAGACCAGCCATTGACGCCACATAGTTTTTCGTTAAAGAGCCGCAAGAAGCCACTTCTTCAACGGTATCATAATAATTATAAGCAGGATTTTTAGGCCATGGATAATCTAACGGTGTAAAGCCGAGAACACCGATCGTTTTCTGTGTAACTTTAGTATCCGCAAAGCGTTTCACCAAGGCCGTTAATGCTTTTTCGATGCCGACATCATAAAGGCCAACGCCGGTTGTAGGAATTGGTAAAACCGGCACGTTCACCTCTTTCTCTAATAAACGTGCGAGCCCTTTATAATCAGTGCCAATAACCGCAGGAACAGGGGTCCCTACTAAGGCAATAAAAGATGTCTCCATTTCCTGCATAATCTTTTTGATTTTCGCAATCAAGAGATCATCACGGCCTAAAATAGCATCCATATCACGTAAACCAGCGGAGAAGATGGCGGAACGCTTTTCTTCCCAGCGCGGCTCATCAAAGCCGCACACATTGCCACTGCAGCCGCCGGCATCAATGATAATAATAAGGCCGCCCGCTTCATAGAGCACCGAAACAGCGCCGGAATCATCAGGCGCAAAGGGGGTTAAATATTTACGTAAACCTTTCATGATAGCACCTCCTTCATTTTTGAAAATAACAATTGAATAGCCTGATAGCCATAAGGCTGACGATCCTCATTGAAGTCTAAATGACGGGCCTTAGGATGATAGTAAGCCGCATCTTTGCCAATCGTCAGATCAATGGAACTTTCCGTATCGTAGTAAAGCATCGTTGGTTCATTATTGCAGTATACCTTTGTTGCGGGGGAAAGGGATGAAAGCGCGCTAAGATAACGCAGCTGGTAATCCTGCAGCGTCGCATAGATTTCTTTCACCTGAAAGCCATAAGAAACAAGTGCTAAAGCTAATTCTAACGGATCATAATTACCTGTTTCGCCAATCGCGATGGAAACATTTTGATAAGACTTCATCGTTTCAATAACGGCTTTGGTTTTTTCATAATCTTCCTGATCATCAATCGTGACTCCTAATGCCTTCGCTAACGCCTGATACTGCCGGTGCACGTACTCGACCTGATAGAAACGGGTTAATTCAATTGAACCAATATTGAGCGCTTTACGCATATTTTCCGCCGCGGCGCGCGCTTCCGGATGTAAGATCAGATTGAAATTGGCCTGGCTCATTTTGGTAAAGTCGGCATAAGTTGTCATGCGGGATAATTCATAAATATGATGCATGCCTATATCTTTTAAATAACGATAAAGTTCACAATCATCATCCAAAGGGGCAAAGAAGCCTAAAAGATTGACCGTGCGGGGATCTTTCTTTTGTTTTTCTAATAGGGAATAGAGCGATTCACGGACGTGGACCATTGGCGGCCGGCGCCCTTCGCGCGTTAAGGCATACATATAACAAGGGCGAACCTTAACTTTTGCGACCTCTTCACACTGCTTGCATACGCGTTCCATATCCGTCCCTAGTAAAGCATCTACGCAGGTAATACAGATCATCACCACTTTTGGCTTCACAGCGAGAAAATCCACAATTTCTTTGACTGCTTCGGGAATTTTAGAAAGATGACGACCAGTGACAATATCAGTCTCATCTAATAAATAATAGAAATAACGATGTTTATATTGCTCATTCACACTAATCGCTGATGTATTGCGACCACAGCAGCCTGGTGAAACGATGAGCATAACACTTTCCGGCATCGTTAAACCGGCTCTTTTGACGCCAAAGCCCTGGGCACCGGGGGAATTATACGCTAACGTCGCCGGCGATGAATAAATCAGATGCGCGCCGGTATCAAAGATTTCCGGGATCTTTTCCTTGGCGGCGAGCTCTTTCACCGTATAATATTTAGCTTCCTTCATTAAGTAACTCCTTCGCTAAGGCAATAAAACGCTGACTGATTTCACTATTGATATCCCCTTCGATCGCGGTCATGCCCTGATCTTCATATTGGATAATCGTATCACTGCGCGGAATATCGCCGATGATGCGTAAGTGACGCGCTTTTGCAAACTGAGCCACTTTTTCTTCTTCATTGATGACGTTGCGATGATTAAGAATGAGACCTTTGACTTTCGCATAGCCACGATCTTCAAAATTCTTCACAGCCGTATAAATATTATTCGCCGCATAGAGTGCCATCTTTTCCCCGGAAGTGACAATCAGGACATCTTCGGCGTAGCCTTCACGAATCGGCGCTGCGAAGCCGCCGCAGACAACATCCCCTAAGACATCATATAAGACAACATCTGGCTGATAAGTTTCAAATAATTCTAAATCCTCTAATAAATTGAAAGTGGCAATAATGCCGCGGCCAGCGCAGCCTAAGCCAGGCGTAGGGCCGCCCGTTTCAATACATAAGACACCGCCATAGCCGATTTGGCTGATGTCTTCTAAATGATCAGGTTCATCCCCTTCTTTTAAATAATCCATAACCGGCTTGAGGGGCTGACCATGTAATAAATTAATTGTCGAATCGGCTTTCGGATCACAGCCAATCTGAATGACCTTTTCCCCAAGCGACGCAAATGCGGCCGCTAAATGACTCGTCATTGTCGATTTGCCTATTCCGCCTTTTCCATATATAGCTAACTTTAACATAACTTCCTCCATGTATTGTCTATTATAACACTAAAAACAACAGATGTGAAAGCACATACACTCTTACCAAAATGCCTCGTGAAAGCAAAAGCTGATGCCTTTTTCATTTTTGCGGTTTAGGTGACCTTTTTTTCCTATCCATATAACTGAAAAACGGCCCTTTAAAAGAGCCGTCATCATTATTTTTCACCTGGCATTTTCCAGCCATGCTGATCAGTATGTAAAAGTTTTTCCGCTAACTCAGACAATGGATGATCTAAGTAATCACGATATAAGTTAATGATCGAGGGGTTCTCATGAGAAAAACGAATAACGTTTTTAGCATCCTGACGATAGAGGACATCCGCTCTTGCCGGGGCGTTAAACTCGCCATCATGAATCGGCTGACCACCGCCGCCAACACAGCCGCCCGGACAAGCCATGACTTCGACAAAGTCATAATGAACGCGGCCTTCTTTTAAGGCATCGAGTAAACGTTTGGTATTGCCTAAACCATTCGATACCGCCACATGTAAGGTGTTGCCCGCAATGGTAAAGGTGCTTTCTTTCCATCCTTCCATCCCGCGGACATCTTTAAAAGCATCGGGATCAGGATTTGTGCCTGTCGCAAAGTAATACGCGGTGCGCAGCGCCGCTTCCATGACGCCGCCCGTGGCGCCAAAGATATTTCCGGCCCCGCTGCCTAAGCCAAGCGGCATATCAAGGGCCCGTTCGCCAATCGAATCTGGCATAATATAAGAGGCCCGAATCATACGGTCGATTTCTCTGGTCGTTAAAACGACATCGACATCAGGATCACCGCAGGCATCATTTAAAATTGGAATATCGCATTCATGTTTTTTCGCTAAACATGGCATGATCGAAACGACATAAATATTGTGTGGATCCACCTCTAAAGCTTTCGCATAATAGCTCTTTGCAATGGCGCCAAACATGCCTTGCGGCGACTTAGAAGTTGATAACTGATCGACAAATTCCGGATAATGGGCTTTACAGAAACGCACCCACCCCGGGCAGCAGCTCGTAAACATTGGGAACTTATTGTCCTGTGGATGTTGCAGCTTTTCTAAGAACTCACTGGCTTCTTCCATAATGGTTAAATCGGCGGAGAAGTCCGTATCCATAATAAAGTTAAAGCCCATCAGATGAAGTGCTTCAGCTAAACGTTCGATCGTTGCTTTTTCTGGTGATAAGCCAAAGGGTTCACCCCAAGCGGTACGAATCGATGGCGCAATCTGTGCCACAACGATTTTCTGAGGATCATTGAGCGCGTCTAAAACGCGATCCGTATCATCACGTTCATGTAAGGCATTAACCGGACAATGGGTAATGCACTGACCACATAAAGCGCACTTCGAATCTTCTAGGGAATAGACATCTTTCACATCGACAGTGGTCCGCGAACCGGTATTGACAACATCCCAGATATGAGAAGCCTGAATTTTATCACAAACCTGAATGCAGCGCATGCATTTGATACATTTTTGATAATCACGAATTAACGGGAAGTTGGGATTGCCTTTTTGTTTTGGTAAATCCTTCTTGAAAGGCGTTGTCTGAATGTTGAGGTCATTGGCAATCTTCTGTAATGAGCAGTTGCCTGAGCGGGTGCACATCGTACAGTTGCCATTATGCTGGGATAAAATCAGCTGCACATTGGTGCGCCGGGCTTCACGGACTTTTTTGGAGTTGGTCCAAATAACCATATCTTCGTCAACCGTATTATTGCAGGCAGTAAAGAGACGATCATAGCCATCCACTTCGACTACGCAGACACGGCAGGCACCGATTTCATTGAGCCCTTTGTAGTAACAAAGTGTAGGAATCTTAATACCCGCCATCTTCGCCGCATCTAAAATTGTCGAACGTTCTGGCACATAATAATGGTGCCCATCAATAAATACACGTACTTGTTTTACCATTTTGCAATACGACCTCCTTTAAAGATGCCATAACCAAAGTGATCACAATGGAGACAGCGCGATGATTCCTGCTTTGCCTCTTCCCGCGTCATACCGCATTCCATCAGCTTGAAGTCCTGCACACGTTCTTTTGGTGAGCGTTCTTTCATATTGACACGGCCACAGGCTTTATGATCATCGAAACGAATACGCGGGATAACAACATCTGCTTTAATTTCATGCTGGTAACCGAGATATTCATCGATATTGGCAGCCGCTACTTTCCCGGCCGCAATCGCGCGAATAACGGTTGCTGGTCCGGTAACACAGTCCCCGCCAGCAAAGACGCCGGCCATATCTTTGACATCGCTGGTATCAAAAGTTTCCAGACGGCCACGCTGAATTGGGATGCCAAAGTCCCCAAAGGACTGCGAATCAATCCCCTGCCCGATCGCTACTAAGACGCGCTGACAAGGAATAACGACTTCTTCTATGTCCGCTTTACAAGGAGCTGGACGCCCCCATTTAATTTCTCCGACAATCTGCGGCTGGGCGACTAAACCAGTCACCTGATTGTCTTCATCATGGGCAATACGCACAGGCGCATGTAATTCCACTACTTCACAGCCATCGGCAATGGCGCCTTCAACTTCTTCTGGTAAGGCCGTCATATCGACTTTACGACGACGATAGACGATCTTCACCGATTGAGCGCCTAAACGAATAGCGGAACGCGCAACGTCCATGGCGACGTTCCCGCCGCCGACGACGCAAATATCCATACCCGTAAAATCAGGATAATCATCATCCCCGATCCTTCTTAACATTTCTACCGCTGAAATGACGCCATTGGCATCTTCGCCATCAATGCCAATCTTTCGATCATTATGGGCGCCAATTGCGACATATAAAGCATCGTAATCATCCTTAAGTTCTTTGATGGAAAGATCATGACCAACCGATACATTGGTTTTTGTTTGAAAACCGGTTGTTTTAAGAATATCAATTTCGCGATCTAATTCTTCCCGCGGCAGACGGTAAGCAGGAATCCCATATCTTAACATCCCGCCTAATCGCGCCCGCTGTTCAAAGACAGTGACATCATGACCCATGATAGAGAGATAGAAAGCTGCCGATAAACCGGATGGACCGCCACCGACAATGGCCACTTTTTTACCCGTTGCTTCATATTTTTTGAAAACTGGCGGCTGTTCTTCATGATCGACGGCAAAGCGTTTAAGGCCACGGATATTGATCGGATCATCAACCATCGTACGACGACATCGCACTTCACAAGGATGTTCGCAAATCAGACCGCAAACCGCTGGGAATGGATTATCTTTACGGATTAGGTTCACGGCATCACCGTAGCGTTCGTCATGGACGAGAGAAATATAGCCAGGAATATCGACATGCGCCGGGCACTGGGCCACGCATGGCACTGGCTGATTTTGGGTATTAAGACAGCGCCCATGTTCAATATGTTCAATATAATCCTCTTTAAAGCCACGAACACCTTTTAAAACCATCCGCGCCGCTTCACTGCCGATCGCGCAGTCGGCGGAATCACAAATGGATTGGGCTGTTGTTTCGATAAGTTTTAAAGAGTCCATCGTCCCTTTACCATCTAAAACGTCAGCGATGAGCCCTTCTAGCTGGCCGAGGCCGATGCGGCATGGAGTACATTTTCCACAGGACTGAGCATGACAAAGATTGAGAAATGATGAAGCTAAGTCAACAGGACATAAACCCGGCTGAGAAGCCTGAATACGACGTTCTAAATCTTTGTAGAGCTCTTCGACCGTTTCTTCGCCACGGTCTTTCGTTACAATACTTAATCTACTCATAAAACCTTCCTTTCACAAAATAAATAACTTATAGGATTATGATAACACTTTCACATTATTATTGTCATCCTTTTCTAAAAAGAATGAGCATATTATTTGTTACTATTCACGGTTAGATATAGTTAATATATAAAGTTGTACCTAAAAAGAGCACGGAACGGTGCCCGTGATACGGCCGTGTTTT
>OCTW011605695.1_pt1 | contig 13341 bp, 10 predicted proteins | sample 1539671 | NCBI WGS metagenome assembly OCTW01 (sample SAMN02144230, study PRJEB22623) | gut metagenome | biome: sheep rumen | host: Ovis aries | place: New Zealand | reverse complement strand
AGGCGCAATAGTTAATGGATATATATGCTTGAACAGAGAATACTTGAGGAGCTTTTCCGCCAGAACTACAGCGAGATGATTCATCTGGCCGGTTCGTTGGATTTTCGTTAATTCGGCGGATTGCTTATCTACGTGAAAAGGAAATCTGAGAGCGACAAAGTCAAACCTTAGCCCGTTGAATTCAAATCTTAGCGCGTCAATCCAAGATTTATTCTCGTGAAACTGAAATCTAAACGCGCGGAGATGGTCCGTTTCGGCGCGATTAGATTCAGGCTCAGCGCGATTAGATTCCGTTTCGGCGCGATTAAAAATTTTCTTTGCGCAATATTTTTTGGGGAGTGTGTGATTGGGCGTAAATAGTTGACATTGTCTGCGTCTTATTGTTTTTTAATGCTCAAAATATTGCGGTGAAAGATTTTATGACTATCTTTGTCGCATAAAATGACAAAATTGGAGTAACGTGGCTAAGAAGATGTATATCATTGCGGGATGCAACGGGGCTGGCAAGACGACTGCCAGCTTTACCATCCTGCCTGAGTTTATGCAGTGCGACGAGTATATCAATGCCGACGAGATTGCACGCGGCCTGTCGCCTTTCCACCCTGAGAGGGTGCCCGTTGAGGCCGGCAAGCTGATGATTTCACGCATCACTGATTTGATGAAGAAGGGCACTACCTTTGCCGTGGAGACGACGCTGTCAACCCATTCGTATGTTAACCTCATCAAGAAGGCTCACAAGGCCGGATATGTTGTGGAGCTCATCTTCCTGTGGCTCTCGTCGGCCGACGTGGCTGTCAAGAGGGTGGCCAAGCGTGTGTCGGAGGGTGGCCATAATATTCCTGAGGATGTGATACGCCGCCGCTATGATGCCGGCATACGCAACCTGATTGAGATATACAGCCAGATTGTTGACCGCTGGATATTGATTGACAATAATTCCACCTCTGTGGTGGTGGCTGAGACGCGCAACGGCGATACTACCGTCTTTGACCTCGACCGCTATAACCAGATACTGAGTCATGATGCATAACGAATACAACTCGCCGCTGACCCCTTACGCAAGGAAGGTGCAGCAAGGCATGGCGGTGGCTAACCGCAGGATGATTACGCGTGCGTCGATGCTCGGTTACTCGTTGGTGATTGGCTCACTTGACGGCAGCTGGGACGAGAAGGACGCCGCTCAGCTGATGGGCGAACTGCGAAGAACGGCATGGTGGAAACGCCATTTTGATGACTAGTAAAGTTCGAACTTTACAACTTTAAAACATGCCTTTCCTCCTTTCGTTACCGCCCAGTTTGGTGGAAACATTCCACTCACTCACCGGCAAGGATGCCGATGAGTGGTTTTGTGCTGCAGACCCTGCTGGCAAGAGGCTGGGCTCAGGCGGAGGTACAGTGTGGCTGATGAGGAAGAAGGAAGCCCCCCGCCCCCCTAAAGGGGAGGCCCCCTCTAACTCCAAGCTCCCTCTAACTCCCCCTAAAGGGGAGAGAACTCTGGCGCCAGGGGCCTCCCCTTTAGGGGGGCGGGGGGCTGGGGGTCTCTTTATCATCCACGCCGGGGGCTGCAGCCGGCGCATACCGGCGTATGCGCCGAGCGGCAAGGTGCTTATTCCCCTGCCTCCATATAAGGGCAAAAGGGGACTGACGTTGCTTGACTTGCAGACGGGCCTCTTTGAGCGTATTATGAGGCAGGCCCCCGAGGGGCTGCGCACGCTTATTGCTTCGGGCGACGTGCTTATCACCGCGCCGGATGTGCCGCAGATACCAGATGCCGACGTGGTATGCCTTGGCATTACGGAGAGGCCAGAGCTGATGCAGAACCACGGTGTCTTTGCCATAAGGCGCGACAGGCCCGATGAGCTGGACTTTATGCTGCAGAAGCCCTCCGTTGCAAGGATGGCCGAGTTGGAGGGCAGTCATGAGCTGCTGATGGATATCGGCCTATGGCTGCTGAGCGACAAGGCCGTGGAGCGCCTGAAGGCTCTGGCTACGGACGACAAGGGTGAGATAGAATTCTATGACTTATACGGCGCCTATGGCCTGGGGCTTGGCAACGACCCTGCCATTGGCGAGCCACGGCTGGCGGACCTTTCGGTGGCTGTTGTGCGGCTGGACAAGGGCCGCTTCCTACACTACGGCACCAGCCACGAGCTGCTCAGCTCAACGGCCGAGTTGACGGGGGAGGGCAGCGTGTTTGTCTTCAACTCTGTCAGTGAGGCCACCATTGGCGAGGGTGCAGAGGATATATGGGTGGAGAACTCATGCCTCCCTGCGAGCTGGACGCTATGCGGACGTAATATTGTGACGGGCGTGATAGCAGAGTCACAGAGTCGCAAAGTCGCAGAGTCGCAGAGTCACAGAGTCGCAGAAGGGCCTCTGGTCCTTCAGGAGGGACAGTGTGTTGACGTGGTGCCGGTGGGGGAGAGTGACTATGCTCTGCGCCCTTACGGTTTTAACGATAAGTTTAGCGGCCGTGTGGCTGACGCCATGTATATGGAGCAGTCCATGGCCGAATGGATGGCCAGGCGCGGCGTGAGCATTGCCGACTTTGCCACGGCCGATGATATTCAGGATGCTGAGCTCTTCCCTGTGGTCAGTGATATGGCCATCATGGGCAGGCTGCTGCATTGGTTCCTGGATGAAGAGCCTGACAAGGCCGTGACCGCCCTTTGGCGCAACAGCCGCCGACTGTCGGCCAACGCTATCTCCGACCAGGCCAACATGCAGCGGCTCTTCAGTCAGCGCAAGGCTCTGTATGAGCAGGCTATGGCTAGGGAGATGCATACTGCCATGAAAGACTCCGCCTGCTCCGACAGGGCATTCTCGCTGCTGCGCGAAGGGTTGCTCAATGGGATAGTCACTGCCAAGAGCCTGCCGCGCATGGATGTGCTGCCCGACCAGATGGTGTGTGCGCAGAGTCCCGTGCGGGCCGACGTGGCCGGCGGATGGACCGACACGCCGCCTTACTCGGTTTTCAATGGCGGCAGTGTGGTGAACTTTGCCTTTAATATCAACGGGCAGGGCCCGCTGCACGTCTATGTCAGGCCACGCAAGGAGTATAATATTGTATGCCAGTCGGTGGACCTCGGTATGAGCGAGACAGTCAGTACATACGAGGAGCTGGCGGCATACGACAGGGTAGGGTCGCCATTCTCCATTCCCAAGGCAGCACTGGCGCTGTCCGGCTTCCTGCCGCGCTTCTGCAGGGAGGACTATGGCAGCCTGCGCCGGCAGCTGGAGGTCTTTGGCTGCGGACTAAGTATCACCATGGTGGCTGCCGTGCCAGCGGGCTCCGGACTGGGCACCAGCAGTATTCTGGCGGCTACGGTGCTGGGAGCGTTGTCAGACTTCTGTGCGCTGCACTGGAGCGAGGTCGAGATATGCCGCCGCACCCTTGCCCTGGAGCAGCTGCTGACCACCGGCGGCGGATGGCAGGACCAGTATGGCGGCGTGATTGGCGGCATCAAGATGCTTACCAGCGACAGGGGCTTTGAACAGGATGTAGCCGTCAGGACGCTGCCTGCTACTCTGTTTGACGGTGAGCAGGCAAGATGCCACCTGATGTACTATACCGGCATTACCCGCACGGCCAAGCATATACTGGTGGACATTGTGAAGGGCATGTTCCTGCACGAAGAGGAGCGCATGGCTATCCTCGGCGAGATGAAGCAGCATGCCCTCAATATGCAGCACGCCGTGGAGAAGGGCGACTTGGAGGGCTACGGCCGACTGGTGCGCCGCTCATGGGAGCTGAACTGCCGTCTCGACAGTGGCACCGACCCCGCCAAGGTGAGGGAGGTGTGCAGTCGCATTGATGACCTCTGCCTGGGCTACAAGCTGCTTGGGGCCGGGGGAGGCGGATATATGTATATGGTGGCTAAGGATGCCGAGGCAGCACAGCGGCTGCGCCGCGAGCTGACCGACAGGCCGCTATGCGCCAACTCACGCTTTGTGGATATGGAGATTGCCGGCAGCGGCCTGCTGATCTCGCGAAGCTAAAGAGAGAGGAAGAGAAAATAGTTACTATAAAAAAGATAAGAACGATGACTAAGCAAGACCCGCTACAGCTACTGGCCGACCTCACCCTGCGCCTGCAGGAGGAGCCCGACAATGCTGACCTGCTGATGCAGCGCGGACAGTTGCGCTACCAGATGGGCGACAAGAACGGGTCGTGGCAGGACCTGCAGCGAGCCCTGGAGCTTAAGCCTGCGCTGATGGCCACCATCAGCGGTGAAGCTAAGACTCCGGAACGGAAAGTGTTTAAGATGCCCAAGAATTGATAGTCGTAAAATTTTAAAAACATATATAACATGACCATTGTAGAACGATTTCTAAACTACACAAAGTTTGACACTCAGTCTGCCGAGGACAGTCAGACTACTCCCAGCACTGACAAACAGTGGGCCTTTGCCCGCTATCTGAAAGGCGAGCTGGAGGACATAGGCCTGGATGACGTTGAGCTGGACGAGAACGGCTACCTCTACGCTGTGCTGCCGGCCAACTGCAATAAGAAAGCCCCCGAGATTGGCTTCATCGCCCACATGGACACAAGCCCCGACTGCTCGGGCGCCGACATCAAGCCCCGCATAGTGGAGGCCTATGACGGCGGCGACATTGTGCTGGACGCCGAGGCCGACATACGTATCTCGCCTGCCACCTTCCCCGAACTGCTCAACCATAAGGGCGAGGATATCATCGTTACCGACGGACACACGCTGCTCGGTGCCGACGATAAGGCTGGCATTGCCGAGATAGTGCAGGCCATGGTTTACCTTAAGGAGCACCCTGAGATTGAGCATGGCAACATCCATGTGGCCTTCAATCCTGACGAGGAAATAGGCATGGGTGCCCACAAATTTGATGTGGAGAAGTTTGGCTGTGAGTGGGCCTACACCATGGACGGCAGCGAGGTAGGCGAGCTGGAGTTTGAGAATTTTAATGCTGCTTCCGCAAAGATTGCCATCACCGGCATGAGTGTTCACCCGGGCTATGCCAAGGGTAAGATGCTTAATGCTGCCCGCATAGCTGCCGAGCTTGCTGCCTTGATGCCTGCCGACGAGACCCCTGAGACCACTGACGGCTATGAGGGATTCTATCATCTCACCTCCATCAGCGGCAATGTGGAGCGTGCAGAGCTGAGCTATATTATCCGCGACCACGACCGCAAGCGCTTTGAGGACCGCAAGCAGTTTATTGCCAAGGTCTGCGAGCAGATTAACGGTAAGTATGGCAAGGCCGTTGCCAAGGCTGAGGTGAAGGACCAGTACTACAATATGCGCGAGAAGGTGGAGCCGGTGATGCACGTGATTGATATTGCCATCAAGGCCATGGAGAAAGCCGGCGTGCCTGTGAAGATTCAGCCTATTCGCGGCGGCACCGACGGCGCACAGCTCTCATTTAAGGGACTGCCGTGTCCTAACATCTTCGCTGGCGGCCTCAATTTCCACGGTCCGCTGGAGTATCTGCCCATCCCCTCGCTGCATAAGGCCATGGACGTGGTGGTGCAGATATGCGCCCTCGCCGCTCAGTATAATGACTGATAAGCTAAAAATATTTTTCCTAATTCCTAATTTCTAAAAGACAATGGCAAAGACAATAGCAACAGCTCCCGCCGTTGGCGAGGACAAGCTGAAAGCCTTGCAGATCGCAATGGCCAAGATAGAGAAAGACTTCGGTAAGGGCTCCATTATGAAGCTCGGTGACCAGCCCGTGGAGAAGGTGGAGGTTATCCCCACCGGCAGCGTGGGCCTCAATGCAGCCCTCGGTGTGGGCGGCTATCCGCGCGGCAGGATAATTGAGATTTACGGTCCTGAGTCTTCGGGTAAGACCACCCTGGCCCTCCATGCTATGGCCGAGGCCCAGAAGATGGGCGGCGTGGCAGCCTTCATAGATGCTGAGCACGCCTTCGACCCCTACTATGCCGCAGCCCTTGGCGTGAACAACTCTAATCTTCTTGTGTCGCAACCCGACAATGGCGAGCAGGCTCTCCAGATAGCTGACCAGCTCATCAGTTCGTCGGCCATCGACATTATCGTTATCGACTCTGTGGCCGCTCTCACCCCCAAGGCAGAGATAGAGGGTGATATGGGCGACAACAAGGTTGGCCTGCAGGCTCGACTGATGAGTCAGGCACTGCGTAAGCTCACCTCCACCATCAGCAAGACCAAGACCTGTTGCATCTTTATCAATCAGCTCAGAGAGAAGATTGGCGTGATGTTTGGCAATCCCGAGACTACCACCGGCGGCAATGCCCTTAAGTTCTACTCCAGTGTGCGCATTGACATACGCCGCATTACTGCTATCAAGAATGGCGAGGAGGTGATAGGCAATCAGGTTCGTGCCAAAGTGGTTAAGAACAAGGTGGCTCCTCCATTCCGCAAGGCCGAGTTTGAGATAACCTTTGGCGAGGGTATCTCCCGTATTGGCGAGCTGGCCGACCTGGGCGTGCAGTATGACATTATCCAGAAGTCTGGCAGCTGGTTCAGCTACGACGGCGCCAAGATTGCCCAGGGCCGTGAGAGGCTCAAGGGCGTGCTTGCCGACAATCCTGAGCTGGCCGAGGAGATAGAGGCCAAGATAATGGACAAGGTGCAGGGTGGCAGGCCCCGCATGGATATGGGAGTAGCTGAAACCGACTCTTCAGAGCAGGAAGGCGAGCTGATTTAGTTGCTTCATCCCCTCTCTCCCTCCCGAACACTGTATTTTTATAATGTTGCCGCTTCACTTTTTATTCACAAAGTGAGGCGGCAATAACTTATTTTATTGTGCAGTTTTTCATTTCATATTGACATTTGTAGTATAAATGTGGTATTTTTTAAGGATTTTTGCAGATTTTTTACATCAGGCATGGCTATTTGTGAAAAATGTTATAATTTTGCATTGTTCCTATACTATGGAATATAGTGAATAAAGTAACTATAGCGACCAATAATATAAATAATGTACGTACACGCGCGTGAACGTGAACTACACAGAATAGAGAATACAATATGTTTAACTTAAATTTTGTGATCATGAAGAAAATCTTATTTCTCTTCGCGCTCCTGCTCGGTATAGGGCAAGGAGCCTGGGCACAGACCAAGGTCTCCGGTACAGTCATGTCGGAGGACAGTGTGCCTATCGCGAATGCCATTGTGGTGGTTACGGGTACTAACATCGTAGCTGAGACAAAGGCTGATGGAAAGTTCTCCCTGAATGTTCCCAAGGGCAGGACTCACCTCTTTGTCAGCGCAATGGGTTACGAGACCCAGCAGCCGGTGGTTAAGTCGGTTCTGGACATCGTGCTCCGCAAGAACCAGGTAAACCTCAACGAGGTTGTGGTTACCGCTATGGGTGTTAAGCGTGAGCGCAAGACTCTGGGTTACGCATCCCAGACCATTGAGAACGATCAGCTGACCCTCGGTAACCTGAGTGATGTTACCAGCTCGTTGGCCGGTCAGGTGGCTGGTGTGCAGGTCAACACCACATCCAGCGACCCGGGTCAGGCTAACTCCGTGATTATCCGCGGTATCAGCTCCATTAACGGTAATAACCAGCCGCTCTATGTAGTGGACGGTGTGCCCCTCCAGCAGACCACCTTCAGTGGCTCTCAGGACGAGGCTGAGGAGATGACCAACGCCGTAGGCGGTATCTCCAGCATCAACCCCAACGATATCGAGAGTATGGAAATCCTCAAGGGCGCTGCCGCTACCGCTCTCTATGGTAGCCGCGCTGCCAACGGTGTCATCATGATTACCACCAAGCAGGGTAAGAAGGCTGGCGAAAAGAACTATCAGATAAGCTACGACGGTAGCCTCCAGTGGCGCCAGGTTAGCACTCTGCCCAAGTTCCAGAACCGCTTCGGTCAGGGCTGGAACGGCCAGCAGACCTTCATTGAGAACGGCTCATGGGGTCCCGAGTTTGACGGCTCGCAGCAGGTTTACGGTCCTATCTGGAACAACCAGCAGCTCATCCACAAGTACAGCCCCTTGAAGAGCAACGTACGCGACTTCTTCAGGACTGGTTTCTCCCAGTCTCACAGCGTAGCCCTCAACGGCGTCTCCGACGACAACAGGATGACTTATTACCTGAGCTTCTCCGACACTCGTGAGAACGGTATCATCCCGGGCGACAAGGACACCTACAAGCGTCAGACCATTGCCTATCGCGGCAGCTATCAGGCTACCGACTGGTTTAAGCTCTCATCAAGCATCAACTTTGCCAAGAACAAGACCAACACCGTGGCTACCTTCCAGGGTGCATCAATGATTGACGGTGTTTACGAGCTTGCCCGTGACGTCAGCCTCGTTGACCGTCAGGACCTCAGCTTGGCCTTCAATACCCCCGAGGCTTGGTTTACTCCTTATGGTATCACCAACCCCTACTGGGCTATTGCCAACAACTACAACCACAACGACGGTAAGCAGGTGTTCGGTAAGATTCAGGCCGACATCCAGCCTCTCAAGCAGCTGACACTTACCTATCGTCTCGGTTTCGACTACACCGACTACGACCACAAGATTGGCGTGCCTGAGATCAACCTTGACGATGCCCTTATTCAGGAAGACTATGGCTACGCTCCTTCTAAAGGTTTGAACCAGAGCGGCTACGTGTCAACTACCTACCTGCGTAAGTATGAGATTAACCACGACTTCCTTGCCAACTGGAAGGACAAGTATCTCGACGGCAAGCTCGACGTCAACCTCCTTGCCGGTGTCAACATCAGCGAGCGCTATGCCACTTCCAGCAGCAACCAGACTGACGGCCTTACCTTCTACACCGGTTTCTGGCAGCTGAGCAACGGTGCTACCAAGACCGCCATTGCAGAGTCTCAGAGCAAGCGTCGCAGCGTGGGTCTCTTCGGCGACCTCACCATCGGTTGGATGGATCAGGTTTACCTCGACCTCACAGCCCGCAACGATTGGTCTTCCACTCTGCCAATGAGCAAGAACCACTACTTCTATCCTGGTGCTACCCTGAGCTGGATTTTCACCAAGCTGATTCCTGAGAACGACATCCTCAGCTTCGGTAAGGCTCGTATGGCTTATGGTAAGACCGGTAACGACGCTGGTGTTTACCTCGTTTACCCGCGCTATGTGCAGGGTTACAGCAATGGTATCTACGGCAGCGACCTCATCTCCTTCCCCTTCAATGGCAAGAACTCTTTCCAGGCAGCCGCTACTGCCGGTTCCAACAGTCTGAAGCCTGAGATGACTACTGAGTTTGAGTTTGGTGTTAACCTCGCCTTCCTCAAGAATCGTATCACCCTCGACTTCTCCTACTACAACCGTGCCACCAAGGACCAGATCTTCACCCTGCCTGTTGACCCCTCCACCGGTTACAACTACATGGTAACCAACTTCGGTAAGGTAACCAACAAGGGTATCGAGCTCTTGGTTAACACCGTGCCTGTACAGACCAGGAAGTTCCGTTGGGAGTTGGGCTTCAACTTCTCTAAGAATAATAATAAGGTGGTGTCCATGCCCTCCAGCCTCGAAGGCGGTATGGTTAACCTCAACCAGTTCTCCACCACTCAGGACGCTGTCTACATGCGTGCCGTGGTTGGCAAGCCCATGGGTGAGCTCTTCACCAACATGCCTCAGTACACTGAAGACGGCAAGATTATCGTAGGTGCCAGCGGTCAGCCTCTGCTCACCAATGAGGTTGTTGACACAGGCAAGAATGTCAATCCCGACTGGACAGGCGGTGTGACCACCTCCTTCTCTGCCTATGGCTTCACCCTCAGTGCAGCTCTCGACGTTCGTCAGGGTGGCTATATGTTCTCCCGCACCAAGAACCTCATGCAGTTCACCGGTAACGGCGACATCACTCTCTACAACGAGCGCAATCCGTTCGTTATCCCCAACTCCGTATATGCAGACGGAACTCCCAACACCACTCCTATCTACCTGAGCAACTCCAGCTATCAGGATTACTTTAACAAGTATGGTGCAGGTCTTGGTGGCGAGTTCTACCTGATCAAGCGTTCCTTCGTGAAGCTGCGCAACATCACTTTGGCTTACACTCTGCCGAAGTCTCTCGTTAAGAAGCTCTACCTGAGCGATATCACTGTATCCTTGTTTGCCAACAACCTCATCACTTGGACCCACAAGGGCAACCGCTACATCGATCCCGAGGCTTCGTCCTACGGCAATGACCTTGAAGGTATGTTCGGTGAACTCTACTCTAATCCTGCCTGCCGCACCTTCGGTATTGGCTTGAGCGTGAAATTCTAAATCAAAAGGAGGAAGAATATTATGAAAAAAATAGCATTTATTTTTACAGTAGCCTTGGGACTCCTTACTGTTTCCTGCGACAGCTATATGGATATCAACCAGGATCCCAACTCTCCCTCTGAGGAGAATATGACCACCGACATCCTTATGCCGGCAGCCGAGATGAACTTCGTTAGTAGCTACGGCGATGCTATGCGTATAATTGGTGGCTATCTCAGCCAGCACTATGCACAGGTCTTCGGTACCTCCAACTATATGGAGTACTCCAAATTTAATGTTACTGCAACCAACACCAGCACCACTTATGGCCAGATCAACAGCCGCGCGCTGAAGAATCTTACCACTGTCCGCCAGTTGGCAGAGAAGAATGGCGAGTGGGGCTCTTATCTGGCAGCTGCCACCATGCGCGCCTTTATCTATCAGGCCTTGGTGGATGCCTACGGCGAGATTCCCTATTCTGAGGCTTTCTCTGGCAGCACCTCTCCCAAGTATGATGACGGCGCTGACATCTATGCCGGCATACTGGCAGAGATTGACGATGCTCTTGGCAAGGTTCAGGCTGGCGACAAGGTAGCAACCAACTTCCTGTTCCCCGACAAGAGTGCTGCCGAGTGGATTAAGTTTGCCAACGCTGTGAAGCTTAAGATCCTCATGCGTGAGTATGATGTCAATCCCGATGCAGCTGCTCAGGTTAAGGCTATCGTTGAAGAGGGCAACCTGCCCACTGCCGACGTAGCTTACAAGGGCTGCTGGAAGAATGAGTCCGGTGCCATGAGCCCCTTCTATGCTGAAGAGTTCTCTTCCGCTTGGGGTAGCACCCAGATCAACGTGGTGGCCAACTTGGCACTTATCAACACCATGCGGCAGACCAATGCCAGTGGTGATGTGACTTATGAAGACCCCCGTCTTGCCAAGTTCTTTGAGAAGAATGGCTCCGGCGCTTACACCGGCGGTGTTTCCGGCACCAACTTCTCTACCACCAATACCTATAAGGCCGCCTACTGGTGCCGTCCTGTGGCCAGCTTCGACATGCCTGTGTATATGATTACTCTTTCCGAGATTGAGTTCTTCATCTCCGAGTATTATGCCCGCACCGGCAACGCTGGTGAGGCCAAGGCTCACTATGAGGCAGCCATCGAGGCTTCTTGCGCCACTGCCGGCGTAGGCGATGCTGACAAGGTTATTGCCCAGTTCCCCTATGAGCAGAGCAACTGGAAGAAGAGCATCGGTATATCCAAGTGGATTGCTCTCGCCGGTACCAACAACTTTGAGGCATGGTGCGAGGCTCGCCGCCTTGACTATCCCGCAATGGGCACTGTTAGCGGTGATGCTATCTACAATGAGCAGACCGACGCCTTCAAGCCTACTCTCTATGTGCCTGGCACACTCTACACTCCCATCAAGGTGGAGGACAAGGTGGGGGCCGGCAAGATTGTTGAGCGCTGGTTCTATCCCGAGAGCTCCACTTCCCGCAACGCTAACTCTCCTGAGTTCCCCGGCTTTACCGTTCCCGTATTCTGGGGTAAGTAAATTTGAATTGTGAAAATTTAAATTTGAAGTTTAGTATGAAAAAGATTCTTTTATATACAATGGTTTTCGCAGCGTCGGTGTTTGGCCTGACAAGCTGCGGCGACGATGACTCCAAGGGCAAGTCACGCATTACCTACTTTCCTACCATTGAGCTGAAGGGCGGCACTCCCTATTTGTGGCCCAAGGGCACTGCTTGGGAAGATCCCGGTTACGTTTCCCTCATGGGCGGTCAGGATGTGACTGACCTTGTTACGGTGACTGGCAAGGTAAATACCGACGAGTCTGGTCTCTATACCCTTTCCTATGCCACCACTAAGAATGAGGACGGTTTTGGTTCTTCCACCACTCGTGATGTCGTTGTAGTTGACCCCAACGATGCTGTTGAGGGACTCTACTGGATTACCCCCGAGAGCTACCGTCTGCGCGCCGGTGCCAAGGTTGAGTATGGCAAGTCATACCCCATCCAGGTGTTCAACAATGGTGACGGCACCTATAGTGTTGATGACCTGCTGGGCGGTTGGTACTACTACCGCGCAGGCTATGGCATCGACTATGCTTTGGGCGGCAGCATCACTGTGGCTGACGACGGTGCTGTAACTATCAACGAGGCAGGCGTTCCCGGTTGGGGCGACTCTTATGATGCTTACAACATTACTTTCGACAAGGAGAGCGGCACCTTCACGATGACCGTTACCTATGCAGCAATGGACTTCGTTCAGACTTGGGTTAAACAACAGTAAATGAGTAAGACTATTATGAAGAAAATATTTTATTTCGCAGCACTGCTCCTCACTGGCATGGTTTTCACATCATGCGAAAAGGAGGATATCGAGAATACCGCTACTGTTGATATGGCAGGTCAGTGGTATGTGCAGATTGACGCAGTCGACGAGGAAGGCAACCCCATCCCCGGTGGCGAGGACTACTTCGGCATCGTAGGCGGCACGGGAGCACGTTCCATCATTCTCACCTACAATACGGCTGACAACAATCGCTCTGAGATGTTTATCGACGACCTGGGTGTCTTCGACGTAGCCAGCCTCTATGGAAATGGCGGCTATCCCAACTACGCTTTCAAGAGCAAGGTAAAAATCGACCTCAAGAATCTTACTTTCTCGACCACCGATGCAGAGAATCTGGCAGACGTCAACGGCTATGGTTCCGACCTCTATCCTATCACCATTACTGATGGTAAGATACTCAAGGGTGCCGGCCACCAGAACAATGGCAGCAAGGCCGACAGCATCGTCTTCTACGTAAGCTATGCAGGCGATCCCTGGTATCCGGATGACGGCTATGCCAAGTACAGGGTCAGCGGTATCCGCTACTCCGGTCTTGTAGAGAACGATTAAGCACTTCTCTCAGACAATAACATTAGAGGCTGGCCAGAGATTTCTCTGCCAGCCTCTTCTTTTGGCAACAATATAGCAGTTGGCACAGATTACAGTCTCTGCGAAACAGTCATGCTCTCTCTGCGCCAACATCTGTGTCATTGCCTATAAGAAAATATTGCTGTCCGGTAAAAGTTAGTATCATACGTTGCACACAAAAGTTACTCTCATACGCCCCCGGCCCTACGGGCCACCCCCTCTATCTT
>OCTW011546034.1_pt1 | contig 13341 bp, 11 predicted proteins | sample 1539671 | NCBI WGS metagenome assembly OCTW01 (sample SAMN02144230, study PRJEB22623) | gut metagenome | biome: sheep rumen | host: Ovis aries | place: New Zealand | reverse complement strand
CTTTCCTTCATTTTCGGCATAGAACGCCCGGATATCCGCCTGCAGCTGAAGCAGAACATCCTTCCACTCCGGGAAAAGATCAAATTTCAGGGCAGGATCGTCCGGTGAAATGGCCAAATAGCCGTCCATGGTATCTTTCTGCGCACGGGTCAGAAGCATCGTGCTCTGCGCTTCCGGGTCTACCGCATTATAGGCTGCACCCGCTACCATGGTATTGCCGCCCAGAACGCTGCTCTTTTCAATCAGGATGACCTTTGCCCCATGCTCTGCGGCCGTAATGGCTGCAGTCAGACCGGCACCGCCGCCGCCCATTACCAGCACGTCCGTCGTCCAGGTTTCATCCGGACCGGCCGGTGCACGGTAGCCTTCTGCCGTTAAGGCCGGAACTTCCAGTCCGGAATCCTTGACCGCATTTTTTACAGCGCTCATGATGGCCCTGCTGGCAAACGTTGCCCCGGTCACCACATCCAGATCGAGAGTCTGATGGGCGATGATCTCCTCCGGGATGCGGTCCCGGGCCACACAGGTGATATTGGCCGTTTCAGGGTACTTTTCATACTCTATTGCCGTTATCTTTCCATCTTCAAGGGTCACATTTACCACGACGTCTCCCTGCATTCCGCGGGCGCTGCCCGTAAATACAGCTGGTTCTGCCATCATGGGCACAATCATCAGGCACATGACGGCTGCCATTAAAAAGAATACTGTCCATTTTTTCATAAATGTTCCTCCTTCTGTTGTCGTATTACTTACCTAATACATATTGTATCCTTCAAGTTACCTGCGCAGTCAATCTTCCAACTCTTCATCAAATTGAACGAATTTTATGTCCTCTCTTTGGTCTAAAATTTACGAAATTTCATGACCATCGAACGAAATCAGCGTATACTATTTAATTAGTTACGATGAATTCGTACCGTTTTGCACCCTTCACAGGGCATCGAGTTAACTCGAAGGTTTGGAAAGGAAAATCCTATGAAATTAACCATCGGCGAGCTGGAACGGCTCACAGGGCTGTCCAGAACCACCCTTCGTTATTATGATACGGAAGGCCTCATTGATCCCGAACGGCAGGAAAACGGCTACAGGACCTATTCTGAAGAAAATCTTCTCAGTCTGGTTCAGATCCGGCAGCTGAATGCCCTCGGCGTGGAGCTTTCCGCCCTCCCCTGTCTGCACAACAGCCTTTCCTGTGCCGATATCACGGATGTTCTCGTTCAGGAAGAACAAAAAATCGAGGCAGAGATCGAGGCCCTGTACCAAAGGCTCTCGCGTCTTCGGCTGCATGTGGATGCATACCGTGCCTGTGCATGTACGGATACCATCGTTACAGAGGACAGGATGATGGGCGTTTATCGGCTTTTCTTTGAAGAAGGCCCGTTGGATGAACAGGCCTGTCGCATTTTTCGCCGCTGGATGGCAAAAGTCCCGGACACCTATTCCACAATCCGCATCCCGGCAGAGGCTCTTTTCCTGGATGATGACGCCTTCTGCCCGGTTCAACTGGGAATCGGCCTGCTTTCCGGTGCCTTCAACCGCCTCGGCGAAACCTTTGAACCCCCTATGCAGTATGCTCCCCCCAGTAAATGCATCCGAGGGGATATTCATATCCGACAGCTTGACCGCATCCCCAAGCACATCCTGAACCCCTTCCAGCAGTATTTAGAGTCCCATCAGCTGATTCCGATCGGCGATTTCTATGGGTGGATCATCTATTCTCCCATTCACCAGGAAAAGGATTCTTTCCACATTTCCCTCCGCCTTGGCATTCATTAACGATGCTCTTGGAATCCAAAAAAACAGGGACTCTTTCGAGTCCCTGTCACTATCTTTTCAATGAATCAGCCCCTGCTGCCTCGCATCAGATGTTTCCTTAGCCGTCCCCTTCTCCCCATCCCTGGGATGCCGGTGCGCTCTGCGTCGGTACGCTCTCCTGTACGGGATCCGCTTGAGTCGGAGCAGGTGCATTCAGTTTCTCCCCTGAGCCGCTGCGAAGGCGGCTGATGGGCACAAATCCGCGCGCCAGTTCCCAGTCATCGATTTCAATATATGCCCATTCTCCCATCGTAGACAGCCAGGAAACACGCTGGCCATTCGGAATCTCCATCAGGGTAGACTGGGAATACAGCGGATCATCCGTCATGGACGTGTCTCCATTCACATACGCCTCGACCGGGGTGAAATGGAGCTGATCTACCCGGGCATCATATGGCAGTGCGAAGTCCGGAATCCATCCAAAGCGCATATGGTTTTTATTGATCGCGTACTGGATCAGGATAAAATCCTGCTCCCTTCCAAAGACCTGAATCCAGTCATTGGTGGAAACGCTGGCCTTTCCGTTTCCGCCCCGCAGATACTCCTCCCCGGGACCGGAATACACTTCAAACTGCCGGTTCCCGGTAAAATGGATATTCTGCGCGCTGAGCTCGCCTGTTGGGATATCCGGCGCAATGGTCAGCTTATTATCCAGCTCTGCCGGCGTTTTGGGAAATACAGAGTAGGTAAAATAGCGCAGCTCGGTTTGTACCGTTCCGCGGTAAAGGTGCCGCTGCCCGTTGGTCTGCCAGCCTTCATAGGTCAGGCCGTCCCCAGTAACCCGGATCATTTCCTGAATGCTAAAGTCCGAATCATGGGCAATATAGGCTCGCAGTACCCACTGCTCCTGTCTGCCATCCCATTCCCACACCGTCTCAGCCGGCCAGTTTGTGTCCTCTACACAGGAAAAAGCCGTTCCAAGCTGCATCCCTGCATAGTATTCATCGGTCCGGTCAATCAGTTCAACCGTCCCCTTCTGAGAAAGCGCTTTTTCTGATCTCAGAAACTGGGTTAATCCCGATCCGTTCCTTCTGAAACCGTACAGCACATTTCCCCGCCCGGTGTGTGCCGATACGAATGAAAAATACGGTCCGTTTCCGATATGCGGAAGATAGGACCTTACATCGCTCGGACTGATGCCCGCTGAAGAAAGCGTGTCCTGAATCTGACCGGGCAGCAGAATTTCTTCCGCCTGTGCCATGCCAAACAGAAAAAGGCTCAGCAGCAGGCACACCAGCAGACTTCTTTTCATTTGGATTCCTCCCTTTTCTTTTTTCTGAACTGCTTCTTTATTATATTCCTTTGGAGCGCTGAAAAAAAGACTGCCTGTGATCACAATCCACAGGCAGCCTTTTATGCGCTGCTTAAAGAAGCGTAATATCTGCCGCTTCAAACAGTTTCATGGTCTCTTCATCCCAGATGGAGGACTGCACTTCCCCGATGTGCGCCTTGCCCAGAAGAAGCATGCAAAGTCTGGACTGTCCGATACCGCCGCCCATGGTCAGCGGCAGACGGTCCTGCAGAAGCATCTTATGGAAAGGCAGTTCACGCCGGTTGTCGCATCCGGCCAGAGTCAGCTGGCGGTCCAGCGACTCAGGGCTGACCCGGATGCCCATGGAAGAAATCTCCATGGAGCAGTTGAGGACCGGATACCAGAAAAGGATGTCCCCGTTCAGTTCCCAGTCGTCATAGTCCGGCGCGCGGCCGTCATGCGGCTTCCCTGAGCGCAGCTTTCCGCCAATCCCCTGAATGAAAACCGTGCCGTTTTCCTGAGCGATCCGGTTTTCCCGTTCCTTCGGCGTCAGATCCGGCCATCTGTCTTCCAGTTCCTGCGCAGTCACAAAGACAACCTCCCGCGTAAGCAGGGGCGCATTCATCAGCTGTGGATACTTTCCCCGCACCGTAAGCTGCGTATCGCAGATGCAGTTTACAATACCGCGCACCGTCTGATGCAGCAGGCGCTCTCCCCGGCTCTCCGCGGTGATGACCTTTTCCCAGTCCCACTGGTCGACATAAACCGAATGCAGGTTGTCCAGTTCCTCATCCCTTCGAATCGCGTTCATATCCGTATAAATGCCTTTTCCAGGATGGAAATCATAGCGATACAGCGCCATGCGCTTCCATTTCGCCAGAGAATGCACAACTTCCGCCATCGCACCCGCATCCGGAATATCAAACTCAACCGGCCGCTCTACGCCGTTCAGGTTGTCATTGAGGCCCGACTGCGGATCGACGAACAGCGGGGCAGATACCCGCTTCAGATTGAGCTCCGTAGCCAGCGATTCCTGAAAAATCCGCTTGATCAGGCTGATCGCCGCCTGCGTCTGATACAGCGTCAGGTGCGGCTCGTAGCCGCGGGGAATAAACGATTTCGACATGTCACGCCTCCAGTGCCGCCGCCACGAGATCGCCCATCTGGACGCATCCGACTTTGGTCATGCCTTCTGAATAGATATCCGCGGTTCTGTAGCCCGCATCCAGGACCTTGGAAACCGCCGCCTCGATCGCCGCCGCCTCTTTTTCAAGCTTGAGACTGTGGCGCAGCAAAAGCGCTCCGGAGAGGATGGTCCCCAGCGGATTGGCCATATCGCGCCCCGCGATGTCCGGTGCGGAGCCGTGGATCGGCTCATAAAGCCCCCTGGTGCCTTCTCCCAGGCTGGCAGAGGGCATCATTCCCAATGAGCCGGCAATCGCCGCGCTCTCATCCGAGAGGATATCCCCGAAGAGGTTGCCTGTAATGATGACATCAAACTGTGCGGGGCGCAGGATCAGCTGCATGGCCGCGTTGTCGACATACATATAGGACACTTCAACCTCCGGATATTCTGCGCTCAGCCTCTGCACGGTTTCCCGCCACAGGCGCGAGCATTCCAGCACGTTTGCCTTATCCACGGAGCAGAGCTTTCCCCTGCGCGCCTTGGCCATTTCAAAGCCGATGCGTGCAAGGCGCTCTACTTCATAAACAGAGTAGGCCATCTCATCCGTGGCCTGCGTCCTGTCTTCAGAACGCCACCGTTTTCCAAAGTAAATGTCTCCGGTCAGTTCCCGCAGGATCATGATGTCAATCTTATCCTTGATACGGGACGGCTCCAGCGGGCAGGCTCCGGCCAGCTGCGGATGAATAGTGCACGGGCGCAGATTGGCAAAGACCTGCATCCCCTTGCGAAGCGCCAGAAGTCCCTTCTCCGGGCGCAGGCTGCCTTCTACATGATCCCATTTCGGTCCGCCGACGCTGCCCATCAGGACCGCGTCTGCGGCATTGCATTTGGCAAGCGTCTCTTCCGTCAGGGGAACCCCGTATGCGTCAATGGACGCACCGCCCAGTTTCTGCTCGTCGAATTCGAAAACATGGCCGTATTTCCGGCCTACCGCGGAAAGCACTTTAACCGCTTCCCGCATGATCTCAGGGCCGATGTAATCTCCCGGCAGCGTAACAATCCTGGCCTGCATGTCAGTCCTCCTTCAGCATCTTCTGCCGTACATATTCAGAAATGCCGCCGAACTGGATGATTTCCTGGATGAACGGCGGGAAGGGCGCGGCCTCATACTTTTTGCCCGTTGTCTTATCCACGATGATGCCCCGGTCCAGATCCGCTTCTATTTCATCCCCGTCCTGGATTTCCGCACTGGCCTGCGGGCACTCTACAATCGCAAGGCCGATATCGATGGAATTGCGGTAAAAGATCCTGGCAAAGCTGTCTGCGATCACCAGCTCAATTCCGCTGGCCTTGATCGCGATCGGCGCATGTTCACGGGAACTTCCGCAGCCGAAGTTGCGCCCGGCCACAATCACCTTGCGGCTTTCAGCCTTGCTCTTGAAATCGCTGTCCAGATCCTCCATGCAGTGGCTGGCCAGTTCTGCAGGATCCGCTGTGTTCAGATAGCGCGCCGGGATGATGACGTCCGTATCGATATGGTCTCCGTATTTAATGACCTTTGCATTAACCTTCATTTTACAGTACCTCCTCCGGGACCGCAATGCGCCCCATAATCGCAGAAGCTGCTGCCACAGCCGGACTTGCAAGAACGATCTCGCTTCCCTTGGCGCCCATGCGGCCTACAAAGTTCCGGTTCGTCGTGGATACAGCGCGTTCTCCGTTTGCCAGAACGCCGCAGTAGCCGCCCAGGCACGGGCCGCAGGTCGGCATGGTGAAGATGGCGCCCGCGTCAATAAAGATATCTACCAGGCCTTCCTTAAGGCACTGCTTCACCACCTGCTGGGTGCCCGGAATGACGATGCAGCGCACATGGTCGCATACCTTCCTGCCCTGAAGCACTTTGGCAGCCGCCCGCATATCATCCATCCGTCCGTTGGTGCAGCTGCCTATAACCGCCTGATCGATATGCAGCTTGCAGTCCCGGGCCAGCTGCGTGTTCTCCGGCAGATGCGGCAGGGAAACCGTCAGATCCAGCTGATCCAGGTCGATTTCCACCTCTCTGGCATAAACCGCATCCTCATCCGGCTCAAAGGCCGTCCACTCCCGGTTCACGCGCTCTTTCAGGTACGCGCGGCAGACATCATCTACGGGGAAAATGCCGTTCTTTCCGCCTGCTTCAATCGCCATGTTGGCGATGGTGAGACGGCTGTCCATGCTCAGGGAGGCAACCCCTTCTCCGCAGAATTCCAGAGACTGATACCGTGCCCCGTCCACACCGATTTTGCCGATCAGATGGAGGATGACATCCTTGCCGCTGACCCAGGGTTTCAGTTTTCCCTTCAGCGTGACCCGGATGGCTTCCGGCACTTTGAACCAGCATTCGCCGGTTGCCATGCCCACAGCCATATCCGTAGAGCCGACGCCCGTGGAAAAGGCTCCGACTGCGCCGTATGTACAGGTATGGCTGTCTGCACCGATAATAACCTCGCCAGGGGCGACGATGCCCTGCTCCGGCAGAAGCGCGTGTTCAATGCCGACGCGGCCGACTTCGTAGTAATGGACGACGTTCTGTTCACGGGCAAAATCCCGCATCTGTTTCGCCATCTCAGCGGATTTGATATCCTTGTTGGGCACAAAATGATCCGGAATCAGCGCGATCTTAGCCGGGTCAAAAACCTTTTTCGCACCCATCTTGTGAAATTCGTTGATTGCCACCGGTGCCGTAATGTCATTGCCCAGGACCAGGTCGAGCTTGCACATCAGAAGCTCGCCTGCCTGACAGGACGCGACTCCGGCTGCCTTGGCCAGAATTTTCTGGGTCATCGTCATTCCCATTGCCATTTTCCTCCCTAATTAACAGGTCCCTAAAAAAATAAGCCCCGCACCTGCCCATGCAGGGGCGAAGCCGTAGCCACACGATACCACCCTGATTCAGCTGCCCTGATGCAGCCCTCGATGCTTTAACGCAGCAAACGTTCCGCCCTTTCCTGCAGACAGCTCCGGGGCGAGCCGAGAAACCGCTTCCTGCCGGCTTTCACCTGCCGCCGGCTCTCTGAAAAGCCGCCTGTTTCTCTCTTCCCGTTCATCGCCTTTCAATTGTGCACCATTGTATCGGCTCATTGACGCTTTGTCAAGTGGATTGCCTCTTTCACAACTGTACAATTTCGCGAAACAAGAATGGAAATTATGCATATTCCACAGTCAGGCAGGGCATTTTCCTATTTAATATGAAGGAATTCTTGATATGTGCTGCATCCCCGGGCATTGAATTCCCCGGTTCATCTTGCCTTTTGGACGGTATCATGGTAATATACCTTTCGTCTGCGCGAATGCAGAGACTGTGAACACATAAATTGAGGTGATCTTTTCATGGAACGCGTTTACAATTTTGCACCCGGTCCCTCCATGCTGCCGCTTCCTGTGCTGGAACAGGTTCAGCGCGAGCTGCTGTGCTACGGCGACACCGGCATGTCCGTTATGGAAATGAGCCATCGCTCAAAAATGTATCTGGACATTTTCAATGCCGCGGTTGCTGATCTGCGCGATGTGATGGGCATTCCCGACAACTACAAAGTGCTTTTCCTGCAGGGCGGCGCTACTGCCATGTTCGCAGCGGTTGCCATGAACCTGATGCGGGGCGGCCATGCAGACTACGTCGACAGCGGAAACTTTGCCCACAACGCCCTGGTGGAAGCCAAGAAATACGGCCAGGTCAATATCGCCGGCTCCTCCCGTGATGATCACTATACTTATATTCCGGAGTATACCCTGAGCGGCGATGCAAGCTATGTCCATATTACGACCAACAATACCATCTACGGCACCCGCTGGCAGAGCGTGCCTGAAACCGGCAGCGTGCCGCTGGTTGCGGACATGTCTTCCAACATTCTGAGCGAGGTATACGACGTATCCAAATTCGGTCTTATCTATGCCGGTGCTCAGAAAAATGTCGCTCCGGCCGGCGTCGTCATCGTCATCGTCCGCGAGGATCTCCTCGGTCATGCCATGGACATCACGCCCAAGGTAATGGATTTTTCCGTGATGGCGGAAAAGGACTCCATGCTCAACACCCCAAACTGCTTCGGCATTTACGTGGCCGGCCTCGTCTTTAAATGGATCCGCGCCCAGGGCGGCGTTGCAGCCCTGGAAGCTGTAAACAAGGAAAAAGCCGCCCTTCTGTATTCCTTCCTGGATGAAAGCCGTCTCTTTAAGGGAACCGCCCGCACACCGGACAGGAGCCGCATGAACGTAACCTTTGTCACCGGCGATCCCGATCTGGATGCCCGCTTCTGCAAGGAAGCTGCCGCCAAGGGGCTCGTCAACGTCAAGGGACACCGCATTGTGGGCGGAATGCGCGCTTCCATCTATAATGCCATGCCCATCGAAGGCGTCCGCGCCCTGGTGGATTTCATGAAAGAATTTGAACAGGCAAACCGCTAAGAAAGCAGGCTCACTATGGAATATCGCATTCAAACCCTTAATGCCATCTCTCCTATTATCTATACCGAGCTGAAGGACCAGTACCGCGTCAGCGACAGCGAGGAAAATCCGGACGCGATTCTCGTGCGTTCCGCTTCCATGCATGACATGCAGATTCCAAAGTCGGTGGAATGCATCGCCCGCGCCGGCGCCGGCACCAATAATATTCCGATTTCTGCCTGCAGCGAGGCAGGAATCTGCGTATTCAATACCCCGGGCGCCAATGCCAACGCGGTGGCAGAACTGGTCATCGCCGGTCTCCTCCTGTCCTGCCGGGACATCATCGGCGGAGTCGCCTGGGAGAAGACCCAGAAGGGTCTGGGCGACGGTCTGGAAGCCGCGGTTGAAAAAGGCAAAAAGGCCTTCGTCGGTCCTGAGCTCCGCGGAAAAACCATCGGCGTCATCGGCCTCGGTGCCATCGGCGTACTGGTCTCCAATGCCTGCGTTGCCCTGGGCATGAAGGTCATCGGCTATGACCCCATGATCTCCGTCGATCACGCCTGGCGCCTTTCCCGCAGCGTCCGTCACGAGACCTCCCTGGACGCGCTTTTTACGGAATCGGATTTTCTCACTGTCCACGTTCCCCTGAATGACAAGACCCGCGGCATGATCGGCAGCCGCGCCCTGTCCCTGTGCAAAAAGGGCGTCCGCATTCTGAACTTTGCCCGCGGCGGGCTCGTGGATGAAAATGCTCTTATTACCGCCCTGGGCGATGAGCGGGTTTCTTCCTATGTCACCGACTTTGGAAGCGACCGCCTCCTGGATACCCCTGGCGTCATCTGCATCCCGCATCTGGGTGCCTCCACGCCGGAGAGCGAAGAGAACTGTGCCGTTATGGCTGCCGCGCAGATCCGGGACTATCTGGAAAACGGAACCGTACGCAACAGCGTAAACCTTCCCAATGTGGATCTTGCGCCGCTCACCAAGCCGCGCCTGGTCTGCATCCACGAGAACGTGCCGAACGTCCTGTCTTCCATCACCACGGCCATTTCCGGCTTCCACATCAATATTTCCGATCTGGTCAACCGCTCCCGCGGCAATTACGCGGTCTCCGTGCTGGATCTGGACACCCTGCCGGATACGGTTATAGAGGAGCTTCGCACTAAGCTGTCTGCCATCGGCGGCATGAAGCGCGTGCGCATTCTTGGCATTTGATCTTTTTGCAAATCAGCCTCTATAATGCAAAAACCGGGAAAATTCCCGGTTTTTTTTGATGCATTTGGATTCGTCTTTTCAGCGTTTCCCTTTTCCCTCTGCTTATTCAGCTTTGGTAAAGGCGTCCTTTCCCAGACCGCAGATCGGGCAGACCCAGTCTTCCGGAACATCTTCCCATGCCGTTCCGGGTGCGATGCCGCTGTCCGGATCGCCGACTTCAGGATCATACACATAGCCGCACGGGCATTCATACTTATCCATTTTGTACCTCCTCTATTTTACGCAATTTGAAATTGCCTTGATCTGATTGTACCGAAAAACCTCCCTTCTGGCAAGTCTCTCCATCAATTCTAGAGGATTTTCCCCTTTCCTCTACTTTTCCTCTATAATTGCTTGACAATCACAAAATACTGCTATATAATCCCGCCAGAATTAAACAATTCTTCAGGGCAGGGTGCAATTCCCTACCGGCGGTAAAGCCCGCGAGCCGAAAGGCTGATTCGGTGAAACTCCGAGGCCGACAGTACAGTCTGGATGGAAGAAGAATTCAAATGCTTTTTTTGAGTGCATTTATTCCCCCTGAAGAGTTTTCAGGGGGTTTTTCTTTTTGCAGAAGAGTCAATTCCGTAAGCCGCGTCGGCCCGGGCAGAAGACTGCACATGCCTATTTCATGATCCTGCCCATGTTCATTCTGGCCGTCGGGTTTGTCTATTATCCCTTTTTCCGGACCATTATTGAAAGCTTCAGCCTTGTCAATTTCCGCGGACAGATCACCGGCTTTGCGGGACTTGAGAATTACCGGTATCTTTTCTCCCGGAGGGAATTTGCAACCGCCATAAAAAATACGCTGTTCCTTTCTTTTATCAATGTCCCGATAACCGTTTTCATTACCCTTTCCCTGGCCTGGCTGTGCAACCGCAAAGGCCCTGTTCCTGCCGTCATGCAAACCGCCTTCGCCCTGCCCATGGCCGTCTCCATGTCCAGCATCGCACTGATTTTCAAAGTGCTTCTTAATCCCACCGTCGGATATGTCAATTATGCCCTGCACCTTAATATCGGCTGGCTCACAGACCGGCACTACGCCATGCCGTCCATTCTGATTCTTACCGTATGGATGGGCATTGCCTTCAACTTTCTGCTTTTTCTGTCCGCCTTTAAGGCAATTCCCGACGAAATCGTTGAAAGCGCTCAGCTGGAAGGCGCGGGCAATGCAACCATTCTGTTTAAAATCCAGCTGCCGCTTGTTTCCCCTACCATGCTTTATGTCGTGTGCACCAACATGATTCAGGCCATGATGACAAGCGGCCCCATCCTGATTCTTACCCAGGGCGGTCCCGCCCGTTCCACCACGACCCTCATCTATTTTATGTACACTTCCGGCTACAGTTCCGGCAACTATTCCCTGGCCGCCTGCGTGAGCATCATCACTTTCCTTTTGACCCTCACCTTTACGCTGCTGCTGTTTAAAACCGAACGAGGGAGGGTGTATTACCAATGAAAAAAATCCGCACGCTGGCTTTGGACCTGCTTCTGGTTCTTCTGGCCTTCCTCATCCTGTTTCCCCTGTTCTACGGCTTCTTCGGTGCCTTCAAGGCCCCTTCGGAATTCGCTCAGCAGCCGCCGACCGTCCTGCCCCGGAGCTTTCTCAACCTGGATAACTTCCGTAAGGTCCTTTCGCAGATTCCGCTTGTGCGCTACTACCTCAATTCTCTTGCCGTCGCTACGCTCTCTTCCGTTGTGCGCATGGCCCTGGCTGTATTCAGCGCATATGCCTTTGTCTTTTATGATTTTCCCGGTCACAAAGTACTCTTCTTTTTCATGCTGGGAACGATGATGATGCCTTCCGATATCCTGCTGCTTTCCAATTATCAGACGGTTTCCGCCATGGGGCTGATTGACACCTATATCGGCATGAGCATCACTTCCTTTGTAGGCGCCTCCCAGATGTTTATGCTGCGCCAGCACTTTCTGACTTCTCCCGCCGCCATGCACGACGCCGCTCTGCTGGACGGCTGCGGAGACGTGCGCTTTATTGCTTCCATTCTGCTTCCTACCGCCCGTCCGATCCTGGTAACCCTGTTCCTGCAGAGCTTCCTCGCTTCCTGGAACACCTACCTCTGGCCGCTTCTGGTTACCAATAAGATGGAAATGCGCACCGTCCAGGTCGGGCTCTCCATGATCACCACCATTGAGGCGACCAATTACGAAGCCATTCTGGCCGCAACGGTCATGGTCATGCTGCCCACCCTCATCGTTTACTTCGTCCTGCACCGAATGGTGTCCCGCAGCATGCAGGAAGGGGCGCTCATTTCCTGATTCTCACCGCATTCATTCCGGATCTCCCGGACTGATAAATTATTCCGATCATCGGAAGGAGGATTTCCATGAAAAAAATCGTATTGCTTCTCGCCGCTTTAGTGCTGTCCCTCTCTCTGGCCGCCGCGCCTGCTGAGGTCAACATCACCTTCTGGCACTCCATGTCCGAAGAAGCCGGACAGCTCATGGACCAGTTTGTCAGTGAATTCAACGACACCATTGGCAAACAGGAAGGCATCACCGTCACCTCCGTTTTCCAGGGAAAATACAGCGATGCCGTCACAAAGCTCAATTCCATCCTGTCGACAAACCAGCTTGATTCCCTGCCGGATGTCATGCAGCTGGATGCTACAGGAAAGGTTCCGTTTGCCTCTGCTCCCAATGCCTACACCATCGATCAGGCCGTGAAGGATCATCCGGATGCCGATCTTTCCCAGTACCTGGCTCCCGCCCTTTCCAACTGGAATCTGGCAGGTACTCAGCTTGGGCTGCCCTTTGCCACCTCCACTACCGTCCTCTTCTATAACAAAACGGCTTTGGACGCAGCAGGGGTTGAAGCTCCTTCCACCCTTGCCGACATCGCTGCCCTTCCCGCAAAGCTGGATGCCAAGGACCTGAGCATCTATTCCTGCCTCCCCAATTCCCCTCTTCTGGCCAACTGGCTGGGACAGCTCGGAAGCAACCTGGTCGATCAGAACAACGGCACCGAGGGCACTGCCACTCAGCTGGACTGCATTGACAACGGCGCACTTCTGACCTTCCTGAAAGAGTGGAAAGCGCTTTACGAAAGCGGCGCCCTAACCAATGCAGAGCCTTCCGGCGATGCCTTTGCCGCAGGAAAGCTGCTTCTCATAACCGGCTCCTCTTCCAACGTTTCCTCCAATCTTGAAAAAATCAACGGAAGCTTTGAAATGGGCGTCTCCTTTTTCCCGCGCATCAATGAAAGCGCTTCTATCGGCGCAACCGTTTCCGGCAGCTGCCTGTCGATCTTTGATCAGGGCGAGGAACGCAGGAATGCAGCCTGGACCTTTATTTCCTTCCTGACGAGCGCCGATATCCAGGCGCGTTTTGCCAGCGGAACAGGCTATCTGCCTGCCAATACAGGCGCTGCCCAGAGCCAGACCTGGAAAGACCTGATCGCCCAGTACCCCCAGTATGATGTGGGTCTGCAGCAGCTCTCCCAGACCCCGGACAGCAT
>OCTW011268642.1_pt1 | contig 13342 bp, 21 predicted proteins | sample 1539671 | NCBI WGS metagenome assembly OCTW01 (sample SAMN02144230, study PRJEB22623) | gut metagenome | biome: sheep rumen | host: Ovis aries | place: New Zealand | reverse complement strand
TCCGTGAACGTTATAACGATGTCATTATATCACACAAGCTGAAAGTACTTTTGGAACAATGCAATGCATTCATAGCTTTCAAACAGGATCAGTCCATCCATGAAGTAACCTATGAACCTGTACTTTGCACGGTTCAGTTTATCCAGTCCTGAATAATTGGCCTGATAGATTTCTTTTGTTACACCTTTCTTGAACGTTACATAAAATTCCTGTCTGCTTTTATGTTTGTAAAAGAACAGATCACCTGCCTGAAAGATGCATTGATATTCATTCAATGGCATTTTCTTAACGTAGGTGAAGTCATTCAGAATGAATTTATTATTGATTGCCATTGCCGTATATTCTTCATTGACTGCCTTATATAACGCTGTGTGCCGTTTCTTTTCACTGATCGGTGAATGCTGCGGGATGATTAAAAGCTTATTTCCTATAGCTCTGATTTCTTCATCATTGGCAATCATTTCCTCAGCATCCCGGATCAGATTGAAATACATGAATATATCATTGGCAATGTTTACCGCATTGGCTGCAAAGATCACCTGAACAGGATCTTCACCCTTCAGCTCACGGTTTCTATTCACGGATTCATAGAATGATGCAAATGCCATTCCTTCATTTTTGAATTTCTGAACATGTGCTTCTGCAATGAATTCATCATAAAATACATGCTTGATGTATGAATAATCAAAAGAGCTTTTCACGTTGCTGAATGTCTTCAGGGCAACATTGATGGCTGCAGGCTGATCCATATCATCACGGTAAACATATCCAATATTTTTGGACCTTTTGACAGCGTGAATAATTCCAAGATCCTGAAAGACCGGATTGAATGACGTTCCGTCACCCTTCGGATCATTCTGCAGATCCGTTTCTGTCTGGGTTCTTCTCATGTACATGATCGGCTCTTTCTTCTCAGTGAAGTATTTCAGCGTGCCGTAGGTCTTTCCGGTTCCTCTGGCAGCCGGAATGAATATGAACGGATAACCTGTTTCAATGATGCTTGCCATGTCCAGATATCCATTCTCAAGATATAAATTGATCATATTTACTCCTTATTAAAATCCCGGGGACTGGTCCAGATCCCCGGGGAATTTATCTATTTCAGAATGGCAGCTTCACATCTGCCGGTGATTCAATGTTCATCCATTCAACGGAGTAGGATTCACCACCGTTCCTGTTTGTGTAGCTTCTGATCTTGAATCCTGCCTTGCAGGAATTAATCTGATCAACTGTTTCCTGATCATTGATCATAGCTGATACATCATTCACCAGATGGGAAGGCAGATTCACAAAGAATTTGTCAGTCACAGCCAAAGGCTGCGCTCCATATCTGCCTTTGTTGTTGATGTACAGCGCCAGAACCGGATAGATCATATCTGATCCGTTTGCTTTCACAAGCTCTTTCAGGCTGAAGTATTTAAAGCCTTCCGGTGCTTTGAAGATGAAGTGATTTGTTTTGTTGAATTTCGTGATACTCATTTTGTTTGTCCTCTTCTTTCTTTGTCCTGTTCATGTATAGGAAGGATAACCTATTGGACCGGATCGGTTATCCTTCTATGCAAGTATATCATGCTATCTTTCATAGTGCAATGAATACCTTATATCTGTTTCATTCAGAAAGTTTAACAGCCTTCTGTACTCTTCCGTTAGTGAAAGCGTATATGTTGAATCCATGATAGCTATATTACTGGTTATCTGCAGCGTATGGCCCTGTATTGTGATTTCTGCCGGCTCTGGAACATCATTATAGATAGATTCAGTACCGCCAGCCTTCCGGAAAATAAAGCCTTCACGGAAGTTTTCAATCCGGCCCAGCTCTTCAGCTCCAAGTTTTTTGTTTACACCTGATATAGTGATATGCAGCTGATCATTCATATCAATATAGGCGTATTTTTTCGCCCCCATTGTTTTAAATTCTTTATATTCATCATCATGTTCATAGATTCCGATATAGTGACGTTTTCCGGCAGCATCCAGTGCTGAAAGCTCTTCATTCAGATATTCCTGATTCAGCTTTTCAAATGCTGCAGCGTGATCCCCAATGCATTTCACGCTGTCTGTATCAGCATAAATAAACTGCTCCGGAGGTATGCAGTGAATTCCTTTATGCAGCTTCAGCCGGGCATATGAAGTCACCCACACTCCCCACTGGTAAGGCAGCCACCCGGTTTTCTGATATTCCTGAATCAATAATTCTTCACTCTTCTCAAAGTCTTCCGTGATCAGTCCGGTTTCAGGATCATATACAAAGTCCGGTTTGCAGGGATTCTGAACCATCATGCCATAGAATGCATTGAACAATGCCTTCATCAGCATATATTCATAATCCTTGCCTGTACCTTTCAATGCTGTTTTCTGTGCATAAGTTTCCTTCAGAAGATTTCTGAATTCTTCCGGCAGTTTCTTTTTATCTGCAATCCATAACTGATCAATGATATAGGCATCAAAATCATATTCAGCGTATATAATTGAAAAATCTATCTCATTAAGACAGGTTCTTAAAGCTGCAGCGGAAAGAATTCTTCCATTGTCAAATACTCCATCTATAATGTTTGTACATTTCGATTTGCTGAGATACGGATCACCAAAAGACTGATCCTTCAGCCGGATATTCTGGAACACAATATAGAACAGGCATGCTTTACCATAATTTATATACTGAATCAGATATTTAGGTTCAGCCGGGCAAAACTTCATTGGAAATGCTTCTGAAAGCATCACAGCCGGATAACTTGAAGAAATATCATATGAATTCAAAGGAACTCCTTTGATCAGAATATTTGAATTGAATCTGTGAGCATGCGTATCACCGCCTCTGAATTCATCCCGTAAAGCTCTGAAGACTTCCAGATCCGGCAGGATCCGTCTGATCCACTTGATATGTTTGCTCAAACGCTGCTTTGATAATCTACGGCTGTATCCGGTTGATGTTCTGGGTATTGTGTACAGATCATCATGATCAAGCTTCATTTTCTTGATGATTGCCTGCGTCAGTCCTTTAACGTCATTCACGCAGTAATGAATTTCTTCTTCGGTCATTGCAGTCCATGGATAACGCTGCTTATTATAATCAAAACCTGTAAGCTTCTGATCCTTCACATTCATTGACTTCAGGAATCTGGATAAGCTCTGATTTGTCAGAAGATAGCTGCATCTGAATTCAAGCCTGCCGGACCGGAAATATAAAATCTTCCTTTTATCCATGGCAAATACTTCATCAACCGGAATGATTGATTTTAAAAATGTGAATTCATAAGACAGGTTATGCACAAATACCACCATATAGCAGCCTTCTGCTATGTTCTTATTCAGACTGTCATAAAACTTTCTGAAGCTCTGCCAGTCACGGCCTGTAACAGTGGTATTTTTAATCTGAAATTGCCAGTGATATAATACTGACTGTTTATATTTCTTTATCAAAGTTGTTTCAATGTCAAAGGCCGTCACAGCGTTTATATATTGGATCTTCTTTTTCTTTCGGCCTTTAGGAAAAGGTAAAGGCTGAATTCTTCTGATATTTCTCATATCATATTCTTCAGCCTTTTTAATCATCTGCGCTTTCTCCTTCTTCCTAAACGTTCAGCCTTGGATGCTGCAGCTCTTGCATTGTCCGGATCATTATAATAATCTGTGATCTTTTCAAGTTTAGCTTTCTTGATATAATCAGAAGGCCTTAATTCTCTGTTCCTTCCTACAATCGGATCAAGGTTTTCCAGATCATCCAGATGGTCCTGCCAGTATTCAAAATTCTTTTGAAGCTGTGAAGGATTCAGATTTAAACGCATAAACTGCTTATAAAGATCAATTGCAAAATTACTGTTAGGTTTCCATGCATTTTTAAATCTTGTCTGCATTTCATCCATGAACCGGCCCCATTGTGCAAACTCTTCATTTGACTTGAATTCAATGCCAATCTTTGCACCTACTGCCTTAGCTCTGGCTGATATTGTTTCTTCATAACCTGATAATGTGCTGACTTTCCCCCGGATGTATCCCAGATTTTCAGCCAGTGCTGAACGCATAGCAGATTCAGATTCAAATGATGAAACGGAAGGAACACCTTCCCTGTATCTTTCCGGCAGTGCTGACAGCTTGCCGGCCTTTTCAAAGGCTCTCCTTCTTCCCCTGATTGATGCTGCTGCAGATTTGTAAGCGGTCCGGAGTGCCGAACCGCTCAGACTCTTAATATCTGCAAATGAGGAAGACAGAAGACTTTTTAATCTTTTCTCAGCCATGATCAGATTCTCTTAGCTCCGCACTGAACGCCGGCCTTATTCACTCTGATTCTTTCAACGATATAGATCATTCCTGAAGGAGTTCCTTCATTGCAGTAATCCACAATCATCTGTTTCGCTTCATCCAGTGATTCAGCGTATCCGATTGAATAGTGATCATTCGGCAGGTCCTCAATGACTTCATAACACCATGTTTCAGGGTGATTATGCCGGAACTCCGGCCCGGCAATGCTGCCTTTCTTCTTCTGGTCCTTCTTCATATCCTTCCGGATCAGAGCGGTCAGATACTTTTTTAATTCCTGATGCTGCAGGTAATCAATAATATCTGCTTCAGACTCAACATTGAATCTGACTGCAAATGATTTGTAATTCTTCTTATTATAATCAGAATTGTATGCAGACTTTTCAAAACTCATATATGAGATACTCCTTTCTGTATTTACTCAACACATTCATTTTCTTATCAAATGCTTTTGTGGCAGCTTCCGGATTGCTATATCTAACACTCCTGTCAACGCAGTCAAGGATAGCAATGAAGCTTTGCGGATTATCCGAGCAGGCCCATTTCAGTGTTTTCAAACATTTCTTGAAATCATTGATCCCGCATACTGTAAACCATTTCCGGCATAAACTAAGTGTGAAACCATAATATGTTACTGTTATGGTTCCGTCGGTGAAATATAAATCATTACCGGCTCTTTCCATGTTTACATTTAACCTCTCTATCATAAATATTTCTTTCTTCAGCATCTGAACACCAATCATCATAATGTTTGGTGCAGTGATTTACTGAACAGTAACCGTCCAGATCCCATTCATAAGGTTTCCATCTGGTGCAGTGAGCGCAGGGTACAACCCGGCAGTAGTTATTTTCTTCAAGCCAGTCCATGAATGAATGGAATGCTTCATATTCATTCTGCATCATCAGGCACCTCAAGATAGAAGAATGCTGCATTAAGTCTATTTTCCATTACATCATTAATCCAAGTAATAACCTGATCAACATTGTAGCCGTAAAGATAATAAACAACATTAGCATAATCAATCATGTTGATCTCATAACCCAACAACATAAGATTAAACACATCAGCAGGTTCAATCTGAATAATCTTCATTTGTTTTCTCCCTTTCAATTTTGTTTTCTTCCCATTCCTCAATATCCATCATAATGGATACAATCAGCCACTTCAGGCAGATCAGATCAGCAATAATCAGCATGATAATCAATGCCAGTGCGATATACAAAAGCAGATCAATGTTCATATGGTATCACTTCCTTTTTAAATCCATATTTCTTCACTCCTACACAAAGTACTTCATGATCTGTTGTTATATAGATCACTTTAAGATCCGGTTTGTCACCGGTAACAATATCAACCAGAAGATTAAGTGCTGTTGTTTTACAGCCCAGAGCGTAAACATCAAGATCCGGATCACATGCAAGAAGCAATTCCTTAATCGTCATCAACATTACCACCTTTCATAATAATGATAATGATGATTATCGGCATCAGGCCGATAACCACCAGAACAGCAAGAAGCATCAGATCAATCAGCATATTCATAAACATACTTTGAATAATCAATCACCTTTCTGATGCAGTATTCACCCCACTGGTTGGTGTAATACCTGAATCCTTTCCATTCAATGCCCGGGCAGATAGATTCAATCCCGTCAATGGATACAATGTATCCATCGGTGCATTCTTTGATAAACGAATCTTTTGAAAACTCTTCCTCAGTCAGTCCGAAGTCACGCATGATCCACTGTTTATCTTCAGCCGGGTGTGCGCTCATTGGATAAAAGCCTCCGTCTTGAGGACTCCATGACTGCAGGAATTCCTCAACTGTCATATTTACTTTCATTTTTATTTCTCCTTTCTATGACACTTCAATAATAATTCATGCTTGCATTGATTGCAAGCATAAAATCATCTGATTTAATAGATTGTATACAATCATTCTGCTAATATAATAAAGAAGGACGGCCGGCAGCTCAGTCCCGGAAGGACTCGGCCGGATGTTGAGCGCATCGTTATCCTTCATTTATTTAATATAGAAAGGAGTGCATAACATGGACGCTACACAGATTGTTCAGGCAATCGGATCATTGGGATTTCCCATTGTTGCATGCTGCGCTTTGTTCTGGTATCTGAACAAAGAGCGTGAAAGTCACCAGATTGAAATGAATGCAGTTACCGATGCACTGAACAGAAACACTGAAGCACTTCTGGAATTAAAAACAATATTCAATATTCTAACCAACAGAAAGGTAAATCAGAACAATGGCAGCAATTCAGTCAATCAGTAAGTATTCTGATCTTGAGCTGGCCCTCATGGGATTCCTTGGCTGGATCGGCAACGGTCAGGACCGTGTGAATCTGTTAGGAAGCAGATATAACGCCGTGCAGGGAATTATCAATCAGATCATCAACACCGACACAGTCCCGGCAGGCACTCCGTCAGTGAATAAGGATCAGATCAGAAAAGCAGTATTGAGTACATTCAATGACATTATCAATGAAGTAAGTGAGGAAATCGTAAATGAGATCAAGTGACATTCTGACATTACTGCAGGCCGGATACACAAAGGCAGAAATTGAAGCAATGGATCAGCCTGCCCCTGATCAGACACCTGCAGCACCTGCTCAGACACCGGAAGCACCGGATCAGACACCTGCAGCACCGGCACAGACACCGGAAGCACCTGCACAGACACAGCCTGCACCGGCACAGAATCAGGAAGCACCGACAGACGGTTATGCAAAACTTGAAAACCTGCTGAATCAGCTGATCGGCCTTCAGCAGAATCAGAACATCAATCATGTAAACATGGGAAGTAATTACGAAGCAGAGAAATCTACAACTGATATTCTTGCTTCAGTGATCGCACCAAAGAAGGAGAAATAAATTATGAGCGTAAATACTCTTGGAATTGAAGACGTCCGGGTACTGCTGAATGATCTGCACACGCAGGTAACCGGGCAGGCCGGTATCACTCCGACCAGTACCGCCGACTTTATCAGCATGGCACAGGCTACACTGGCAGCCGGAACAGATAAAGTATGGAATGCTCTGCAGGTGCAGCTGTCAAAGACGCTGTTCTCTGTTCGTCCTTATGAACGTAAATTTAAAGGACTGCTTGCCGATGATGTGAGATGGGGCGGGATCATCCAGAAAGTCAGTTATGTTGATTCTGATCTGACTGAAGCTGAAAAGGTATATCATCCGGTTGACGGTCAGTCAGTGGATCACTGGATCCAGAAGAAAGGTGATATTCTGGTAACCAGATTCACCGGATCAGATGTTTTTCAGGACTGGATTACTGTTTATGATTCTGCACTCCGTGATGCATTCCTGTCTGAATCTCAGCTTGGTGCATTCTACGCCGGCAAGATGCAGGAACTTTCCAACAAGTGGGAACAGTACATTGAAACTCTGAACAGAACAGCACTTTGCAACTTCGTTGCTGCCAAAGTAGCAAAGGAAACAGACTTCCCGGATGGTGTTGTTCATCTTGTGACGGAATATAACACACTGACAGGACTGACAGGAAACAATGCCCTGACTGCTCAGACAGTTTACCAGCCTGCCAATATCCGTGGATTCTTCCAGTTTGTACGGGCAAGAATCAACACACTTTCCAGACTCATGACAAACAGAAGCGTTAGCTTCCAGTGCAACATTACCGGCAAGCCTGTAGCACGTCATACACCGGTGAAGAATCAGAAGATGTATATTTCATCTGAAGCTCTTGATCAGATTGATGTGATGGTTAACACCAACACCTATCATGATGAACCGCTTGCATATGCGGATGTTGAAGGCGTTGACTTCTGGCAGGCAATCGAAACTCCGGATGAAATTTCCCTGAATCCGGTGATCATCAATGCACAGGGCCAGGTTGAAGCTGCTGACGGTACAATTGACATTGAAAACATGTTCGGTGTGATCTTCGATGAAGACGCAGTGGTAACCAATATGAAGGAATACCGCCTTGAATCAACAACGCTCAATGCAAGGGGCCTGTACCGCAACACATGGCTGACATGCAATTCCCAGTACTGCAATGACCTTACTGAAAAGGGCATTGTGCTTCTTCTGGACTAACTGATATAATGAAATTGTCATAGATACTTTCATTTATAACCTCCTTTTCGCATATGGTCTGTCTGCTACCAATCCGGCAGACAGACCGCTTTTATTTAAAGGTGATCATATATGCAGATTTATTTGTTTACTAACTTCTCCAAAAGAGAAAACAGCACAAAAAGGCCTGATCTTTCATCCGGCACTGTGTACAACTGCAGACTGAAGCAGCCGACCAGTGTTATCAATCCGGTGATTGAAATTGATCAGAATGATCAGCAGGCATTCATGAATTATTCATTTGCTTACATTCCTGCTTTTTACAGATATTACATTGTGGCTGATATTGTTTCAGACGGGCATCTTTGGATTTATTCACTTGAAACGGATGTTCTGGCAACATACAGGGATCAGATCGGCAGCTATCCATTCTATATTCTGAGATCATCGGCAGAATATAACGGAAGAGTGATTGATAATTTCTATCCGCTGCTCACTGAATTCACGCAGAATATTAAAATGCTTGAAACTCCGTGGGCACACACTCCGCTTGATGAAGGAATCCCGGAATATATCACTGTCACCCGGGGAACATTTATTGTCGGTGTTATCGGTATTCCTGAATCATCCGGATATGGCAGTTACGGAAGCATCAAATACCTTGCGCTAAGATACAATCAGATGATTACATTCATCCGGCAGTTGACCGACAACACAATCATTTCTGATCATGGATTTTCTGCAGATGATGCATCATTGTCACTTCAGAAATCACTGATCAATCCGCTTTCATATATCAAGTCATGTTTATGGCTGCCGTTCAGTTATGATGATATTTCCGGCAGTGAATTAACATCCGTTACTATCTGGACCTGGTCTTTGTCTGTACCATGTAAGCTTGTGACCGGACTGCCTATGATGTTCAATACTGATGAATTCACCATTGATCCGCACCCGCAGGCATCCCGGGGATGGTATCTGAACACGTCACCATATACACAGCTTGAACTGTACTATCCACCGTTCGGGCTGATCAGCCTTGATACAATGGAATTGATTGATACAGAAACCATCAGGCTTGAAGTCACCACTGATCTGATCACCGGTGCCGGCAGGCTTGAAGTATGGACTGAAAAAGACGGCCTGCGCTTCAGACTTCTTAATAAGCTGAATACACAGATCGGTGTACCTATCCAGCTGTCTGAGGTTGGATATGATTACAGTAATGTGAAAGCTTCATTAGTCGGAATCGGAGCTGAAGCAATCAATAGTTTTGCTTCTGCAGTCATTCCTTCCGGGTTATCAAACGCAGTTTCATTGATTGGCAACGCTGCCAATGCAATGAGGACTCACGTTTCAAGCGTAGGCGGGAACGGCAACTTCTCAGATCTGAACGGCAGAATTGAGCTGATTGAAACCTATTACCATGTGACCGATGAAGATATTAATGATGTGGGCCGGCCGTTATGTGAAATCAGAAGGCCTGCAGAAATTCCCGGATTTATCATTGTCAGAAACGGTGATATGGTTCTTCCGGACGGGACCAGCGGTGAACACGCAGAAATTAAGAGCTATCTTGAAAACGGATTTTTCTATGAATAGAAAGGAATTATGATATGGCATATACTCCAAGGTTTGACGCGCCTTCCGCTTCAGATCCGAAGTGGATCATGAGCGCATACGGTGGATTTAATGACTGTATTGCCGGATCGGAAGGTCCGCCTTCAGTCCTTCCCAACTGCACCGGTTATGTACATGGCAGGGTTATGGAAATCAGAAACCATAACACTGATGACTCCGGTCTGTCATTCGGCAATGGTGTCACCTACTGGACTGACTCATCTGCAGACTGGATCAGGGAACAGAATCCTTCACTGGGTGCTGTTCTCTGCTACAGCTCTGTGAGCGGTCTTGGCCATGTTGCAGTGGTTGAACAGGTGATTGATAATGACACGGTCGTTGTGTCTGAATCGGATTATGGGGATCCTTCTATTGGTCTTGCCGGTGTTCGGTTCAGAACATTAACCTGCATCCGTTCAAACGGATGGAGACCGGCGGGTCCTGCTTGGAACGTCACACCGCAGGGATTCCTGCGCAATCCTTATGTTGATGATCAGCCTTCACCGGGAAGGATCAACGCAGTTCTGTTATTATTGTTATATAAAATGAAAGAAAGGAGATCAGCACATGGTAAGCGCCTTATCCGGATTTAACGGAATGCCGGTATATTATGACTATCAGAATCTTTACGATTCATCATTCAGGCCTGCAGGCATCCATGCCAGAAATACCGGTTTATCCTTATTCTTTGACCGGTATCTGTTCCAAAAGCTCTTCAGCGTTTATGACTTTACCATTCCGGAATCATGGGATCCTGATTACTTCAGATATACATTGTTTGTGATGGGATACAGCATTGTATTCAACACTGATCAGTTCGGCATTGTAAACAATCACGGCAGTCTGTACGGAAGAAATTTCTACTATCGGCCAACAAAAGCCATTGTTGCAAATCCACTGTTAAAGAATTCTTCACGTCAGATGGATATCGGCAGGGACTGCAGCATCATCAAACTGACTCCGGATTACCGTGGTGCATATGATGTTGTTTCCACATTCTCTGATATGATGGCCCTGACTTTTGAATCAATGGGAATTAACCTGATCAATACAAAGCTGGCATATGTGTTCAGCTCAGATAATAAAGCCATGGCTGAAAGCTTCAAACAGCTTTATGAAGAAATTGCTTCAGGGAATCCTGCAGCGTTTGCAGATAAAAATCTGTTTGATGCAGACGGACAGCCAAGATGGACAACATTCAATCAGAACCTCAAACAGACATTTCTGGGAAATGACTTCACAACTTTCATGACCAGTATTGAATCTATGTTCCTGTCTTTCATCGGCATTGAAAACGTGAATTTTGAAAAGCGGGAAAGACTGACAAATGATGAAGTAAACGCAAACAACGAAAACACGCATGCAATCAGCCGGGTATGGCTGAACAGCCTGCAGGAATCCATGAAGAAAACAAATGATCTGTTCGGCCTTAACCTTTCTGTTAAGCTGTCTGCAGATTATAAATTTGCAGATCAGCCGGAAGGAGATAATGAAGAATGAGAGCCTTATATTCAATCATCGGATTATATCAGGCAGATGATACACTGTTTGATGATATGCAGCTGCCTTCAGCAGTGGACCGTGAAACTCTGGTTCAGAAGATCCTGTTCAATCTGGCTGAATTGAATGTGATCTATACAGATCCGGAAGCAATGAAAGCTGCAATCTGGATGTGGTCATCTTCCAGAATAAACGTTTGGAATCATCTGCAGGAAACAACTGAATATGAATATAATCCGATCTGGAACAAAGACGGAACTATCAAAGAGAAGGAAACCAGAGATCTGAAGGGAAAGCTTACCGGCACGGATCACGATGATGTTTCAGCTTATGATGCTGCTGATTACCAGAACAGGGACAGAACAAGGATCAGCCATGATTCAGCTGATTCCGGCACAATCAGCAGGGAAAGAACAGAGCAGGGTAATATTGGCATTACGTCCACACAGCAGCTCATCAAAGAAGAAAGAGAAATTGCAGAATTCAATCTGTATGATCTGATCACGGAAGAATTCAAAAAAGAATTCTGCATCATGGTATATTAATAGAAAGGAGAAAACTATTATGCCTACATATTTTACACTTTCAAGCGGTCATTCTTATATCCACAGAGATCAGGTTGAGATTGAGGATGATATTGATCTGAAAATCATTGCCAGAGTGCGCAGACACCCGGAAATTACTGATCCTGCGCAGAATACTAACGCAGCTGTTTATATCTGCATTCAGACAAAAGACGGAAAAATTGTGCAGCCGGGTGTTACTACAATCATGACACCTCAGCAGGCAACCGGAGCATATAACCTGTTCGGTGAAGGTATTCCATTTGCAATGATTCAGCTGACCGGCGGGACTATTATTGATCCTAACCAGAGTGCAGAACCGGATGAAGGAGAATAAATATGCCTTTATTCAATAACTTTCCATATCTGAATGTTCAGAATCTGAATCTGAATTGGATCATCTCAAAGATCAAAGGAATTGACCAGACTGCTGAAGAAGTAAAAGAGTTATCTGTCAATCTTCCGGAATATGCCGAAACAGCTTCTCAGGCGGCCGCCGCTGCAACACTGGCCGCTAATAATGCGCAGAGCGCCGCTGATACTTCTGCAGAACTGATTGAACAGGCGAACAGAGCGAATGTTATTTCACAGCAGACAAAGGACTTCGTACAGGAAACATACAATCAGGTTGAAGCGATCAAGTCCGATGTTGTGGGCCTGCAGACAGACTGTATGAATGCACAGACGACCTGCACTGAAGCAGCTTCCACTGCAACATCACAGGCAGGACTGGCAGCAGGATATTCACAGCAGGCCAATCAGGATGCTTCCAGAGCTTCAACGGCTGCAGAAAGAGCAGAAACAGCTGCAAGCACTGAAGGGTTCACCGGCAGGTCCGGAAACATTTCAGCCGGTGCAACAGCTGATATTTCAATCCTGCCGGGTGATTACATCATCACATATAAAGCAAATGATACAGATTCATCATCCGGGCTGATCATGCTTCATGTGACTTCTTCATACACAGCTGATATCAGAAAGCTTATTGCCTACACAGGCAGTACAGGACTGACACTGACAGTGGATTCATCTGCTCACACCTTGCATATCAGATCAAGCTATACACAGCCTGTTCACTGGCTGCTGCTTGGTTTCAATAACGGCGGGCAGTAACTTGCCGACATTTAAATAAGCACCTGCTATGTGCAGGTGTTTTCTTTTGGCTGCTTGTGGCACTGGATCAGCTGGATCAGCTGGAAGGACCAGCACGGACCGGCCCAGGTGCTTAAAGCTATACATGCGTGAATGGTTACATGAATGCATGGTTGTCTGCATGGTTCTACATGCGTGCATACCTGTCATGCGTGCAGGCGTTTACATGCTTGCAGGTTTTGG
>OCTW011572199.1_pt1 | contig 13350 bp, 9 predicted proteins | sample 1539671 | NCBI WGS metagenome assembly OCTW01 (sample SAMN02144230, study PRJEB22623) | gut metagenome | biome: sheep rumen | host: Ovis aries | place: New Zealand | reverse complement strand
GATCCACCATGTGTAACAACAAGAACATTTTCATCATCTTTTATTTCATCTATAAAACTTTTTACTCTATTATAAACTTGTTGTCTAGACTCTCCTTTTATTTTTTCTGGCGTTTCATTAAATATCTCCCACTCTTTATCTGTAAAATTATCAATTTGAACACCTTCAAAATCTCCATAATTTACTTCTCTTATCCTTTTATCAAAAGTTATTTTAGCTCCTACTTTTTTGTTAATTATTTCTGCTGTTTCTTTTGCTCTTGATAAATCTGAAGAAATAATTCTATCAATTTTCAGATTTGCTATTTCGTTCGCTGCTTCTTCAGCTTGCTGTTTTCCATTTGAATTTAGTGGAATGTCAGTTTGACCTTGTATTTTTCTTTCTACATTCCAATCAGTCTCTCCATGTCTAATTAAATATATCATTTTTTGCCTCTCTTTCCACAATTGTTTAACAAATTGTTGATAACTACTTAAATTTTTTCTCCATAAAACAATCTTAAAACTCCTTCATACCCTGGAAATTTTATTTGTTTTATATCATCTATTACTTCTTGTACATTGTATTCTGCATATTTTTGTTCATATTTTTGTATTTCATTGTTTATTGTGAGTATTCCATATGGTGCAAATTCTGTTTTACCGTGGGCACCCCAGTGCTCCTGGATTTATATACATTTTGTTATTTATATTATTGTATATTTCCTCGTGAGTATGTCCATATAAATATATATCAGCATCTATACCTTCAAACATAACTTCATTTTCTTCAGGTGTCGCATTTTTAACATGTTGTCTAAAATTGCCATCTTTCTTCATCGGGTAATGACAAATATATATCTTTTTGCCTTCAACCTCATAAGTAAGCTCTTTTGGCAAAGTGTGAATATACTTTTTAGAAGAATCACTTAAACTGTTTTCTAACCATTTAAATCTTTCATGTTGTTCTTTGCTAACTTCTATCTTTTCATCATGCACTACTTTTGGCATTCCTTCGATTATATATCTTTCTCTGTTCCCTCTAACGATAATTAGTTTATCTTTTATCTCGATTATTTTTTGAACAACCTCTTCTGACATAGGAGCACCACCTATTAAGTCTCCTAAACATATTATTTTTTCTATATTTTGTTTTTCTAAATCTTTCATTACTGCATTCAATGCTTTTGCATTTCCATGTATGTCTGAAATAATTCCTATCTTCATAGGTGCCACCTCCTTTAATAGTTATTTAAATATATATAAAACACATTTCCTATAAATTAAAAAGCCTCACAAAAGAATCTTTTAAGACTCCTTTGCAAGACTTGGATAATCTCATCTTCTAAGTGTAGGCAACTGTTCTATTTAAGTTACCCTTTATCGCTCAAGCTTAATTGCTTTAGATAAACTCTTAAATTATATGAGATATTTTATCACACTATTTAAAATTTGTCAAATTTTTAGTCGGTTATTTTCATGTCAACTTTGCTATTTGCGCTATATACTTTCCCAATTCATATTTTGAAAATCTTTTATAAGCTCATCAATTTTTTGTGTATAATATATAAATTATCAAGACAACCTCTTCCAAACATCGGATATTTATAATTATATGGTTTATTGTATAATACACATCCTTTTTCATTTATATTATTATTTTCCATATCAATCTCTCCTATTTATTATTTAATTTCCACATTATCATCGGGTGTTCTTTTATTCTTTCGATTATTTCCTTATCATCAAATAATAATTCTGGTTCATAAATTCCTTTTTGAAATTTATCATAAAATTCTTTTATATTATCATCAACTACCAAAATATCTTTTAAATACTCTCTTACCTCTCGTTTCATTTCATCTACATTGCTTTTTTTCGGATTTCTGTCTTTTAATGTTGGTAATAGCTTTGTTTTTATATCTTGTCTTTTTAATTTTTCTATTTTTTCAATATCCATGTCTTCAAGTTTATAATCATTAACTGCAATATATTCTAACATAAAGCATTGCTTCAATAACCTTTTCTCATAATCATCAAATAAATTGTATTTACTTAATGTATAAACATCATATAAATCTCTTGCTGTAGTTCTACTTAATAAAGCACATAATTTTGCTGCATATATTTCTATGGGATGAATACAATGTATTGATAGATGCTTGTCCTCAAATACATCTGTACTTACTTTTATATTTTTAGTTTCTAAAATATGTACTCTATTCATATAGTTTATTTCAATTTTTATATTATCAATATTTCCTTTTATATCTACATATTCTGCAACAATTGAATCTAATGCATATACATTTTTTGATTTTTCCATATTAATTTTATAATTGTTAGTATTTAAATAATTTACTAGTATATTATGTATTTTTTCTCTTTCTTTTATCATCTCTTCTTTGTTTAAATTTTGGGTTAAATCTAAATCAATATCAACCGATAATCTTGGAAAATTAAAAACTGCCGTGTTTATTGCTGTACCACCTTTTAATGCTAATAACTTGCTTAACTTTTCGTGATTATTTATCCATTCTAAAATATTTAATAATCTTTCTACTTTTTCTAATGTTGATTTTATAAATCCTGTTCTATTTGAAATTTCTTCTATATATTTTTTATAATTTTCTACCAATGTAAAGTCCTCCCTCTAGTTAAAAATATTTCTGGTACTATCAAATTCCATTTACCAACATATTTATTCTTATTTCTTTTTGTCTCATTATCAAAATAATATGTTCTTTCATTTATATTTTTTCTACATTCTTCTATTACTTTTTCATCTACTCCAAAACCATCATTTAAAAGTTCAAGCATAAAACCTACTTTTGCATATAGCTTTTGAGAATCATAATGTTTTAAATATTCTAATATCTTCTCTCCATCTAATTTTCCCATTAATTCTAAACATAGTAATAATTCTTCGTCTCCACCTGCAAGTTCTGTTCTATCTATGCAGTCTATCACTGTTCGTTCTCTATCTGTTACTCTAACTTTTCCTTTTTGTACTATTCCGAAGTCATATCTACTATTCACAAATGTATAATCATATCCGTCAAATTCAAAATTTTTAAACCTTTTTTTACTTGAAGTATAGACCACATAAAACATTTGATTTTTTACTCCATAATAGTCAAATGCAGAATGATATGATATATACGCATCAGGTTTTATTTTTGAAGCTATCATATATTGATCTGCTATAACACTTTTAAATTCTATATTACATACAGCATATAAATTGTGCTTTATTCTCTTTATATAATTAAACAATAATAAATTTCTTATTAAACTTTTTGCTGTATTTATATTTCCTGTCAACTCACATATATCCTGTAAATTAAAGACTTTTAATTCTAATATCCTCTCATAATTTTTCATTTCTCTTATTCCTCATCACTATTTTTGTATTAAAAGTATCATTTTTTTGATACTTTTAATACAATTCTAATAACATTATAATATATTTTAATCATAAAATCAAGTATTTTTTGAAACTTTTTATCATTTTTGCAACAAAAGTATTTATTTTTTAATACTTTTGTTACAAATTCGGTAACATATTATGTTTTCAAAATTTTTTCTTATATTAATTGTTATACCAACGAAATCATTATAAATTCATTTCCATACTTTTCTTTTCTCATAACAAAAACCTCTTAATAAAAGATTTTTTCTTTTATTATAGAGGTTTTTATTATTGTATATATTATTATATACTTGTTTTTCCCTCGTGGACTCGACCACAATCGGTCGCTTAGGAAAAACTCTGTTACAATTTAAAATTCTATTATGCAAACTATTCTATTCGCAACCTTATTTACAAAATATCTATCATGAGAGACAAATAAAATTGTACCTTCATATTCTATTAATGACTCCTCTAATACTTCTCTAGTATCAATATCAATATGATTTGTAGGTTCGTCAAGTATAAGAAAATTGATATTTTTTTGTAATAGTTCTAATAATTTTATTCGAACCTTTTCTCCTCCAGATAGTTCTCTCATTCTTTTAAAAACATCATTTCCTCTAAAAGAATATCTAGCTAAAAGAGTCCTTGCTTCAGTATAACTTCCTTTAAAAGATTTCATAATAAAATCTAAAATAGTTTCATTTTCGTTTTCAAAAGTGATATTCTGTGGAATGTAGCCAATTTTTACTGATGAGCCTATTTTAATTGTTCCTGAATATTGTGTATCATATCCCATAATGATTTTTATAAGTGTACTCTTTCCGCTTCCATTTGGTCCTATTAAAGCAACTTTTTCTCCATAAAATATTTCTAAATTAAATTTTTCAAATAATATTTTTTTATCATACTTCTTATCAAGAGATTCAATCTTTAATACATCTTTTCCTGATCTTTCTAATACATTTAACTTCAGATTTATTTTTCTTTTTTCTAATTCTACTTTATCAATAACTTGCATCTTTTCAAGTCTTTTTTCAATACTTTTTGCTCTTTTAAAAAACATTTCATTTTTGGCTATTTCTCCAAACTTTCTTAAAGTAGCAATAGATTCTTTCATTTTAGCTATTTGTTTTTGTTGATTTTTATATACCTCAAACTGTGCTAAAGTTCTTCTTTCATCTTCTTCAAGAAAATATGAGTAATTTCCAAAATAGATTTTTTCTTTTCCGTTTTCTATAAGTACAGTTTTGGTAGCAACTTTATCCAAGAAAAACCTATCATGTGAAACAATTAAAACCGTCCCTTTATATTTTATTAAAAATTCTTCTAACCATTCTAAAGATTTAATATCTAAATGATTGGTTGGTTCATCTAATAATAATACATCTGGATTTTTTAATAATATTGATGCTATGTTAACTATTGTTTTTTCTCCACCACTTATTAAATTATACTTCTGCCTTAACATTTCTTCTGTAATATTAAATCCTGAACATATTTTACTGAACTTTTCTTGAAGTTCATATCCTCCTTTTGAAATGTATATTTCCTGTATATTTCCATAGGTTTTAATGGCATAATTTAGCTCATCATCATTTAAATTTTGATTCATCTTTTGCTCTAATTGCTTCATTCTTTCTTCTAAATCGAAAAATTCTTGAAAACTTCTTTTAATATATTTTTCTACTGTTATATTCTCTTCTTCATTTTGATATATTTGATTTAACATACATATTTCTGCATTTTTTCTAATATTAATTGTTCCATTGTCTATTTTTTCGTCTCCATTTATTATCTTTAAAACTGTTGACTTTCCGCTTCCATTTGGTCCAATTAAAGCAACTCTTTCTCCTGTTTTTAATTGCATATTAAATCCATCTAATATATTTTTTAATCCATAATTCTTTTTTATATTATTTAATTCTACTTCTATCATAATTATATCTCCTTTATATTTTAATCTATATAACGAGATATAACTGCTATAAATTTTACCTATTACAACTATATAGCATTATTTCTCGTTGTAATAGTATCATAGCCGAAGCCCCTATATTTAAGCTTCTGCATTAAATCATTCTCTCTCATTTTTTACCTCCATTTTTATTGCCACTCTGTTGTTGCTGGTGGCTTGCTTGTAACATCATAAATAATAAATTCGATTTTGTCTCCAAATTTGCTTTCTATTTCATTAACAATTTTTTCTATATCTGCTTTTTCTACTTCTTTACCTATCTGTCCTGGTCTTCCTGTCATAAAGTCATTAGTAACAAAAGTTCTAATTGCTACTGAATATTTTTTAGTTATTCCTATTGGAATTAATACTGCAAATGTCTGATTTACTTTTGCTTTTTCAAGTGTAGTAGTAACAATATAGTCCAAATCTCTAAGTAATTCAACATTTTCATCTTCAATTCTCATATTGAAGCATTTTATTTCTTCATTTATTTCTGATTTATTTAAAATGTATCCTACTCTGTTTATTGAATTTATTCTGTCTGTTATTTCTTTTGCATTTGCTGTTACTTCTTTCCAATCGAAGTCTGTTTTTCTTCCTGCCATTAAGCATAGATTTCTGTAGCTTCTGGCATCGCCTTGAACTCCAACTGATTTAATTGGTAAAATAAATCCTTTTTCTGGAGTTTTTCCTAAAATTTCATTTAATTTTGCTACTTCTTCAGCTGTTATTTCTACTTCTTCATTTTTATCATGACATATTAGTCTTATAGCAAGTCCAGGTCCTGGGAATGGTTGACGTGATGCAATTGCTTCTTCTAGTCCAAGTTTTCTTGCAACTCTTCTTACTTCATCTTTGTGCCAATCTGCATTTGTTTCTACTATTAAACCTTTCTTTCTTGCTTGTCTTACTATTTCAACATCATTATGATGTGTTTTTATTTTATGTGCAAATCCACTAATATCAGGATTTCCACTTTCTATTAAGTCTGGTCTTAAAGTTCCTTGTGCAATAAATGTATTTTCTTTATCAAGTCCAAGTCTTTCTATAACTTGATTTGCTATTTGAATAAAAATTTCTCCAATAATTCTTCTTTTCTTTTCGGGATCTACTGTATCTACAAGTGGGCCAATTGGTCCTTCCTCTGTTTCTACAATTGTGTTCATAAAGTAATCTTTTGCATTTTCTCTAATTAAGTTTTTCATACCTAATTCTTTAAGATTTTCACATACAATATCACTTTCATTTTTTCTCATAAATCCTGAATCTATATGTATTGCATAAATATTTTCTGCTGGTAAGGCTTTTACAAGTAGAGCTGCTGTAACAGCAGAATCTACTCCACCACTTACTAAACAAATTATTTTGTTATTTCCAACTTTTTCTTGTATCATTTTAATTGAAGTTTGAATTCTATCTTCTAAGGCATATACTTCTTTGTATTCTGCAACTTTTCTAATGAAGTTTTCTAACATTTTCATTCCATTTTCAGTTAAATCAACTTCTGGATGAAATTGGAATCCATACATCTTTCTTTGAGCATCTCCAATTGCAGCAATTGCATCTCCTGATTTTGCAATTACTTCAAATCCTTCAGGTTTAACTTTTACAGTATCTCCATGGCTCATAAGAACTTGCTCTTTTTCAGATAATCCATCAAATATTGGTGCATTTGTGTCAATAGTTACTTCACATTGACCATATTCTTTTTTCACATCACTTGCAACTACTCCTCCAAAATGGTCTGACATAAGTTGCATTCCATAACATATTCCTAAAACTGGAATTCCTAGTTCAAAAATTTTGTCATCAAAATTTAATCTTTGTGCTTCACCAATGTTGTTTGGTCCTCCTGATAAAATTACAGATTTGTAATCTTTTAAGTCTTCACTTTTTACATTGATGGGAAATATGTCTGATTTAACTCCAAGCTCTCTTACTCTTCTATCAATTACTTTTGTGTATTGTCCTCCACAATCTAGTATAGCTAATTTCTCCATTTCAAACCTCCTTTTATTTTTATATTAGTAAAGGGCTTTAATATCCCATGTTGTACCATTTACAGTATCATTTAAAATGATTCCTTGTTCATCAAGTTTTGCTCTAATGCTATCTGCTGTATCGAAGTCTTTTTGCTTTTTAGCTTCTGCTCTTTTGGCTATTTCTGATTCAATATATTCTGTATCAAGATTAATCTTTTTACTATATTTTTCTCTTAATATGTTTGCAAACTCTTCTGGATTTTGTTCAAATAAACCTAAGACACCATATGCTTCTTTTACTTCTTCTAAAATTTTAGCTAAAGTATTTGCAACTTGTGTTCTATTTCCTTTATTTGCAGTTTTCATCAAATTATTTACATATTTAAAAATTCCGTGTAAATTTGCAAGTGCAGCAGTTGTATTAAAGTCATCATCCATTACTTCTATAAATTTTTCTTTAATTGTGTTTGAAATATCGTCTTGAACTTTTTCGCCTTCTGCATTTCCTTCATATTGGCTTATAAATTCATTCATTTTTGCTATTGTATTGTAAAAATAGTATAAATGCTTTTCTGCTAATGTGTAGTCTTCATCTAAAATATCTACATCTGAACCATAGTGTTTTGAAAGCATTACATATTTTATAACTTCATAATTATACATTTTTAATGCATCACGAATTGTTAATGAATTTCCTAAAGATTTGCTCATCTTTTCTCCATTAATTTTAATCAATCCGCAATGTGACCAGCAATTTGCAAAATGTTTACCTGTGTAAGCTTCACTTTGAGCAATTTCATTTTCGTGATGTGGGAATATTAAATCTCTTCCACCACCATGAATATCAATTGTTTCTCCTAAAGTATTTAAAGCCATTACAGAGCACTCTATATGCCATCCTGGACGACCTTTGCCCCATGGAGATTCCCAATAAATCTCTCCTGGTCTTGCAGACTTCCATAAAGCAAAATCTATTGGATCTTCTTTTCCTTCTTCTAGCTCGATGCGTACTCCATTTAACATATCATCTACATTTCTGTGTGATAGTTTTCCATATTCAGCAAATTTTCTTACTCTATAATACACATCTCCATTTTCTGCTTTATATGCATACCCTTTATCTATAAGACCTTGAACAAACTCTATTATTTGATTTATATATTCAGATGCTTTTGTTTTCTCATCTGCATCTGTTATATGTAAAGCTGACATATCTTTTTCTGTTTCAGCGATTTGCTCTCTTGAAAACTCTAATGCATCTTTTCCAAGCTCATTAGCTCTTTTTATTATCTTATCGTCAACATCTGTGTAGTTTCTTACATATTTAACATTATATCCTCTATATCTTAAATAGTCTGCTATCATTGCATATACTATCGCTTGACGTGCATGACCTATGTGGCTTAAATCATATACAGTTACTCCACATGCATACATCTTTACATTGTTCCCATCTATCGGTTTAAAATCTTCTTTTTTTCCTGTCATTGAATTGTATATTTTCATGTTCATTCCTCCTTGTGTAATGTTTATTCGTTAAAAACTTATTAATACCTATTTTACTATATTTTGGAAGATTTTTCAATAGGTTATAATAGTTTTTTATGATTAATTTATGATGAATTGAAGACACAAAATAAGCTAGCCATATAAAGCTAGCTTGTACGTAACAATTTAATACATATATTTATTTCTTCTACAGCTAAATCTAATCTAAATTTACACAATAATCTTGACAAGGTCTACACTATACTTAACAAAATCCTATACTTGTATTGTAAAATTTGTAATTCCTTTTTCATCTTTCTCACCTGGTATTAATTTGACATTAGATTTTAGAGTGACCACGGGACGCACGCCCCTGTAAAGACTATGTGCCCCAGTAACCGATTCCCATAAAATGTCACTCAATGTAATTGCTTCGCGAACCAAACCTCCTGGAACAACATTAAACAGTGTCCAAGTAGCACTTCCAGAACCACAAGAGACACAAGGTGAGGCAAGCCAATAAGGAACATCCTGCACACAGTTTGCTATCATATCATATGCTGGTGTATCTGATGCCACTCCTCCTAAACTTGCTCTATTAGCTTCTGGTACTGATGATGTTGGCCACCCTTGACCTAAATTTTCAATATTATAGCAAAATGTTGTACTCTCTATTGGCTCAGATGAGCTTCCTACTTCAAGTTCTGTTCCTCTATATGGTATAAATTTTTTAATCCTTGTATATTTTCCACTAGCATTTGTTCCTGTTGCTATATTTGAAGTATATGATACTCCATCTGATTCTACTGTATATGTTACAGAATTCCCATATTGATATGGATATCCACTTCCATATGGTCCTTTATCTAAACTAATTGGATTTTGATAGCAATTTGCTGGATCATATCCTGTTATCGTATTTATGTCTTCTACATTTATGCTTCTTCCGCTATCTGCCAAATTCGGATTTACATAGCTTTCTCCTATTTCATTTAGTTTTGCTATTCCTCCTTCCACTCCATAAGCATCTATTACTCCAGTCGAAGTACCCCCTGATATAATCAACCAAGCATATGGTCCATTTACACCTTCTTCACGTATAATTGGGACATACGCTGTTTCTGTTACTATCAGTAACTTTCCATTTTCTACTCCTAGTACTCTCCAGTCTCCTGTATATGTTGTTTCTGCGGGTGCTGTGTATCCTTTTACTCTATCTCCTATTTTTAATTTTAATTTTCCTTTTGTAACTGTTTGAGTTGTATGGTCATATACCCAATTATTTCCGCCTAAAACACTAAAATCAATTGTTATTCCTCCTATTACAATTATGTCATTTTCTTCTAGTGTTGTAACTTCGCTATCTGTTAGCTTACCATTTGCATGTAATTGTTCAATTACTTCTTCTCTAGTTTGTTTTGTTCCTCCAGTATAATCTACACCAGTATTATGTGTTGCTGCTAAATTTACTGTTTCTTGCACTTCTCCGCCTCTGGTTGCTTCTTTAGCTAGTACTGCTTTGTTAAGAATTCCGTTATCTCCTGTTAACATTGTAATTGAAATTGCTGCTAAAATTAGCATCACAATAATTGTGACTACTAATGCTATTAGTGTGATTCCTTTGTTCTTCGATTTTTTTAACATTCGTGTTACCTCCTATAAAAATTATTATTAATTATTAAATTAAGCCCCTAGAAATCCCCTTAAGAAAATAAAAAGAAATTTGTATTATTAAATAATATATTTAATAATACAAATTTATCTGTAAATTACTGTAATATCAGCACTTTCATAAAATCACATTTTTGAAAAACCTCAAAAAATGAAACTTGACTTTTTGTTGTTATTGTGCTATAAAAAAGATATTAAGTCTATTATTAAATATATTAATTCATTATAATTTTTTTAAATCATACATTAAAAATACTGCAATTTTTTTGTTGAACAATATAAATTAAATAATCTTTTGTAAAAATATAGAAAAAAATTTCAATAGAATATAAAAAAACAAAAGCACTTAGTATTAGTTCTATTATTTTAAAATCTAAAATTAATTCAAAGAAATTTTAAGTTAGGAATAAAAAAATCCATCAACTTAAATTCAGCTTTAAGTTAATGGATTTTTATTTATTTTACATATTCATTTAAATGTCTTATTTTATGTTGTAAATCTCCCATTTTATCAACTGTTACATATCCTGGCTCACTATTTATAACATCTGGAATTCTATTTACTATTGTCGCACATGTAAGCTCAACTGTATTTGGTTTTTCAACTGTAATTGTGGTTGTAGGTTCTCCTTCAACTGTCCAAACGTTTTTATCAAATTCATTTGGGGCATATACTTTTCCTATACATTCAGATTCAATTGTAATTCCTTCTTGTGTTTCTGTTGTAACAACAGCACTCATTCCAGTTGCATCTCCTGCTTTTACTGTCATATTTAAAGTTGATGAGAATATATCATCTTTGTATGTTTGAGGCACACATTTTTGTGTTTGGCTAATAGGTGTTAGCCCTAATTTTGAGCATAACCATCCATTTACAGTCCACATATATGATGGCATGAATTCTCCTCTATTTATAATTTCTTGTCTTTCTTCTGCAGAAATCCTATCAGCAGCTGCAACTTGTTTATCAAATTCTTCTAATGAAAGTCCTGCTCCATGTGCTTCTGCTAATGCTATTCCATATTCTTCTACATTGTAGCTTGAACTACCTTTAATTTTTGTTATTTTTTGTGTAGATCCTGCAATTGATGTAATTAATTGTCCCCAATAAATATCTTGATATCCTGTTCCTGTAATTGTACAATTATTCTTTTTTGCAAGTTCGTCTATTTTATTAAATAAATTCGGATTTGAATTTTGTGGGTAGAATGCTTCTTCACAAGTTGAAATTGCATTTACTCCTAATTCTGCACAAAGCATAAATGCTTCTTCACATTCTCCAAACAAACTTCTTGTCATTACTACACATATATCTGGCTTTGTATCTGATAATAATTGTCTAGCATCTTGAACTGATGTAACTGTAACTCCTAAATTTTCTCTTCCCATTACTTCTCCAATGTCTTTTCCTATAACTGCTGGGTTCATGTCAATAGCTCCTACAATTTCTACTCCTTTTTCAAGCAAATATCTCATTGTATATACACTCATTTTACCTACTCCATATTGCACTGCTTTTATTTTTCTTTCCATATAAAAACCTCCATCCCGGCAAAATTTACTTAGCAAAATTGCAAAGAAAAATTTGCCACTTTTTTATTTATTATACCCATAATTTTCTTTTTTATCAATACATATTATTCTTATTTTTTATATTTTTTTACTAGTCTTAAAAAAAGCAGATGCCCACCAGCATCTGCTTTTTGTTGTAACCATTTTGTTACGGTATCCTATAATGAACCTTTTCATATATATTATATACTTTTTTTAAAAAAATGCCATATTTTTGATACAATTCTCATAAAAATCGTTCGATTAAATTCGCCTATACCACAACCTTATCTTTATATGAATTTACTTTGAATGCATTTGCATTATCAAATTTAAATATTAGTGCTTTAGTATAATTATCTTCACAAGGCTTTCCTATTTCATTTATAATAAGGCTTGCTTTTGTCTTATTTAAAGTATCAAATGTATTCATAAATCCCATACCTGTACCACCAGTATCTGCATGTGTTGTAATTGGCTTTTTTCCTAAATTATCTAAAACTTCTTTTGTAAATTCTATTCCTGAATCATAAATATATAAGCTATATAAATTATCTATCTTACCTATTCTAACTAAAATACTTCTGTTTGAATTATCTGAGTGATTAATCGCTATAATTGCATCTTTTATATGGTCTGCAATTAATATTTCTAGTTCATTTTCAGATATTAAATTATTTACCATATAATGTATATTTCCTATAACTTGCAATTCAAATTTTATATTATCTTTTATACACTCAGATTGCATATATGAAAACATATTATCTATTGATGGAATATCTGTTTTTGCAAGTTCTATATCTTCTGGTTCTTTATACATTTTCTCAGATATATTTTCTAATTCATTTTTTATATCTATTTCTTCATCTTCATTTATTTTACCAAGCTTTGTCAATTGACTTAGTCTATATTCTAATGCTTTTTGTTTGTGTGCTAGTGAATGACTTGTTTTGCTGAATTCTAGATTTTCTTGTTCTAGTTTGGATACTTCTTTCTTCTTTGCTTCTAGTTCTTCCTTCGTTTCTTTTAGGTCTTTTTCAAGGAGGTTTTGTTTGTAGTATAGGTCAAAGGATTGTTTGATTGTAATAAACATAATTATAGATAATATTATGAAAGTTAACCCCACTTCCTTTGGTACTAATATACCATAGTTTTGAATCATAATACTTAAAAACAATACTATGGCAGATATATTTAGTATTAATATTTTTAAATATATATAATCTAATTTCTTTTTTAAGAATGAAATACCATATTGTATCTTTTTTATTTTAAATATCCTGTAAATTAATATTAAGTATA
>OCTW011346046.1_pt1 | contig 13350 bp, 17 predicted proteins | sample 1539671 | NCBI WGS metagenome assembly OCTW01 (sample SAMN02144230, study PRJEB22623) | gut metagenome | biome: sheep rumen | host: Ovis aries | place: New Zealand | reverse complement strand
TGATGAGGAGAAGGAAAGCCGGAAGGACCTGGGCCGACCTTCTCTTTTTATTACATCAATATCAATCTCTTTTCTTTATAGCGGCAGCAGCTTTATTTTATCTGATCTATACCGGAGCCATACCACTACCACCCCCCCACACCGCCTAAGGGGCCGCCACCATTTAGGGAACCTATATACCAGCTAGAAAAATTTTTTTAAAAATTACCTGCATAAAACCCCTTTTTTGTCCAACGGCAGCAGCTAAAAGCCGTGAAAAAGCCGTGAATTTTGAGGTTGTAGTTATCAAGTCGGTAAATAGTAGGTTGATTGATTGTAACGCTGATGTAACGAAGGTGTAACGGAGTAAGGATTGATTGTTTTTAGTGGCACTTTTGGGAAGTCCTGAGGTGGTCTTTATTGGCTCCTCATCTTTGATTAGTCGGCAGCTCAAAAATGAGTAGTCGGCTCCTCAAAATTGAGGAACAGTATTGATAGTGTATGGATATGGTATACCAGACGGCAACCGAGAATAGAAAAGAATAGATAAGAGAAGAATAGAGGAGAGAAAATTGATTATCCTTGTTAGCTGATCCGGAAATAGCAAGTTGATTTTAAGGCCATTTACCACTATTTGAAATTATTGATAATTTTATCGAGCGAAAAATAAAAAGCGGTATATGAGGCCATATTTTGATAAATCGAGTAGGTTTATCGTGCTAGTCGGTGCATTGTAAGCGTTTCGTGAAATATCGATTTAGCGAAAGGAAAAACAATCATTACTTGTATAACTTATATAACTGATGTTAGCGGAAATGTGCTATAATATGCGTGAAATCAGATTTGTGTTTTGAAATATACCTTTTTTATCTAATGCCTATCACTCCATAGGCGGCAAAGAGCTTTGTCATAATTCCTGGCATGGCTCTTTTGTTTTGTCCGGAGATCCAGGCGAACAGAAATAGCACTATTGATTCACTATCGCTTCACTTTTTGTACACGAAAATAGCACTTTTACATCATGTATGCTTATTTGACGTTTTAAGGGCGATTTTAGAAGTTTTTGTGTTTTGGGTAGTCAATGTATAGGGAAAATGATTTAAAACGAAAATAGGCGGCAAATTTAAAGCGTGATACTAGGTAGCAGTTTGTTGATTGATTATTGATTGATACCGGAGAGGATCTTGATAGGACCTGGGAAAGTGATTAGGTCCAGTGGGTTGATTTTATTTTTGGAAACTCCCACAAGGCGCATAAATGCTAGTGTTCAAATACCCACGGACAAATGTCGTGTCATACTTTTTGTTTGAAAGCCGCATAAATACTGAGTTTTTAAATGTACGACATTAATGCGTGGGTAGATTTTTAGATTGATGTTTTTAACATGATATATGCGAGTAAGTTTGATGTTTCCTCGCATTAAAAATGAGTGTTTCTGTCGCAGACCTCTTATTAATCTTATTAATCTTATTTATTAATGTTGTGACATTAATGCGTGGGTAGAAAATTGGCTGCAAACGTAGATAAATAGGGAATTCTCTAAAAATAGCTCAAAAAATAAGGTACGACATTAATGCGTGGGTTATACGACATTAATGCGTGGGTAAAATGAAGGTGTACGACATTTAATTGACTTGTGTCGTATCATGGCATATTATACCTTTTGGGGGTGATGATATGCAGGATTTAAGAATACCAAGTGAGTATGAGGGGCAATTATCATTATTTGATGATTGTTTAGAACAAGGGGCAAACAGTTCTTTAATAGCCGTATCAAAGATATTCGCAAGTGCTAAAAAACAAATGAATTTACCGGAATGGAAGGCTTTTGCGTTGGCTTTAACTCATATCAAATGGAATGAGGATAGCAAGGAAAAAAATGTTGTAACCCTAGATAAAAAAGAAGTCGCCGAGAAAATTGGTTTAAAATCAGACGAGGACCATTTAAGCCAGGATCTAAAACGAGCAATCGGCAAACTACCGAATCATTCTTTTTTAGAGTTTGAAAGTGGTAACGGATGGTCCAATGGTAACTTTATAACGCTTATTAGTTGCAGCCAAAAGAATATAGTAAAAATCAAATTTGAAGAGGCTTATTTACCATTATTTCAAGAGCTGAACAAAACAAAGAATTACATAACAATGTGGGCGGAAGATTTATTTTCAATGAACTCCGAGCGATCAATTATTTTTTATGAGGAGCTGCGTTTACATTCAGATACGAGCAAAGAAAATTCTAAGATATACGGCATTAAAGAGTTAAAGGAAATGTTTAATATCCCTAAAGAAGGTAAAGGCTCTTATCTGAGGAAGGATAAACATTTTGACCGAACCGCCTTTGAAAAAAGAATCATTGATCCTTTATGCGAGGAAATGAAAAAGTGTTCAATGGTTAACTTGACCGCTAGTGAGGATGGAAAGTTATATACCAAGATTAAATCTAAAAGCGGAAAAGTTTTAGGCTATGAGTTTCAATGGATTATTTCTGATCATCCTAAAGTTGCAACGGCAGCAGAGGTTAAGACTTTAAATCAAAATCCTCAAGATCTAAAAATTGCAAAGGACCTTAAGAAGGGCAGAGCAACAAAAAAGAAATCTCAAAATACTTTTAACAACTTTAAACAAAATCAATATACTTCTGAGGAAATGGCGGAGCTTGAAAAATTATTAGTTGAGAATTGATAAAGGAGCAATCAATGAACGGATTTAAAATGATGGCGGAAACATACCGCAAGGCAGCAGCCGAAAACAAAATAAGCCAGGAGCAGGCCGATAAACAGATAAGGATTAATGAATTTCTGAGCACTTGCACTGATGAGGATATAAACCTTTTGTTTGATACCGGAGCTTTTAATGAAATTGCAAAATCATATTTGAGGTTAGCAGCTGCGGAGTTGGTTAATGAGAAAGAGATTGATGAGGACCAGGCAGCAGCCATAAAGAGAAGATTCGCATTTTTGTTTAGCATGAAAACGGCTAGTGAAGTCTAAGATCCGGAAGGATAACGAGAGCTTATCTTGAAAAAAGGTAGGCTCTTTTTTAGTGCCTGGATTCATCAAAAATCTTTTTGGCAAGCAGTGCGTGTGTGTACACACTTGCCAAAATCTTGTTAGGGGGAACCCCTAAAACCCTTATCGGTCAACGCTGAAACGCAGCTGAAAAACTTATCAAAAAACAAGAGCAAGATGCGCCTCTGTATCCCAGAGTGTAACCTTGCAACCTGGACCGCAATTTCAAAATTGCTAATTGGCACTCCGTGCGAAAATGAAAAAATCACAAAAATGATCCGAGGCAGCAGGACCCAAAAATCAAAATTTAACACTCGATTAACTGTCGAAAAATGAAAATTTTACCCAAGAGGAACCCAACAAAAAAGTGTATATACAGTTTTTGAAGTAATGATTTTTTATCTGATCCGCATAAATCCGTTATCAATGTTTTTATTTAGACAAGACTTTTCGCCAAGTCATAAGGAGTATATGAAAAGGCGCAAAAAAATAAAACTCCGGAGCCAATTAAGGGCGGAGTTTTGGTTTTTGAGTAGGCAGCAGCCGGAGCGACTTTTCGTATTTTGGTTGAGGATATTATGTCCTGAGAGGCCATTATTTTTTTTCTGTGATCATTTCTGTGATTATCTCCGGAAGTAAATCACACAATAATTTTTCCGGATTCTTTTCGTAGTTTTCTCTAAACGTTTCGGACATTTTCATAGTAATATCCCTTATTTGAGTGAGTTGGTGCGTTTTATTGGAGTCTTTATCAATAACAAAGGGTAATGCGTCCATTAAATTGTACTCTGAGGATAATAAAACATTGGCTCCGAATGTTTCGGATTTAGGAATAGGCTTGATAACTCCATTATCCTCATAAGTTGCTATAAGGTTTTCATCACTAAAGGCAGCTCTCCAAAAGCATTGTATTAGCTTAAGGAGCTTGTTTGACTTCAAAAAGTAATTGATAACCGGCATATAGAGATGGAACATAACAACATTGATTAGTGGGTGCTTACCCTTTGAATACTGATTCATAACATAATCTCTGTTTTGCTTATCAAATGCGTAGTTATCTCTTAATGCCTCAATGGCTTCATCATCAAGGCCTAACTGATCATGTATATCCTCATTGTCTAATGATGAGAACGGAGTAAGGCCGCAAATATGGTCAAAGGTTACACGCTGATACCTACCTTCTTTTGTTGGGATGGAGCTGAAAGCCTGGGCAATCTTAAGTAATGCGCTTATATCATATCTATCCTTCTTTTTCTCTGTTTCCTTCTCATTCTCTTTATCTATTGCAAGTTGCTCATAGTTTTTGATTGTCTTTTCTGATAATCCGGTAAGCTGCGCCAACTCATAACGAGTAATGTCATAAACTGTTTTCCTCAAAAAATAGATACTATCGGAAATCTTATCGGAATAATCAAGATCCTTTATAGCCTCAATATCATCTTTGGTAACTCCTGGGCGGAGTGTTATTGTCCTACCTTCATCATTTTTACTATCTTCTCTAGCTTTGAACTGATACACATTATCATTTTTTGGAACGTTCTTACCATTTTTCATCAATTTATCACTCCTTATTTAGGCACGTTTTTGGAATGTTGTTTCCCATAAATTTAGTTTAACATTGAATTATAGATACTTCAATCATAGATGTAATGAGGATTCAAACAATATGACAGATAGCGAATACCAGGCATACAGAAGTAGTGAAAAGTGGGCGGCTATATGTGCAAAGCGTAGGGCCATTGATAAAGGCCGTTGCTGCGCTTGTGGTAGTGCCGGAAACATGAGCAATCCTATCGAAGTACATCACTTAAGTTATAGCCATTTAGGGCATGAAGAAGATCGTATTTATGAGGACCTTGTTTGTTTGTGTAGGAGCTGCCATAAGTTAACTCACAAAATGATGGAGCGTGTAACTTCTCCGGAAGGTAGGCGAGGTTGGAAGGACAATCCACGAATACCGACAACATACACCTTCACTACAACCGGAGAGGATAGAACTGTTGTTATAGGCACTAAGAAGGAAGGAGATAAGAGCGAATGAGTGACACGGCAAACCAGGAAATAAGAGAGGCAATCAAAAAGAAAAGGCTCAGACATTATGAGGTTGCTGATGTTTTAGGAGTAAGCAAAGAAACATTGTGTATATGGCTGCGCAAGGAACTACCAAAGGAGAAAAAGGAGAAGATCCTTAAGGCAATCAATGAGTATCAATTCTGATTTTGAAGTAGGGAGAGATAGAAAAGGTATGAGTTTAGACATCGCAACATTAAGTAAAGATAAGCTCCTGGACCCAATGACAGTATTTGAGATTTTCGAGAATGAGAACCCTTTAATGGCTGCTTACATTGAAAATCAAATGATTGATAGGGCAAGAGAATTTAAGGCCGTAGGAGCCATGAAGAACCTCATAAAAGGAGCCAGGGCAAGAATAGCCGAGGAACTTAAAAACCAGGCAACAGAAGAAAAGAAAAGTACAGAGTTAGCAACCCAGGGCGAAACATCACTAATCAATGTCAATGATGTATGGACTAACAACGAACACGGAGTTTATAAGCAGCTCCCAACCGGACAATATGCAATAGCTTGTTTTCATCCGATCCGGATAAAAGAGATATTAGAGGACCTTGAAAATCAAAAATGTAAGGTAGTCCTGGAATATCAGAAGGACAACCGCACCAGGGAAATAACAGTATCACGGCAAACAATAGCCGACTATCACAAGATACTTGATTTATCCAATTATGGTGTGGGTGTAACGTCAGAAACCGCAAAAAACCTTGTTCAATACTTCTCATTGGCTGAGCTTGAAATGGGGCCGGACACAATCAAAAAGAGTTTGTCACGTTTTGGATGGTGGGAGCATGAAGTTGTTACCGAGGACCACAAAGAGCGAGTATTCGACTTTGTTCCGTATTGCCAGGAGATTCAATTCGCAGCTGATGAGGCACTATCAAACCTCAAGAAAGCATTTACCTGGAAAGCATTAGAAGATAATCCGGAGCTTGATTGGATGGAAATGTATAAGAGCCTGAGAAAGCGAACAAAGGAACATCCGGAACCTCAATTATTTGTTAGCGCAGCATTAGCAAGTGTTTTAATCGGTCCACTCAATGAAACTCCATTCTTATTAAACCTTTGGAGTGAAACCGGAGCCGGAAAGACAATAACTCTTAAGGTTGCGGCCTCAGTTTGGGGAAATCCTAACCAATATATATCTGATTCGGATTCTACTGTTAATGCGTTAGTTGCTAAAGCTGCCATACTGTATGACCTGCCACTAATAGCGGATGACTTCGCAAAGGCCACCAGGGATAACAAACAACTGAGCAATTTAGTCTATGCGTTGAGTGCTGGAAAAGAGAAGGACCGCCTCAATTCTGAAAGCCAATTAAAAGGTGGTAAGCGTTGGCACAGCTGCACACTATCAACGAATGAATTTCCATTAGCTGATGATTCTCTAAAAGGTGGAGCCATTAACCGAGTATTAGACATACAAGGAGCACCAGGGGCCATTTTTGAAGATCCTGGGAAGGTAATAAGAACTTGTGATAATTCCTATGGTAGTTTGGGAGCGACTTTTATACTCCATCTACAAAGCAACAAGGATTCATTTAAAGAGATCCGGACAAACCAGGACAAAATATTTAAGCAGCTTAAGAGCCAGGCGGCAGCAGATGGGCGAACACTTGAAGATAAACAAACACTTCCACTGTCATTGATACTAGCCGTTGATGAGTACATTGAAAAATATCTGATTCGTGATGGAGTAAGGCTAAAAGGTAAGGACCTTATCAAGCACCTCAAGAGCCGAGAGCAAGTATCAGACGGAGAGAGAGCCTATTCAGAGATTATAGATTTTGTTGATTCTAACCGGATTAAATTTGTAGACCTGGGATCTGAAGGTGGAGCCGCCAACAGTAGAAACCTTGATGTATATGGATATATGGAGCCAGGCGGAAAAATCGTTCACTTCCTACCTACCATGTTCAACAAGCTCATGGCTGAGAGTGGGCGGAATGTTAAAGCATTTTGTCGGTGGGCGAGTGATAAAGGTGTATTGATCGCCAGGGCCGACAGTGGGAACCAAAATTCCAAGTGTATCAATGGAAAAACCAAGAGAGTATATTCACTGAACCTGGAGCCGAACCCTTTTGATATTACATGAATTATAAGTCATATTACATTTTTGTAATCGCTACAATCCGCATGGTTGAGCCATTATTACATGAATTACATGAATTACATAAAAAAATAAGACCTATATAAAAATGATTCTGATTCTGTATGTATATATCACTGACACATATACACACACGCACCACTCCTTATAGATATATTTTTATTTAATGTAATTTATGTAATTTATGTAAGAAACCGCATAACCAAGCACAATACAGAGATTTTTAAAAAATGTAAGGAAATGTAATAAATGTAATTTGACCTTGAATGTTCTTAAAAAGATATGGAGTGCTCAATCGAGCTTTTCACGTTGAGCGCACCCCCTTGAGGGGGTCGGGGGTGGTCCTTCTTTATTCCTTGATTGTTTATTTATTCCGGAAGGAGCCATGTATGAGAAAAAGATACTATAAACCGAGCTTTTGCATACATCCATATAAACGAGGTTGTAAAGGCTGCAAATATAACGAGGTACCTTATTTATTTGATGGTGGTTGTAAATTATATCGCACTTGCCAGGACACGGAGCCGGAACGTTATCCGTTGAAAGGAGAGGCCAATGATTAACTCCCAGGATCTAAAGGACCACATCACAAACTATTTACATGATTGTTATATCCGAGGCCGTAAGCCGTCATACTTTACCTTCGGTCATTACCTGGATATATCCCCTACTACTGTACGTCATGTATGTACCGGATATTATGCAAGTGGTAAACCCTACACCAATAAACCACACATCAAAAGAGTAATTGATAACTCCGATTTTGAAATGATCCGAGAGGTATTTGAGGATGATACTGAAAACTCATTTTAAGCCTCATATTAGAGCTTTAAGTAAGAGGCAGATGGAAATTATCGAGAAGATATTAAAGCGGCGAAAAAGCGGCGAGAATGTGCGCATAAGTAACACACAAAAGGCCGACAACGACAACGATTGAAGATAGTACCTCTTATATAAGTTATGTAAGTGATAAAGGAGAATTATGTCGAGAAAAAATCCAAAAAATATGACACCTGAGGAGAGAGTTGATAAGCTCCGAAGAACAAAAGTAAATTGTGGGCGGCATGAGTGCGAGCCTATTCAAACCGGAGATATGACCGCCTCACTAACATTAGCTATTGATAGCCTTAAGCGTTATGGCGGTATGCCTTATAAATATCCACCTACTCAAGAAGGTTTAGAGTTGTTTGGGCAGAGATCCCAGGACTTTTTTGATTATGTGGCTGAACTAAATTCAAGACCGGACGTAGAAAAGAAATTGATACTTGATGTTGAGGCCTGGTGTGTTTACCTGGGAATAAGCCGCAAAACCTTGTTTGAATATGATAAGCGAGGCGGTGCATGGAGTGAGTACATACAATATGTCAAAAACGTGATTAACGAGAGCAAAAAGCAGCTTGCACTTAATTACAAAATCCCACCGGTATTGTATATGTTTGACGCAGCCAATAACCATGACTATGCGAATACAAGCGAATTTAAGATACAAAACAACATGATATTAACCAGGAATGACAACGGCACCTTTGAGCGAGATATGATTAGCTCCGGTTTAACCTGGAATGAAGATACAAACAGTTTTGAGGCCATTGAAACCAAAGGAGAGATAATTGATGTTGACCTACGATCAGAAGATCCAAGCAATAAGATTGATAGCACAGAAGAAGGGCGAGAATCCGGAACAGAGAATGTGCTTTGAGCTGCATAAGATAGCAAAAAGAGATTGTCATAAGTACGAGCTGCCATATCGTTGCTATTATGATTATCTCCTTGACCGAGCACACCACCCAAGCAATAAGCTGATGTTGAATCCTTGTTATCCGGAGCCAGGTTATCCGATTGAGTGGATTTTGAAAGTAGATAAGAATGATTTTGATATACCTAAAGAGCTAATCGGCAGCAGGACCATTGATCCGTATACCTATGACAATCTTAAGCCGGAAGTAAAAGAGCAAGTCAATCAAATAAGATACAGATTTAGCACCTGGGGAGCCTTTGATGAGAAGTGGCACAAGATTTTTGGAAAGTACATAGCCAACTATGATTTTGAATCATTCACTTGTTTTGATTTTTACGGCTGCACCCTGGGCGAACTGAACACGGATGAAACAAGCGTTACCCAAGATGATATAGAGCTATTACAGAGAGTTTACAATCGTTTTGCGACTAAGTATAAAGAGAATCCCAACATATACAGAGTAAGAGAGCCGGAATATAGGCCGGAGTTTGGTTATCTGTATTATGATGAACCCTTTGTAATGAAACTGACTAAAGACGAGCTGCAACAGAAAATTGATACTTATAAGGCTATGAATTTACCAATGAGCCAGGATGAGATTGAGGCACTTGAAAAATTATATGGAGTATCACTTGCATAAGTTATATAAGTGATGATATAGCCAAAAACCGCTAAAATAGGCATTTTTTGACCTTCTGTATTCAATTTTCACACCTTGTAAGCGGATAATTACACGTTGAGAATCACGAAAAACGAATACAGAGAACGATTTTTCCGGAAAGGAGCTTGATATGAAGGTTGATTTAAGCAAATACGATAATAAAACATTATGGAGCCTCATAGGGGATCTAAGCACCATAACAAAAATGTGTCCTGAGAATAAAAGTGTATGGCTTGAGTTTGGTGGGGCCATTGTTAGGGAACTTGATAAGCGCATGAGTAATGATAGTGAGCTTGATGATTGATAATTTAGGTTGCTGCCTTTGGAGATCCGGAACCAGGGCAGCAGCTTTTTTATTTTTGTAAGCGGCAGCAGGGCAAAATCAATGTAAATTTAGAGTATGTTTGTTTACACCTTCAAAAACTACCCTTAAAAGTGTAAAAATAAGATTAAAAACCCTAAATAATTTACTAAATGTAAAAATACCCCTTTTAAAATTTACATCATTGTGTTATATTGACCTTGAAAAGAGATACACCACCACAAACCAACAAAAGAAAGCGAGGATAATGATATGAAGGTTGCGTATGTTAGAGTATCAACAGTAGAACAGAATGAGGCCAGGCAGCTTGAGGCACTTGAAAAGCATGGTATTGATAAATGGTTTACTGAGAAGGTAAGCGGCAAGGATATGAATAGGCCGGAGCTGCAAAACCTTTTGGACTTTGTTAGGGAAGGCGATACAGTTTATATACATGACTTCTCAAGACTTGCCAGGAGTACCCAAGACCTACTCAATATAGTGAATCAGCTTGAGGCTAAGAAGGTACACCTTGTAAGCAATAAGGAAAACCTTGATACATCAACACCTACCGGAAAGCTAATGTTGACAATGATAGGAGCTATCAATGAGTTTGAACGTGCTAATATGCTTGATAGGCAGCGAGAAGGAATAGAGATAGCCAAGCGAGAAGGTAAGTATAAGGGCCGTAAACCTATTGAAATAGAGGATGAGAAGTTTAAGAAGAACTACGATAAGTACATGAGTAGGAAAATAACTAAGGTAGAATTTGCCAAGATCCTCAAGGTAAGCCGCCCAACACTTGATAAAATGCTTAAGGAATACAATCCGGAAACAAAATCAGAATAATAAGCACCTGGGAGCTAATCAGAAATGAGAAGCTCCTTTTTTGTTGCTGCAAAATAAAATAGCTGCCTACCCACTAAGGGATAGAGCAGCCATTACTCGTTATACACCACCACAGTGTATTGAAAGCGAGTAACTATATTATAACATGATTGATACTGTTAACACTTTAATCTATAATCACTTGTATAAGTTATGTAAGTGATCCATAGTGATAACCGCATAACTAAGGGAAATATTTTATACACCACCACACTAGGCCGAACTAACCACGGCTCATTTTTTGTGGTATAGTTGCGGCTCTTTTTTGTTGAAAGGAGAAAACAAAATGAATAACGTAGCATTACTTGATGTATTAGCAGGAGTGCAGAATGATCTTGATAAGGGAAGGGCAATTTTAGAATCATACTACAATGTAAACCTTATGGAGATGATGGAGCTAACTGAAACCGAGGCGGCATACTTAAGAGCTAACCACCAGGACCACGCTTTATTGTTTAGCGCAGCACTTGATTATTTGATGAGTGTTAGTGAAAACATAGAGAAGCTATCAAAGCAGCTTGAGGCAGAAGGGAGCCAAGCATGAAGATAATAACTATTGCTAATCAGAAAGGCGGAGTTGCTAAGACTACTACAACATGGCATTTAGGAGTTGGACTTGCCAGGAAGGGCAGCAGAGTTTTATTGATTGATATGGATCCTCAAAGCAACTTATCATTTACGGCTAATGTGGACCTTCTCAATATCGGTTATAGCTTGTTTGATGTATTCAGAGGAGAGGCAACCGCAAGCCAGGCAATCAAGAATGTTGATGAGAACATTGATATTTTAGTAGGTGGAATTGATTTAGCGGCAGCAGATAGAACCTTTACCCAACTAGGAAGGGAAAAGATGTTATCAAAGGCTCTTAAGCCGATCAGCAAAAACTATGATTATTGTGTAATTGATACACCGCCCACCCTGGGAATAATGAATGAGAACGCTTTAACGTGCGCTGATTATGTCATTGTACCAATCCAGGCTAATGTTTACGCATTACAAGGAATAAATCAATTAAGAGGCTTTATAGAGGATATTAAGGAAAATGCCAACAGTAAGCTCAAGATAGCCGGAATACTTATAACAAGAGTGAATAGCAAAACAAACCTTCATAACACGCTATATCCTCAGTTTGAAAAGGCAGCAGCCAAATTGAAAACCAAGATATTTGATACTATGATCCGGAGCACAATATCGGTTGAAGAATCAGCTTTAGAGAGGACCAATCTTTTTGATTATGCAGCCGGAGCAACCGCAACCGAGGACTATTCAAAGTTGGTTGATGAGGTACTTAAAACAATAGCATAACTTGTATAACTTGTATAAGTGATGATAGTTATAAACATAGTATTTAAGCGGAGAAGGAGTTTTGATATATGGCAAAAAAGAAATTAGGAAGTGACAACATTTTTGATATGTTGGATGAATCATCCGAGCAAGTTAAAGAGAGTAAGCAGAAACAAAGAGAGATACTTAAGCACCAGGAGCCGGAGATAAAACCTTTTAAGAAACCAGGCAGCGATTATTATAGGCTTGATATGGTGGTAAGAGATACCAAGCAATCAAAGGTAAGCTATGAGCTGAATGGTAAGAGGATAGAAACAACTAAGCCGATCAGCACCGAGGATATAGTTAAGGACTATAAATCTTATGTAAGTACAATGGCAGCAACCGAAGGGATAAGTATTACTAAGTATATCCATAGGCTCATTGATAACGATATGGAGCTGAACAGTAAGAAGTATAAGCAGCTAACCAGGAGTAAAGAGAATTGATCCGGAAGGGATAAGAGAATGAGTTATAACAATAATGATTATATAAGCAACGAGGCAGCAGCTGAATTATTGAACGCTATTTATGAGAGGCAAGTTAAACGGCTGCATACAATAATCATTATCCAGGCGGCAATCATAGCGGTATTGATTTATATGTTGTTTGTTCGCTGATCCGGATAAGGCTAATAGGACATATTTAAGAGTATCAATTATATAACTTGTATAAGTGATGAGGAGAAGGAAAGCCGGAAGGACCTGGGCCGACCTTCTCTTTTTATTACATCAATATCAATCTCTTTTCTTTATAGCGGCAGCAGCTTTATTTTATCTGATCTATACCGGAGCCATACCACTACCACCCCCCCACACCGCCTAAGGGGCCGCCACCATTTAGGGAACCTATATACCAGCTAGAAAAATTTTTTTAAAAATTACCTGCATAAAACCCCTTTTTTGTCCAACGGCAGCAGCTAAAAGCCGTGAAAAAGCCGTGAATTTTGAGGTTGTAGTTATCAAGTCGGTAAATAGTAGGTTGATTGATTGTAACGCTGATGTAACGAAGGTGTAACGGAGTAAGGATTGATTGTTTTTAGTGGCACTTTTGGGAAGTCCTGAGGTGGTCTTTATTGGCTCCTCATCTTTGATTAGTCGGCAGCTCAAAAATGAGTAGTCGGCTCCTCAAAATTGAGGAACAGTATTGATAGTGTATGGATATGGTATACCAGACGGCAACCGAGAATAGAAAAGAATAGATAAGAGAAGAATAGAGGAGAGAAAATTGATTATCCTTGTTAGCTGATCCGGAAATAGCAAGTTGATTTTA
>OCTW013423881.1_pt1 | contig 13351 bp, 10 predicted proteins | sample 1539671 | NCBI WGS metagenome assembly OCTW01 (sample SAMN02144230, study PRJEB22623) | gut metagenome | biome: sheep rumen | host: Ovis aries | place: New Zealand | reverse complement strand
AGTATTTGTTTTAAATGGTTTTGGAATAAATATATTGTTGTAAAAAACATATAAAATGCTTTACTTTTATATGTTTTTATGTTAGTATTAATTTAATGAAACACGTAAGTGTTTTTTATTTAGGAAAAATTTTGAGGTGTTTTTATGAAAAAGTTAATTAGATTTTTAGTTAGCGTAAAAAAAGAAATGTCTAATGTTAAGTGGCCTACAAAAAAGGATATGTCTTTATATTCTTTAGCAACTATATTGTTTGTTGTTTTCTTTGGCTTGTTTTTTTCATTAGCAGATGCAGGTATTGCGTTAGTTAGGACGTGGATAGGGTAATGCAAAAGGAATGGTATGTTGTTAATACTTATTCTGGACATGAGAATAAGGTAAAAGAAAAATTGGAAATGCGTTCTAGTTCTATGGGGATGGAAGATTATATTTATCGTGTAATTGTTCCAGAAGTAAAAGAAATAGATATAAAAGATGGTAAACAAAAAGAAAAAACAAAAAAAATGTTTCCAGGTTATATTTTAGTTGAAATGGTTATGAATGATGAAGCATGGTTTGTTGTTCGTAATACTCCAGGAGTTACTGGCTTTATTGGATCTTCTGGAAAAGGTGCAAAACCATTTCCTTTAACTCCAGCAGAGGTTGATAAAATTCTTGGTACTATGGGACTTTCTCGAATTGAACTTGGTAATGAACTTAAAATCGATGATAATGTTAAAGTTATTAGTGGACCATTTGAAGGAATGTATGGAAAAATTAAGACAATTGATATGGAAAATCAAAAATTGGAAGTTGCTTTGGATTTATTTGGTCAAGAAACAATTGTTGAAATTGGACTTACTGAAATAGAAAAAGCATAAAGTTTGTAAAAAAATATTTACAAAGTAAAAAAAATATGTTATTATTATATCGCTATTTTTATATAGCTTTTTAAGTGGGAGCGCGGATGCATTATTACCACTCGCGAAAAAAATATAGGAGGTGTTTTTCGTGGCAAAACAAGTAAGCAAAGAAGTTAAATTACAAATTCCTGCAGGAAAGGCTACACCAGCTCCACCAGTTGGTACTGTGTTAGGACCAACAGGTATTAATTTACAGGAATTTTGTACAAAATATAATGATGCAACAAGAGATAAAATGGGAGATATTCTTCCAGTTGTTATTTCAATTTATGATGATAGAAGTTTTGATTTTGTTATTAAAACTCCACCAGCTGCTTTCTTAATTAAGAAGGTTGCTAAAATTAAATCAGGATCTAAAAAAGGATCTAGTGAAACTGTTGCTACAATAAGTAAAGCTCAATTAAAAGAAATTGCTGAAACTAAGTTACCTGATTTGAATTGTTATTCTGTTGAAGAAGCAATGAAAATTGTTGAGGGAACAGCAAAAAACATGGGCGTTAAAATAGGAGAATAAAATTTAATTAAACATATAGGTTGTATACCTATGTGGGAGGAAATAATCCGCATATACCACATAAGGAGGAAGAAAAATGAGAAAAGGTAAAAATTATGTTGAGTCTTCAAAGTTAGTAGAAAAAAATAAATTATATACTAAAGAAGAAGCAATTAAATTAGTTAAAGAAACATCTAAAACTAAGTTTGATTCTTCAGTTGAACTTGCTTTAAGATTAAATCTTGATACTAAAAAGGCTGATCAACAATTACGTGGTGCATTTGTTTTACCAAATGGAACAGGAAAGACTAAAAAGGTTTTAGTAATTGCTAAAGGTGATCAGGCTAAGGCTGCTAAGGAAGCTGGAGCTGATTATGTTGGAGATAATGATTTATTAGAAAAAATTGAACAAGAAAATTGGTTTGATTTTGATGTTATGATTGCTACTCCTGACATGATGCCTGCTTTAGGTAAATTAGGTAGAGTATTGGGACCTAAGGGATTGATGCCAAACCCTAAAACTGGTACTGTTACTATGGATGTTAAAAAAGCAGTTGAAGAAGTTAAAAAAGGTAGAATTGAATATCGTACTGATAGTTATGGCATTGTACATATTATTATTGGTAAGGTTTCATTTGAAGATTCTAAGTTAATTGAAAATTTAGATGCATTTATCTCATTAATTTTAAAATCTAAACCTGCTTCTGTTAAAGGAACTTATGTAAAAAGCATAGCTGTTTCTTCAACAATGGGTCCTGGAATTAAAATTAATACAAATGATTTTGACAAATAATTTTAAATGTGTTATAATTTAAATGTTTTGTGAGAAGTACCGTAGACAGTAGGTGGATTTATTCCTTAAATATCCTGCCGAGGAACTTAAATTACTTAAGTTATTCGAAGGTTCCTACGGTTAGTGGGAACCTTTTATTTTCGGTATACACTAATAGATAATGGGAGGTGTAATATGGCTAATCAAAATATAATTGCTAAAAAACAAGAAGTTGTTGAAGAAATTAAAAGCAAAACAAATAATGCTGCTAGTTTTGTAATTTTCGAAAATCATGGCTTGACAGTTGCTGAAACTAATGAGTTGAGAAGAAAATTAAGAGATAATGATTCTGAATTTAAAATTTATAAGAATACATTAGTTACTAGAGCATTAAAAGATTTGAATATTGATTTAGGAATTACTTTAGAAGGTCCTAAAGCAATCGCATTTGGTAGTGATGCTATCGCTCCAGTTAAAATTTTAAGTGAATTTGCCAAAGATCATGAAGCACTTGAAATTAAAATTGGTATGGTAGATGGTAAGGTTACTGATATTGATGAGTTAAACAAACTTGCAACAATACCTTCAAGAGAAGGATTACTTACTATGTTTGCAGGTGGCTTAATCGAACATGTAAAGAATGTAGCTATTTGCTTGGATTTACATGCACAAAATTTAGAAAAATAATGATTTTAAAATATGAAAGAGGAGGAATTTAAAATGGCTAAAATTGAAAATAAAGATATTATTGAAGCTTTAAAAGAAAAAACATTATTAGAAATAAAAGAATTAGTAGATATGATGAAGGAAGAATTTGGTGTTGATCCATCTGCAGTTGCAGTTGCTGCTCCAGTTGCTGGTGCTGCTAGTGAAGAAGGACCAAGCACTGCTAATGTAGTTTTAACTGCAGCTGGTGCTAACAAGATTGCTGTTATCAAAATCGTAAGAGAAATTACTGGTTTAGGTTTAAAAGAAGCTAAAGATTTAGCTGATAATGGTGGTGTTGTTAAGGAAAATGCTTCAATGGATGAAGCTAATGAATTAAAAGCTAAATTTGAAGAAGCTGGCGCTACTATCGAATTAAAATAATTTGAAATTTTGGTATTTTTAGCCTATACTATTTATAGTATGGGCTTTAACCGTTTTTTTAGAAAAGGTGTAATATGTCTCATTATTTTGTAAATGATGAAAGTCTAGAACATGATGAACATGTTATAGATGTGAAAATTAAAAATTATAATTTTAAATTTTTAGTAGACAATGGTGTCTTTTCTAAATCAAAATTAGATTATGGTACAAGATTGTTGCTTGAAACGATAGATACATCTAAAATTAATGGAAATGTGTTAGATTTTGGATGTGGTTATGGACCAATTGGAATTTATCTTTCTAGGACTACGAATGCTTCTATAGATATGATTGATGTTAATGAAAGATGTATTTCTTTGGCTATTAAAAATTTGAAATTAAATTGTTTGAGTGCAAATGTGTTTTATAGTGATATTTATTCTAATGTTTGTAAAAAATATAATTATATTGTTTCTAATCCACCTATTAGGGTTGGTAAAAAAATTTTATATTCAATTTTATTTGATGCAAAAAAATTTTTAGAAAAAAATGGCGAATTATGGATTGTTATACATAAAGACCAGGGAGCAAAATCTCTATTTAGGGATCTTAGTTCTTTATATGAAGTAAAAATTATGAATAAAGATAAAGGTTTTTATATTATTTGTGCTTTAAATAATTGACAACTTGATTGCAATTTGATAAAATTATAAATTGGTGGCATATACTGTTAATCAATATTATGATGCACTTTAAATACTAGTTATAGGGGTGAAATGATGGCATACATTGTAAAAAAATTTGGTGATCACCGAGAAAGAAGAAGTTACTCTAAAGCTAATAATTCTATAGAACTTGGTAACTTACTTGAAATTCAAAAAAAGTCATATGAATGGTTTATGACTGATGGTATTAAAGAAGTATTTGATGATATTTTTCCTGTTGAAAGCTTTACAGGAAATTTATCGTTATCTTTTGGGGAATATTTCTTTGAACAACCTAAATATTCAATTAAAGGTTGCAAGGATAGATATGCAACTTATGCTCAACCATTAAAAGTTCAGGCTCAGTTATTTAATCAAGAAACTGGTGAAGTAAAAGAACAAGAAATTTATTTAGGCGATATGCCTATTATGACTGATAGTGGAACATTTATTATAAATGGAGCTGAACGTGTAATTGTTTCTCAATTAGTTCGTTCTCCTAGTATTTATTATGGTAAATCTATCGATAAGAGTGGTAGGGTAGTTATTACTTCTCAAATTATTCCAAACAGAGGTACTTGGTTGGAATATGAACTTGATGCACGTGATATTTTTTATGTAAGAATTGATCGTACAAGAAAGGTACCTATTACAACATTACTTAGAGCTATTGGTTTGTCTAATGATGAAGATATTCTTGGCTTATTTGGTGAAAATGAATATTTAATTAAAACAATTGAAAAAGATGCTAATAAGAATAAAGATGAGGCATTAATTGATATTCATTCTAAATTAAGACCAGGTGAACCTTCTACTTTAGATAGTGCTAAGAATCAATTAATTACTAGATTTTTTGATTCATTTAGATATGATTTGGCAAAAGTTGGTCGTTATAAATTTAATAAAAAATTAAATTTGGCTGATAGATTGTTAGGTTGTAAATTAGCTGAAGATATCAAAGTTGATGGTAAGGTTGTTGTATCTAAAGATACTTTAGTTAATAAAGATATTATTGAACAATTAAAACCTATTTTAGCAAATGGTTATGGATTAACAGAGACAATTATTAATGAAGATTTAGATTCTTATAATAAAGTTCAAATAATTAAAGTTTATTCTAAGAAAAATCCTGAAAAAGTTATTTCTATTATTGGAAATGATCAAAGTATTGATATTAAAAGACTTACTATTTCTGATATTTATGGTTCTGTTTCATACTATTTAAACTTATTAGAAGGTATTGGTAATTTTGATGAAATTGATCATTTGTCTAATCGTCGTGTAAGACAAGTGGGAGAATTATTACAAAATCAATTTAGAATTGGTATTAGTCGTATTGAGCGTGTTATTCGTGATAGAATGTCTACTCAAGAATTAACTGAGGTTACACCAAAAACTTTGATTAATATAAGACCTCTTACTGCTGCTATAAAAGAATTTTTTGGAAGTAGTCAATTATCACAATTTATGGATCAAACTAATCCTATTGCAGAACTTTCTAACAAAAGACGTTTGTCTTCTTTAGGACCTGGTGGTCTTTCTCGTGACCGTGCTGGTATGGAAGTACGTGACGTTAACCCATCTCACTATGGAAGATTATGCCCAGTTGAATCTCCAGAAGGACCAAACATTGGACTTATTACTCAGTTGGCAAGTTATGCTAAAGTAAATGAATATGGATTTATTATGACTCCATATCGTAAGGTAGATAATTGTAAATTAACTGATGAAATTGTTTATATGACAGCTGATGAAGAATTAGATTATTATATTTCACAAGCAATTGTTGAAATAAAGGATGGTAAAATCGTTCAACAACGTGTTCCAGTTAGATATCGTGGAGATAATATTATTGTGTCTGCTGAAGATGTTGATTATATTGATGTTTCTGCACAACAGGTTGTATCTATTACTACAAGTGGAATTCCATTCCTTGAACATGATGATGGTAAACGTGCTTTGATGGGTTCTAACATGCAACGTCAGGCTGTACCTTTAATTAAGACTGAGGCACCAATTGTAGGTACTGGTGTTGAAGCTATTGCTGCTAGAGATTCTGGTGTCGTTGTTATTGCTAAGGCTGATGGTGTTGTAGATTACGTTGATGCTAGAAAGATAGTTGTTAAAACTTTAGGTGGTTTGGATACTTATTATTTAAATGGTTTTGAACGTAGTAATACAGGGACTTGTTATCATCAAGTACCTATTGTTAGAACTGGTGATAAGGTTACTAAGGATATGGTTATTGCTGATGGACCATCTACTAATAAGGGTGAAATGGCATTAGGTAGAAATGTAACTGTTGCATTTATGAACTTTAATGGTTATAACTATGAGGATGCTGTTATATTAAATGAAAGATTAGTTAAAGATGATGTTTATACTTCTATACATTTAGAAAATTATCAAATTGAATGTCGCGATACTAAATTAGGACCAGAAGAATTTACTCGTGATATTCCAAATATTGGTGAAGAAGCACGTAAAAATTTGGATGAGAATGGTATTATTCGTATTGGTACAGAAGTTAAAGATGATGATATATTAGTTGGTAAGGTTACTCCAAAAGGTGTAGCTGAACTTACAAGTGAAGAAAAATTATTACATGCGATTTTTGGTGAAAAAACTCGTGAGGTAAGGGATACTTCTCTTCGTGTTCCACATGGTGGAGAAGGTATAGTTCATGATGTTAAAATATTTACTAAGGAAGATTGTGATGAATTACCAGCAGGTGTTTCTAAAATAATTCGTGTTTATATTGCTCAAAAACGTAAGATTAGTGTTGGTGATAAAATGGCTGGTCGTCATGGTAATAAGGGTGTTATTTCACTTATTTTACCTGAAGAAGATATGCCATATATGGAAAATGGCCAACCAATAGATATTTTACTTAATCCACTTGGTGTTCCATCTCGTATGAATTTAGGACAAATTTTGGAAATGCATTTAGGTATGGCTGCAAAGGAATTAAATATTCATGTTGCAACTCCAGTATTTGCTGGTGCTACACGTGAGGAGATAATTGATGCTTTACGTGAAGCAGGCTTAGATGAAGATGGTAAGGCTGTATTATATGATGGACGTACTGGTGAGGCATTTGATAATAGAATCAGTGTCGGTGTCATGTATATGATTAAGTTACATCATATGGTTGATGATAAATTACATGCTAGATCTACTGGTCCATATTCTATGGTTACACAACAACCACTTGGAGGAAAAGCACAATTTGGTGGACAAAGATTTGGTGAAATGGAAGTTTGGGCTTTATATGCATATGGTGCTGCTCATGTATTACAAGAAATGATGACTGTTAAATCAGATGATGTAGTTGGTCGTGTTAAGGTATATGAAGCATTAGTTAAAGGTCAACCAATACCTAAGTCAGGAATTCCTGAATCATTTAGAGTGTTGATTAAAGAGTTCCAATCTTTGGGATTAGATATTACTGTTTTAAATAAAGATGGAAAATTTGAAGAATTAAGAGATTTAGAAGATGAAGATAAGGATGGTTATCAACCAACTGCTGAAGATATGGCTTTAGCTGAGAGTGAGGCTCCAGAAATGGAAGATAGCGAATCTGAATTTAATGATGATTTTGATGAAGATTTTCCAGATGATGGTGATATAGATTTTAATGATAGTTATATGGAAGGGGATGAAGATTAATGGATGTTAATAATTTTGAAGGATTAAGAATTTCAATAGCATCTCCCGAAAAAATTCGTTCTTGGTCTTATGGTTCAGTTACTAAGGCAGAAACAATAAATTATCGTACTTCTAAACCTGAACGTGATGGTTTATTCTGTGAAAAAATATTTGGACCTACTAAGGACTATGAATGTTCATGTGGTAAATATAAAAGATTAAGATACAAGGGTATTGTATGTGATAGATGTGGAGTAGAAGTTACAAGTTCTAAGGTTCGTCGTGAGAGAATGGGTCATATTGAACTTGCTACTCCTGTATCTCACATTTGGTTTTTTAAAGGTATTCCTTCTAGAATGGGATTAGTACTTGATATGTCTCCAAGAGATTTGGAAGAAGTTTTATACTTTGTTTCGTATGTAGTACTTGATCCAGGTAGTGTACCTTTGGAGAAAAAACAAACAATAAGTGATAAAGAATATCGTGCTTATTATGAGAAATATGGTAATACTTTTAGAGTTGGTATGGGTGCTGAAGCTATTAAGGAATTATTAGAACAAGTAGATATCAATGAAGAAGTAGAAAAAATTAAAAAAGAAATTGATGAAATAAAAGATTCATCTAGTCAAAAACGTGTTCGTTTAATTAAAAGACTTGATGTATTAAATGGTTTCTTAAAATCAGGTAATAGACCTGAATGGATGATTTTGGATGCACTTCCAGTAATACCTCCAGAACTTCGTCCAATGATTCAACTTGATGGTGGTAGATATGCTACTAGTGACTTAAATGATTTATATAGACGTGTTATTAATCGTAATAATCGTTTGAAAAAATTAATGGAATTAGGTGCACCTTCTATCATTATTCAAAATGAAAAACGTATGTTACAAGAAGCAGTTGATGCGTTGTTTGATAATGGCCGTCGTGGTAGAAATATCACTGGTGCTGGTAATAGACCTTTAAAATCTTTATCTAGTATGTTAAAAGGTAAACAAGGACGTTTCCGTCAAAACTTACTTGGTAAACGTGTTGACTATTCTGGACGTTCAGTTATCGTTGTTGGTCCATCATTAAAGATGTATCAATGCGGTATTCCAAAAGAAATGGCTTTAGAGTTATTTAAACCACATGTTATTAATGGTTTGGTTTCTAAAGAAATAGCTACAAATATAAAAGCTGCTAAAAAAATGATTGAAAATCAAGATCCTAGAGTTTGGGATATTGTTGAAGAAAAGATTAAAGAACATCCAGTTTTACTTAACCGTGCTCCAACATTACATAGACTTGGTATTCAAGCATTTGAACCTAAATTGATAGGTGGTAGAGCTATTAGACTTCATCCACTTGTTTGTACAGCATTTAATGCCGATTTTGATGGAGATCAAATGGCTGTTCATATTCCTATTACTGAGGAAGCACAAGCTGAATCTCGTATTTTGATGTTAGGTGCTAATAACATCTTGTCACCAAAAGATGGTTCTCCAATTGTTACTCCAGGACAGGATATGATTTTAGGTAACTATTATATTACTATTGAGAAGAGTGGACTTCCTGGTGAAGGACGTGTATTTAAGAGCGATAATGAAGCATTAATGGCTTATGAGAGACGTGAAATTACACTTCATACTAGAATTGCTATTCCTGCTACAGCATTTAGACATAAAATTTTCCCTGATGAATATAATGGAAAATATTTAGTTACTACTCCTGGTAAATTATTATTTAATGAAATATTCCCAGATTCGTTCCAATATATTAATGATGGAACTAGTGATAATATTGAAAAAATTACTCCTGCTAAATACTTTATAGATGCAGGTAAAAATATACCAGAAGAAATTGCTAAAATGGATTTAGTAAAACCATTTGGTAAAAAGGTTTTAACTAAGTTAATTGCTCAAATTTATAAACGTTATAGAACAACTGAAACTTCGATTATGCTTGATAAAATGAAAGATTTAGGATTTAAGTATTCAACATTATCAGGTATATCAATTGGTATAGGGGATATTATTGAGTCACAAACTAAGACAGAAGTATTAAAAGAAGCAGATGAAAAAGTTGATTCAATTAATAAGAAATTTAGACGTGGTATTATTACTGATAAAGAGCGTTATGATATGGTTATTTCTTCATGGAATGACGCTAAAGATAAAATTGCTGCAGAACTAGAAGAAATTATTAAAAATAATAAAGAAAATTCTATTTCTATTATGATTGATTCTGGTGCCCGTGGTAATATGTCTCAATATAACCAAATGGCTGGTATGAAAGGTATCATTATGAAACCTACTGGAGAACCAGTTGAAATTCCAATTAAATCATCATTTAGTGAAGGATTTAATGTTTCTGAGTTCTTTATGTCAATGCATGGTACTCGTAAAGGTGCAGTTGATACAGCGTTGAAAACTGCCGATGCTGGTTACTTAACTCGTCGTTTAGTTGATGTTTCTCAAGATATGATTGTTAAAGAAGAAGATTGTGGAACAGAACAAGGCGTTATGGCTGAAGCATTTATGAATGATAAAGATAATACTGTTATTGAACCATTATATAATCGTATAGTTGGTAGATATACAAGTAAGAAAGTTTTACATCCAGAAACTAAAGAAGTAATATGTGATAGAAATACTTATATTACTGAACAAATTGCTGATAAGATTGTTTCTGCAGGAATTACTAAAGTTCCTATTAGAACTGTTTTAACTTGTAGAACTGATCATGGTGTTTGTCAAAAATGTTATGGACGTAACTTAGCTACTGGTTCTATTGTTGAATTAGGCGAAGCTGTAGGTATTATGGCTGCTCAATCTATTGGTGAACCAGGTACACAGCTTACAATGCGTACTATTAACTCTGGTGGTGTTGCCGGAGATGATATTACTCAAGGTCTTCCTCGTGTTCAAGAATTGTTTGAAGCACGTAATCCTAAAGGTAAGGCTACAATTGCTGAGATTAATGGTGTTGTAACTGAAATAGAAGAAGATAATGGTAAATTCTGTATTCATATTAAAAATGATATAGAAGTTAGAAAACATAATACTAATTATGGATCTAAGGTTATTGTTGAAATTGGTCAAGAAGTTAAGGCTGGACAAAAACTTACTCTTGGTTCTATTTCTCCAAAAGAGTTATTAGTTGTTACAGATCCAATTACTGTTCAACAATATATCTTATCTGAAATTCAAAAAGTTTATAGTTCTCAAGGTGTTGATATTAATGATAAGCACGTTGAAATTATGGCAAGACGTATGATTTCTAAGATTAAGATTATTAATTCTGGTGATTCATTATATTTACCTGGAACTATGGTTAATATGAATGAGTTTACTGATGTTAATAAAGAACTTATTTTGGAAGGTAAGAAACCTGCAACTGGTAGACCAGTATTACTTGGTATTACTAAAGCATCTCTTGAAACAGATTCGTTCTTATCTGCTGCATCATTCCAAGAGACTACTAGAATATTGACTGATGCTGCAATACATGGTCGAGTAGATCATTTAAATGGTTTGAAAGAAAATGTTATTATAGGTAAATTAATTCCTGCAGGTACAGGAGCTGCTAAGTATCGTGAATGTCAATATGAATTAGATGTTCCAATGCTTACAGATGAACCTTTAGATGCATTAGAAAGTCAATTAATGGATTAATTATTAAAGGGTTATTTTATATAACTCTTTTTTTTGATATAATAGTTTTAGTAGGTGAATTATGTTTAAGAAAACTATTAAGGCAAGTTATTTATTATTTTCTTCAATTTTATCTTTTTTAATTGGTATTTTAATGCTTAATTATAAAGATGATTTTTTTACATTAATAATTTTGATTTTTAGTATTGGATTATTAATTAAGTCAATTGTTTCTTTGTTTATTTCTAATGATAGAAAGAAGATAACTATTGAACTTGTATTTTCGTTAATTTTATTATTTATAGATAGAAGTGTTATTTTTATTTTAGCTTTTATATTTGGTATTTATTATTTTTTACTTTCTATTGTAGACTTAATAAATTTAACTATTTATTTAAAAAATAATATATCTGGATCTTTAAAGTTAATTGTTTCTTTTGTATTTAATTTAACTTTTTCTATGTTGCTTTTTTTTAATTATGATGATTCTTTTAATTTAATTTTGTTAATTACTGGTATTTATTTTGTTATTGTTGGTGTGGATTTTTTTATAAATTTTTTGTTGGAAGTTATACCTGTTAAATTTTTAGATAAGTTTAAAAGTAAGATTAAATTACCTGTTCCTGAATTTTTGACTGCTTTTATTCCTCAAATGTTAATTAAGCTTGTTAATGAAGAATTAGCTATAAATGATTTAGATGAAAAATATAATTATAAGAAAAAGGATTCTGATTTACAAATTATTATTCACTTAGCTAAAAGTGGTAGTGCGAAGATGGGACATGTTGAAGTTGCTTTTGAAGGTTATGTTTATTCTTACGGAAATTATGATATGCATTCTAGAAGTTTGTTTGATTCAATTGGTGATGGTGTTATTTTAATAGTTGATAAGGATAAATATATTGATTATTGTATTGAGAAGCGAGGAAGATATTTAATTGAATTTGGTATTAGTTTAACTGAAAAGCAAAAGAATATTGTAAGAAAAAACATTGATAATTTAATTAATTGTAATACTATAGATTATTATTCTGATGCACAATTGGCTTCACAAGGTAAATTAGATAGTGATGAATTTAGAGATATGTCTAGTGAAATTTATATGTATGCTGGAGGAAAATTTAAAAAAATTATTAAAGGAAAATATAAAAAGTTTTTTGTTGTACGTAGTAATTGTGCGATGGTTGTTAATAGTATTTTAAAATCAATTGGGGAGTCAGTATTGAGTGTTAATGGAATAATTACTCCAGGATCTTATTATGAATATTTGAATAGAAAATTTAGACTTAAAAAAAGCAATGTAGTTTCTAGAAAAATATATTATAAGTAGTTTTACTTGTAATGTATTTTTTTTTTATTTAATAAATTTTAAATTTTTTTATTATAAAAATATGCAGAAAATAAATAGTTCTATTGTAAAAATAATATATCTTGATAATATCCATCAAGAGAGTTAATACAAGCCTTAATTGATAAAATTATTATAGATAAATATAGAAATATAGAAATTATCTATAAATTTAGTATATTAAATAATTAGAACTTTGTCGCAAGCTGCGACAAGGTGTATATAAAAATTTGATAAACTACTTATACGAAAAAAACATTGTAATAAGAACAAATGTTTGGTATAATATGTACAACAAAGGAGGTATCTTATGAATCAAGATAAAATTCACTTAGTAAATAAAATATTTAATAATGAAACAATTAGAACTGTTTGGGACAAAGAACAAGAAAAATACTTTATAAGTGTTGTCGACATAGTTGGTGTTGTTTCAGAAAGTGATAATCCAAGAAATTATTGGAAGGTTTTAAAACATAGACTAAAACAAGAGGGAAATGAGTCGGTTACAAATTGTAACCAACTGAAATTGAAAGCTTCTGATGGCAAATATTACAATACTGATGTTGTTGATATTGAAGGAATGTTTAGAATTATTGAATCAGTTCCCAGCAAGAATGCAGAGCCAATCAAACAATGGTTAGCAAAACTTGGAAGTGAGAGAATAGATGAAACATTTGATCCTTCATTAGCTGCTCAAAGAGCGATAGACTTATATAGAGCTAAAGGTTATGATGAAAAATGGATTGCAAAAAGAATCAAAGGTATTCAGGATAGAAAACAACTT
>OCTW011579188.1_pt1 | contig 13351 bp, 19 predicted proteins | sample 1539671 | NCBI WGS metagenome assembly OCTW01 (sample SAMN02144230, study PRJEB22623) | gut metagenome | biome: sheep rumen | host: Ovis aries | place: New Zealand | reverse complement strand
AGAGGCAAAGGAACGCTCCCCGAAAAACCGATCCTTTTAACCTTTGACGACGGGCATTACAACAACCTTTTTTATGCTCTCGAAATTTTGAAAAAGTACGATTTTACCGCTGTTTTACACGTTATCGGGTGCTTTACGGAATACTCTTCGACCCATGAAAAAGATCACCCCGAATACTCGCATTTGACGTGGGAAGAGATTGGAGAGATCGCGCGAAGCGGCGCCTTCGAGATCGGGAGCCACAGCTACGCGATGCATTCCTACAAACCCCGATTCGGCATTAAAAGAATGGAGGGAGAAAGTATAGAAGATTACGAGCGCGCCCTTCGGGAAGACACCTTGAAACTCGAAAAGAACTTGCTCGAGAAAAGCGGCGTGATCCCCGTTTCTTACGCGTATCCTTTCGGCGCTTACGACGGCGAAAGCGAGCGGATCTTGCGCTCCCTCGGGTACGACGCGATCTTTACCTGCTACGAGCGCGTCAACACCTTAAAATTCGGCGACGAAAAAAAGCTTGCGCGCCTCTTTCGCATCAACCGAGACGGAACGAAAAAGACGGTGGATTTTTTGAACGAACACGGAATCGCCTGAAAGCGAGGCGCGCTCGATTTGCTCCCGAGGAAAAAAAATGTAAAATTTCTCTTGAAATAATGATACAATAAAAACAGAAATTCTTGTTCGAGGAGGATCCTATGCGTAAAAAGGCAAAAAATTCGGCTTTGATTTCCTGGGCGATCCCGCTGTTTGCCGCCGCTTGCGGCATAATTTCCTTTTTTATGATTTTCGCGGAATCCATCGTTTTCCCGTCGGCTCTGCTCGGAAACGCCTCTTACACGGGGCTTCAAACCGCGTTCGGTTATACGGTAAACGGAATCAAGTTGTTTACGGGATCCGCGGGGATCTCTCTCGCCTACATATTCCCCCTCGTTGCCGCGGCGGTCGCCGTGATCGGCAAAGGAAACAAGATCTGCGCGATCCTCTCCTCCGCCCTCTTTTTAACCGGCGGCATTCTCGCTTTTTGCGCGACGTCTCTTCTTTCGGGGAATTACGTAGGGACTCCCTCCCTCGGCGCGGGCGCGATCGTTTGCGGTGTTTTGTCCTTCGTCGGCGGAACGGCGGAATGCGCTTCGCTTCTTTTGAAATAATTCAGAAGGTTCCGTTTTCTCCCCCGATCGGAAGATCTTTGATCTCGGAAATATCTTCGAAAAATATCCTTTCACCGCCTATTTTCATTCGCTTGTAAGCGGGGTCAAACGATTCGATGACCCCGCTTTTTCGAACGTATCGCCCGCGGTGATAATACGTTACGGAAACGGCGTCTCCGCGTTCCAGCTTGGACAAAGCGCGAGATAAGGCGGCTTCATCCTCTTCGCTCATTTCCCGCCTTTCCGTTTGCGCCAGCGCCTCTTCTTGCGCGCGGAGCGCTTCGGAAAGCCCTTTCATGGAATCGAAAGGTAAAAACTGTTTCGCCCTGTCCGCCCGATTCATTGCGCGTTATGCCCTCCGATCATTCCGTTGCGCTCGATCGCGGTCGCGCCCTCTTCGAGATCCATCGCGCGAAGAAGCGCGTTCTTTCCCATTTTCTCTTTGATCTCGATCACCGCCCTTTCCAGCCGCTTTTCTTTATCCGTTTTGGTTCGATCGGTAAAAAGATCGTAACCCTCTTCCTCTTCGCTTACGATCCCACCGAAGGAAATTCCGAGGCGGCGAATGGGGAAAGAAGAGTCGGCAGTCTCGTCGAAAAGCGCTCCCACGTATCCCTTGATCAGGGAGAAAAGAGAGGTCGCGTTTTGCATCGAAACCGTTCCGCCCGTCGGGGGGATCGTCCCGAAAGAATAGCCCACGAAAACGGAAACGCTTTTTGCGATCACCCTTTCTTTGATCATTCGTTCCGAAGCCTCCGCCGCCATTTCGAGGAGAACGAGACGCGCCTCGTTTAAGGAATAATCCTTGGGCAAGATCTGCGAAGAAGAGATCGATCGAGACTTCCCCTTGTATGCCTTGATATCCGCGATCGTACAAGGTTCCCTGCCCCACGCGTGATCGATGAGCAGCTCGGCGTTAACGCCGAAGACCTTATACAAAAGCGCTTCGGGCGCGGCGGCGACCGCCCGCATATCGTACAATCCGTAATGCGCAAGGCGGCGCGCCGTTCCCTGCGCGATCTGCCAAAAATCCGTGATCGGACGATGATCCCAAAGGGTCTCTCGATAGCTTTCCTCCGTCAGAAAGCCGATATGATCGCGGCTGTGCTTGGCGGTTATATCCAGAGCGATCTTCGCGAGATATAAATTTTCTCCGATCCCCGCTGTCGCCGGAACGCCGATCTCCCGCGCGATCTCTCCGATCAAAAACCGCGCGAACTCTTTCGCGGTTTTCCCGTATATTTTGAGATAATCGGTAGCGTCTATAAAACTTTCGTCGATCGAATACACGTGTATGTCCGATTTGTCGATATAGCGGAGATACAGCCCGTAGATCCTTGCGGCGTAATCAATATACTTTTTCATCTGCGGTTTTGCCGCGATATAAGAAATACTCTTCGGGATCTCGCTGATTCGACAGCGGTTTCGGACTCCGAGCGATTTCATCTTGGGCGAAACGGCAAGGCAAAGCGCGTTCTTCCCGCGCGTTACGTCCGCCACTACAAGGGGCGTTTCAAACGGATCGAGAGATCGCTCCGCGCATTCCACGGAAGCGTAAAAACATTTCATATCAATGCAAAAATACGTTCTCTTTTTATTCACCGATCCCTTTTCCTTTCTCTTCTTGACAAAGATATACGAACATATGTTCGCATAAACATTATACGCCTTTTCCTTTGGTTCGTCAACCTCGATCCATAAAAAAGTATCGGTAAAATTTTCCAAAGAAAAACGAAAAAATCGATTCAAAAAAGCCGCGATTCTATCCCAGAAAGAACCCTGATTTGTCTACCAAATCAGGGTTCTTTCATGTGTAAATAATACGAAAAGGCTGCTGTTTTTTTCAATTCTTGTTTTTTCTATAGAGTAGAGAAAAATCTAATAAGTGCAAATCCTATATGAATCAATAGAGAGGCAATCAACCATTTTTTTAAGGAATTCATTTGCTTTGGATATTTTTCTTTTTGCGCCAGGTAGATACCAAATGCAATAACAAGAAAAAATAGTGCAAATATGTTCAGTGCGAGGAGCGGCTTATCTTCTTTTTTCTTCTTTTCGCCTGTAATAATATATTTTGGTTCATCCGTTTGAGAAGTCTTTTTTATTTCCTCGTTTATTTCTTTTTGATCATCCATAATAAGCTCCTTTTTTTATCCAATAATCAAATTGTAATCTATTTCAGGTTAAAAGTCAATAACCTATTTCAGATTAAATAAAATGGTTTTGAGGTGGCATATGTATAAAAGGATACGTGATTTGAGAGAAGATAGAGATTTAAATCAAACGCAAGTAGCAAAAATGCTGTCCATGTCCCAAACCGGTTATTCAAAATATGAAACGGGAGAAAATGATATTCCGACAGCGGTTCTTATAGCATTATCGCATTTTTACAGCGTTAGTATTGATTATATTTTAGGGCAAACCAACAAAAAAGAGAGATATCCCTCATAAAGACACTAAAAAAATCGATCTTATTACAATTTTTTTTCAATAGTAATACAGGAATAGGTCAACATTCTCCTTATCCTTCCACATAAATTCCTTAGCTCTTTGAATTGCGCATCGTCAATATAATTCGATGAATGCAATAAAATTAACCAACTTACTGTTTCCATACACTCTTTGCGAGCAATTTTCAGTTTTGAAATCATGTCCGGTAGGCTTTGCGGATACTGTGCCTCGGATATGTTTGCATAAACGCTGGAAGAAGACTTTTTAATCTGGAAAACCATATTGGAACAATTCCCGAAATTTAGGGTTTTGTATAGTAACTCTATTTCGCTTGCAAGTTACAAAGAACAATCAATAAGTGGATTCTTTTTACGCAATTTCAAATTTGGAAATCATATCTGCCGGGCTTTGTCCGTAATTCGCCTCTCTGATATTGGCATAAACGCTACTTGAAGATTTTTTATCTGAAAACAAATGTTGTTTTCATTGGATATTGTTTCACACAATATAGCAACGGTTACGGCGAGTTTTTCAGAGTATTCCATAAGATAGTTCTTCATGAAAATATCATAACGAATATACCATCAAAAAATCAATATCATCACGCGAATGCGTGCATATCATCACGATTGAAAATCGTGCATATCATCAACACACAGTGTTGCATATCATCAAACCGAAGCGGATTGTTTTTATGCACGGCAAAGCCGTGATGATATACAGGCGCAAGCGCCTGATGATATACAAAGGCTTACAGCCTTTGATGATATGCCAAACCTCGCTTCGCTTCGGTTCGGATACAAAAAATCTCGCCGTTTATTGACGACGAGATTTTTTGGAGCTAATGGCCGGATTCGAACCGGCGACCTGTTCATTACGAGTGAACTGCTCTACCGACTGAGCCACATTAGCTTATCAACTATCCTATTATATCTTTTTTTTTCAAAAGATACAAGAGTTTTCGAACACTTTTCGATTTTTTTATCGAAGCGTCTTACAGACCCTTTTTTACCTCGCTGACGAAGTCTTGCATCCTTTCCATCGCGCGTTCGAGTCTTTCCATACTGTACGCGTAACTGATGCGAACGTGCGCCCTGTCCGTTTCGCTGAAAGCGCTTCCCGGGACAACGGCTACTTTCTTTTCGTACAAAAGGCGCTCCACGAAGGTTTCGTCGTCCATACCGAGCTCGCTGACTCGCGGGAAGATATAGAAGGCGCCCTTCGGTTCGAAGCAATCCAGCCCCATATCCAAAAGCGCTTTATAGATGAATTTTCTCTTGCGGTCGTACTCCAAACGCATTTGCTCCACGAAATCGAAATCCGTTTCGAATCCGTGTTTCAAAAGGGCGATCAAAGCTTCTTGCGCCATCGTCGGAACGCACATAATCGCGAATTGGTGGATCTTGTAAACCTGCTGATAAATCTCCTTCGGCGCGGCGAGGTAGCCAAGGCGCCAGCCCGTCATCGCGAAGGATTTGGAAAATCCGCTGAGAAGGATCGTTCTCTCTTTCATTCCGGGCAGCGCGGCGATCGAAGTATGCTTTACGCCGCCGTAAGTCAGCTCGGAATACACTTCGTCCGTAACCACGATCAAATCGTGCTTTTTAATGACGGGGACGATCGCTTCGAGCTCTTTTTTCGTCATAATCGCGCCGGTCGGATTGTTCGGATAACACATCAAAAGAACCTTCGTTTTGGGCGTGATCGCTTTTTCGAGCGCTTCGGGGGTCAGAATAAAATTCGTGTCCTGCGTGGTTTCCACGACGACCGGAACGCCGCCCGCCATCGTAACCGCGGGATAATAAGAAACGTAACAAGGATCGGAAACCAAAACTTCGTCGCCGGGGTTCAAAAGCGCGCGCATCGTAATATCCACCGCCTCCGAAACGCCGATGGTCGGCAAGATCTCCGAGGAAGGATCGTACTCCAAAGCATACTTTTTATGGATATAATAGCTCATCAACTCGCGGAGCTCCATAATGCCGCCGTTCGAAGTATAATGCGTATGACCGGAAAGAAGGCTGCGAACGCCGCCGTCGATCCCCTCTTTCGGCGTTACGAAATTCGGCTCGCCCACGCCGAGAGAAATACAATCGGGCATCGTTGCCGCAATGTCGAAATACTTTCGGATTCCCGAAGGCTTTAAGCCAACGATCTTATTGTTCAAATATTTATTGTAGTCCATAGTATCAATATTATAATTCTCAGCGGGATTTAAGTCAATGTTTTTCGAAAAAAGAAAAAGACTCTTACTTTCCCGCTTCTCCGCGCAGGATCGCTTTTATAATCTCGGAAGCCACAACGAGCCCCGCCGCCGCCGGCGTAAAGGAATTCGATCCGAGCGCACCGCCGAGGCTTTTCGGTTTCTCGGTAGAAAAAACGGCGCGTACGCCCTGCGCGATCCCCCGCGCGGCAAGTTCCTTTTTGATTTTTTTCGCAAGCGGGCAAGTATGCGTTTCGGAAATATCCGCGACGCGGAATGCGGTCGGATCCTCTCTGTTCGCCGCGCCCATCGAACTGACGATAAAAGCGCCTCGCTTCTTCGCTTCCGCGATCAGCGCGATTTTCGAGGGAACGGAATCGATCGCGTCCACGATCGCGTCCGCCTCCCAAATCTCACCGAGAGAGGAAAGGTTTTGCTCTGTAACGAAGGTTTTCAGCGCCGTAACGCGGCAATTCGGATGGATCTCCCGAACGCGCTTTTCCATCAATTCGGCTTTCCCCTGCCCGACGGAAGAAGGAAACGCGATGATCTGGCGATTGACGTTCGAGGGCGAAACCACGTCCGCGTCCACGAGGACGATCCGCCCCACGAAAGCGCGCGCGATCGCTTCCGCCGCAAAGCCGCCCACACCGCCTACGCCGACGATGGCGACGGAAGCGCGGGAAAGGCGCTCCACCCCTTCTTTGCCGTATAAAAGCTCCAATCTGTCCGAATAGTTTTCCATAAGGAAAGTATATCGCGTTTTCGGGAAAATGGCAACGACCGCGCTTGCATTTTCCCGCCGCAGAGTCGGAAAAAAACGCGCGCACGCACAAAAGAAGATTTCTTCGCGCGCTTGACGGCAAAAAAAATTCCCTGTTATAATTTTTCCGTTATGGAAAACTTACAATCTCAAAAAATGGCGAATATGCCCGTTAAAAAGCTTTTGATCTCAATGAGCCTGCCCGCGATCTTCTCGATGCTCGTTCAGGCGATCTACAATATCGTGGACAGTTTGTATCTCGCCCGTTTCAGCGAAAAAGCCATCGAAGCCACGGCGATCGTGTTCCCGTTGCAAATGCTCATCGCGTCCGTCGGTATCGGGATCGGCGTGGGAACGAACGTATATATTTCCAAAAGTCTCGGCGAAGGAAAACGCGGCCGCGCGAGTTTTGCCGCGCAAAACGGCATCTTTATGGTGGCGATCGCAATCGTGGTCGCGATCATTTTGGGCTTTACGGCGGTCAAGCCTTTCGTTCGCGCTTATACGGCGGATCAAGAAACCTTTAATATGGCGGTATCTTATCTTTCGATCTGTATGATCTTCTCCTTCGGATCTCTGATCGAACTGACGACGAGCAAGATCCTGCAAGCGACGGGGAATATGCGCGTTCCGATGTTTACCCAGCTCATCGGCGCGATCTCGAATATCATTCTCGACCCCTTTTTGATCTTCGGGATCGGAGTTTTTCCCCGCCTCGGCGCGAAAGGCGCCGCGATCGCAACGGTGTTCGGACAGATCCTCGCGATGGCATTCTCGCTCAGTATGTTGATTTTCAAAAAGCAAGACGTTCAGATCCTTCGCAAAGGGTTTTATCCTTCGCCCTCTTATATGTGGCGCATCTTAAAGGTCGGTTTGCCCTCCATGCTGATCAGCGCTCTCCCTTCCTTTACGACGATCCTCGTTAATAACTTCATCAAAGGTTTCCCTTACGCGATCTCCGTTCTCGGCGTTTATTTCAAACTGCAATCTTTCGTTTTCCTGCCGATTTTCGGTTTGACACAAGGCGCCCTGCCGATCCTCAGTTACAATTACGGCTCGGGTTGCCGACCCCGTTTTTCCGAAACCTTCCGATTTATGATCACGCTCGCGCTCGGCTTTATGGGCTTGGGGCTCATTATCTTCCAAGCGATCCCGAATTATCTTATGATGCTGTTCGGACACGGGGCGGATTTCGTTCGCGTCGGAACGTACGCGATGCGCATCATCAGCATTTGCTTCCTATTCGCCGCGATGTGTATTTCCATCACCACGATGATGCAGTCTCTCGGGCGCGGGTTTACCTCGCTTCTCATCACCCTTTCGAGGCAGCTTATTATTATTCCATCCGCTTTTATCCTCGCAAAATATACGGGAACGACGGGCGTTTGGTTCGCTTACCCGATCGCGGAGATCTTTACGAGCGCCGTATTTATCCCCATCGCCTTGAAGGTATATCGCAAAGAGTTTGATAAACGCGCCTCTTTCCTTGCCCGTCAAAATGAAAATGCCACGGAAGCACCCGCCGAAAGCCCGGCGGAAGAAACCGCTTCCGTTTTCTCTCTCGGCGAGAAGCACGAATGAGCGAAAAAATCTTTTCTTCGGTTACGAACGATTTCCCGCCCGTGTTTGACGAAAACGCACGCGTTTTGATCCTCGGGAGTTTGCCTTCCGTTGCTTCGCGCGCCGCGGGTTTTTATTATATGAATCCGCAAAATCGGTTTTGGAAAATGCTCTCCGCCCTTTACGGCGAACCCTTCCCCGAGATGAGCAAAGAAGAAAAGATCCGCGCATTGAAAAGACGCGGCGTCGCCCTGTACGACGTCATCGGAAGCTGCCGCTTGCTCGGTTCGTCCGACAGCTCGATAAAAGACGCGGAATGTACGGATATTCCTTATATTTTGCAAAATTCGAAAATCAAAAAAATTCTTTTGAACGGTACAAAAGCCCATTCGCTTTTCTTAAAATTTTATCCTTCGCTTGCCGATCTTGCGCAGTGCCTTCCCTCCACTTCCCCCGCCAATGCAAAATTCTCATTATCCGACCTCGTTCACATTTGGGGCGAAGCTCTGAAATAAAAAAAAATGCGAACCTGAAATCGGGCTCGCGCTTTTTTCTTATAATGAAATTTATTTTTCTTCCGCAACGACGACGTTGATCTTCGTCCGAACGCCGGCGTATAGCTTGATCTCCACCGTAGCCCTTCCGAGCTTACGAAGGGGCTCTTCCAAAAGAATGTTCTTTTTCTCAACCTCATACCCTTGTTTTTTGAGTTCTTCCGCGATTTCCTTACTCGTAACGCTGCCGAAAAGCTTTCCGCTCTCGCCGCACTTAACGTACAGGGTAACGGTTGCCATATTGAGTTTTTCCGCCGCCGCTTTCGCCTGAGCGAGCTCCTTTTCTTTTCTCGCGATCTCGGCCGCTTTCTTTTGATTCGTCTCGTTTACCGCGGAAGCGGACGCCGCCACCGCAAGTCCTTTGGGGATCAAAAAATTCATAGCGTAACCGTCGTTTACGTTCACAATGTCGCCTTTTTTCCCTTTATTCTTTACGTCCGCAGTCAATACGACTTTCATAATTTCTCCTTTCCGCGCGTTTTTCGAGTCGCGCTTCTCTTTTGCTTTATTGTAACACAAGGGAATCGGAAACGCAATAATTCCCTCGGATTAAAGAGAAACTCGATATAAGATTCCGCTAAAACGGGGAATAATCTTCGCGCTTTTGCATAAAAGATACCGATCGGGACAAAATAGAAATCGGAGGTACGATATGAAAGGATTAAGATGCGGCACGAGTAACTGCGAACACAATGAATGCGAACGTTGTATGGCGGGGATCATCGATATCGGCGCGAACGGCGTTTGCAAAACCAAGATCAAACGAGACGGCGGTGAGCTTTCTCAAATCTTTGCCAATTACGAAGCCGCGCCGGAGATCGACGTCCTTGACAACGTGGATACCGTCGTTCAATGCACGGCGGATTGTATCTTTAACGTAAACAGCATGTGCGGTTTGGAGGCGATCAACGTGGAAGACGGGCTGGTCAAGACCAAATGCATGACGAGAAAAAGAAACTGAGGGAAATAGAATACGCACTCGTCAAACTTGAATTTTCAAACAAAAAAAAGCCCGAAGCGAATCGCCTCGGACTTTTTTTGATTTTGAAAAATCGAACTTACTTGATTTCGACTTCCGCACCCGCAGCTTTGAGAGCTTCGGCAGCCTTGTCGGACTCTTCTTTGCTGACGTTCTCTTTGACAGCCTTGGGAGCGCCGTCAACGAGGGCTTTCGCTTCGGCAAGGCCGAGGCTGGTAAGTTCACGAACCGCCTTGATAACGGCGATCTTGTTTGCGCCCGCCGCCTTCAAAACAACGGTGAACTCGGTCTTCTCTTCCTGAGCGGGAGCAGCAGCGCCTGCAGCGGGAGCAGCGGCAACTGCAACGGGAGCCGCAGCGGACACGCCGAATTCTTCTTCGAGAGCTTTAACGAGCTTGCTGATTTCAAGCACGGTCATACCTTTAATTTCTTCAATCATCTTTTCGATATCTGCCATTTTAATTTTCCTCCGATTTTAATTTGTTTTTTTATAAATATAAATAATGATTTAATGGGTGAATTGGTTTACTTTTCCGCAATCGCGTTGAGGACTCTCGCAAGTCCGGCAACGGTTTCGTTAAGCACTCTGGCAAGGCCGCTGATCGGCGCTTCGAGGGTACCGAGAAGTTTCGCAACGAGAACTTCTTTCGGCGGCAAGGTCGCAAGCTCCTTTACTCCGTCCACGTTGATATAAGAACCTTCGATCATACCGCATTTAACGGTCATTTTCTTGTACTTATCCGCGCTTTCGAGAAGGATCTTCGCGGGAGCCACGGGATCGCCGTTTGCAAAAGCAACGGCAGTCGGTCCGTTCAGCGCTTCGTCAAAATCGGTATAACCGAGTTCGTTGAACGCTTTTTGCACGAGCCTGTTTTTCAAAACGCGGTACTCGACGTTTGCTTCGCGGAGCGTCTTACGAAGTTCGGTATCTTCGAACACGGTAAGTCCTTTATAATCCACGATAACGACGGAACCCGCATTGGAGATCTTGGATTTGATCTCTTCCACAAGCTGCTTTTTCTCTTCCAATGCTGCTGACATTTCTTTACCTCCTTTTCAGAATCAGGGAATAAAAATACTCCCCACGCCAAAAGACACAGGGAGCATAGTTTCTTTTCATGAAATCGCATCCTCGGCAAGCCCTTTTTTGTTATGGGAAAACCCGCTTGCTGTCTTAAGACGAATTTATTATAATTGAGTTTTTACAGCGCCGTCAAGCAAATTGAATTAGGAATTTGCTTTCGCGTAGCTGACTTTGATGCCGGGGCCCATCGTGGTGGACACGCTGACCGAACGGAGATACGTTCCTTTCGCGGTGCTCGGCTTCGCCTTGATGATCGCGTCCATAACGGTCGCAAAGTTTTCGTGAAGCTTTTCCGCGCCGAAGCTGGCCTTACCGACCGCGACGTGAATGATGTTCGTCTTATCCAGTCTGTACTCAACTTTACCGGCTTTTACTTCTTTGACCGCCTTTTGAACGTCCATCGTAACGGTTCCGCTCTTCGGGTTCGGCATAAGTCCCTTAGGACCGAGCAAACGAGCGATACGACCGACCATACCCATCATATCGGGGGTGGTGATACATACGTCGAAATCGAACCAGTTATCCTTTTGGATCTTGGCGATGATCTCTTCCGCGCCGACGACATCCGCGCCTGCCGCCAAAGCTTCGTCCGCTTTGTCGCCCTTCGCGATCACGAGGACCTTTACGCTCTTACCCGTTCCGTTCGGAAGAACGACAACGCCACGAACCTGCTGATCCGCGTGCTTGCTGTCAACGCCGAGCTTAACGTGCAGTTCAACGGATTCGTCGAACTTTGCGCTGGCGGTTTTGACGGCGAGAGCCATCGCTTCCACGCTGTCGTACACCTTGTTCTTTTCTACTAATTGAGAAGCCTCTTTATATCTCTTGCTGACTTTCATTTTGCCCCTCCTTAGTCCTCAACGGTAACGCCCATGCTGCGCGCGGTACCGGCGATCATGCTCATTGCCGCTTCCACGGAAGCCGCGTTCAGATCGGGCAATTTAAGCTCCGCGATCTCTTTTACTTGCGCCTTGGTCAGTTTTGCGACCTTGTCCTTATTCGGCTTCGCCGAGCCGCTCTCGATGCCGCACGCCTTCTTAATAAGAACGGGAGCGGGAGGCGTCTTGGTGATGAAGGAGAAGGAACGATCGTTGTAAATGGTCATGACGACCGGGATCACGAGACCGATCTTATCCGCGGTCTTGTCGTTAAATTCTTTAACGAAACCGGGGAGGTTGATTCCGTGCGGGCCGAGCGTGGAACCGACGGGCGGTCCCGGAGTGGCTTTACCTGCGGGAAGTTGCAATTTTACTATTGCCGTAACTTTCTTTGCCATATTGTTTCCTCCTATATAGCAATCGTGGTACTAACGAGCGAAAATGGAAATATTTTTCCGCTCTCCCATAAAAAGGCTTGCGCCTGTTTTATTTGAATGAAATTACGCTTTTTCGACTTGATTGAATTCAAGCTCGATCGGCGTGGGTTTGCCGAACATCGAAAGCACGACCTTGACGATCCCGTGCTCCGCGTCGATCTCCGAAAGCTCTCCGAAATAGCTCTCGAAAGCGCCCGAAATAATGCGAACCTGATCTCCGACTTTCAGATTGAGATCTTCCGCTTTGACCTTTTCGAGCCCGTTCCTTCTGACTTCCTCGGCGGAAAGCGCTTCGGGCCTGCCGCCCGCGCCTACGAATCCCGTAACGCCGTGGATATGAGTCACCATATAGTAAACGTGATCGGAATAGATCATTTTGATAAACGCATAAGTCGGGAATTTCTTTTTCAGAACCGTCTTACGCTTGGTTTTGGTTTCAACGATCTCCTCTTCTTGGGGAACGACGACGTCGAAAATGCTGTCTTGCAAGCCGTTGTTCTCAACCATTTTGAGGATATTGTCGCGAACGGCAAGCTCGTAAGTCGAGTAGGTATGGATTACGTACCACTTCGCTTGCGCCGCGCGCTCTTGGACTTCCGCTTCTTTCTTCTCGATATTGTTATCCATAAGCTTATTTCACCAATAAAGTAAAGAGCCAAGAGAGCAAGCTGTCAAATCCGAGAATGATCAAAAGGAAGAATACCACAACGGCGAGCACGATGCCGGTCTCCGCCATGACTTTTCCGAAGGTGGGCCAGCTTACCTTTTTAAGCTCGGAAATGATCTCCTTGATGCCCTTCCCCATTCTTTTGAAAACGTTGGGCTTCTTGGTAGCCGTCTTAGTAGCACCTTTCATAAGAACCCCCCTTATTTGCTTTCTCTGTGAAGGGTGTGCTTCTTGCAGAACTTACAATACTTCATAAGTTCGATTCTGTCGGGAGTGTTCTTCTTATTCTTGTAATCGTTATAATTGCGCTGCTTGCACTCCGTGCAGGCAAGAGTAATCTTCATGCGATTTTCTTTTTTCGCTGCCATACCTTGTGACGCCTCCAAAAAAATTACACCCGTCTATCGAGAGTGCTTATTTAGTGTAACACACCGAAAAATGCCTGTCAATGTTTTTTATCCTCTTATTTTTATTTATTTTTCGCGCGGTTGTATTTATCGTTGCGCGCGTGAAAAGCAACCGCGACGCATCGCGTTAAATCGTTTCTTCGATCCGGTTATCCGCGAAATTGACATACGGCTTTCCGCGTTTGACAGCGTGCGAAAGCGTCTTGGCGGCGCCGTAAAAAAA
>OCTW013435184.1_pt1 | contig 13356 bp, 11 predicted proteins | sample 1539671 | NCBI WGS metagenome assembly OCTW01 (sample SAMN02144230, study PRJEB22623) | gut metagenome | biome: sheep rumen | host: Ovis aries | place: New Zealand | reverse complement strand
CTTCTCCCAAGTGTTCTTGGCTACTGTCCAAACATTCTTGCGGGCACCAAAGTAACCGCGAGTGAGTTTCAGAATTCTTTTACGTTTTGCACGTGATGCAACGTGATTTACTGATCTTGGCATAGTTTTCTAATACTTTAAATGTTTGACAATAGGTGAATTAACGGAGACACAACAGGTCACGAACCTGCTTCATGTTAGAAACGTCAACGATGGTAGAACCTACCAGGTTACGCTTTTGCTTCTTGGTTTTCTTAGTCAGAATGTGACTGTGGTAAGCATGGTGTCTCTTGATCTTACCTGTACCGGTGAATGAGAATCTCTTCTTGGCACCGGAGTTTGTCTTTACTTTTGGCATTGTTTTTAAAATTTAATTGTTATTACTAATCTTCGGCAGCTACGCATATACCGGGCGCGCCACCTGCTTTTCTTTCTAATTGATTATTGACAATGGACCATTGAGAATTAATCCTCAGTCTCTGTCAACTTCTTCAGCGCATCGGCACTAATCTTGGCGTTAGCCAGCATGCCGCCGTTGGCTGGAGTATCAACATCCATGTCTGCTTTCTGCTGACGGGCTGCCTCCTTGGCCTCAGCCTCAGCGGCCTCGCGGTCACGAGCCTGCTGACTCTTCTTGGCTGCACCGGCCTTCTTGGGAGCCAGATAGAGGAACATCTTCTTGCCTTCCAGCGAGGGCATTCCCTCTACTTTGGCAACTTCCTCCAAATCGTTGGCAAATCTCAGCAGCAGTACCTCGCCTTGTTCCTTGAACAGGATGGAGCGACCGCGGAAGAACACATAGGCACGAACCTTGTTGCCATCCTCGAGGAACTCCCTGGCATGCTTCAGCTTGAACTGATAGTCGTGCTCATCGGTCTGAGGTCCGAAACGGATTTCCTTCACCTCCACCTTCACCTGCTTGGCCTTCATTTCCTTCTGGCGCTTCTTCTGCTGGTAAAGGAACTTGGAGTAGTCAATGAGACGGCAGACAGGCGGATTGGCGTTGGGCGATATCTCCACCAGATCCACTCCCTGGTCACGAGCCATATCAAGTGCCTGACGGGTGGGGACAACAGTACTACCATCTTCCCCAACAATACGTACCTCACGAACACGAATCTGCTCGTTAATGCGGTACTGTTGCTTCATTTTGTCGTTCTTCATCAACTATTTTTTACGAAATCGGCTGCAAAGTTACTAATAATCAAGCAAATCACAAAAGAAATTCTTGTTTTTTTTCGTTTTTAAGTGTTATAAAAACGTTGCAAGCAGTTTTCTGAATGTTGCAAGCTGTATTCTAAAACGTTGCAAGCACTATTCTAAAACGTCGCAAGCACTATCTTAAAACGTTACGAACCGTACTCTAAACTTTGTTTTACGACGTGGAACGAAAAAACCACGTCGAAGAACGTTAAATCTTCGACGTGGAATGATAAATCCTCGACAAGGAACAAGCTTTTAGTCTTCCTGATACTCAGGACGCAGCTTGCGCACGGTCTCACCGGCGCGCCACATCTCCTGGTTGCGCATAGCCTCCAGCTCCTTCTCCAAACCGGCACGATAGTCGGGCTTCGAGTTGGCGTCGATAGAGATCTGAGCCTCGTTACCAGTCTTAACAGAGTAGTACAGCCACTCCATGACAGGCTTGATAGCATCGTGGAAACGGGGAGCCCAGTCCAGAGCGCCACGCTGAGCGGTGGTTGAGCAGTTGGCGTACATCCAGTCCATACCCTTAGCGCCGAAGAGCGGGCCAAGGCTCTGAGTCAGCTCCTCAACGGTCTCGTTGAAAGCCTCAGAAGGTGTGTGGCCATTCTCGCGTAGCACCTCGTACTGTGCCAGCAGCAGACCCTGGATAGCACCCATCAGCGAACCGCGCTCACCAGTCAGGTCGCTGGTAGCCTCGCGCTGGAAGGTTGTCTCGAACATATAACCGGCACCGATACCGATACCGAAGGCCAAAGTCTTCTCCTTTGCCTTACCAGAAGCATCCTGGTAAACGGCATACGAGCAGTTCAGGCCGCGACCCTCGCAGAACATCGTGCGGAGAGAGGTACCAGAACCCTTAGGAGCTACCATAATCACGTCGACATCAGCGGGAGGAACAACGCCCGTGCGGTCGCTCCAGTTGATAGCAAAGCCGTGGCTGTAGTACAGCGTCTTGCCGGGCTTCAGATATTTCTTGATGGTGGGCCAAACCTGAATCTGACCAGCATCAGAGAGCAGCATGCAGAGGATAGTACCCTTCTCGGCAGCTTCCTCAATAGAGAACAGCGTCTTTCCAGGAACCCAACCGTCGGCAACAGCCTTCTCGTAGGTCTTACCCTGACGCTGGCCAACAATGACATTAAAGCCATTGTCGCGCAGGTTGCAAGCCTGACCAGGACCCTGAATACCATAACCAATAACGGCGATAACCTCGTCCTTCAATACTTCACGTGCTTTTTCCAATGAAAACTCCTTGCTGGTGACTACATTTTCGATAACGCCACCAAAATTCATTTCTGCCATTTTGTTTTGTTGTTTTTAAGTGTTACACATATCCCCAGTACCCTGCCAGCCCTAACCCGAGAGCCGTCGTCTTTCAGCACTCTTAGCGGCTGCACGAGCCGCCAACGAGGGAAATTACTTGAATAATTGCCTGCAAAATTACGAAATTGTAAGCAAATGACCAAATATAATTAGATTTTTTTCGCTTTCCGCTTGAATTGTTTGCTTATTACAACATTTCTTCGTACTTTTGCAAAACCATCAGCGGTGATGAACAGATTACACCTTATTTATATTATATATGGCACAACCTACCTACGAACGTGTACTCGCCATCTTCAGCGAGCTGAACAAAATACCTCGTCCGTCACACCACGAGAGTCAGATAGCCGACTACCTCTGCCACTTTGCCGAGCGGCTACACTTAGCATATGAGCGTGATGACGAAAACTGCGTCGTCATCCGCAAAGCAGCCACCCCCGGCCATGAGCATGCCGAGCCCGTCGTCTTGCTCAACCACATGGATATGGTGTGCGTAGGCATGGCCAATCCCCTCTCCGACCCCATCGATGCCTACGAGGAAGACGGCTGGCTGAAGGCTCGCGGAACATCCTTAGGCGCAGACAACGGCATCGGGCTGTCCATGGCCTTGGCGGTACTGGAGAGTGACGACATCGTCCACGGACCGCTGGAAGTCATCACAACTACCAACGAAGAGGATGGCATGTCGGGAGCAGCCCAGCTGTCAACCGACTTCCTCCAAGGTCGCAAGGTCATCAACCTCGACTCCGAAGACTACGACACCATTACGACCGGTGCTGCAGGAGCCTGCCTGCAACTGCATCGCATACCCTTCGTCCGAAAGCCCGCCCCTGGTGGCAAACGCCGCTGGTATCGCATTCGCTTCGAAGGTGGACTGGGCGGTCACTCCGGTGTAGACATCAACAAGAACCGCTGCTCGGCGGTAATCCCCACCTGGGCGCTGCTGGCAGCTGTTTATAACGAATACGACTTCGACTTGGCCTCTATCAACATCGGTGAAGCCAATGCGTCTATCGCCTCATCGGCAGAAGTGGTGGTTTGCATTCCTTCGGGCGAAGCCAGCGAGTTCCTGAAGCAACAGCAGGACATGATGAACCAATGGCTGAGCGAGGAATACCCGCAAGACCCCAAGATGCGTTGCACGATAGAGAAGTGCGAGCGTCAGGAAACAGTACTTCCCGCCGAAACGCTGGAAGCCCTGTTGACCTGTCTTGAACAGATTCCGCAAGGCGTTGTCAAGATGTCGGACACCATGCGCGGAACGGTAGAGACCTCCAACAACGTCGGACGCATCCAAGCTCTTGACGACCACATTCTCGTCTCTACCCATACCCGCAGTTTTATTGACGTTGACATGGAAGAGCTCAGCCACGACATCGCCAATGTCTTCAAGGCCTCTGGCGGCTCGTCCGAAACGGTGATGTCTGCCCCCGCCTGGCAGGAAGACCAGCACTCGCCATTTATCACACAAGTGAGCGATACCTTCAACGACGTTCTGGGCTGGCGTCCGCGCCTGGTTGCCATGCATTTTGTCTTGGAGGCCGGTTTCTTCGTCCAGCACTATCCGGACATTCAGATTGCCTGCATCGGTCCTCGTATCGTAGAGCCCCACTCCACCAGCGAACGCGTGGAACTGAAGACCGTCAGCGACATTTGGCAAGTACTCCTCGAACTATTATCCCGCATGGCTTAACAGGCCCTTAAACTCTATGAACGACAAAGAATCAAAATACCAATTGTTGTTAGAGCAGGTGAAAGCCCTTATTGAGGGCGAGACTGACCCCGTGGCCATCATGGCCAATGTGGTAGCAGCCATCCATGAAACGATGGGATTCTTCTGGACCGGATTCTATCGTGTAGTCGCCCTGCCCCAACCCAAAGAAACCGATACCATTTCCGTCCCGTCGAAAGATTTCGGCAAGACCCACGAACTCTTGCTCGGTCCGTTCCAAGGACCAGTAGCCTGCATGCACATCGGCTATGGACGTGGCGTCTGCGGTACGGCCTGGAAACAGGAGAAGACCATCGTTGTTCCAGACGTAGAGCAGTTTCCCGGCCATATCGCCTGCAGCAGTCTTTCCCGTTCCGAAATCGTCGTCCCTGTTTTTGACGCTCACGGCAAAGTAAATGCCGTGCTCGACATTGACAGTCGTGAGCACGGCACTTTTGATGATGTTGACAGCGTGTGGTTAGAGCACATCTGCCGTTTACTTACACTTTCCTGAGCACCACGGCGCTACGGGCGGGGAGATAGAGTTTCAGCCACTCCTTGTGGTCCTTCACATACTCCGGATCGTAGTTGGTGAGGTGCGTCATGCTATCGTCGGCAAAACCGTTGCCGCCGAACTCCTTGGCGTCGGTGTTGAGCACAACCTCGTAAGAGCCTGTGGGCACCAGGAAGCCGTAGTCGGTGTAGGAACGCGTCGGCGAGAAATTGAATACGAAGACGAGGTTGCCACGCATGTAGCACAGAACCTGATCGCCGTCGTTATGCCAGATCTCGGTCACAGGCGTATCCTGGAAATTCTTCTGCGACTTGATGACTTCCAGCATCTTCCGGTCGAAGTCACCCAGCCAATGATAGCAGAGATCCTTGTTGTCCACCAGATTCCACTGGCGACGGGCATACTTGTACGACCAGCCGTTACCTTCGCGCGGGAAGTCAATCCACTCGGGATGTCCGAACTCGTTACCCATGAAGTTCAGATAACCGCCATTGATTGCGCCGGCTGTTACCAGACGAATCATCTTGTGCAGGGCGATACCGCGCTGAGCCAAGTCATTGACGTCTTTCTTGGCAAAGTGCCAGTACATATCGGCATCAATCAGGCGGAAGATGATGGTCTTGTCGCCTACCAGCGCCTGGTCGTGGCTCTCGCAATACGAGATGGTCTTCTCGTCAGGACGACGGTTCTTGACCTCCCAAAAGATACTGCAGACGTTGATATCCTCGTCGCGTACCTCTTTAATAGTCTTAATCCAGTAGTCGGGAATGTTCATGGCCATGCGGTAGTCGAAACCATAGCCGCCATCCTCGAACTTGGCTGCCAGTCCGGGCATACCCGAAACCTCCTCGGCAATGGTGATAGCCTGCGGATTGACCTCGTGAATCAGACAGTTGGCCAATGTCAGATAGCAGATGGCATTGTCGTCCTCGTGACCATTGAAGTAATCGCCGTAGCCTCCGAATGCCTCTCCCAGACCGTGAGAGTAATAAAGCATAGAGGTCACGCCATCGAAGCGGAAGCCGTCAAACTTAAACTCCTCCAGCCAGTACTTACAGTTGGAGAGCAGGAAGTGCAGCACATCATCCTTACCATAGTCGAAGCAGAGGCTGTCCCAAGCCGGATGCTCATGGCGGTCACCGGGATAGAAGAACTGGTTGGGGTCACCACAAAGGTTGCCCAGACCTTCCACTTCGTTCTTCACGGCATGTGAGTGTACGATATCCATGATGACGGCGATACCCATCTTGTGAGCGGTATCAATCATCTCCTTCAGTTCCTCGGGCGTACCGAAACGGCTGGAGGGAGCAAAGAACGAGCTGACATGATAGCCGAAAGAGCCGTAGTAAGGATGCTCCTGAATGGCCATGACCTGGATAGCATTGTAGCCATCCTTCTTGACGCGCGGCAGCACATTCTCCGTGAACTCCTTGTAAGTTCCAACCTTCTCGGCGTCCTGGCTCATGCCGACGTGGCACTCGTAGATGAGCAGCGGCGACTTGTCGGGCTTGAAGGTTTTCTTCTTGAAGACATAAGGCTTCTCGGGATTCCATACCTGAGCAGAGAATATCTTCGTCTGGTCGTCCTGAACGACGCGACGGCACCAGGCGGGAATACGCTCGCCCTCGCCACCGTTCCACTTGACCTTCATCTTGTAGAGGTCGCCGTGCTTGATGGCTTTCTCTGAGAGTTTCAGCTCCCAGTTGCCGGTACCCTCAATACGCTTGCACTTATATTTCTCGTTCTCCTGCCAGTTGTTGAAATCGCCGATGAGGTAGATTTCCGTGGCATTGGGGGCCCACTCGCGGAACACCCAGCCCTTAGCCAACTTGTGCAAACCGAAGTAGAGGTGACCGGTGGCAAAGTCCGAGAGGGTCTTCTTGCCGTTGCGGGTCAACTGACTAATCTTCCAGAGCGCATGGTCGTGACGACCACGGATTGCGTCCTCAAAAGGTTCCAGCCAGGAGTCGTTACGAACGAGACCAATGTGCTGGGGCTCCTCAACCTTCTGCACTTTCTTGACGGAGGCTTTCTTAGCGGGAGCTTTCTTGGCAGGTGCTTTCTTGGCTGCCGTTGTCTTCTTGGCAGCTGTTGCTTTCTTTGTCGTAGCCATAGCGGTTATGCTTTAACTTTGAAAATAGCTTTTTTCAGTTCGGGAGTAGCGGCGATGCAAGGAGCATGACCGTCCTGGGGGAAGAATACAGCAAACATGCCGGGACGACACGTTACATAGCTGTCAGAAGCCAGTCCGGGGAGCTTGGTGATGTCCTTCTCGGCGTTGTACTCACCGGGAGGCAGTTCACGGCGTGCGGTATAGCCGTAGGTTTCAGCATCGGTAATGGGAATCTGGATGTCAATCATCTTGTCATGGGTCTCGATGACGGCCTCATCGGGCGTCTTGCCCTTGGCGTTCTGGATGTTGACGAAGAGATCCTTGCCCTCAATCTCGTACTTACCCGGTTCGATAGTCTCCAGGTCGTTGTCCTTCAACCATTCCACGACTTTCGGAAACAGCGGATTGACCGCTGCATAGTTCTTCAGATTTTCAAGTGTGTCAATAATCATAATGCTTTTGTTTTTATAGGTTAATAATATGTCTGTTAGTCTATCTGCCGACGGCCTCGGGTATAGGAGCCCTGGGCCGTGATGTTGCCGTTGCGGTCTCTCTCCACGAAACGGCCGTCGCGGCGATCGTCTTCGTAGGAACCTTCAAAGCGGTTGCCTTCCTTATCCTGTTCGATGGCCGGTCCGTGGCGCTTGCCGTTACGGAAGTGTCCCTTGAACTTGGAACCGTCGGCATAGCGGGCAATGCCCTCGCCATGTATCTTGCCGTTCTGGAACTGTCCCTCAAAGATGTCGCCATTCTTCATCGTCAACTTTCCACGGCCGTTGGGCTGGTCGTTTTTCCATTCGCCCTGATACGTGCTGCCGTTTTTCCACACAAGCGTTCCCATGCCTTGTTTGGCACCTTTATACAACTGTCCGGAATAGCGGTCGCCGTTAGCATAGCGGAAGATGCCCTGTCCGGTACGCTCTCCTTCCACATAGTCGCCATCGTAGTAGTCGCCATTGGCAAACTTATAGATGCCCTTCCCGTTCTGCACGTCGTTGGCAAAGCTGCCGACGTAAGCATCGCCGTTGGAATAGCGGAACGTGCCTTTACCGTTCTTTTGGTTGTCCTTCCATTGTCCTTCATAGGACGAGCCGTCGGCCCAATGGTAGGTACCGTTGCCATTCTTCTTGTCGTTGGCCCATTCGCCATCGTAGTAGGCTCCTCCCTTATGGGTATAACGTCCTTTGCCATGCCGCTTGCCCATGCGCCAATAGCCGTCGTAGGTATCGCCGTTGTAATAGGACATGATGCCATGTCCCTCCTGTTCGTCACGATACCACAGACCTACATATTTATTATTATTGCTATAGTAGAAGGTTCCTTTGCCGTGCTGGTGGTCCTGCACCCATTGGCCTTCGTATTTCTCGCCGTCGAAGAAGGTAAAAACCCCATAGCCTTGGCGCTTGCCCTTCTCGTATTGTCCTTCAAAGGTGTTGCCATTCTTCCAGACCGTCTTTCCCTTGCCGTGGGGCTTGCCGGACTGCATCTCACCCTTGTACTCTCCGCCGTCGCGGGTCTGACACGAGCCCAGCGTTATTTTCTGGGCCCCCACAGGCAGTATGAGGGTGAGGAAAAGTATGATGAATGTATATCGTAATTTCATTTGTATTTCTTATGTTTCGTTAAAGATTTTACAAAGGTAGAAAAAAAAACCGATACTGCAAAGTGTTTTAAAAATTATTCACTATCTTTGCAAACAAAATACATAAAAGCATGAAGTTTATAGCAATTATTCCCGCCCGTTACGCCTCAACGCGTTTTCCGGGTAAACCATTGGCCGTGCTGGGTGGCAAGACCGTTATCCAGCGGGTTTACGAGCAAGCTGCCAGCATTTTGCCGGAAGCCTACGTGGCGACTGACGACGAGCGCATTCTGCAGGCGGTCGAGCAGTTTGGCGGCAAGGCCGTGATGACGCGCGCCGATCACCAAAGCGGTACTGACCGCATTGAGGAGGCCGCCGAGAAGATTGGCACCGATGCCGATGTCATCATTAACATACAGGGCGATGAGCCTTTCGTGCAGGGTTCGCAGATTCTGACACTCCAGCATCTCTTCGACGCCCCCGAGACGCAGATTGGCACACTCGGCAAGCGCTTTGAATCCATGGATGCCGTCATCAATCCCAACTCGCCCAAGATTGTGTGCGACTGCCGGGGCTTTGCCCTCTACTTCAGTCGCAACGTCATTCCGTTCATCAGGGGTCGTGAGCCGCAAGACTGGCTTGACCACTACCCTTACCTGAAGCACCTCGGCATCTACGCCTACCGTCGCGAAGTGCTGCGCGAAATTACCCGTCTGCCCCAGTCGCCATTGGAGAAGGCTGAGAGTCTGGAACAGTTGCGCTGGCTGGAGAACGGCTACCGCATCCGCGTAGGACTGACCGACGAAGAGACGGTAGGCATCGACACGCCCGACGACCTGCGCCGTGCCGAGGAATTCCTGATGAACAAACGATAACCTTTAAAACCAAAATACTATGAAAAAAATGCTCACCCTCATGGCTCTGCTGAGTATGACCGCAACCTTGATGGCAAGACCTGCCAAGAGTGTTACACTACGCATCATCGAGACCTCTGACGTCCACGGTGCTTTCTTCCCCTACAACTTCACGGAGCGCACCCCGATGAAGGGAACGATGGCCCGTGTCAGCAGCTATGTCAAGCGCCAGCGCCAGCAGTTCGGTCGCAACGTCATCCTGCTGGACAACGGCGACATTCTGCAAGGCCAGCCCACCAGCTATTATTCTAACTTCGTGCGTACCGAACAACCCAACATCGCGGCGGAAGTCATCAACTACCTGAACTACGACGCCCAGACCTTCGGCAATCACGATGTGGAGCCTGGTCACAAGGTGTACGACAAATGGATTCGCGAGGTGAAGTGCCCCATGCTGGGTGCCAACATCATTGACCTGAAGAGCGGCAAGCCCTATGTAGAGCCCTACGCCCTGCTGGAGCGCGACGGCGTGCGCATCGCCATCCTCGGTATGCTGACACCGGCCATTCCCAGTTGGCTGCACCCGAATGTATGGTCGGGCATGCGCTTCGAGAACATCATTCCCTGTGCCCGCCAATGGATCAAAACATTAAAGGAGAAAGAGAAGGCCGACGTCATCATCGGTCTCTTCCATAGCGGCTGGGACGATGGTATTGTCACCGAAGACTACGTGGAGAATGTCGCCCGCGAATGTGCCGAGAAGGTTCCGGAATTCGACGTTATCTTCTTCGGTCACGACCACCAGGAGCGCAATGTAACGGCCAAAAGCGGCGTGCTCTGTCTCGATCCCTCGTGCAATGCAGTCAAGGTGGCTCAGGCTACACTCACGCTTCAAAAGGACAAGCGGGGCAAGTGGAAGGTGAAGCGCAAGGAGGGCGAGCTCATCGACGTCACCACCGAGCCCATTGACGAGGAATACATGGCTCACTTCAAGTCACGTATCGACGACGTGCGCAACTTCACTGAGGAGCAGATTGGCACCTTCCTGACCACCATCTATTCACGCGATGCCTTCTTCGGTTCCTCAGCATTTATGGACTTTATCCATCGCATGCAGTTAGAGGAAACCGGTGCCGACGTATCGTTCAATGCACCGCTGACCTTCAACTCCAAGATTGCCGCCGGTCCTGTTTATGTTAGCGATATGTTCAAGCTCTACCGCTACGAGAACCATATCTATGTACTCCGCATGACTGGCAAGGAGATTCGCAACCACCTGGAGATGGCTTACGACCTGTGGACCAATACCATGACGAGTCCCGACGACCATATCCTGCTGCTGGCTGAACGCACCCTCAACGACCAGCAACGCTTAGGTTTCAAGAATCTGTCGTTCAACTTCGACTCTGCCGCCGGCATCGACTACGAGGTTGACGTCACCAAGCCCGACGGCCAGAAGGTTCGCATCCTGCAGTTCAGCGACGGACGGCCTTTCGACGAGAATGCCTGGTACCGCGTGGCCATGAGCAGCTATCGCGGCAACGGCGGCGGCGAGCTGCTGACGCTGGGTGCTGGCATCCCTGCCGACTCATTGAGTAGCCGCATCCTGCACCTGAGTGACCGCGACCAGCGCTACTACCTGACGGAGAAGATTCGCCGCGAGAAGACGATTGACGCCCAGCCTCTGAACAACTGGCGCTTCGTGCCCGATGAGTGGGCGCGTCCGGCCCTGGAGCGCGACAAGAAACTCCTCTTCCCCCATATTTCCCATTAGCCCCATAAGACCCATAGGCCCTATAAGCCCAATTAGCCCAATCAAAATGAAATACTTCGTATTCTGCCAAGGCGATCTGGTCATCGAGAAGACCCCCGACGGCTATCGCATCCCCGAGGAAGCCCCCGTCGAGGTCAAACCGTGGACGACCGTCATGGACATCAACGGCCACAAGGCCTTTCGCATCGAGCAGCCTCTCACGCCCGATTCTTCGACGTCCTCCACGCACCTCTATGAGATGTGCCCCTTGCGCCAGAGTTTCCACAAACTGCCACACGAGGACTACCTGAAGGCCGGCAAGTGCTTCGAGCTGCTCTTCTGGGACCAGAACACCAAGTACTGCGGTGTCTGCGGCAGTCCGATGCGTTTCGATACGCCCATCTCGAAGAAGTGCACCCAATGCGGCAAGGAAATCTGGCCCCAATTAGCCACCGCCGTCATCGTCCTCATCCGCCGCCGCTCGCCCGCCTCTGTTGCTCCGCCCGCTTCTGGCGGTTCACCCGCCTTAAATGGTTCGCCCGCTTCTGGCGGTTCACCCGCCTTAAATGGTTCGCTCGCTTCTGGCGGTTCACCCGCCAGAGAAGAAATCCTCCTCGTCCACGCCAAGAACTTCCGCGGCGACCACTACGGCCTGGTAGCTGGCTTCGTGGAAACTGGCGAAACGCTTGAGGAGGCCGTCTATCGCGAGGTGATGGAGGAAACCGGCCTACACATCACCAACCTGCGCTACTTCGGTTCGCAGCCTTGGCCCTACCCGTGTGGACTGATGGTGGGCTTTACCGCCGACTACGACTACGGCAAGATACACTTGCAGCGCACCGAACTCACCAAGGGCGCGTGGTTCGACCGCGACCATCTGCCCGCCATTCCCGAGAAGATGTCCATCGCCCGACAATTAATTGACTATTGGCTGGAGGAGACTGCAGAAAAATGAGGAAGCCACGTTCCATAGCCCGACTGTCAGACCTCTTTGCGCTGGCCACCGTAACAGGACTCTTCCTGCTGAGTCCGGCCTCCCCTTATCAGCCGAAGCCCTTCACCATCACCGACAAGGTAGAGATCTACCATCATCGCGTACTACCTGCCGACTCGCTCAGACAGGCCCTGCGCTATGTGGAGGAGGAGAAGCGGGCTATGGAATACTACCTGCGCACACACAACATCGACGACAACGGTTTCCCCCTCGTCGCACAATACAACAATCGCCTGCAGGCTGAGTACCGTCAGTTGTGCCGCGACACCACACCAGGCATACGCTACAAGACCACGACAGTACGCATTCCTGCCCGCGAGCGTCCTTTTGTGGCTTATTGCACGGAGGGAGGCTACTGGCGCGGAGGTCGTTTCTATCTTGGCAAGCCCTTCAGCGGCAAGGCCATTATGCGCGACTGGCGGAGCCGCATCGTCTCAGCTCTTATCCAGGCCGACACCATCGCCACGGCCACACGCATCGATGCACAGGGTGTCTACCAAGGGCAGATGGACAGCCAGCTGATGGCCTGCGGACAAGGTGTGATGGACGAGTGGGACGGCTGCCACAAGGAGGGCTTCTGGCGCGAGGATGTGCAGCACGGTTTCGGCTTCGACTCCTCACCGCAGCACCAGTTGCGCGTCGGTGAATGGAAAAATGGCAAGTTCCTCGGCGAACGGTTGCGCTACACGGCGGAACGCATCTACGGCATCGACATTTCGCGCCACCAGCATGAGAAGGGTCGCAAGCGCTACGGCATCAACTGGCAGCAGCTGCGCATCACCTCGCTCGGCGAGCGCCACCAGACGGAAGGCCGCACCTTCCCCATCTCCTTTATATATATTAAGGCCACAGAGGGTGTCACCATCAAGAACCGCTACTTCCCCAGCGACTACCATCAGGCTCGCCGCCACAATTTACGCGTGGGAGCCTACCACTTCTTCTCCATGTCGACGCCTGCCCTTCAGCAGGTGCGCCACTTCCTGCGCTACAGCATCATCAAGCCCGACGACCTGCCGCCCGTGCTGGACGTAGAGCCCAGCGAGTCGCAAATCAAGAAAATGGGCGAAGAGGAGCTGATGCGCCGCATTCGCCAGTTCATGCAGATTGTGGAAATTCATACCGGCAAGCGTCCCATCCTCTACGTCAGCCAGGGTTTCGTCAACAACCATATGAAGAATGCCGCCGACATCAAGCAGAAGTACAATGTGTGGATAGCGCGCTACAGCCAGTACAAGCCCGACCTCAAGTTGCTCTTTTGGCAACTGTGTTCCGATGGCAAGGTAGAGGGCATCACAGGCCCCGTCGA